>ERZ1034878.167-NODE-167-length-36319-cov-13.184756_pt1 | contig 36319 bp, 55 predicted proteins | sample MGYA00520593_ERZ1034878 | MGnify/ENA primary metagenome ERZ1034878 (study PRJEB33766, sample SAMN09781724) | gut metagenome | biome: gut microbiome | host: Homo sapiens | place: Madagascar | study: EMG produced TPA metagenomics assembly of the PRJNA485056 data...
ACCAAGACATTTTAGTAAACAAAAATGGGAAAAAGAAATGATAGAAACATTAGAAAAGTTAAAAAATCAGGAAAAAGAATCAGGAATACCGCCATCAACTGTAATTCTTGCATCTGTTATACTGGTAGGACTATTTGATATATTTTTGGTAATTTTCTATACACATCTTGGAACTATATCTAATAATGTATTTTTCACGATCCTATCATTATTGGAAGCAATTACATGTGCGTGGAATTTAAAAACAGATTTGGATGATTTCAAAGAGGATGATTTCCAATTAGAAGATGATTTCCAGTTAGATATTAACAATTATAAATATCACAAAGTTCAATTTATTTTAAATTCAATTCTTGATCTAATTTATTGTCCAATGGCAATTTATTTTGTAATGAGATAGGAGAGTATAAATATGAAACTGCGCTTTCGAAAAGATAGGAACGAGGTGATAAAATTGAATTCAGATTATTATAATACAAAATTACAAAAGCTTATTGAAGAAGCTAGTAAAGATGGTATTACTCTACATGATAATAAATTTGAACAAACAGAAGATGAAAAATTTCCAGTAATGGAAGTATTCTTTGTAAACAATTCGACTTACGAAGATTCTGGAAGATATCATATTTATAAAAGAACGGTTAAAATTTCGCAAGATGATTATGGCAGAATTGTTGCATATGCGAAAGAGAATAATTATAAAAAGTTAAAACTTAATTGCTCAAATGGTGATGACTGTATTGAAGACATTTTCTATAACAATGATGAATCTGGTATGGACTTTTCAAGTTTGAGCGTTGGCGGAGATATTACAATCGTACATAATAGTTATCATGTATACACTGATAATGACGAGTGCGTGGATTTATTTTTGACAAAAGAAGATGATAACAATGATTTTCCAAGAGGTTATATCAGTTTTTATATGATGGAATCATCGGACTTTGCAAAAGCAGAAAATGTAAATATGCGCCTGAAAAAATTTATGAGAGATAATTTTAGTCGAAAGGAGTAACTTATGAGTTCAACTGGTAACAATAGTTCGTCATCTGGTGTTGGATTTTTCGGAGTTTTAACAATAGTATTTGTTGTCCTGAAACTTGTTGGAGTAATTGATTGGTCGTGGATATGGGTGCTTAGTCCCTTATGGGGAAGTGTTCTAGTTAGTCTTATTGTGTTAATTGTAGTAGCAATTCGATTTAGAATGTAAAGAAATCGTTGTTTCGAAAGGGTGAGAATTAAGTGAATAAAACAAGAAAACAAATTGTTGAAGTTGAAAGATTTTCTCATGATTTTTACTGTGATGAATGTGAGAAATATCTTGGAAGATCAGAAGAATATGATGATGGATTTTATAATATCATTGGGGAATTTGAAATGAGAATATTTTTACCTGAAGGATATGGTTGGTATGAAATAAAAAGATGTTTATGCGAAGAATGTAAGAAAAAATATTTAAATAATTTTTCTAACGACTTGATAAATCATGGTTTTAACAAAGAATAGATATATGGGGAAAATAACAATTAATGGGATAGCATATGATATTTCTTCAGGAGCAAATATAGCTATTAATGATGGACAAGTCTTTGTAAATGGAGAAAATATTACAGTAAAGAATATCCCTAATGTAGAGGTAAAAATCGAAGGTAACATCAATTCTTTAAAAACAAATGGTGACGTAACTGTACATGGCAACGTAGAAGAAATTAAATGTGGCGGAGATTGTTATGTATACGATGATGTAAATGGAAATATCAATGCCGGTGGTGATATAGAATGTGAGAAAATTTATGGATCAGTCAATGCAGCCGGAGATATTTATTATACGTGTGATTATTAGGAGAAAACAAATATCATAGATATGTAGTGCAAACTGTCGATACAGGGATTTGAAATAGTACTGAATATAATCTATGAACTGATTAAGGCAGATTTATTGAGAAGTGAATGGGAGAAAATGTGTAATGAAGCTAATTGATGCCGATTTGCTGATGGACAACTTAGGTTTTGATAACACAGCAGAGGAACGAGAAAAAATGTTGGAATAATTATCACATGGGAAGATGTTGACAGGATGCCGACAGCGTTTGATGTGGAAAAAGTTGTTAAGCAGCTTAAAGAAGAAAGCGAACAGTCTTATGTAGATTTTGAAAGCTATGCAAAAGAGCATAACATAGGTAGTGGATTTAATGACTGGCATTATAAAGGGTTAAATAGAGCAATTGAAATTGTTAAGCGAGGTGGAAGAAAATGTTAGTTCCAGCAATTTTATACAAAGATCAAATTCAGAAAGAATTTCAAAAATATTATTATACAACAGACATGATGTACGAAACAGGCTGTTTAGACAATTGGAATCCAAATATATGCGAGAATCCAGACGAACAAACATACCAATATGCAATTGTAGGAAATGATAATAAGTTGATTGGTTTTCTTGGTTTCAGAATAGATTGGTACTGCTCTCGTGCTTATAATTTTGGCTTGTTTTCATTCGACAGAGGAAATGTATTGATTGGAAGAGAAATATTTCATAAATTAGAAGAGCTTGTTAATAGATTCCATAGAGTAGAATGGAGAGCTGTCAGTGGCAATCCTGCTTGCAGAAGTTATGATAGATTTATAGAAAAATATAACGGAAACAAACATATCCTTAGAGATGCAATTAGAGATAAATCTGGTAATTATCATGATGATATTATCTATGAGGTTGTTAGAGGTTGAAGAGATGAAGAATAAAGAGAAGTATGCAAAAGAGATTGTGGAGATTGCGTGTAATGCGCATAGTGTTGCTGTTAATAAAATCACTGGCAAACCAGAAAAATGTGTTTCATTGGGTTGTACCAAATGCTTATTCTCAAGAAATGGTTCGTGCAATAGCATTAAAAAAAGAAGAGAATGGGCAGAATCTGAGTACATCGAAAAACCAGTAATAAGTAAGAGGGATAGAGCGTTTTTGGACTATCTTAGAGAAGAATATAAGTTTGTTGCAAGAGACAAAGATGGAAAGTTGTTTGTATACAGTTCAAAACCGTTTCAGGATAAAAACTTCAAATTGTGGTGGAGTGGTTGCAGTAATGGCTATAGTTTGCATTTATATTACAACGTACAATTCCCAATGGTCAAATGGGAAGATGAAAAACCGTGGCTTATTGAGGATCTGAAAAAGCTGGAGGTAGTGGACGAATATGAAATATAAAGTTGGAGACAAAATCAAAATTATCAGAACAACTGAAGGTTGTTATGGAGCAGAAGGAAAAATTGGTATTGTTACTAATAAACCTTCTACAAATGGTCTTTCCTATAGCAAAGATGGTTTTAATGTAGATTGTGGTCGTGGGGATGTTTGGAGAATCGGTTGTGAGTCGGAATGCGAATTATTAGATGATTTGACAGCGGAAGAAGCAATTAAAATTCAAGCTGAGATGTGCAGTAGCATGAATAGTTGTGTAAATTGTCCAATCTATAAAGAAAAAGGTGATGATAATTGCAAATCTTTCAAGACAGAAAAACCTGAAAAAGTAGTCGAGATCATTAAACAGTGGAAGAAAGATCATGAGAAGAAAGAAATAGAGACAGAAATCGTAACTCTCATCAAGGTTATGAAAGAAGAAGGCGATGACGAAACGTGTATATACGCTTATGAGATTGACATGAGTAAAGAGGGTATAAAAGAGGGTGTATATGAGAAGATGGACGAGCTGGTTAAAAAGTACTACAAAGAAAATGGTGGTAAAATTTACGCTAAATACGAACATATTTGTAGGGTGAAAAGTTGATGAAACGACCGTTTCATAATTGTAAGAGGGTGATATAAAATGAAATGCTGGCTGGTAGAACGACCAAAAGATAGAGTAATCGTAACGATTATGAGGAACAAATTCGACAACACATATTCGTTTGTAAATATAACAAAGGAACATATTTGTCCGTGCAAATTTAAAAGTGTCGAAGAAGCTCTTGTAGATATGGATAAGAAAATTGAAGCAGGAGAGATAAAGCAGTATAGAGAAATATATTCTTGCGATAAAGGAATAAACATATGAAAAAAGAGAAGATACAATGTATTTTATGTCCATACAGAAAAGAAGAGGACTGTATGGACAAACACGAAAAATGTTATTCACTTTCTAATATCTACTATGGTACATTCCTCAAACACTTCCCGTTCAAGCAGATCTATAATTTCTTCTTAAATTTATCCTATAAAAAAGAGAATAAATATTGTGAAGAAATGGATAAAAAGTATGGCGATTATACTTTAGAAACAGATGAGTTAAAATTTATCTGGGGAGTAACCAGCTGGGATGATCTATCAGGTAGAGATGCCAACATGTATACAATGAATGATATAGATATTGTATATGATAAGAAAAATGCGAAGTATTTACTTGGGGACAGAAACGGCATATTTATTTCGTGATTATGTAGCAGAATGTAGATATCTGAGAAAATACTTAGATGCATTTACACGGTATATGGATGATCATCATTTAAATAAGAACGAGAAGTTTATGTTATTCATGAACAATCCATGTACTACGATGGAAGCGGATTCCATTGAAGAATTATATACTAATTTCAAAATCTTTGTGGATGGGTATTGTGATCAGAGTGAGGTGAAAATATAAATGAATAATGAGTATTGGGAAGTAAAAAGAAACTGTTATGCTTGTAACTGTATTACACCAGAATTCAATGGAAGTTGCATTGTGTGGAATACATTGGAAGAAGCATGGAAAGATGCAAAAGAACGAGTTGATGATTGCATAAATGGAGACTATAAACATTTTCGTTATGTAAAAGTGTACGATGGGTATGAAGTTTATCAAGGAGATTTACTCGTGATATGTTATAAAGTATTTCAGGCACAGGAATTAGAATAAAGGAGAATAATAAGATGAAACCTTTGATATATTTTGACTTTAAAGAAGCAAATGGAGACAACGTAGTTATTCAAAAGGATAGATTAAAAGAAATTTTAGACGAAGTGTACCAGACGGGATACAATGATGGATATCAAAAAGCAACTACATCACCTGTATTCCCTGTGGATACAAATAAAATATGGAAACAGACCGGTAAAATAACAACTACTAATGTATTGTTAAAACAACAGGATCAGTCGCTTAATGATTGCTTACATACAACATAAGGAAGAAAAAATGTTAAAAGAAGAATTAGAAAATTTTGAAGCAGTAGTTAAAAAAGAATATAGTGAATATAAAACTGACAGGAATAGATTCTACAGTAATCCTATTCATTGGAGCAATAATAAGCGTAAGAGAAATGGTTTGCCTGTATTACGTGGAAAACGTAATAAAACAAGATTAAAAGATTTTCCAAAATATAGCGAAAACTGGATTTCTCCAACTGTATATCATGCGATGGAAGAATGCTTCGATGCTGCAATTTTAGAAAATATGAGTTTGGAAAGTTGTCAGAATGTTAAAATGTGAGTTTCGTTTTATATGAGGAAAACGTTATGGTAAGAAACAAGGAACAAATTATTAATACATTGCGAATTGCGAAAAATCTTAATTCGCCAGAAAATGATACAAATGCGAGATATGGTTTTGATATTACAACAATTGATAGTATTCTATTATATTGTCATTCTGATGAAATTATTCAGAACTTAAATGTTGCAAAACAACGTTTGATAAAAAGGCAAGAGAAATCTTCAAATAAAGACAATTGTGTTATGAGAATTCGCTTAAAAAATCAATTGATCGATAAAATTCTTTTGGAATTAGGTGATAATTATGGAAGTGGAAGTATTTAAAGATGAAAAGTACGCCGCTGTATTTGACAATGATGCTATATTTATTATTCCAACAGCAGACAAGCCTGTAAAAATGGTATTTGAAAGCAGCTACACACTAGAAGAATCCGATAAAAGTTCAATTGAAGCAATACTCGAAGCAATACTTAGAGTTAAAGCGGTGGGTGTTTTTACGCTTTATTAATTTTTCAGTTAAAGATGGAAAATGGAAAGGAATGATTGTATGAGATTAGATAATATAAAAGTAACTTTCAAAAGTAAACTTCCTATAAATAAACCAGATGGTAATGGGGTTATGTATACACGAGAAGCAATCATAAAAGCTTACGAAGAAGCAAAAAATCGTGGTAGTTTGCCGATTGAATTTCCTAATGATGAAGGTGAATTTGTGCCAATTGGTATTGCCCAGGAATTAGAATTAATTGAAGAGGATGGGAATATGTATGTAACTGGTTGTGGATTAATATATCACGGTGGCACAGAAGAAAAAGTTGAAATGGAAAATAATACCGTTGGTATGTTTTCTATTACAGGTATTGGAGTAGCGAGAAAATAAATTATGGAATATTCACAAGAATTAATCAATGCTGTAAATAAATACAATGAGAATTTAGATTCAATTGCAGATAAAATTCTCCGATTAAAAATACAGTTAAACAATGAAGATATTGAAATAAATAATTTGGAATCAATATTTGGAAAATTAAAAGTTATTAATAATACAAAGTCACGCAAACAGACTGAATCATTACTTACAGAAATAATACATGAATACGGCTATCAACTTGAATGCCTAGTTAGGGGTATACCAGAAGATAGGTATATTTGTAAGTGGTGTTGGCATTGTAAGTGTTCTAAAGAAGCCACAGGAACAGCAATATGCTCTTTAGATATTGGGGATAAGGTGGATGTAAACGGTGGATGTTGTGATGAATTTGAATATGATCCAGATTTCAGGAGGTATTAATTATGGAAATTATTGTGACAGACATGCCTGAACTTCCATGTCAATGTCCGTTGTCTAAACAAAAGGATGGAAGTTGGATTTGTAGTAAATATGATTGTGAATGCAATATTGATATGTGTGATTTATTAAAACCAGTTACAGATTATGTTTTTGAGGAACGTATTATGAACAATATTACAAAGAGAATTCCACTACATAAATAGCAACCGGTAGAAATCGCACTTTCATTTAAGTATTAAGGTATAAATATGGCAAAAGAATATAAATATTACACTTATTATAAAGATAAAAGGAGTGACTAAACTAATGGCTAGTAACACAGTAAAATTTACAACCAATGAATCTAATGATTATGAAGTACTTCAATATGAAGATTTTCATAGAGAAGGACATCATTTGGATACAGAAGATTGGTTAGACCTGATTAAATATTTAGGATATGAAGTTGCACAAGAGGAACTTACAGATGAGGAAATGGAGAAAAGATATTAAAAATGTTTGATGGAAAGATTGAGATGGTAAAACTAAGTGACTTTTTAAAATATCTTAATGATTCAGGCATTGATATCACTGATCAGTGTATTGGAAAACACGAAATGTCTATCGAGGATATTGCAAAAGAGTATATTGATCAGCTTGATCCTGTATCATCCGGACAAACAGTATGGGTTATTAAAGAAGAATATCCTAAAATAAAATTAATTGAGTGTATTGTAAATCACATAAGAGTGTCGAATTATAAACGATCATTTACAGTACATGGTAAAAAAAGTATATATTATCACGGAACTTTTGTTAAAAATAGTATCGGTAAGAAAGTCTTTCTTATAAAAGAAGATGCTATTAAGTCACTGAATGGAAAAGAGTACGAAGAAGAATGAGCAGTAACGATGGTATATTAAAATGTATGTCTATTTTAGAAAAAGATAATGTAATGCTCTCAAGCTATCAAGAATTTAGTGGCGAATTTTTTGATATACCTGATGATAATGTAATTTTAAATTCGATACGGGTGTACGAAGATCACAGTAGTTTTTATGAACCTGTAGAATATGTAATTATTTCAAATAGTGATTCTACTAAGATCAGAATTATACCAAATTCAAGGTATGGAGATTATCAAATTGTATATAAAATTGTGAGTTAATAATATGGAGATTATATGGATATTACAAACGAATTTATTAAAATTCCAAGAATGGAAATCTCAACAGAACAACATTATGATTTGAATAAAGATGATATTATCTTAAATTCAATTCAAGTACATAAAGTACATGAAAACTGCTTGGGTGAAAGAATTCCTTTTGATATTAAAATGATCGATGGCAAAATGCGTATAGTACCATTAGTCATATGTGATAAATATATGATAACTTATGATCGTTTTCTAAAAGCAAAGAAAGTTACAGTTAAAGCAGAAGATGTACTAAAAGAAAAATTTTACGATAATAATTACACTTTTTATTTTGATGATGAAGAAAATCTTCTTAATTAAAAACGTATTTTAAATGAATAGAGGTGAAAAATAAATGCCAGTAAGCAATAATTCATATTACAAACCTGAAGAAGCTTTGCAAGAATTGCTACTTCAAGAGAATATCCTAAGATCGCTAATCGATGTACAAGCAGCACTAAGGATTCTTGTAGACAAAGGGATTATCACTCGTGAAGAAGTTCAGAAATATAGAAATGAAGTAAGTAATAGTCCTAAATATAAAGTTGTTATGGATGATATCCAAAGACAGAAAAAGGGATTTCAGGCTGCAAAGGATAATCCACAAGAATATTTACAGGCTATTATGAGGGCAAAAATGAATGGAGATATTAGATAAATGACATTTGAGACGAGTAAAAAGATTGACAACTGGTGTAAAAGGCATCGAAAACAAGGATGTAGATCTAACGCTACAGCTGGCGAACAGTTTATATATGAATTCTTACCAAGCGGTATTGTAGAATGTCAGACTGTAAAATGTCTTTGCTGTGGTAAAGAATTTACTGATTATATAGATTAGAGGTGAAAATATTGGTTGATTATGAAGGTAACGAATTAAAAATTGGAGATAAAGTAGTTTATGTTCATGGAAAGAATTCTGGTGCTTGCTTAGAAACTGGATATGTTACTAAGTTTTATAAAAACTATTTTGGTAAAGATGAGTGTAGTGTTGGAAGTGATACGCATATTCTTAGTCACAGAATAATGAAGCTTGGAGAATAAAAAGATTGAAAAAATTATAGTTAGATTGGTACAAAATGCGTTAAATAAGAAGTACGAAGTTACTTTCGAAGTTTAAAGAATACACCATATTTAATTATTGTAATTACAATCTTTGATACGAGGTAATTAAAATGAAGTTTTATGCACAATATTTTCCAATAACAAAATCATTTGGGTATATAGCAAATACAAATACTATTTCGCTAAATTCTTTTTGCAAGAAAGTAAGAGTTGCAGATACATTATGTAATTCGATTGTCGTGTCTGTATTTGCTGATTCGATTTGTGATGTAAAAGATATGGTAAATGATTATTTTAAAAGAATTTCTTAGAGCGTTTCTGCTCAAAAATTCCAATTGGACAAGAGAATAATATATTAGATGGTTGCAAACATCTAGTTATGAAATTAAATTTTCATAATGAATGGAATTCGTAACCTATTAACAAGAAACACATAAGATTGGTGATAGAAAAAATGACTGTATTTATTATTACTATGTTGGTTATTACTACATTAGCTTTATCATATATTCTTTTTTCAGCATTAATAAAATATGGAGTTTTTGATGACACATATGATAATTTATTAATATCAGCAGATGAAGCCAGAAAGCTAATCTATGATGAAAAGAGAGAAATATCGGAAGAACTAAAAAAGATAAACAAAAATATTGTTGATACTGCGAAATGTGGAAAATATAGCATATGGTGCAACAAATACTCTCTACATAAAGAAACGATTGAGGCACTTAAAAACCAAGGGTATAAAATTTTCCCAAATTGGATATCGTGGGAAGATTATAGACATATTAAATTTAAAAAAGGAGAACAATCAAATATGATGAAAGAAGATATGAACAAGATGAAAGAAGATATTATAAATAGATTTAATCGCGACGAATCAACTGAACAGCTACTAAAAGATAGCGGAATTATGAAATTAAAACCATATGAAACGTTCGAAGTTATGGCAAATGTATTTGCTGATGTGGTAAATAAATTGGAGAAATAAAATTAATGGACGAAAAGGTATATAACTATCGAAAAAAACATCCACAATGTAGATTTTGCAAACATCTGAAATATGACATTTGCGATGGATTACACGGATATTGTTTTTGCGAAGTACGAGAGAAGATAATCAAAGATGGATTATATCAGCACATCCCTAGATTGTTATGTCAAGAATACGAAGTAAAAGTATGAATAGATTAGAGAATAATATTGTAGACCTAAATACCTTAGAGTTAGAAGTCAGTATGGATGAATTCAAAAAATATTTAGGAATAAATGAAGACAGGAGATTTGGTTATAGTATGAAAGTAGAAGTAGTAAAATATGAAGATATGTGGCAAGAGATTAAAAACTCTGCCATGTTTACAATTGGTAAAGACACAGGAAAATATCCAAATGATGCATGGAAGAAAAAAATGCTTTTATCAGAGCATAGCCCGATCAGAGATGGATATTTCATTTTAAACTGTTATGATATTCCATCGTTTGTCATTGGACATATTGTACGACACTTTAATGGTATTGAGAAATATGTACAGTCACTTAGAGAAGATCGTGCAGATTGGGATGAAGTACCGAATAGAAATACGCTTCAGAATGTACGACTGAGAATTAATTATCAGGCATTTATTAATATCAGCCGTAGAAGATTGTGTTCATGTGCAAGCAAAGAGACAAGAGAGTTTTGGAAACTGGTGCTTGATGCAATCGGAGAATATGAGCCAATCTTAAAAAGTGTTTGCGTTAGAGAATGTGTATATAGAGGATTCTGTCCAGAGCAAAAGAAAGATTGTAAATACTCAGAGGGTGAAGCATTTAAAAAAGAAGTGGAAGAATATAGAAAAGGATTATAAACATGAAAGATACAAGAGATCAATATATTATAGATTTTGGAGCAAATATTGCAGTTAGTTGGATGCTGAATATTTCAGGATTACGATTTGGACAACTAATGAATAACTTTTCTGTTTGGCTCAAGCGTAAAGGAATAGATATTTTTTACATAGAGGACGAAGAATTTCTTACATATTTTAATGAATTTACAAAGGAGATGAAAAAATTATATGTCAAATGGGAAGATTGAAAGAATAAAACAGCTAATTAAAATCCTTAATCATGCATCAAATGAGTATTATAACTCTGATAAACCTTTGATTTCTGATTATGATTGGGATAGACAGTTTGATGAACTAAAACAGTTGGAAGCAGAAACTGGATGTGTATTTAGTAATTCACCAACTCAGAATGTTGGGTATGAGGTGAAATCCAAACTTGAGAAAGTAAAACATTCTCATCCAATGTTGTCTCTTGGAAAAACTAAATCAGAGAATGATTTAAAAGCTTTTTCAGATGGTAAAGACTGTGTGCTGTCTCTGAAAATGGATGGCTTAACAATGCTTAATACATATGAAAATGGCAAATTGATTCAATCAGAATCACGAGGGAATGGTGAGAGTGGTGAATTGATTACCCATAACGCTAGGGTGTTTAAAAATCTTCCGTTACATATTGAAAACAATCACAAGATTGAGTTTGAGGGAGAAGCAATTATTACAAAAGATGATTTTGAATTGATCAACAGCAAACTTTCAGAAGATAATAAATACAAAAATTGTAGAAATCTGGCAAGTGGATCAGTAAGACAGCTAGACAGTAGAATTGCGAAAGATAGACATCTGAAATTTGTATGCTGGAAAATCCCTTACGGATTTACTACATATAGAGAAGGTTTCGCATTTGCAAAAGATATGGGATTCGAAGTAGTTCCATTTGTTACATATAACAGTAGTACGAATGATATTCACAAGAAGATTGAGGAATTAAAAGCTATTGCCGAAGAAAAACAATATCCTATTGATGGCATTGTTATTGCTTATGACAATATTGAATATGGTAAGTCACTTGGTATGACCGAACACCATCCCCGTAATGCGTTGGCTTTCAAGTTCTATGACGAAGAAGAAGTAACAATTTTGCAAAATATTGAATGGGGAATGGGTAAGACTGGTCAACTCACGCCCGTAGCTTTATTTGATGATGTGGAAATTGACGGGACGACTGTTAATAGAGCGTCTGTGCATAATATTACAATTCTGAAAGAGTTGCAACTTGGAATAGGTGATGAAATTACTGTATATAAGGCTAATCAGATCATACCACAGTTAAGAGAAAATCTTACTAAAAGTAATAACTGTATTATTCCAAATAAATGTCCTATTTGTGGCAAACCAACGAAAATTGTTAAACAGAATGATTCAGAAGTGCTTATGTGTACTAATGATGATTGCCCTGGTAAATTGCTTGGTAAATTATCACATGCGGTAAGTAAAAATGCTCTCAATATTGATGGATTATCTGAAGCAACCATTCAGAAATTTATTGATTTGGGATGGCTTACAAAAATTAAAGATGTTTACAAACTTGAAACTCACAAGAAAGAAATGAGTAAATTAGAAGGATTTGGAAGCAAATCTGTTAGTAAATTGCTAACTGCAATTGAAAATAGTAGAAATACAGATCTTACAAGATTTTTATATGCTCAGTCTATCCCATTAATCGGACATACTGCAAGTAAAGATATCGCAAAATATTGCAACAATAGTCTTGATCAGTTTCGTATGGCAGTAGATATGGATCTGAATCCATTTATTAAATTAGATGGATTTGGCGAAGAGAGAAGCAAATCAATTAAAAAATGGTGGGACACACATCACGAAGAGTTCTGTAATCTTTCTCAAGAGTTTCATTTTGAAGAAGAAGTGGTTGCTAATAATTCCGAAGTACTTAAAAACAAAGTCTTTGTTATTACCGGTAGTGTTCACCATTTTGCAAATAGAGACGCATTAAAGAATAAAATTGAATCTCTTGGTGGCAAAGTATCTGGATCTGTTAGTGCTAAAACATCATATCTGATTAACAACGATAACACATCTAAATCAAGTAAAAATGTGAAAGCTATGCAGTTAAATATTCCTATTATAACTGAAGATGATTTTCTTAATATGATTGGAGAATAAAACACTATATATAAAAGAAAGAAGGTAAGAAAGTGTTATCTATTCATGTAAAACTAAAATCTGCCAAAGACGCTGCTTTGTTTGTAGCAGCATGTGAAGAATATAAAGATTATGACACCGATTATAGATATGGTCGTTATACTATTGACAGCAAAAGTTTGCTCGGACTTATCAGTGTAGGTTTTGACCATGTATGTGAAGTTATTTTACATTGTGATGATGAAAAAGTATGCAATGATTTTAAAAACGATATGGCTTTATGGACTACAGATGAACCGTTAGACATTGCAACGAGTTGGTAGAAAGGAATAACATATGCTAATTTTAGTAGGTAAAATGGGGTCTGGAAAAGACACAATTAAAAATGAGCTTATCAAACTAGGTATGAAAAACTGTTGCACATATACAACAAGACCTAAACGACTAGGTGAGTTAGATGGTAGAACGTATCATTTTATTACCGATGAAGAATTTGAAACAAAGAAAAAAGATAAATTTTTCGTAAGCACTTCTATTTATCACACAGCTTTTGGCACATGGAAATATGGTACACAGGTTTCAGAATTACTTAAGACATCCAATTCTATTGTCATTTTAAATCCAACAGAAATTAAACAAATCAAAGAAAATACCCTATTAGGTGAATTAATGAATAAGAATACTAAGATTTGCTATCTTATTGCAGGTGGCAAATCCATTTGGGAACGTCTTTCAAAACGAGGAGATGATCCTGATGAGGTGAAACGTAGAATGGAACATGATCAAGAAGACTTTAAAAACATCTCTGAATATGTAGATTTCTCTATCCGGAATGAAGACATTAATCCGAAATCACTTGCTAAAATCATCTATGGGATATATCAACAGCTATAGAGAAGAGGTGATGATAAGAAAGTGGTTATTAGTAGTGGAGAGCTAGTTAGAGAATTAAGAAGAATGGAAGACACATTCATTCTAGTTGAGGCTGGTGGTAGAGAATATATCATTGACAGTATTGCACACAGACCAGTAAATCAGGATAGTTTCGGTACAAAATTAGTCCTAAAATGTCATGAATCAAGTGCTGGTGAAATTAAAAGATAATATCATTAGAAGAAACATATTCATCATGTAACTGAATATATCTATAAATATTATGTAATGTTGGTGACTTGGAACCAATAGATTGCTTGTGATACGGGTGGTTTGATGCATGTTTGTGTCCAAGATTATAAAATTCTGTCCCAGGGATACGGATCAGTCGCCAATAGTGGTATTTAGATTTGAGTTCAATCAATTCAGATGTTTGATGGATAATAGTAAATTGGTATTTCATAGAATACCTCCGATATATTTTTCTAATTATAACATATGTGTGTAATAGCTTTCAATAAATTTACTAATAATAAGAGAATAAAATTATGGAGGTGAAATATATGAATCCTATTGAAGTAGTAATTGTTCTGTTTCTTGGTATCACAATTGGTTGTGGTATATGTGGACTTGCTAAAGCAGCTTCACCACTACCTTTTGAGGAAATGGTGAGAGATGAAGAACAAGAAGAATTTTTAAGAAAATTAAAAGACAAGAAGGAGGAGGATGTAGAGTGAAAGTAATTAAAAAAGACGGAACCTTAGAAGATTACAACGAACAAAAGATTATAGATGCATGTAATAAAGCTGCTAGAAGAGCTATGATTGAACTTTCATCAAAAGATTATACGAAAATCTTAAATGACGTTTGGACAAAAATTGAAGAATCCTATGACGATGATACTAACATTGAAATCTATGATATGCACAATATTGTAGAATCTGTATTAGAAGAAGATTTTCCACAAATTGCAAAGATGTATAAAGAATATAGAAATTATAAAAAAGATTTTGTTCATATGATGGATAACGTGTATGCAAAAAGCCAGTCCATTCGTTACATCGGTGACAAGAGTAATGCAAATACAGATAGCGCACTGGTGGCAACCAAGCGAAGCCTAATTTACAATGAATTGAGTAGTGAACTTTATAAAAAATTCTTCTTGACACATGATGAAAAACAAGCTGCAAAAGATGGATATATTTATATTCATGACAGAAGTGCAAGACTTGATACGGTAAATTGCTGTCTATTTGATGTAGGAAGTGTCATGAAAAATGGCTTTGAGATGGGAAATATTTGGTATAACGAACCAAATTATCTTGATACAGCTTTTGATGTCATAGGTGATATTATTCTATCAACTGCTGCACAACAATATGGGGGCTTTACTGTTCCAGAAGTAGATAAAATTTTAGAACCATATGCCGAAAAGTCATATTTCAAATATTATGAAGAATACATGGATATGGCATTTGATGTTGATTCTTGTTTTGAACGTCCAGAACTAAAAGAAAAGGCTGATGAATATGCGACAGATAAAGTTCACAGAGATTTTGAACAAGGTTGGCAAGGAATTGAAATGAAACTTAACTCGGTTGGATCCAGTCGAGGCGATTATCCTTTTGTTACGATGACTACAGGTTTAGCTACATCTAAATTCGGTAAAATGGCTTCTATTACACTGCTTAATGTGCATTCTGAAGGACAAGGAAAGAAAGGTTTTAAACGTCCTGTATTGTTCCCTAAAATTGTATTTCTTTATGACAAAGAATTGCATGGTGACGGATCTGATAAATATCCATTAGCAGATGTATTTAATGCAGGAATTGATTGTTCTGCAAAAACGATGTATCCAGATTGGTTATCTTTAACTGGTGATGGTTATGTTGCGGAAATGTATAAAAAATACAAAAGAATTGTTAGTCCAATGGGATGTCGCGCCTTTTTATCACCTTGGTATGAAAAAGGTGGAATGTATCCGGAAAGTCAAGATGATAAACCAGTTTTTGTTGGAAGATTTAATTTGGGTGTTGTTAGTTTACATCTTCCAATGATTTTAGCAAAAGCAAGACGAGAATCCAAAGATTTTTATGAAGTATTAAATTATTATCTTGAATTAATTCGTAATTTACATAAAAGAACTTATGATTATATTGGCGAATTAAGAGCAAGTGTAAATCCGGTTGCTTTTTGTGAAGGCGGTTTTTATAACGGACATTTAAAACCAGAAGATAAAATTAAATCAATTTTACCACCTATGACAATGAGTTACGGAATTACTGCATTAAATGAATTGCAAAGACTTTACAATGGTAAATCTATTCGTGAAGATGGGCAATTCGCATTAGAAGTTATGCAGTACATTAATGATTATACAAATAGAATTAAAAAAGAAGATCATATTTTATATGCGATTTATGGAACACCAGCAGAATCATTATGTGGTCTTCAGGTAGAACAATTTAGAAAAATCTACGGAATTATTGAAAATGTTTCTGATAGAGAATATGTAAGTAATAGCTTTCATTGCCATGTGTCAGAAGATATTAATCCGATTGAAAAACAAGATAAAGAAGGAAGATTCTGGGATTTATTTAATGGTGGTAAAATTCAGTATTGCAGATATAATCTTGGATACAACAAGAACGCAATTAAAACACTTGTATTAAGAGCTATGGATAAAGGTTTTTATGAAGGAGTAAATCTTGCAATGTGCTATTGCGAAGATTGCGGATATCAGCAAGTTGAAATGGATGTTTGTCCTAAGTGTGGAAGTAAAATGATTACAAAAATCGACAGGATAGAAAGTCCGTTTGTCCTGTATAAATAGGTTAAATTGCGGAGAACCCCTAAAGCCTCAAGAGGCTACAACGTAGTTGGAAACGACAAGCGTGAATGCGGAATAGCGAAAGCACATACCATAAAAATTCTTGGGATTGGGTAATCGAGTATGGAAGTTACTCAGACGCAGCGAAACTCCTTAACAGATAATGCTGATGGAGGACGTTCAGAGACTATAATCCTGCATTGATTGTATAGTCCAAACCGTTTTGCTCACTTCAAAATATTGCGAAAGCAACGGTACTATAGATATTGGAACGGCTATCTAGGCTTCACACGAGTACATGGTGAAACTCGATATAATGAAGCCAAAAATGCAGAAATTGCAGATAGGGTGAGCATGTGATAATAGATTTTAGAAAAATAATAGGTGAATGTTTTATTACCAACGAAGGTTACAATGTTCAAATAATTGATTATGTTGATACAAAAAATGTATTAATAAAATTTGTAGAAAGACCAGAAATACAAATCTGGTCTACTCTACAAAATATAAAAAATGGACAAATAAAAAATCCATTACATAAATCTGTATATAATCTTGGATATTATGGTATTGGTAATTATACTGCAAGAAAAAACGGAATAAAAACAGAAGAATATGTAAAATGGTTAAGTATGTTTGTTAGATGTTATGATAATAAATATCAACTTCGACAACCGACATATATTGGGTGTAGTGTTTCTGATGATTTCTGTAACTTTCAGAATTTTGCGGAATGGTATTCACATTATAAATACGAATGTCAATATCCATTAGAGATTGACAAAGATTTATTATATGAAGGAAATAAAATATATTCGCCAAAAACATGTTGTTTATTGCCAAAAGAAATAAATGCAACATTAAACAGTAAAAGACATGATTTAGATACAATGAAATATTTATACGAAAAATATAAAATGGATGTTCCATATTATATTCGTACAGAATTATATAATCTTACAAAGGGAGTGTGAGTTATATGAATTATCACAATATAACTTATCCAGATCAAAATAATGGTGATGGATTAAGAGTTGTTTTGTGGACAGCTGGATGTTCGCATCATTGTCAAGAATGTCAAAATCCACAAACATGGAATCCAAATAGCGGAATTTTATTTGATGAAAATGCAAAAAAAGAAATCTTTATAGAATTATCAAAAGATTACATTTCTGGAATTACTCTTACGGGCGGAGATCCGTTGTATGAGAGTAATTTGAAGGACATCCTTTTATTATTAAAAGAAATAAAAGAAAAATATCCGACAAAAACTGTCTGGTTATATACTGGTTATGTTTATGAAAGGTTGCTTGCTGATTATGCACATGATGTAATGACACAATATTATAATCCGAATACAGATTTTCATTATGACGAATTTACACGTTTTGAGATTTTAACAAAATGCGATGTTCTTGTAGATGGAGAATATAAAAAAGAGTTAAGAGATATAACATTAAAGTGGCGTGGTAGTTCAAATCAACGAGTAATTGATGTCCAAAAATCATTATCTGAAGGAAAGGTGGTGCTATTCTGTGACTAAAGAAGAAGCAAATTTACATAAAGGTGATTACGTTTACTTTGCAAGAATCATTCCAAAGCAAGGTATTTATGATGTATTAGATCTTAAAATTCGTACTGTTGAAGATACTTATTTTGTTGCACAGGACTCAGATAAAACTTGTATTGCATATCCATTTGCGTACAAAGATGTGGGTGTTATCATTTTTAAAAATAGATTTGATGCAGTTGAAACAGTAAATAATGCAGAAGTTAATAAACCAAAAGTGAGTGATGAAACATATTATGAAGAATATTGACAAAGATAAAATCAAAAATATTTGGGATAATGTCAAATGTATTTTCTATATTATTCTGGCTTTAATCGCTTTAGTTCTTGGCTTAAAACTCTTATTCATTACAGGGCATACTAAAATTTTAGCTATGATATTCACAGTTTATATATTGGCATTACTTACATTTACTGTATCAATTATTCGTGAAATCAAAAAGGATAAAAGAAATAAATGAAAGAATATAAGCTACAGAAAGACCTTACAATCGCAAAATTAAAAGCGAATAAATTTTCTTTTAAAGAATTAAATACATACATTTTAACTGTACCGTTATATTTTTATAAGTCATCAAATCATAAAAAATATGCTACAGTACAAATGTTAATTTGCATTAATCTAAATGAATCAGATTACGAATTTGAGATTATTGACGAGAATAACAACATGTATACACCATATTATAATAGAGAATATGGATATAGCAAGTTAAATAAAATTCTGGATAAAAAGATCATTCAGGAATTTAAGTTCCTTGAAAAGCAAGGAATTATGAGAGAAATAAAAGGGGAAATAAAACATGAAAACAGTCGCTAAATTTGAAAAAGTATCATTTGAACAGTTTAAAAAAGATTGGATGGAATCATTTAGTTCTTATCCAGAAGAAGAAATTCAGAAAGTATATAACAGTATTAAGTTGCCAAAACGTGCCACCAGTGGATCAGCTGGATATGATTTTTATGCTCCAATTGATCTAACTCTGATTCCAAGTGGTGTTTGTAAAATTCCAACAGGAATTCGCTGCAAAATGAGTGAGGGATGGGTACTTAGCATTTATCCTCGCAGCGGATTAGGATTCAAATATCAGGCTGGACTGGCAAACACCGTGGGGATCATAGACAGTGATTTTGCCTACTCTGATAATGAAGGACACATCTTTATTAAGATGGTAAATCGTGGCAATGATACATTTACTGTAAAAGCAGGAGATGGATTTGCACAGGGAATCTTTACAGAGTTTGGAATTACTGAAGACGATACAGCAAATGGTGTCCGAAACGGTGGTTTTGGAAGTACAACCGGTAAATAATAAAAATATTTGAATTTTCCCAAAAATGTGGTATAGTATAACTAAGAATTTTTATACTATGTCAAGGGGTAACCACAAATATCCTGAAATATACAAAAATGTGTAATCTAACACATAAATTATAGGAAAAGACCTAGATCAGTGTAAAAATGCTGATCTAGGTCTTTTTTGATTTCATCGACCTCAAAAAAGCCCATAAAATAAGGCTTTTTTGAACGTATTTTCCGGATGAAATTGGGATTTCAAAAGGACTTAGACAGTAGTATAAAATATGTATTATAAATATTCGAGGATGCGTGATTTTACCCTTTTGAGGATAAAAGGGTTTGCCCCACGACATAGTATAGTATTACATTACATTTTTGGGAGGATGTATTTGGGGATATATAATTATTATATATTTTATATCAACTCCCATTTTATAGTACTTTCAAGCTATATTAGGAACACTTCTTAGATTCACATATTTAATACGCATTTAGGAATAACAATATGCAAATGGGAATAACATTGTGTATTTGGGAATAACACTATATGTATTTGGGAGCAACAATATGTATTTGGGAATAATTTTCATTTTTGGGAAATGGAGATAGGAGGAAAGACATGCATAAAAAAGATTACAAAGGAAGATGTGAGAAGAAGACACTTACAAAGAGCAAAGAAATATGTCGTACTTATGATCCGATTCAAAATAAATATGCGGATATACTAAATGACTCACCGGACATTAAAGAAATTCGTTGTAATGTCCTATTAGATAATTTTTCTGAAGGAGAATACACAAGTGATTTTGTGTGCGTTAAATCAAATGGAGATTCAATGGTGAGAGAATGCATACAAAGAGACAAGATATCAAAGCCAATGAATATCAAACTTTTAGATGCATCAAGAGTATACTGGTTAAAACACGGCATATCAGATTGGGGGATAGTAATCAATGCAGAAGAATGAACTGTACCGCAATAATAATTCAATTATTCGTGTTTTAGAAATAAAAAATAATGCAGTTTTAGTAATTGACTGTATAAATAAAACTATGCCTCAATGGATAGGTGTGTCATATTTTTCAGATTGGTCAAACTGTTCAGAACAAGAATTATGTGAAGCAACAAATATTGAATTGCAAGATGTAAGATCTTTATCGCCAGAAGAGTTTAAAACAGCACACCAAAGATACACAATGATTGCTCCAATTATAAGAGTACTTGTCGATCAGCAAAAGAAAGACGAAATAATTGAATTGATTTCTAAAAGTGAAGGAATTAGCAAGCAGACCATACGAAAATATTTGTGCCTTTATCTTGCTTATCAGGAAATATCTGTGTTAGCTCCAAAAACAAAAAATCAGAATAAACAATTATCACAAGATGAAAAAAATATCAGATGGGCACTAAATAAGTTTTATTTCTCTTTCTACAAACATAGTTTAAAAACAGCGTATACCATGATGCTAAAAGCAAAATATTGCGATATAAATGGGGAATTGATTTCAACATACCCAACTTTTCATCAGTTTCGTTATTTTTACCGAAAATATAAAACAAAGCAAACATGTTATATTTCCAGAAATGGTCTTACAAATTATCAAAGAAATAATCGACCTTTACTTGGGGATGGTATACAAGAATTTGCTAAAGCACCAGGAGTCGGAATGTTAGATTCTACTATTTGTGATATCTATCTAATCAATGATGCAAAAGAAATAATCGGTCGTCCCATACTGACAGTTTGTATCGATGCATACAGCTCTTTATGTTGTGGATATGCTTTAACCTTAGAAGGAGGTATCTATAGTATCCGACAATTAATGTCAAATGTAGTTTCTGATAAACAGGAATGGTGCAAAGAACATAGTATATCCATCAAAAAAGAAGAATGGAATTCTTCAAAATGTCCTGGAATATTATTAACCGATCAAGGTACAGAATATACAAGTTCAACATTTGAACAATTAGCAGAATTAGGAATTAAAATAGTTAATCTTCCCGTATACCGACCAGAATTAAAAGGAAGTGTGGAAAAATTCTTTAGCATTATTCAAGATTTATTCCGTCCTTACCTTAAAGGAAAGGGTGTTATTAATCCAGATTTTCAAGAACGTGGAGCGCACGATTATAGAAAAGATGCTTGTTTGACATTGGAACAATTTGAGAAAATATTGATCCGTTGCATTTTATTTTATAACACGCAACGAGTACTTAATAATTTCCCGTACACAGATGATATGTTAGAAAATAGAATTCAACCATACGCGAATAATATTTTTCAATACGGATTATCGCTCGATGGTGTAAATTTAATTGATATAAATAAAGAACAAATTGAACTTACACTGATGCCAAGAACAACTGGAAAATTTACGAGAACTGGACTAATAGTAAATAATGTAAGATATAAAAATAAAAATTTTTCGGAGCAATATCTATCCAACAAAGAAGTATCTGTTGCGTATAATCCAGATGATTCAGGATATGTATGGTTAATTGATAATGGTGATTATATAAAATTCGAATTAATTGAAAGTCGTTTTCAGAATAAAAATTTCAAAGAAATAGAAGAAATGAAATCGATAAAAAAGGATATTATTCGATCAGTTGCATCTGAAGATCTACAAGCAAGAATAGGTCTTGGAGCCTACATTGAAACAATTGCAAATAACTCAAATAGAAGTAATAGCAATCTGCAAGATATTGGAAACAATAAAATAAAAGAGAAACAAAAAATCCATAAAAATTACACAGAAGAGGTGAATACTGATGAATAGTAATTTACTTGATAAAATACCGTCTATGCTTTCAGGAGAAGAATTATATAACAGATTAACTGATCTTCCGGAATATGATAGAAGTATACAAACAAAAAATCAGACTGAACGAATTCTATCTCTTTCAACATTGTATGATATATATTTGCCTTCAGAAATGTCTGTAGAAATTTATTCAAAATTATATTTGGCTCTTGTGCGATCCTTACAGAAGAAATATACAAAAGCAGCAATTCAACAATCGTATCAAAACCATAATAGTATAATTGGACGAGAAAGCCGTGGAATTATTGGCGGTTCAGATTCATTTTCGATTATTGGTCGTTCTGGAATTGGGAAAACATCTGCGATTAATAAAGCTATATCTATTGTATCAAATCATCAAATTATTGAATTTGATAAACCGGCAATAAGAATTATTCCATGCTTAAAAGTAGAATGCCCTTGGGATGCTTCTGTAAAATCTACGTTGCTATCAATCTTGCGAGAAGTAGATCAATATCTTGGAACAACTTATTCTATTAATGCATCTAAGAAACGAATTACTACAGACATGCTTATTGGTATGGTTGCTCAAGTATCTATGCAGCACATCGGAATATTAATTATTGATGAAATTCAAAACTGTGTAGGATCAAGAAATGGAAGGGGATTAGTTGCAATGCTTACTCAATTAATCAATAGTTCTGGCATCTCTATTGGATTAATTGGTACCCCGGAAACATTGTCATTGTTTGAATCAGCCTTTCAGCTCGCGCGTCGTTCATTGGGGTTGCAATATAATTCTTTGAAAAAAGATAGCTACTTTAATAGTTTTTGTAAAATACTATTTGGATATCAATATGTAAAAAATCGTACAGAGATAACGCCACAAATAATTGATTGGTTATATGATCATTCAGACGGTATTACTGCTGTTGTTGTATCTTTGATTCACGATGCGCAGGAACTTGCAATCTCAACAGGTTATGAGAAGTTAGATCTTAATTCTCTGAATCAGGCATACGAAGAAAGGTTACAATTACTTCACGGATATATTCATCCACAAAATATAGTTCAACCAAAACCGAAGAAAAAAGAACCACAAATTATAACTTCCAAACCACCAAAAACAGATGAGCCATGTAGTATATTGGATCTTTCTAAAAAAAGTAAAGAAGAAGGTTTAGACTTTATAGAGCTATTAAAAGAATATTTTACAGTAGAGGAAATAAAAATATGAGCGTTTTTCTACCAGAATTATATCCTGACGAACTTGTGTATAGTTGGTTCAGCAGATTCCTTGTACACGAAGGATACATTACAAATATACATGCACTGGAAGCGTTGTATTCCAATAAACAGAATGATGATCCAAGTAAAGAATTTATTGGAAAACTAAATCAAGAAACAAGAGAATATATTGAAAAGACGTACTCTATGAAAAATATTGTGTTAAACCATACAATGTATCCTTTTTATGCAAGGTTTATTCCATTGAATCAAAGAAAAGATGCATTATATAAACTATGTTATGAAAATCATAATGTCCAGAATTTAATTCCAATATCTGTACGATGCAATAACGAAAAGTTCTTAAAATACTGTCCACTATGTACACAAGAGGATAGAGAATTGTATGGTGAAACGTACTGGCACAGAATGCATCAAATAAGAAATATAATGATATGCCCTAAACATCATTGCAAATTGATGAATTCTACAGTATCTATTTCTAATAAAACGGATCGCTTGCTTCAAACAGCTGAAAATATGATACCAAACAAATTAGATAATGTTATCATTGAGAAAAATCAACTGCAAATAAATTTCACAAAATATATGGAAGAAATATTTTGCGAACCAGTTGATTTAGAAAATGATATTTCTGTCCCTGTCATACTACACCATTTTATTCGGAATACTAAATATAAAAAAGAGAACAGATATCATTATACTTCTCAATTTTATAAAGATATACGAAAATATTACACGGAGAAGATCCATGTCAATGAGATTATTAGTAAATGTAGAATACAAAATTTAATGCTTGGAACCACCTATGATTTTTCTGCGATAGCTCAAATTGGTTTCTTTCTTAATATTCCTGTAAATGAATTGCTTCACTCGCAATTAACACAGCAGCAAGTAAAAGAAGAAAAAGAGCTACACTACAAAAATATAGAACCAGACTGGGAAAATTATGATTCTCAAATGGCAAAAATAGTGGAGATAATAGCTCATGATACCTACTATGGCTATACGAATAAAAGTAATAAACCAGAAAAAGTTATGGTTAAAAGAGTTTGTAACATAGCAGGTATAAAAGAGCATCACACAAAACATATGCCAAAATGTTTTAATGCAATTAATAAATATCAAGAATCTTATCAGGAATTATGGGCAAGAAGATTAATATGGGGTTATAACATTTTAGAGAAGAAAAAAGGCGAAGGAAATTTCTATTGGATTGAACTACAAAAACTAAGCGGAGTTGTAAAAACAAATTTTGATCAAATAAAACCTTACTTGATAAATTATACAGATCAGCATACTATCGATAAGATTATAAAAGTAATGTACCCTCAAAAATCGTAAAAATAGGGGCAGTAAGAATCAATCTTACTACCCCTAAAAGACTATTTATCACATTCTCTTTTCGGAAGATAATGCTTTTGTCCATTCCATGTAAATTTATAATATGGATCGATAGGATCATGCATCAAATAATAATTGATACAATCACATAAAACAATAGCAATGCCACTCAGAAAATACCATACAAGCGCGAATTGCGGGCAAATTAGCCCCTCGAACATACTAAAGGGTAAATTCCTATAGTCCCACATTCTAATCCCTAATATATGCAAAGAAAATTCTCCTGATAATAATTCTAAAAGGAGAATTATGAAAGTAGAGATCACCATTTGAATTGGAAGTGGGATATCCCATGATATTTGATCATTAATTGGATCGATAAGCAGAAAGATAATTCCTGCCACGATTCCCATTAAAATATACGAATATCCTCGGAATGATACTTCAATTGCGATATACATGCAATATCCTGTTAAAAAGAGAATAAGTTTATTGAGAAATGTTTTCATAATTTGCCTCTTATGAGATTAGAGAAATGAATGTATTATAACCGGCAATACCATCAATAGTTAAGCCGTTGGCTTTCTGATATTTCTTTAATGCAGCTTTACATCCACTACCAAAAGAACCAGGAGATTCCACACCATTTGGATCATATCCTTTAAGCATTAGTAAAATCTGTAAAGCTGTTACCATATACTGAGATTCACCTTTACGAACGGTATGACCTTTTAGAGCTTTCCTAGAAGCAGAACCAAAAGCTCCGTCTACTTTAAGTTTAGCATTGTAATCCAGATTCATAGCTGTTTGAAGAACTTTAATGCCAGCTTTTTTAGTTGCTGTACCACGTTCGCCATCACAAGTGATTTTTGCTCCTGCGAAATTATTTGCGTGAGTTTGACCAGCCTTGACAATTGTATTGCTCTTAGATGAGGAAGTAGAAGTGCTTGTAGACGGTTTTGTAGTTGTAGAAGTAGTAGTTTTTGTCTTCTCTTTATATGCAGCTTCTAGTTTTGCTTTACTTGCAGAACCATATTTTCCATCTACTTCTAATTTATATGCTTTCTGAAAAGCTTTTAAAGCAGTTTGTGTACCTGTACCAAAATCACCATCTGCTCCTGATTTACCACAAGAATAACCACATTTGATTAGCATAGTCTGCATTGTTTTTACAGCACTACCAGAATCACCTTTTTGTAGGTAACTTCTTTTTGTAGATGGAAGAGTAGTGGATGATTTTTTGTCATTGCCATATACATTTCCATCGTCGTCAATATATCTTAGAACACACACAAGACCTCTACCAGCGTTATATCTCTGCGCACAATAATCACGCATATTCTTTTTACTTGGTCTACCAGAACCATGACCACAAATTATTACGGAAGCAGCAGTTGATCCGTTAATAGCACGTACCATTTCTACATGTCCAATCTGCAATGGTCTTGACGGATCAGAACCTTTAAACATTAGACAATCACCTTTTCGTAATTTACTGACATTTTGAATTTGTCCACCACTAATCGTAATGTCATTGACAGTCTTTAGTCTATAATACATTCCGGCTGTATTTAGGATACCAAATCCATAACCTGCACGTTTATATGCATAAGAGATAGAAGAGGAACAATCAGAATAATATAGTCCGTTTTTATATTTTGTATAACAATAATCTCTTAAATTCTGACTATAATAATTACGTCCAATAATTTCATCATAACATTTTCCAATTGCTTCACGCATTTCTTCAGCTGTCATTTTCTTAGCACCTCCTTTGTCTGTAGTAGTTGTTGAAGAGGTATTTAAGACATATTGCTTAATCCATTTGACACAACATTCATGTCTTGATTGAAAAATCTTATCTCCAACCTGATTACTATTTGATGTATCTTTTTGATCTAACATGAGAGAATTAAAGATCGTATCTACCGTATAAGGTTTCTTTGCACGATCGAAAATTCTTTTTGTAGGTTTAAGACCACCCAAATGCTCGATCTCACAAAAAAGCATCTGTACAGCTACATCTTTAATTCCGTAATTTTCAGCATTTTTAATATATGCTTTTGCTAATTCTTGAAATAATTGATCCTGGCATTTTTTACCGGTTTCGGTCGTAATAATGGCGACCAATGCATTTTTTTGTGCAGTAGTTGGTCGCCATTTTGTTCTTTCCCAATCAATTTTTAATTTTGCTTCAATATTTGCTGAATCCGCCTTTTTAAATTCTGTTTTATTTGTATCATAGATCATCTGACATAATTTACGAGCTTTATTACCATAATTTTGCGCCCAACCCAAAGTACATGTCACTTCAGATCTGGTGCTATTATAAGGTGGCGCATACGCTCCGTATCTACGATTCCCGTAGACTTGCCCACCTGTCTCAACACCACCGATGATATTTGTTAAGATATCTAGTTCTTTTTGAGTCATAAAATCACCCCTTAAATTCTGTATATAGCAAGAAATAATTAATTCTCACGCTTTTGTTATTGATTACTTCTGGAAAATATTGATAAATACCAGTACTAGAAGTTGCTGATGGATCTTGCCACCAAACAGGTGATGGAAAACTCTGAGAAACTGCCTTATAATCGCCATTCCATGTTGATGCAAGTAACGAATATTGATCAACTGCCGGAGAGTTGAAAATTTGAACTAATTCATCTTTAGAAAATAAAAAAGTATAATTTTTATTAGCTACTTTCGTTACTAAGCTACCCATATAAATTTTAATTTTTCCGTTATATAAAGATATTGAAAACGATTTATTGCTTCCATCTTCCTTAAAATTTGATTTAAAACTTGATGTATTTTCATTCCATGCTTCTTGCAATGTCTTTCCACCATTCATAATTACATGATCCGCTGAAAGTAACTGCTTTACATAGCCTGTTGCAGTTTTAATGTAAGGCTCAATTTTTTGTTTTATGTTTAAAATTGCCATATCCGCATATCTCCTTATTAAAACAGGGAATTATAAGTAATAATCTTACAATTCCCTGTCCAATATTTTTATTCATTTTTTGTTGCTAATTCGTTTACTTTTTTCTCTACGATTTTTAGTAGAGCGTCTTTAGATCCATTGATTTTGGAAATAACATCTGTATATTTTCCATCAGTAACTTCCATACCATAAGTAATTGCTTTGACAGAATCCATATCTTTAGCTTCAGCAATCATCGCATTTAGGATATTGCAGTATGTTGTATGATAAGTTTTATTGGAAGAGAGTGCCATGTAGATTTTTAAAATATCTGCTGGCTGATATGTATCACAGAGATGTCCATCTGCATGATAAGGAAGTGGAAGAGCGTAATCACTAATAATACCAGTGATAATCAGATCTTTGATGTTACTCTGATCCTCAATAGTGTAACTGAAATGCTGTTTACCAAATGATGTTTCAACGTCAACACCACCTTCGATTGCAGCTGTACATGCCTTTCCAATAACACCTTTATAATATGTTTTGAATTCATCCAGAGTCATGTTATTGGTATTCACAATACCAACTGTAGATTTAACAACATCTAATTCTTCTTCAAAAGAAGGTTTTTCTAAGATAGCAGTAATCAATTCTACTGGTACATCTTTTACTATAGTTTCTACAACTTCATCATGATGAACTGTTTTCTCTTCATATTTTGGTTCTGTATTTGTCGTTTCACCTTCTACAGTTCCCTCAGTAGTTCCATCCGTTGTTGTTTCAACAGGAACTTTAATGACTTCATCGTAAGCTTCTTTTACAATTCTTTCTTCATACTCTTTAATAGTAGTATTCTCGAACAGAATCGTTTTACGTTTCATATTTAGTGCATGATTAGAAATCAGCTTATCATCGCTATCAATAATATCAATAGCATCAATAAGATCCATTCCTAAGAAAGCCTTTACAGTTTCAACATCAGTATTAATAAATTTTAGAATACATGCATTAGTAATTGCATAGTCATAAATTTCCATTTTCTTTCCGTTTTGCAATCTAACATATTTAGTTGTCATAAGGTATTTTCCTCCTGTGAATTTAGAAATGATTAAGATATGTTAATAGATTTTATAGTGAAGTGGTCTTAATCCAAATATCGTTCTCAGACTGAGTTGTTGGCTCTGATGACTGGAATAAGATTCGATTTGTAATTTTTTCATTTAAAAGTTTACCTTGATATGCACTTAAACTCTGATCTGTAGCTGTACTTGTAAGGTTATTTTGTATACCCCTCCATGTATTCGTGTCGGCAGGTGTAGCCCATGTACCATCACCACGTAAAAATTGTCCTTGTTTACCAGCAGCAGGAGCTGGAACAAGACCTGCTTTACCAGCTGCACTTGCTGTAGCAGCTATCATATTAGAATAAGTTGTATTATTATCCGGTGGAACTTGCCATGTACCATCACTTCTTAAATATCTATTTGCGGCACCGTTTGCAGGAGCAGGTACTAATCCACGAGTACCAGCAGCGGAAGTAGTAGCACCTTTCATATCTGAATAAGTTGTATTGTTGTCAGCACCCCAAACAGCAGTACCATCAGCAGACCATCTAAGAATTTGTCCAGAAGATCCACCAGAAGGAATATGTTTGTTTCCAGATGTTGTTGGATGCGAATATACAGTATCAGTAAATTTTGCACCAGATGGAACATTAGAATTAACAGTATAATTATTTACCATTGAAGCATTGCCTGCTGAATTAGCATAATCAACTATTCCACGATCTATAGCCACGAGAACAGATGTGTACGCTTGAGAATGTAAAGTGGTCGCAGCTTCGCTTGTTGAAACATAAGATTCTGTAGAAGTTTTTTTGTCACTTGTTGTTGTACTATTTGCTTCTGCTGAATCAATCAAAGTCCAAGTACGAGATATGTTTCCTCTCCCTCCTGACGCAAGGTTTCTAATTACAGTTCCGGCATATGTTCCAGAAGTTTTAAAGAAAGCATCAGCATATGTTTTACCAAAAACATTATATAAACCAATTTGGACACAATCTACTTTCAATCCACATCTTACCAACCATTTTGCTTCTACGGTAGAGACAGAAGAAGAGTTATTTGTTCGTAATGAGATTCTGATAATTCCCCAACCTCCGTCATTATAATCTTGTGTTATTAAAAACATAGAAGTTCTATCCCTATATGAATCTGTTAGCGTGTCGATTTTTGCGAACCTATGATATGGATAATTATTTGTATTCCCGACACTAATACGAGAATTATAATATCTTAGACTAGCATTACTATTTGCAGATCCGTCATAAGAAAAACTCATTATAAAATCTTCAGTATTAGTAGATACAGTTCTTGCTGTTGCTAATTTTACAGCACTATTGGCACTTCCACCAGCTGATCCAGAACCAGCATAGTTGTGAGTATGCGAAGAAGCGGCAGCGCCTACGTCACCAGCAGAAAGTGTAATATTTGAAGATAGCGCCTTACCGTTTACAGTTCTAGATGTCGGTACAGCACCAACTTCACTTGCTGAATATGAGGGTTTTGAAGATTGTTTAGCCCAAGAATACACATCGCTTGCTGGCATACTTGTGGGAAAGTCTGTAATCTGAGACTTCGTATGAGTATGTCCAGTATTCGACTTTCCATCCAAAGCACTTTTGATTGCAGATTGAGTCATAGTACCGTCTGTAGCTGTACCAGTTCCAGTATATAACTTCGTAATACCAGAAGTAGAAGCAGTACCAGTAGAATAAGTGGTATTTGTACTTGGAATGCCAAGGGCTGTAATATCACCTTTAGTAACAGCAGCTGTACCACTTACATGACCTGTAGAATCTACAGTTACTTTATAAAAACCATTTGATTTAGCGGTATAATTTGGATGAGTATATACTGTATCTGTTATTTTTTCTTCTCGCCATTCTTTCCAAGTTCCATTTATACATTCTCTACGGTAAGATTTATCATCTGTGTATATAATTTGAGTATAATAATTACCAGACGCTCTATGAATTACTTCCAGTCCAAAATGGTTCACAGCAGATGGTTTATTGGAAACAGTATTTTCATCACCAGCACTGTAAAAACCAGGAGTTTTAATATCATTAAGATTTTGATCTGTTAGTATACTATTAGTTGCTTTATTTTCATTTAACCATTTACCCTGTGCAGCAGATAAACTTTTATCTGTTGCTGTAGATGCAAGATTATTAACCACATCACGCCAAGTATTTGTGTTATTATCTGTCAATTCAATTGTTGTGCTTCCAGATTGATTCATTGTAAACGAACCTTTAGATGCACCATTTTGTTTAATTGTAACTGTACCGTTACCGACTGAAGGAATGGATGGTTTATTAGACAGGTCATTGTAAGAACCACTTATTGCTACGGTAGCAAGTTTGGATTTGATAAAGTTCCATAAAGCACTAACTGGTCTTCTAAAATATGAAGTATTTGTTGTTCCGCCACCGGCATATTGAGATACAAAATAATCATCATCACTTGGCGTAGCAGTAGCTTCGCCTAAACCATTAATCATTGCACTTAGATCATGACTATGATTTGTGTTAGCTTTACCGCTTAAAGCAGTATTTATTACTTTATTTTGAACTGGATTAGTCGAAGTAGAAGATAAAGCAGAATCAACTGTTGTCTTGTTTGCACCCGTTGCAATACCATCTAATTTTGTTTTTTCGGAATCAGTTAATGAAGTGTGATATGCAAGAGTACTCCATTTTGAAGTTCCATCACCAACTTTATATTTCTGGGTTCCAGTAACAAAACCCATTTCCCCATCTAACAATACAGGATTTTTTGAAGCCCAGTTAGCTTCCGTATCATGTCGTTGCCGATGTTTTACGTTAATTATCTTTTCAGCCATTTGACTCCTCGCTTTCTTCTAATATAGTAGTTTTAAACCAAAAATCCCCTACAAGTTGTTCGTCGGGTTCCGATGCTTGAGATAAAATATTTGTAACTCTTTTGACCTTTTCATTTACTTGTGTTTTAAAGTCATCAAATGATGTATTTATTTCAGACTGATAGCTTGACATTGCGCTGTCTACATCTGTCATGTAATTATCTACGGTAGTATTTATTGTAGTTTGGAATTTAGAGTTGTCAGCTTGAATATCCGAGATATCTTTAGTGACTTTTTTTGTAAAATTACTGTAAGAAGCATTCATGGAAGATTCATATTCTCTAAATCTATCATCGACAGAAGTAATCAGATTTGCTTTAAAAATATCATTCTCTGAGGATAAATCAGTTTTATATTTTTTAATTGCTTTCATTGCGTTTTCATATGCAGTGAGCAACTGATTATAAACATCAGAAGTTGGTGGTACACTTTCAGCATTCCCTTTTGGAGCACCATCAAAGATTCTATATTCAATTAATGCTGATGTTTTAACTTTATCTCCATTAACTCCACGAATCCCAATGTGTAACATATTTGCATCTTGTAAAACTTCATGAGGAATTACACACGAATTATCTTCAATTAATTTTTCATACACTGCTTTTTTATCAATAAAGAATACGCCAGTTTTAACATAATCATCCCATTCACTATTAAATTCCACATGAATTTGTACTGAATTTTCATCACCGGATGCAAGTTTTGGTCTATCTACAACCTGTAAATCTTGATCGTTTGCATATATTTCAATAGTGGTCATCTCTTTTTTAGTTCACCGTCCTTTCTGTAAAAAGGACTACCCAATAGAAGAGTAGTCCACTAAATTATTCTGTAGTTTCTGAATTATCGACAATTCCATTTCCGTCCATAAATAAATTTCCGTTTTCGTCTCTAAATTCGCAAACATAACCATTTTCCTGATCAAAACCTAATTTTGCCCGAATGATTTCATTGGAATCCGTGACTGTTAAGAAATTACCCTCGATTTTAAAGGCTTTTTCAGGGCTAAAAATCGGAAATTTTCCTGTTGAAAGAACACTTTCATTCAAATCATCAATTTTGATATTTTTTGCTATTTTATTCGTTATAAGGTCGCTATCAAGCTTTGTATTAGCATTTGTGAGATGAATGGTATCATCACCCGTTGGATTACCAGAAAGCAATTTTTGAATGTTACCCACAAGTGTTTTTACAGTTTTGAAAGAATCCTGATTATCTACCTCGTACAATGTACTCAAGAATCTCATAAAAGCAGTGTTAAGTTCAAGACTTTCTATCTTGCCAATTTCTTGAACTAATTGATCAATAGATATTTTAACTTCAATCATACCGGTAAGGGCATCTGCAAGATTTCGTAAATCCTCATCGCTCATTCCGGATGTAATCAGACCATTGCTTCCCGATCCTGTGATGTACTTCATAAGGATTTGTGCAGCCATTGTAGAAAAATTATTCATTGCAGAAGTGCTATCAGAAGAAGATTTACTAATAGAATTTTTGCTAGATGATCCATAATTATTTTCAAGAAAATCATAATCATTTGATTGTCCATTGACTGTGACTGCATCAGAAAATTCAAAACTCAAATCTATGTCATTTAGATTAACTAATTCAATTTCTAATCCAATAATACGTTGTTTTGTCTTGTATCCATTCATTAATTCCAATGGAAGAAAATCTCCAATTGAAATATCATTAGATTCTTTCATATATTGTTGCATATGAAAAATATTATCTAATGTAATGGAAAAAGATAATTGTGGACGAGATTCTATATCTATTTCCTTTTTTGCAGATTTATACAGGTCATGTGCTAAATCTATAATTTCAGAAATCGTATTGTTATCCTGAACCTCAATAGTAGAATCAGAGTAGTCCGTTTCAATCGTCAACATATTAATTAGAGAAATTTCTTCATCGGTAAATCCCCAATCTTCATAGGCGATCTTTGCAGTTGCTGCCAGAGATTTAATCTTAGTAGATACTTCGTTTTTCTGTCCATTTAAATCATTAATTTCTTGATTTAGATAATCCAATCGTTTATTGATTTCATCTACATATTTTGTATATTTAGTATACAATTCATATTGTCGATCGTGAAAATCTTTGCTCATTGTATCTAGATCTGTAGACCATGGCTTGTCATACCCTTTTTCTTTTAGCACGTCAATCTGCCTTTGATACGCAACTAATTTTATATTGAGTTCATTTGTACCATATAGTCCCCAATTAGTTTCCCAATCTATTTCTTCAGTTGGTTCTTCGCCGGTTTCTCTTTTTTTGATTTCAGCTTCAATTTTTGGAATAATAACTTCTTTAAAACTGATATACATAGAATAATCGGATGTATTTTCTATTTGTAAATTTCCATCTTGTGTATGCATTTCTTCAAGTAAAGAAACAACATTTTTTGCAGACGTAAGTTCTGTATTTAGTTCATCCAAGGTAAGATTATCATATTTTACTTCCACTTCATCTACTGGTTCTAACTCTTGAATGCCAGTTATTTTTTCGCTTATCTCTAAAGATTTAAGTGAGAGATTGGCATACTCTTCACGATTATCATTTTTCCACTGTTCGTATTTTTTATATTTCTCAGCAGTTTTAGATGGTATCATACCAGTCTCAATAAAATAATCATAATTTGATAATCTATCCGATCCATAATTAATATATTCAAGAATAGTTTGATCTGAATCTGCACCAGAAACACGAAAAGAAGTGAATACGTCATCGTTTTGAGAATCAATTGTAATAGAATTGATAACATTTCTTAAAGCCAATTCCACGTTTATATTTTTACCAACATGTTCAATAGAATAAGCATTAATCGTCATATTTTTTCGGTCAAAGTCAAACAGACATTTATATGACTTTGATACATCTTGAGTTAAAAAGGCATAAACTGTTTTAGAATCTATTTCGAATTGCCGTCCACGTTTCGTAGAAATATCTACATCGACGGTTCCAATTTTCCATCCTTTTTTATACAAATACTCATGTTCAAGAATATTAAGCAAGCCTAATTTCCAATACTTATCAGATTTTGGATTATCATCTGCGTCCTCAATCCATAGTTGAATATTGTGAATTGGAAGACCAAGAGCATTTAGATTTTCTTCGAACATTTCAATTGATTCATCTGTTCCGCAATTAATATTGAAAAGATTAAGATCAATATCTTGAAGAGTTGTTTCGTACCCATAAGCAGTAAATTTTTTGTAGTACCGCCCGTTATCATCTAACAATTCTTGTGGGTGCTGATTAATTCTAAACCATCCTATCGTTTCTATATCAATCTCCATATATTGATTAATTTTCGAAAAAATGGGATTCTTTTGTATTTTTCCTGTGTCATCGGTATACATAGAATTTATTTCAAATTCTACTTCCCAAATATTTCTTAATTGGGGATGGAATTTTGCTGTTTCCACTCCGATAAGTGAATTTATAGTTTTTCGCCCAGGACAACCAAGATACATACGTAATGGTTCTGTTTGCTTATAAGCATTATATTTAAATATCATTAAATTCCAACCTTTCTTATGTATCTACATTTAACAATTCCTTTTGCATTTCCTGTAACTGTTATTTTATTTAATCCTGGTGCAAGTTTTAGCCATATAAGATTGGTATCTTTTGCAAAATCAAATTGCTCTGACTCATCTGTAATTTTTCCATACTTATTATCTATGATTAGCTTCTGATCTTTTAACATATTGAGTTCCATGACCTCATCAGGAAATTTATTGTTTACAAAAGTTACTTTTCCTGTAGAAAATGCTGTTATTTCAATGATAGGGTAGTAGTTCTGATACTTTTCATCGGATGAATTATAAATTGTAAAAGTGGAATTTTCAGAAAAAGAGGTTTTTCTTTCGGGAGTAAATCCATATGGAGCATTACATTCCATAGAAAATAATAACCCATAAACAGACGGAAGAGGAGAGAACTCGCTATAACTTACAGCATTGCAATAATACTCTATATCATCATGGTATGGATCATCAATGATATGATCCGTCACAGTAAATAATGTCGGATAAATAGGAGAAGTGATCCACGATACAATTTCTTCTCTTTCAGCCAATGTGAATTTTTTACCATTACACTTACATAGACCGATATCAAACTTTAAGACATCCTCATATGATCGGCTATATGTATTGGCAACACTTTTATATGGTGTGAGATCTGATCGATTTATCTTATATGTAATTGCTGTATCTTTTGTCGTTTTTACTGTATCAAAGGTACATAGAATGACTCCGTAATCAGACGAATTTTTTCCATCGTATATAAAATTTTTTCCGTAAATACTCAAATTTTTATCACCTCTTTCTATATTGTATTTAATCTAATATTTTACATTTTAATTCCAAGTGGATAAGAATAAATAACTCGTAATCTATATTCTTTCCGCATAATTCGTTTTAGTTTTTCAATGAATCTTTTCATAATAATCCTTTCATATTTTCTTGACTTTTATCATGCACGTACTATAATAATTACAAATATATAAGCTAGGG
>ERZ1034878.168-NODE-168-length-36196-cov-13.859329_pt1 | contig 36196 bp, 40 predicted proteins | sample MGYA00520593_ERZ1034878 | MGnify/ENA primary metagenome ERZ1034878 (study PRJEB33766, sample SAMN09781724) | gut metagenome | biome: gut microbiome | host: Homo sapiens | place: Madagascar | study: EMG produced TPA metagenomics assembly of the PRJNA485056 data...
ACGGTCTGACTCCTTTCTATTTGTTACTGTGCTTAATATAAAGATATAATGGTTAGAAATAAGTTAACAAGAGAGGGAAAATATTAAAAAAATGTCACCCTTCGACTACGCTCAGGGTGACGTTGATAGTGCCGTCACTGACGGACGGCACGTTTTAATAAGGCCGGGATTCTTCCACGCGCTTCGCTTGGTCAGGATGACATTTAAAATATTTTTGCACGTACTCGTAGAAGTTCGGATAGTGGATTTTATAGAGTGAAAAACGAAGCGGTCAAAATCCTAGCGTAGATAGACCTACGTGGATTTTGACCGTTCTGATGTTTTTTGCTCTAGAAAACCTCTAGACGAGCTTCCCAGCACTAAATTGGCATCTGCATTATAGTATTATACGCTTTGATAGCTGTATCCCGAACAGCAACAACCGTTTGCAATGCGGTTTCGGCGTTAGATACGGCGAGAACGACATCTTGAATATCGGCTTTGCCTTGGATTCCTTGAATAACTGCTTGTTCGGCTTGTTGATTGATATTGGCGGTTTCCTCAACGGCGGATTTAACCATATCGCTAAAAGCGTTTGCGGAAGTCGTTGCCGGAGTATCGGTCTTCTGAACTTGCGTGTTGGCGTTGATTCGACCAAGTGCCTGCTGATAAGCGTTAAGCGCATTTGAAATATTATTAATCACAGCTTTTCCCCTTTATTACTTCAGAATATCCAACACACTGGAATTCATATCACGCGCGGTTTTCATCATATTCATATTTGCCTCATAAGCGCGTTGAGCTTCTTTCATATCCATCATTTCAACCAACGGATTAACATTTGGCAGCGAAATATAACCTTGCTCGTCAGCTCCGGGATGATTCGGCGCATATTTTTTTTCGAATTCGGACTGATCCTTAACCACCTTATCAACCCGCACCATTTCAGCACCGGTCTCGTTATCGACATAGTTTTGAAAACTGACGACTTGCCGACGATAAGGTTCACCGCCTTTTTCGGCCGAAACCGATTCGGCATTGGCCATATTCTGAGCAATCACCTTCAACCGCTCAGCCTGAGCTCTCATCCCCGAAACCGCAATATCGGCACTGACTGACAAATTTCCCGCCATATTTCAAAAACCTCTTAAGCGCTAATCTTCGTGTTGGCCACCTGCAACAAATCTTTATATTTGTTATAGATAGTAATCATACGTTTATATTCGCTGCTAGCTTTACTGGCCTCGTTCATCTGCTCCTCCAAAATCACGCCGTTGCCGTCAATCGTCAAAGCAGATGTCGGCTGCGGAGTATAAACCCGTAAATTATTCTGTCCGCCAATTCCGGTCATGTGTTTCGAATTAGTAACCGTCATCGGCAAATTAGCCGTAACATTTCCGGCAAAATCAGGTTTTTCCACATCTTTAGGCAAATAATCGGGAGTGCTGGCATTAGCAATATTACCGGCAATAACTTTTTCTTTTGCCGCCAAATAGCGCATATTCTGCCCCGCCATATTAAAGACTGAAAGATTCATCAAATCCATAACTAAAACTCCCCGTTGCTATACATCCCCATATATAGCCTGACATGCAATTTTTATGCCATCTAACCCCTTGCCAAACCAAAATTAAAGTCTTAAAATATCAAACAGTTAGAAACATAAGGCTCAAAACTCATGTCTGAACACGATAATAACGCAAAAACGTTAAAAAACAACGCTGATTTGACTTTTTCCCCAGATTATGCAATTGCTTTGGGCTATGACCAAAACAAGCATAACGCCCCTACGGTTCTCGCCAAAGGACAAGGACAAATTGCGCAAAAAATCATCCAACTGGCCTTAGACAATGAGATTGAAATTCATCAGGATGCCGATTTGGTGCAGATCCTCAAAGCCGTAGATATTAATGAAGAAATTCCGGTTGAAGCCTTTGCCGCCGTAGCAGAAATCATTTCCTATATTTACCAGCAAAACGGCAAAACTTTATAATCATTTGCCTTGTTTTTCCAGCACCGCAATGAAAAAACCGTCCGTGTTTGTGGTCAGCGGCGACATTTTCAAATATCTTTCCGTTTTATACGGATACGGCGAACCGATTTTCGCTTCCCACAACTGCCGCATATCCACCGGCTTAAAGTCAGGATTGCGCGCTAAAAAGCCGTCGATAATTTCCTCATCTTCATCCGCTAAAACCGAACAGGTGATATAAATCAGCCGCCCGCCGCTTTGGGTCTTTTCCGCACCGATGTCCAAGAGTAGGCTCTGCGTTTGCGTAAGCTCACGCAGCATTGCGGCATTGAGGCGGAATTTAGCATCCGGCGCCCGCCGCCATGTTCCCGTTCCCGAACACGGAGCATCAATGATAAAACGGGTAAAGTCGCGGTCGGTTGTTGCCACGATTTCAACCGTCTCAATGTTTTTAACCCCCAAACGCTGCATCCTTGGCTTTATGGCTTCCAGACGTTTGGCATTTATATCATGAGCCAAAATATGCCCCTGATTACGCAACAAATGTGCTAAGGCCAGACTTTTACCGCCTGCTCCGCAGCAATAGTCCATAATTTTATCTTGCGGGCTGACATCACATAACAGCGCCGCCAGCTGCGAGGCTTCATCCTGCACCTCAATCAATCCTTCCTGATAGGCCATACAATTGCCCAAACTAAAGCGTTCTGCCACCCGCAAACCCATAGGTGAATACGGCATCGCACTCGCGGTTATACCTTCTTTGGCCAACCTGTTTATTGCATCCTCCCGACTGATAAAATTAGCCCTAAAATCGGCGGCTGCCGACTGATTCAAGGCTTTACAAAGCGCCATATCCTTAATTTTGGCAAACAGCCATTGCGGACACTCCGCTTCGACATAAGGCGGATAAGGGTCGGTATTATCATTCTGCAGCCAAATTTTTTCATCTTCGGTTAAGGGCGATAAACCATACTTGCTGTCATCAAAAACTTCGGCCAAACAGTCTTTTGTCGCCTGCAACAAAATTTTGCGCGGCTCTTGGCTTTGAGCATCAAACGACAATTTCAGTCGATTGCGTATAATTTTCCAGACCCAATCACTAATAAAACGCCGATCTTTTGATCCGATATACTTACGCGCCCGCAGATATTCATTAAGCACTTTATCCGCCGGCTGCTTATCGGTAAAAATTTGCGTAATAAGTTCTAAAATTGCCTGAAATCTTGCTCCGTTCTGCATTTCAGCTCCTGTTATTTTTCGTTGTTTTGTTAATCTTTTACCTTTTTTCATGCTCAAAAGCAAGACTGAGTTTAATTATCATATAAAGAATATCATTCCAACCAAGCATTTTCTACCAATGCCACCCCGCCCAAGCATTTTATACCAATGTCATTTCGAGCGCAGTAGTCTTAAAAATGTCATGTCGAGCGAAGTCGAAACATCTCGGCCTTATTCCTCGTGCCGCGCATTAGTCGCGGCACTAAAAGTTGCAACAATGTTAATGTTGATGTCGGGACTTCCGCCCGACAAAACGTTAAGGCCGGGATTTCTCCATTCCGCTAGCGCTCCAGTCGAAATGACATTTTTTTAATATACTGCCTCATAGAAGTTTGATATTTGCGGCGAACAGAAACAAAAAGAGAGAAAACTCATTTGAATTTTCCCTCTTTTTAATTTTTAGATTAGACGCCTAAAGAGCAAACTTCAGGCGTCTATATCGTCTTATTTATGACGAACTGCAGCTTGAGCAGCAGCCAATCTTGCTACCGGTACACGGTACGGAGAACATGAAACATAGTTCATACCGCAAGTTTGGAAGAAGTCGATAGATGCAGGATCGCCGCCGTGTTCACCACAAACGCCGAGCCAAATCTTCGGATTCGAGCTGCGAGCTTTTTCACAAGCCATCTTAACCAAGACACCAACGCCTTCAACGTCGATAGATGCAAACGGATCTGCAACATAAACGCCGCGAGCGCGGTATTCATCCAAGATTGCACCGGTATCATCACGGCTCATACCCAAAGTGGTTTGGGTCAGGTCGTTAGTACCGAAACCGAAGAATTCAGCCGATTTAGCCAATTCGTCAGCTTTAAGGGCTGCACGTGGCAATTCAATCATTGAACCAACTTCGTAAACAACCTTTTTGCCTTTTTCAGCAAATACTTTGGCAGCAGTTGTATCAATAATGTCTTTAACGATATCCAATTCCTTCTTCGAACCGGTCAACGGAACTTCGATTTCAGGAATTACTTTGATACCGGCATCGGCACATTCAATTGCAGCTTCCAAAATAGCACGGGTTTGCATTTCGCAGATTTCCGGATAGGTAATCGGCAAACGGCAACCACGGTGACCCAACATCGGGTTAGCTTCGTGCAAAGCATCAGCACGATTCTTAACCTGTTGCAAAGTCATACCCATCTTGTCAGCCAATTCTTGCATTTCGGCATCAGTGTGCGGCAAAAATTCATGCAAAGGAGGATCCAACAAACGAATAACAACCGGCATACCTTCCATAATCTTGAACAAGTCTTTGAAGTCTTGTTTTTGGTACGGAAGCAAGCGAGCCAAAGCAGCGCGGCGGCCTTCTTCAGTGTCAGACAAAATCATTGCGCGCATATCAGGAATACGTTCAGCATCAAAGAACATGTGTTCTGTACGAGCCAAACCAATACCTTGAGCGCCGAAATCGCGGGCAGTTTGAGCATCTTTCGGAGTTTCGGCATTAGCACGAACTTCCATAGTGCGGATTTCATCAACCCAGCCCATCAATTTACCAAAGTTACCGGAGTTAGTATCAGCCTTAACCGTCGGAACTTGACCTTCGATAATTTGGCCTTTACCACCATCCAAAGAAACCCAATCACCTTCTTTGACAACAACACCGGACTTGGTAGTCATAGTTTTGTCTTTGTAGCTGATAACGATGTCATGAGAACCCGAAACACACGGAGTACCCATACCGCGGGCAACAACGGCCGCGTGAGAGGTCATACCGCCGCGAGCAGTAATAACACCTTGTGAAGCGTGCATACCGCCGATATCTTCCGGAGAAGTTTCGTTACGGATCAAGATAACTTTCTCACCTTTGGCAGCCCAAGCTTCAGCATCTTCAGCGCAGAATACGGCACGACCGACAGCTGCACCCGGAGAAGCCGGCAAACCGGTAGCGATAACATTTTTCTTCGCTTTCGGATCCAACATCGGGTGCAACAACTGGTCAAGCTGTTCAGCCCCAACGCGCATAATAGCTTCTTCTTTGTTGAGCAGGCCTTCTTCAACCATTTCAACAGCCATACGAACGGCGGCTTGTGCGGTACGTTTACCGTTACGGCATTGCAACATCCACAATTTACCGTGTTCAATGGTGAATTCCATATCCTGCATATCTTTGTAGTGCTCTTCCAATTTGTTACGAACATCTACCAATTCTTTGTACAGGTGAGGCCATTTTTCTTCCAAAGAAGTACCGTCGCCCTTAGATGCCATCGGTTGCGGAGTACGAATACCGGCCACAACGTCTTCACCTTGAGCATTAACCAAATATTCACCGTAGTAAACATTCTCACCGGTTGCCGGGTCGCGAGAGAAGCAAACACCGGTAGCGCAGTCATCACCGGCGTTACCGAATACCATGGTTTGTACGTTAACTGCTGTACCCCAGTCGCCCGGAATATTGTTCAGTTTACGATAAGTAATAGCACGGTCAACCATCCAAGAACCGAATACGGCACCGATACCGGCCCACAATTGCTCCCAAGGATCTTGCGGAACAACCTTACCGATTTTCTGACCGATTTCTTTGTATTCTTTAACCAATTCTTTGAGGTCATCAGCGGTCAAATCTGTATCAGACTTGTAGCCTTTGGCTTTTTTCATATTTTCCAAAGCTTCTTCATACAAATCCAAATCAGCGCCCAAAACTACGTCTGAGAACATCTGCAGGAAACGACGATAAGAGTCGTAAGCAAATCTTTCTGAACCGGAAGCTTTAGCCAAAGCTTTAACTGTTTCATCATTCAAACCGAGGTTCAAAACGGTATCCATCATACCCGGCATTGAAACCCTTGCGCCTGAACGAACTGAGAAAAGCAACGGGTTGTTGGCATCGGCAAATTTTTTGCCCATAATTTTTTCAACACCTTCAACCGCAGCTTTAACTTGATCCTTCAAGTCAGCCGGATAGGTGTGGTTATTGTTGTAATAATATGTGCAGACTTCGGTTGTTACGGTAAATCCGGGAGGAACCGGCAAACCGACCTTGTTCATTTCAGCAAGGTTAGCGCCTTTTCCGCCAAGGAGATTACGCATACCGGCATCGCCTTCGGCATGGCCGTTACCAAACGTATATACCCATTTACTCATGGTTTTATAAGCTCCTTAAAGCAGGTTTTCACTATAAAACACAGGAAAACCATTGTGTTAAAACTAAGTCAAGAAAGCTTAAACCGCCCTCTTGACGGACTAAATTCCCTGACAAGTTATACTACTAAAAACGATTCTACAAGCAAAATTTCGAATCCGGCCGCAAATACGCCTATTTATACACAAGCGGCCGGCAAAACGTGCTTTTTGACGATTTCCGCCATTTCGTCCATATCTCACCCAAACAATCGTTAAAATTCTCTTAACATAAATAAAATTTTTGCGCCGATTTTCAAGTTTTTATTGCCACAACCACAAAATTATGCTATATTCAAAATTGACAAATATACATTATGTTTAATTATCATTTTTATCATTATCAATTGGAGTTTTTTTGAAGTTATTTCCATAGTGTTGGACTGCTTTAAGAGAATCTATCGGAAATTTTAGAATGACGGTTATCATTTAGTGTGTTTGTTTTTTACAAAATTAAATTAACTTAATTAAGAAAACAAAAAAAATTATTAATATGAAGACAAACAACTCAAATCGTGCAATAGCATTTGTACGTAGCATGATGGTCATGGCCTGTGCTTTAATCATGTGTGTACTTACTTCTTGTGGTGACGAACCAACTTTGAACAATCGTACAGACATCAATGGCGGAACCCAACCAGCCGCTGACAAAAACTTAACCAACGTTTGGCTTGACTACCAAAAGTATGTCAGCTCAAACACCGAAGTTGTAAGTAACGCTGATGGAGTTACTACCCTCAAAAAATCTTATAACTTTGAAGCTAAGTTCATCATGACATATGCGAACGGAACTTCTAAAGATTCCATCGCAGAATATGTCCTCACTCACACTTTTGTTATCAAAGGTATGAACGAGGTGATGAGCTGCAACGACATCAAAGAGATTGCCAACCAATCTTTCGACATCACAAATGGTACTGCACAAATCGGTGGCAAAACCATATCTACAACCAATTCCCGCGACAATAAGCAAATTATTTTCAAAGGTAATGGTAAGATCTGGGTTTTCGATACTCAATACCTTGACAACAAGGGTTCCTGGAACGAAAACAACACCCGTTACGACGAAAAACTTTTGTCTAACATCGTAACAAGTGAAACTATGAGCTTTGGAAACGCAACCAAAGTTGAAGGTACCGACAACACCTACAACCTGACTGCTACTTTCACAGCTAAAGTTAACCTTGGTGATGCTGCCAAAACTACTTTCTCTACTGTTGCTACAACATCTGAGAAAGACGAAGTTGCTTATCGCATTGTTGATGAGAATATCAAAGGCAATGTTGTTTATTTCATTGGCGAAGAAGTTCACACTCTTCACCCAGAATTAAACAAACGCGAACAACTTCAAAAAGAGTTCAATGTTTCCCTGCGCGCAGGTGAACTTATCAAATATAACGGTCTTGAATCAGTTGTTCTCACTAGCTCAAATGCTAATGTTTTCAACTACAACAAGGGTACTGTTACTTTGAACGCCACCTATCCGAACGAGGTGACATTGAACTATCAAGGGGTTACTAAGACTGTTGCTATCCCCACTCCTGATTTCAAGGAAAAATCTAGCAACGCATCTGCTTCTGAAGACAGTAACAACAAATATCTCAATACTACCAAAACTTATGGTATGTCTTGGGGTGGTGTTGAAGCTGCAACCGCTGTTCAACTCTTCCAAGGTTGGACTGAAAAGGAAAAAGACGTTGTCACTGTTGAAATTGAATATACTGAAAATAACGGTGTAATCAATGGTAAACTTTGGGAACGCCACACAATCGGAACAGATAAAGTTTTGTTTTCTTTCTCTGCTAATCGTAATTTGACAGTTTCTGCCGAATCACTCATCAGCAAAGTTGTAGAAGACAACGTACTTACTCGCCAAAACACCACTAACGGTACTTGGAACGTTAAGAGCTCATATACCGGCAACAATGTAAAAGGTCAGACTATGTCAGCCGTTTACACCGTTTCATACAACCACGGTATCAACAATCAGGTTACAGTTACTATGAACCGTAACTTATATGTTGAATACAATGGCAAAAAGTATGAAATCGCAAATCCGAATATGACTTTGAGCGCATCAAATCCTAAGGCTGGCGCCACAAGCGAGAACACTAAATATAATATTTACAATTGGTCAGTAGTTTATACTGCTACTGCTGGGATGCAGGCAACTGCTACTCAGAACTTCGAGCTGCTGATTGAAAAACCTGACCGCATTTTCGATGGTTGGGAAGTTGACCCTATGTACACCGCTACATATGCTGAAACTAACTCATACTCTTTCAACCACAATACAATCATCACTGTGCAAACTTTGGTATGGCGTAATCTTAACGATCACAGCCAAAAGAAGATTGCATCTTTTGAGGTTATAAACGGAGTTACCAACATGACCCCGATTGTGGAAGAAAATGTAACTGAAGCCGACATTACAGCTGCTTTAACCAGAGGTAAATTCTTCTCAGTTCTTTATGCTAAAGATGCTAATAATGCAGCAGCAATGCTGGATGTTAACACCGGTAAAGACAAATACAAAGAAGGCTTTGCTTATGTAAAAGCTGTTGGTGCTAAGACTATTCAAGGATTTGACCCTTACGAAGTAAACCGTCAACAACTTGGCAATCCTTTCAAACAAATGATTACTAAGAACGCTGATGGCAGCTACGGTGAGGCTAGATTCTTCTAATAGATAGTCATTTTGGCTTTATCAATACCATCAAAAAAACATTCTAACAATTTCCGCCTCGGCTCTGACAACGTGAACGTGTTCACACCGTCACTGCCAAGGTTTTATATTCATTCTTTTAAAACACCCCGACCGCTGGGGACTCGCAAGAGTGAAAACGGTAATATTATGGCAAATAGAAAAAACATCATAGCTATCGTAACAATGTTTGTAATCGCTTTCTTGGGTGCAGCAACTATGCAGGCTCAACGTTCTACTAACTGGGTCGCTTATAATGGTGATCATTGCTGGTTAGTTGGAGCTCGCGGCGGTGTTACTTTTGATAAAGATCCGCTTACCGGCGCTTCTAAAATCGAAAGCAACGCTTTCGCCCGCCTTACCTTCTATCATCATGGGCTTTATGCTTATGCTGAAGGAGGATATGCACGACAAGACTTTGCCGGCTATGTCGGTGGCGGTATCAAACTTGCACGTAAACACTGGCCGGTTCAACCTGCTATCGAACTTGGTTTAGGCTTAGGCAGTCAATATTGCGGCTACAACTATGAGGCAGCCACAACTATTAACAACGAAACCGGAAAGTATTCGGTTGCGGTAAATCAAGATTTTCTTGATTCAAAGCTTAAATTCCAAGGCCGTGTAGCATTCAATGTTGAGTTCAAGTTGTCCGATAGATTTCGTCTTGTTGCTTATGCGGAAGGTACCTACCGTCCTTATGAGGCAAAAACATTATCTCCTAACGGAGATTTTACAATAAACGGAGTAACAATTGACGCAAAGTCAGTTAACTCTATCGGTCTCCAAAGCAACAAATTGGTGATGGGTGCTGGTATTGGTGTTAAATATTCATTCTAACTCCAAAAAAATAATAGAAACAGCCGTTGACTTTTTAAGTCAGCGGCTGTTTCGCTTTTCTAAGCATTTTTTATTTAAATCCCCCGCAAGCGTTTAAAAATGTCATTTCGAGCGAAGTCGAGAAATCTCGGCTTTATTTTTTACATAGTAGCAACAATGTTTAATGTCGGGACTTACGCCCGACAATACATTAAAGCCGAGATGTCTCCACGCGCTGCGCTTGGTCGACATGACAATATTTTTCTTGCACGTACTCCTAGAAGTTCGGATAGCGTGCGTGATAAACCGCTAAGTAAAAACAACCACTGCTCTGGTTGTTTTTGTCTGCAAGGTCTTGGGAACATCTTGTTGAGCTAGAATGCTACCGCATTTCGCTGCGAAACTAGATGCCCAAGGAAATTAGGGCGAAAGTACCGGAGCGTACATTAGAGGTACGTGAGGAAACTTTCGTCCCGACATTTCTGTATTGAGCACCAGATAGACGAACTTCAAGACACTAGGAAGTTCGGATAGAGGAATTTATAGAGTGGATAACAAGGCGAGTGTGAGTGAGCGTACATTGGTAGTACGTGACCGAACACGAGACCGCTGTTAGCTACTCTAGAAAACCTCTAGACGAACTTCCCTACTCTAGACGAGCTTCCCTACTCCTGCCTAATCCTCTCCGCATTATATATCTTCAACTTCTCTAGCCGCTGTTTTTTGACAATGCGAAGATAGCTCTCATAGCCGATTAAGATTATACCGGAAAAGACCAGCGGCATAAGATAATAAATAATGCGATAGGCAATTAAAGCCCCGAACAGTGAAGCTTGATTGTGATCTCCGGGGATAATGTACATAAACAAGCCCTCAAAAACGCCTAAGCCGCCGGGAACTTGACTGAATACGCCCAAAACCTGTGCAATGATAAACACGCCGATAAAAGCATCAAACGAGATGTCGACAAAATGAATAAGCGAAAAATACAGCACCAAAGACGCCATTAAAATATCAGCTCCGCCGATAAAAACCTGCGCCAACGCCATTTTGAAAGACGGAATATCAAACTCAATCCCTTTAATAATAATCGGCTTTTTATAAAATAACGATGCTCCGAAATAAATCAATAATCCGATTGCCGATACGATCGTAATCACCAAAGTCGTCATTTTGGAAACCGTACCATCGCCAAACGCGTGATCCGGTGTCAGAAAATATCCCATTATAATCAGGAAGAAACACGCCACTAAATAAGTGAAGCCCGAAAAGGTAACCATCCGCACGATTTCCGCGCCATGAAACCGCCACCGAGTGTACAGCCGATAGCGAATAGTGCCGCCCGAAACAATCGCATGTCCGGCATTGTTGCTGACCGAAAAGCCGATAAAACCGGCAAAAATCCACTTCCAAGCCGCTAATTTGCGTTTAATGTAGCGCAATGCCAAATAATCATACGATGACAACGCCACATATCCGCAAAAAGAAGCAATCCCCGCCCACACCAAATTATGAGTAGGAATACTGACCAGTGCTTCTTTAATATCACCCATACTGTACTTTGACAGCTGGACATAAAGCATATAAGCCGCAATGGCGAAAAAAAACAAACCGGCCCACGAAACAGCCTTTTTTAACAACCTTTTTGTCTTAACCGCAGCGTTCATTTTTTCTCCTTTGACATAACAATCCGTTTGCAAGCGATGTAATCTCGCTTCCTGAAAACTCAATATGCTATAAATTTATTTAAATAGCAAACTAATTATACAGATATTAAAAAAATACTATTTTTATGTTCAATAAGCGTGCCGCTGTTTCAGCATAAAGCCTCATTTATCTGCCGCGTCAACTTCAGTGCTCCTTCAAAACTCAGATGATCGGCATCGGCAAAGTCATCGACCTCAAACCCAACCGGATTAAGGAACTTCACGCCTTTAGTTTGCGCAATGTTTTTAATACCCGACAGCAAGTCTTCGTCTTTGTCTTTCATGTTGTCCAAACATTCCTGATAATCCCGCCGCACCGGCGTATTAACCAGCAAAAGTTTCAACTTGTTTTGCTCACAATAATCGCAAATCTTTTCCAAATAAGGCAGCTGATTCTTATATTTTTTAAATAATTTATAATGTCCGCCCACTCTTTCTTCTATTTTTTTCTGCGGAAAAGCGGTTTTGTGATTACCTGCAAAATCATAGCCCTGAACACAATAAAAATTCACATCGGGTTTCAGTTCATCAATCGCCAGCGACCAAATTTCGGCATCTGTATGCGGATTATTATTTTCGGTAAAATTCACACCTAAACATTTTGCTACAATATCTCTTCGCCAGGCCTCAGCTCCCATTGCCAGATTAAACCCGCAATTATAGAAAGACACGACCAACACCACCTGCTCCAAGTTCGGACATATTTTATGCGCGTATTTAAGCGTCTGTAAATCCTCGTATAAGCTGTTAGAAGTAAAGGCAAAATTATACCCGCTGGTACCCCCCCCTAAAGCAAAAGGAAGCACTCCAAACTGCGCATGAGAGTCGCCAATGACCAAAATTTTGGTTTGCTTTGTCCGTTGTTGCAAACCTTTAATTTTCTGCGTCACGCTGTTTATAAAAATTTGCGCCGCCGCAGTCGGCAAAACCCCGAATTTTTGCCGCAGTTTATCTCTGACTTGCCGTCTTTTATTTTTGGAAAAATAAGGCAGGCATAAAATCTTTATTTTCCAATCCACCAGCTTGCTCATCAATCGCACCTCTTCTTTTAGTTTTGTCGGCATAATAATACATCATTCAGATTTTAGCTACAAAAAAATATTTAAGACTTAACAAACATATAGACAAAATACATTATTTATGGTATATTTTGTCAAAATAAACCATTTTGAAAGGGAAAATATGTCTGCCTCAAAATATCGCGTTGTTTGCACCGACATCGAAGGAAAAACTTGCGTCGACTTTTATCCTGCCGGATGCGGACGTCCTGAAAACTGCATAACCCATGACGGCATTTTGCTAATGCGGCAGTTAGCTAATCCGAAAGCAACATTGGTCGATAAAGCTATCTTAACCGAATTGGGAAATGAACAAATTCATATTCAATTTGAAGACGTTCCCAAATCAATGCGCAAATACCACGAGCTTGCGCGCCAAAAATTAGCCCCGTTTATTTCCCGAAATTTTAAACGAATGAAGCAAAATAATGCGGACCGCACCATTGAAATCAGCTTTTCGCAAATGGCGGTTTTATACGATCTCAACAGCTTGGACATTAAGGATAACAAACCGCACAGCGCCCGCGAACATGAGTTAAGCGAACAATATAATCGTCAAAAAAAACTGGAGCAGAAGCGTCATGACCGGCACGAATTTTATGCCCATCAACCTCACGCCGCCAAGCCGGAAATTTTGTTGGCGTGGAAACAGGCCCAATTCCGCGGCGATTAGACCACATTTCTTCACCCAACAACAAAGCCCGCTTAATGCGGGCTTTTGTAAAATGGTGCCGACAGAGAGACTTGAACTCCCGACCCACTGATTACAAATCAGTAGCTCTACCAACTGAGCTATGTCGGCAACAACAGCGCTTTTATAAACTACCTGTTTTCCCTTGTCAATAAAAAATTATAATTTCAGCTGCTGAATCAGCTTTTCTGCCGCTGCCTTGCCTGAAGCCACCGCCTCGACCACTGTTGAACCGCCGCACACACAGTCTCCGGCATAGACCAAATTCTCTTCATCCGCCTTGCGTACTGCCCGTCCGCCGACCGCCATGATAATATGTCTGAAATCCGGCCGCAGAATTTTTGTCCCCTCAATATCCTGTAACTTGCCGTCAACATCGAACTTAGTTTTGACCGTTTCTAAGACCAAACAATTCGGCCGTTTATAAATCGCACAAATTCGGGTCATGGTCGTAATATCAATTTCATTTGCCAGCAGACGTTGTCGTTCCTCCGCGCTTATCCGCATATCCGAATACCGCCGTCGCACAAACATCTCGACATGATTAGCACCCTGCTCTTTGGCGCACACGGCACAATCAACCGCTACCGCTCCGCCGCCAATAACCGCCACCTCTTCATTTGTGGCAAATTGTTTCGGATTACTGAGATATTGCCGATAATTTATGCTTAAATTTTCGCCCTCAATCCCCATTTGCGCCGTTTCATTTTCACCAATAGCAACCACTATCCCTGCAAATCCTTGTTTAAGCAGGTCTTGCGGTTGAGCAACTTCACGATTCAGCTGTAAATCAATTTGCCCTAATTTTTGGATAATTTCCCAATCTTGGGCAATAACTTCTTGTGGCAAACGGCTTTGCGGAATCAAATTCATCGCTCCGCCGACGCGATTCTCTTTTTCAAACAACGTAACTCGACAACCATAACTGCTTAATACTGCTGCGGAGGCCATTCCGGCCGGTCCTGCCCCGATAACGGCAACTTTTTGACCATTGTCTTTTTTAATCTCCGGCAGATTGGCTTGCAGTGCGGCATAAGCTTTTTGCATAATTGCCGCTTGAATTTTCGGAATCTTTATTGCTCCGTCCAAAACTAAACGCGTGCATACCCGCATACAAAATTTATCCGGACAAATCAAACCGCAAACCTGCCCCAACGGATTGGCTGACAAGATTTCTTCTGCCGCCTCTTGCCACTTTCCGCTTAGCGCCAAATTTATAAATTTTTGCGGATTACACCCTGCCGGACAGGCAAAATGACATGGCGCTTTAGCACAGGCCAAACACTTTGACAATTCATTTTGCAATTGCGCATTATTCAAATAATTGTTGCCGGTCATCAGTCTTCATCATCACATTAGTGTTAAAAAGCCGCCGCAATCGCGACGGCTTTAATCCTATTTTTTATCTTCAACTACTTTGATATGCAGCTCATCCAATTGTTGTTGGGTTACAAAATTCGGAGCTTGCATCATCAAATCTTGCGCCTTACCGTTAAGCGGGAATAAAATCACATCGCGAATAATCGGCTCATCCAACAGCAGCATAACCAAACGATCAACCCCATAAGCTGCACCGGCGTGCGGAGGAGCGCCAAACTTAAAGGCACTGATCATACCGCCGAACTTATTATCAACCACATTATGATCATAGCCGGCGATTTCAAACGCTTTGTACATAATCTCCGGTTTATGGTTGCGCACTGCACCTGAAAGCAGCTCAACCCCGTTGCAGACAAAGTCATATTGATAAGCCAGAATATCCAACGGCTCTTTGTTCAGCAGAGCATCCATTCCGCCCTGCGGCATCGAGAACGGATTATGTGAAAACTCAACTGCGCCGGTTTCTTCATTTTCCTCATAGAACGGAAAATCGACAATCCAGCACATTTTAAATGCTTTCTCATCAATCAAGCCCAACTCTTCTCCGACTTTTTGACGCAAACGACCGGAGAACTTATCAAACTTCATACCTTTGCCGACCATAAAGATAACGGCATCACCGTTTTTAACTCCGAATTTGTTCTGCAATTCAGCCATTTTTTCGGCACTGAGCATTTTGGCAATACCTTTTGCACCGGCTTCGGCCAATGCTATATAAGCGATACCGCCCATTCCTTCGGCCTTAGCATAAGCATCCAACTTGTCAAAGAACGAACGCGGCTTATCAGCAATACCGCTGACCACCATCGCTTTAACGGTTTTGCCTTCTTTAACCAAATTATCATAAACGCCAAATCCGCTATCACCGAAAAATTCCGTCGCATCTTGCAAAATCAGCGGATTGCGCAAATCCGGCTTATCTGAACCGTATTTTGCCATTGCCTCACGGAACGGAATATGTACAAACGGCGCTTGATCAACTTTTTTACCATTGGCAAACTCATTAAAAATCCCGCCCAAAGTATGTTCAATCACCCCGAATACGTCTTCTTGCGTTGCAAAAGACATTTCCATATCCATTTGATAAAATTCACCCGGCGAACGATCGGCACGCGGGTCTTCATCACGGAAACACGGCGCAATCTGGAAATAGCGGTCAAAACCCGAAACCATCAGCAACTGCTTAAATTGTTGCGGCGCTTGCGGCAAGGCATAGAATTTACCGGCATTAATCCGCGACGGAACCAAAAAGTCACGCGCTCCTTCCGGCGAGGAAGCAGTCAAAATCGGGGTCTGGTATTCGGTAAATCCCTGTTCGCGCATCAACTCGCGGGAACGTTGAATAACCGCTGAACGCAACAGAATATTTTTGTGGATTCGATCTTTACGCAAATCCAAAAAACGATATTTCAGGCGAATTTCTTCCGGAGCATCGTCTTCAATTGCCACTTGGAACGGCAGAACATCGGCTTCCGAATAAACCTCCAAACCGCTGACTTTGATTTCGACATCACCGGTCGGCATATTTTTATTTACGCTTTCACGCGCCACAACTTCGCCTTCAATCCCAATAACCGATTCTACACGCAAAGCCTCGATTTGAGCAAACAAATCCGACGAGCTGTTGAACACGCATTGCGTAATGCCGTAATGGTCGCGCAAATCGACAAAGCACAAGTTTCCCAAATTGCGCTTACGATGAATCCAGCCGCCGAGTTTAACTTTTTTATTAATATCTGCGGCTCTCAGTTCTCCGCAGGTATGCGTACGATAACTTTGCATTTTTACCTCGTTATTTATTTTTCGAATATTTTAACTTTTTAATGCCGATTTCGTATAAAAGCAACTAGATTATGAATTTTTCGCCACAAAAAAAGAGCCTGCCGTTAAAAGGCAAGCTCTCGTAAAATTTTGATTTAATCACAGATTGGCATAGCGCACGGTTTTAAATTCAACTTTGCCATTGAGGTCCGAAACGAAACGGCAGACCGCTTCATTCCATTCCGGCACACCGATTACCGTCCCGCGTGATTTAGGCGAGCGCTCCGAATTGAAGAGTGCCACATGGAAAAAGTTCTCACCCTCATAGACAAACGGTTTCAAGAACACACTGTCTTCGCGATAGATCTTTTTGCATTCTTGTATCACCAATTCCTTAAAGCGCGGCAACCGCACATTTTTAGGGAAGAGACAGGTTGCTTCATCAACAATATAACGTTGATATTTTCCGCTCTTCGGCAAATGTCCCTTGTTTTCTTCTATGATATAGAATGGATACAAGTTATAACTATCAGCCATTCCCACCATCAAGTCAACAATCGGTCCTTCTTTGAAATTGATTTCAATAAATGAAATCGCCGATTCTCCATGCGGGCTTAATACCGCTCCGTCTATAACCAAATTGCCATAATTAGCAACCAACTCTTTCACAGCCTTTTTTGCCGATGCTGTGATTGAAGATGCATCTACAATGCAATACTTCACCAGATTAAATGTCTGTTCCATAAAATAATAATTAATTTTGATTTATATTAAACCATAAGCTCCATAAAACTTACGGATTTCACCTAAAATATTTCTTAATTATAAGTAATATGCCTTTTACATATCACTTTTGTAACATAAATCAAGCTTTATTTTCATATTTGACATAAAAATAAGACAAAAAAGTGCCGGACTTAGAGTCAGGCACTTATTTTTTTCATAGTGATTTAAGATTATCAAGATTGCATCTTAAATTTCATAGCGATGAACCAAAGCAAACTTCACCAGCGCCAACATATCGTTGTCCTTACAAAACTTGCTAAAACACAGCTGCCAGTAATCGGCATTTGGTTCTACATCGGGAGCCGAAACCGCATGCAGGAAAATCCCGTCCGGTTTTTCATACACCACCGAAGTAAAAGATTTACCGGTTTTACGATACCAGTATTTGTGGATATAGTGAAGATCAAAAACCGCTCCCAGTAAAGTCTCTTCGTCAGGGATGCCAATATCGGCAACCTTGCTGATTTTGAACACACGCGGTGTGTATTCACCTTCACTGTCAACCAGAATCGATTTCTGATTTGTTGCCCACCCGAGATTTTTGACCGCGTCATCCAACTCATTGGTAAAACCATATGTCAGTTCAACCAACACGCCGTACTCTTCGTTTTCGCTGTTACCGATGACCATTGCTGCAGGATAGACCTTAGCATTCAGCTCATGATCTTGGCACAACTCTTTGACACGCTTCAAAAACTTTTCAGGACTGAGTTCAAGGATTTCATAGTTAGACGCTTTAGTCATCGCATCTAAGGAAAGAAAAAATTTTGCTTTCATACTCAAATAATATTTAGTTTATAAAATCAGTTCACAATAATTTTTCAGTACTTTTTATCATAGAATGTTTTTGTCCAAAGTCAAGCCTTATTTTGTCATTTTGTCTTGTTAAAAAAATCTTAAACATCTTTCCTTATTATCAGAGGTTGAATTTAATATTTTGGAATTTGCAATGAATTATGTCACAACCACCGCCGAACTCAATCGGCTTTGTAAAATTTGGCAGCAACTGCCGTTTATCACTATTGACTTGGAATTTTTGCGCGAACACACTTATTATGCCAAGTTATGCCTGATTCAGGTCGGCTCGACTGCCGAATGTGCCGTTATTGATCCGCTCAGTTCTGAGCTTGATTTACAGGCTTTTTTTGCCCTCTTGCAAAACCCCGATATTGTCAAAGTTTTTCATTCCGGCCGCCAAGATGTTGAAATTCTTTATTTTCTGACCGGTAAAATTCCCGCCCCTTTATTTGATACTCAGATTGCCGCCATGGTTTTGGGCTTTGGTGAATCAGTCAGTTATGAAACGCTTGTCCGCCATATGCTGCATCGTGAATTAGATAAGACCTGCCGCCTATCCGACTGGAGTCGTCGTCCCTTAACCGAACAACAGCTTTTTTATGCATTATCGGACGTAACTCATCTGGTTGAAATTTATCAGAAACAAAGCCGCTTGCTCAAGCGCCTTAAACGAGAAGATTGGATAACCGATGAATTAAATATTTTGCGCAACCCCAAAACTTATGAAATCAAACCCGAAGATGCTTGGCTGCGCATTCACCACCGCTCACACAATCCGCGCTTTTTGACCATTGTCAAAGAATTGGCCGCCTGGCGCGAGGAACGTTCGCAACGCCGCAACACTCCGCGTCAATCCTTTATCAAAGATGATACTTTATTGCAAATTGCTACCGATTTTCCGCAGACTATTGATGATTTAACTAAAGTACGCAGTATACGGCGTGAGGTTGCCGAAGGCAAATTAGGGCTTGAGATTATTGAAGTTTTGCACCACTGTTTGCAAATTCCCGCTTGCGATTATGTTACTCCGCCGCGCGAGCCGCAATTACCTTCCAATAAATCCGCCTTATTTATGCTGTTGAAACTCTTGCTTAAAATCAAAAGTCTTCAGCATCGGGTTGTCGCCCGCCTCATTGCTTCTGATGACGATTTATTACGTTTTGCGGCGCGGCAATCTAAAAATCTGCCGCTTATGCAGGGATGGCGCTATGAGATTTTCGGACACGACGCCGAAGAATTATGCCGGGGTAATTTGTCTTTGACTTATAATCCCGTTAAAAAAGACATTGAGTTCAAAAATTGTTCCTCTGTTGCGGAAGTCACTCCCGAGTCTTAGCTTCCCTGCTGCCGAACAATTGTTTCAACATCGCCAAAACATCATAAATTTTGCGATTTTGAATTGAATAAAAAATCGTTTGCGCCACACGTCGTGTTTTAACCAAATTCTCAACTCGCAGCACCGCCAAATGCTGTGACAGCGCCGACTGGCTTAAACCGATTATTTTTTCAAGTTCACCGACATTTAATTCTTTTTCTGCCAACACATATAAAATCTCCAGTCTTTTGGCATTACCGATGGCTTTCAGCATTTTTGCGGCTTCATCAATCATTTGCTGTTGCATTTTGTCCTCCTCTGATGTTTTCCTAATTTAGTATTATTCAAACCGTTAACCACCGTTTATAAAGCTAATTACTAGCTAAACAAAAGATATTATCCCTTATTCCGGCACAAGCTTATTGCTATTATAAATAAGATGTTTTAAGATATGTTTCAATAATAAAGGAACTTGCTTATGACTGAAGAAGAATTAAAAAAACTCAGCTTTGAAGACGCGCTGCAAATGTTGGAAAACATCGTGCGTGAACTGGAAAGCGGACGCATAAAACTTGATGATGCCGTTGCAGCCTATACTCAGGCCGTTGCACTCAAACAATTTTGCGAAAACAAGCTCAACGCTGCCCGCCTGCAAATTGAGAAGATTGAGCTCACTCCCCAGGGAGAAGTTAAAGGCACAACTCCGTTTGAAGTTCCCGAGGCCTGAATATGACTGATTTTAGCACTAAACTGATTGATTTCACCACTCGTTTCAATGAACAGCTGCCCTCGTTTTTCCCGTTGCCGGACGGCGCGGAAAAACGCGTAGTCGAAGCTATGTTTTATTCGGTCAGCAACGGCGGTAAACGCTTGCGTCCGTTTTTGGTTACCGAATGTGCAAAACTGTTCGGCGTCAAAGAAACTCAATCTCTAACCGCTGCTGTCGCTCTGGAGCTGCTCCATTCTTACTCGCTGATTCATGATGATTTACCGGCCATGGACAATGACGATTTGCGCCGCGGCAAACCTACCTGCCACAAAAAATTTGACGAAGCAACCGCTATTTTGGCCGGCGATGGTTTGTTGACTTATGCTTTTGAGCTTCTGACCAAACCCGAAGCCGCCGCCGATGATGCTACCCGTTGCCGCCTTATTGCCCTGCTGGCTAATGCCGCCGGTGCTTTTGATGGTATGGTTGCCGGACAAATGCTTGATTTGTATACCGAACAAGCAGACGCTGATTATCACTTGGAAGAAATCATTAAACATATTGAGGAGATGAAAACCGGCCGCCTGCTGCGCTTTGCCTGTGAGGCCGGAGCTGTTTTGGGTCATGCTGACGATCTGCAGCGCGATTTACTGATAACCTATTCCCGCAAAATCGGCATTGCCTTTCAGATTGCCGATGATATTTTGGACGTTGAAGGCAATCCGGTTTTGGTCGGTAAGACCCTCAACAAAGACGCTGCTCAAGGCAAACTTACCTTCGTCGGACTTTACGGCCTCGACAAAGCCAAACAAATTGCCCGCGACTTGATTGCGGATGCGGTTAACACACTTAAACCTTTTGACAAAAAAGCCGACACTTTGCGTCAGCTGGCACAATATATCATAACTCGCACCAAGTAATTTTTTACTTTTTCCGTTTGGCGGCAAAAAATGACTTCAAAATCGCTCCGCACTCTGCGGCCATAATTCCACTTTCGACTTCCGGACGATGATGACAGGTCGGCTGTTCATAAAACCTGACGCCGCTGACCACTGCGCCGCCTTTTTCATCAATTGCGCCAAACCACAATTTATGAATCCGCGCCAACGAAATCGCTGCGGCACACATCGTACACGGCTCAAGGGTTACATATAAATCCATTTCCCGCAGCCGATTATTTCCGAGCTTTTGACAAGCCTGCCGAATAGCAACCATTTCGGCATGATCGGTGGCATCGCCGTTATGCTGGCTTTGATTGCGTGCACTTGCCACAATTTCCCCGTTTTGCGGATTAACAATCACACAGCCGACGGGAACTTCATCGGCCGCTGCTGCTTCTTCAGCCAATTCCAAAGCTTTTGCCATATATTTATTAATCATCACACCCCTTTTCTGTTGTATTTTTACCTGATTATGCTAGAAGATAAGAAAAAAGGAAAGTTTAAAATGACTGAAAGATTGGCAAAATATATGGCGCGCTCCGGCGTATGTTCCCGCCGACAGGCTGAAGAATATATTCGTCAGCAGCGGGTCAGCGTCAATGGCGAGATTATTGACACCCCGGCTTATAACGTCAGCGGCGATGAAAAGATTTTACTTGATGGCGAAAAGCTGCCCCAAGTCGAAAGCACCCGCCTCTGGCTTTATCATAAACCGACCGGCCTGATTACCACACACAAAGATGAAAAAGGCCGCCCCACGGTATTTGACAATTTACCGCTTGGTTTACCGCGGGTAATTTCAGTCGGACGTTTGGATCTCAACTCCGAAGGTCTGTTATTGTTAACCAATAACGGTGAGCTTTCACGTAAGCTTGAGCTTCCGGATAACGGTTGGCTGCGCCGCTACAAAGTCCGCGTTCACGGTCTGCCGACCAAACCGCAGATTGCTGCTTTAGCCCAAGGCTGCACGGTTGACGGCGTGCAATATGCTCCGATGAAGGTCGAAATTGAGAGTTCTCAAGGCAGCAACAGCTGGCTGATAGTCACCTTAAGTGAAGGTAAAAACCGCGAAATCCGTCGGGTTTTGAAATCTATCGGCTTGGAAGTATCACGCTTGATTCGTTTATCATACGGCCCGTTTCAGCTTGGCAGCCTGCGCAAAGGCGAAGTTAAAGAAATTCCGGCCAAAGTTTTGCGTGAACAATTGGGAGCTAAATTCAGCTTATGAGAATCATCGGCGGAAAATATCGCGGAAAAAAACTATTTTCACCGCAAAATGAAGGTATTCGCCCCACTTCGGATCGGACGCGTGAAGCAGTGTTTAATATCCTGCGCTCTCTGCTTGGCAATGACTGGAGTTCGCTCAAAATGCTTGATGTCTTTGCCGGTACGGGCGCCGTTGCTTTGGAAGCGGTTTCGCAAGGCGTCGGCGAAGTTACGCTGATTGATAAAAACCCGGCCACGGTACTCAAAAATTGCGCCCTGTTTCCTCAGGAGCAAAGTAAAATAAAAGTCTTGAAAGCCGACGCACAATCACTTAAACCGGCTTCTCAACCTTACGATTTATTATTTATGGATGCGCCTTATCAGCAAAATTTGAGTACTCCGGCTTTAGCGCAGCTGGCGCAAAATAACTGGCTCGCCAATCAAGCCTTATGTATAATTGAAGTCGAGCAGCACGAAACATTAATCCTGCCGCCGCAGTTCACTATGTTTGATGAACGCACTTACGGACTGGCGCGAATTGTCTTCGCCCGCTACCAAGCTTAAAACCTTTTAATGCTTACATTTTCGATTGTTATCTCACCGTCGCGATAATTCATCGGCGTAACAATTGTCAGTTTGTCATCATCTTCCTTAAGGCGAAACGCTTTATTTCCCAACAAAATATTGGCCACAAAGACGCCTTTGCGTTCGACAATTTGCCGTTCCTGCAAGTCATTAAGCAATTCCAGCAAAGCCTTTGATGAAGTATTCAACCGCACAATCGGCTGCAAATTTTCATTAAAATTCAGCTCCCCTTTGCCCACCAACGAAAACGGCTGCCACTTAATCATCAGATTTGAGATATTGAAATAGCCTTTGTCTTGCAGCCAATTTTGCGCGGCTTGATGCCAATTATCCGCCGCTTTAATTTCTCCGAGCTGCTCCAATTTAACATAAATTTGTTCAATCTCCCGCCCCAACGGATGATTAAGCCGCTGATTCAGAGTCACATTTTTAACTTCCGCATGATTTTCAAAAACTGCATTCGGACCGCTGAGATTAATCCGATTTTCGGTTTGTCGTCCCGCATAATTAAATTCGGCAATATGTGCAAAATTTTTAATGCTTATATCCCGCCAGGAGGCTAAAATGCTTTCAATTTTTCCGTCCTTGAATTGGACTTTCAAATTATCATCATCAGCCAAAATCGGATAAAAATCGGTTGCGATTTTAAGTTCCTGTTTTCCGCCGAAACTGACATTAAACAAACTCAAGTTAAGCAGCGACGGCGAAATTTTAAACCGCGGAATAATCAAACTTATCTGTTGTTCAGGATTATATAACGTCAGATTATCAACCTTGACCAGTGCATTGGTAAACAAATAACCGAATTCAATATTATCATAAGCGAAATCCCAACCAAATTCGTTCAGTCCTTTCTCCACCGCAACTATCTGTCTTTTCAGTTGTCTGACTTGTGCTGCCCGCTCAAAGCTCATAAACATAAAAACCAACGTCAGCCCGAACGCAATCAGCATACTGCCCCACCAACTGCGATTTTTGCGTAAACCTTCGCGCGAAAAATTCAAACGCACCCATACTGCCGTTTCTTCAACCGCATACGGAATCTTACGTATGAAATTTAGCGCGGAAAAGTTCATTTATTATCCTCCTGATACAACATTTTAGCCGTATACGGATATTTTTTTACTGTTTCGGCATTAAGTTCGGCACACTTACTTTCGATTCGATTTTGTAATTCTGTCATAAATGTTTTCTTATCCAATCCTTGCGGCAACGGTTCCAAAAACTCAAAAATGACAGTTCCCGGATAGCGCAAAAACGAGCTTTTCTTCCAGAAAAAACCGGTGTTGGTGGCAATCGGAATAACCGGAACATTAAGATTCTGATACAACAGCGCCACTCCCGGTTTATAGTCCGGCGTCTGTGCCGGTTTTTTGCGTGTTCCTTCCGGAAAGATAATAATCGGGCGATCATCCTGTAAACGATTTTTTGCCGCGCGCAGCATATTTTTCATCGCTGCGCTGCCGGCTGACCTGTCAACCGGAATCATACCGTAAAAATACTGCGCCCATCCGAAAATCGGAATATAAGTCAACTCTTTTTTCAACACGAATGATGCCCGTTTAAGGTAGCCGCTGAGGCAATATGTTTCCAACGCCGACTGATGTTTTCCGGCATAGATGCAATCTTCCTGTTGAATATATTGCTGCCCGCGGATTTCGATTTTGATTCCGGCAATATAGCGCAAGGTGGCAATCACTACCGGAATAAATCCGTAGTTCCAAATTTTAATCGTGGCTTTAGGTGCAAAAACCCCGATCACGGAATTAAACACACATCCGATAAACAACGTGCCGTAACAAACGATATTAAAAATAAGCGAACGCAAATAAAGCATTAATCCTCCTTGGGCTGCAGCCTCGTTCTGATATAAACATAAATAAATTTATTATATTCCGCAAAAATAAGCGAGAACGTATGCCAACTCTTCCACCACTTTTTGCTTACTTTTTCCGAATAAACCGGATGAATAATGATTTTAAGCAACGGATTTTGCGCCTTAAATTCAATAATACTCCGCGGAATATGATAATTGGACGTCACCAACCTGATTGATGAAATTTTGTTTTGTTTAACCCAATCGCGGCTCTCAATGGCATTTCCGATAGTATTGGTCGCAAAACGTCCGATTGTAACTTTTTCGGGATACTCGACTTTAACTTGATTACGGCGTTGTATTGCGGCCAAACTGCTGGCACGGCTGACACCGGAAATAAACAATTTATCCGCTTTGTCGGCATTCAGCAGCTTAATTGCTTCCGCAATCCGATTCCGCCCGCCGGTCAGCACCACAATCGCTTCGGTATGAACGTCTGCGCTCGGCGGATAAGAATTAATCTGTGCGGCAAACCACACAAATCCGCCTGCCCACAAACCTAAAACCGCTAAACTTATTAACCCGACGACTTTTTTCATAGCATTTTCAACAAGGTGCGTTTAACCGTACAATAAGCTGTTCCCATCGCAATACCCATTGAAAACAGCGGCAGACTGAAAATCATAATCCAGTCATTAAAGCTCAAATTGGCTTCACTGATAATTCCGCCCTCAATTTGCCGCGCCAAGGAGGCTATAAAAAAGATTGTCGGGATGGCAAACAGCAAACCGATAACCCCGCCGACCAAGCCCAAAAAGGCCATTCGCCGCGCATATTGTTGCGCAATATACGTATCTTTTGCCCCCATAATGTGCAAAATTTCGATAATTGCGCCATGCAGCCCCAAGCTCATCTGCGTGGTATAAAAAATTGCTCCGGACGTAATGGCGGTCACTAAAGCCAATACACTCATTGCCAAAACTTTAAGCCCATCGGCAAACTTTATCAGCTTGTTCAGCCACAGTTTATGATTGTCCAACGACGCATACGGCGACACTTGTGCCAAATCGGCCGCCACCTTGCCAAAATCGATATTGGCATCCGGTGCAAGCTTAACATCTATAATCCGCGGTATTGGCAGATTTCCAAGGTTGACACCATCGCCCAACCAGGGCTGAATAAGTTTTTGCAATTGGCTGTCCGGCAGCGGCGTGACTTTTATCACCCCGTCAACCGTTTTCAAAAATTCTACCGTTTTGTCCTGATGTTCCAGTGTTTCCGCCATCGCTTTGGCGCGGTCAGTATTATTAACCGGCATAATCTGTACCGTTAGCGACCCTAAAATACTTTCATTCCAATTTGCCAACATCGAATTAATCGCCAACACGCCGGAAAGCGTTATAGCAAAGATGAATAAGGCAATTGAAATCATTATCTGCAAAAACAGTGTGGTATTTTCCCCTTTAAGCGGGAGTTCCTGCCGACGGGCAATAATTTTATAGTCAGACATGCCTTGCTCCCAACATTGATTTATCCGACGGATAATAGATATGCAGATTTCCGTCTTGCAAATGCAGCCGCGGATATGCAAAATCATTGATTAATTTTTCCGAGTGCGTGGCAATAACCACCGTTGTCCCCAACTTATTCAGCTCCACAAACAACTTCATCAGTTTCGGCGCAATATCGTTGTCGACATTTCCGGTCGGCTCGTCAGCCAGCAGCAAGTCGGGACGATTAATAACCGCACGGGCAATCGCTACGCGTTGTTTCTCTCCGCCGGACAAAGTTGCGGTTGTATCCATCATATGCCGATCAAGCTCAACCCACTTTAAAAGTTCGCTAACCCGTTTGCGCACTTCGCGTTCTTCCATTCCGCAAACCCGCAGCGGCAGGGCCACATTATCAAAAGCGCTCAAATGTTCTAACAAACGAAAGTCCTGAAAGACCACGCCGATGCGCCGCCGCAGCATTGCCAAATTATCCCGATGGGTAAAGTTGATATTTTTACCGAACACCGTCAGAATTCCGCGGCTTGGTTTTTGCGCCAGATACATCATACTTAGCAATGATGTTTTACCGGCACCGCTTTTACCGGTCAAAAAATGAAATGAACCTTTTTTCAGCGAAAGCTTGATATCACTAAGAATTTCCGGCCCTTGCCCATAGCGGATGCCGACATTTTGCATTTCGATAATGCCTTGATTTTCGGTTTGCGGATTTATCAATTTTGTTTCTCCTTAACTCATGTCCTCAAGGATATAATAAATAAATATTTAATAAAGTATTTTTTTGCTTTGATTAAACGCTTTTTGATTCTATATTGCATTTGGAGGATGAAAATGCTGATTAACTGTCCCAAATGTTCCGCAACCTATGAATTAAACGAAAACCTGATTCCCGAACAGGGTAAAAAACTGCGTTGCAGCTCTTGCGGCGAGGTTTTTGTGGCCCGGCGTGAAGATTTGCACGAAGCAGCTCCACGGACAGAACAAGCAGCGCCTGAAACCATTACGACGCCTGATGTTACCGCCGCAGCTCCGGCTGATGACAGCGCTACACCGGAAGTTTCAACGGCCGATGTTGCCGCTCCGACTGATACTCCCGCATCCCCCGCACCGGCTGACCCGATGGATGATATTTTCAAGCGCCTTTCCCAACAAACCGAAGATTTATTCCGCGCCGAAAAAGAGCTTCCCGCTCCCAAACGTTTGCTCAACAAGCTCAAACAAATTTTAGGCTTGCAGAGTAAGTTTGCCCGCAGTTTTGTTTTAATCGGTTCGGCACTTGTCTTTTTATTACTGAGCTACAATTTCCGTTTTGAGATTGTGCGCACATTGCCGTTTTTGAACTATGTTTACCAAATTGTCGGCATCAAAGCTTCTGTTCCCGGCGAAGGTTTGGAATTTCAAAATGTTGTTTGGGATGATTATGAAGAAGACTATGTGCGCAAACTCGAAGTCAAAGGCTTTATTGTCAACACCACCGCTAAAGATATTACTATCCCGCAAATCCACCTTGAAATGTTGGATAAAGATGGTCATATTCTGCAAAGCCTTAATCAGCCGCCGCAAGTCCGCAAACTGGAAAGCGAAGGACGCGTAGCGGTGGGTATAACTATCAAAAAGCCTTCCCCGCTGACCAAATATATTTACCTGACATTTACTGACTGATTTTTATCGGTTTTCTGTAACTGTTTTACCGCCATTACCGCGAATATGAGCGTGCATTCGTATATTGGTTAACATATTTACGCTGTCCTTTGTTTTTACCTTTACCATTGTGGTTTGTTCTGTTGTTGGCAACCTTATTAACACGTAGCTGCTTTCGAACCGACACATCCAACGTATCTCCAGGAATTTTTAAGACATCACCGCGATATTCCGACATCGTTGTTATATCGACACCCAGCCCCAAGCGTCTTACGCTGCAAATTGCTCCTAGCACCATATCTTTAAAATCCGCAAGCTTAAACGGGGATCTTCCAACGAATATTAGAAACTCTGTTTCGCGGCGTTTTTGTAACCCACTGCGAACAACCCCACCGGACTTAACTTTACTCATAAAATACTCACGAACTTTAGCTTCGGATTCTTGACTGCCTGTTTCTAAATATTTGTTTACATTTTGGGCAAATTCTGAAGGTTGACCTTTAGAACCGAAAATTCCCGCACCACAATTAAACGCCAGCGATGTTAATGCCACAATTTGTTCTTTATTAAGCTTATCAACATTCAAGTACTTTTCCATATACGGGAAAATTTGTGTATCCTGGTGCTGATTCATATACTGCAAAAGCTCTTCAATTGAGTTAATACGGTCACGCAGCGTTACTTTTCTTCCATCCGGGCGGCGCGTATAACCGATACCGACCGTCGGCAGGCCGCGTGCTGCCCGATCAGCATACGCACGACACTTTACCCCTTCAAATTGGGCGATAAAATACAACAAATCCGACTTAACCGAATCAACTCTTTCATAAAAATCCGCATGCAATTCGGTGCTGTCAACCATATTGTTTTGAATATCCTCGCGGCTTATACTGTCCGCCACTTGCCGAAGATTATCATTCTCTGCATTTGGAGCTGCATTTTCTCTGGCTACAAACTGAAAAGACGTGTTTTGCGCATTTGCCGTATCCGACACCGTAACAGTGGACTTTGGTGTTGTAGTGACTACTTTGGTGGTCAATGGCTGCGAACCGGAATGAGTGCTGTTATTACCGTTTTCTGCTGCTTTCGCTCCAAACGGTGACATTGCCAGCACCACCAATCCGCATTTTGCTATTCTCTTGAATTTCATCGTCTTTTCTCCTTAATTCCAATATAGCAGTTAACTTTGATTAATGCAACATAAAAAATAGCCAAAAATCAATATTTTTGTACAATTATCCGGTTATAAAGCTGTCAGCAAAAAACAGTTGTGGTTGACTATCACCCAACCGGAGGTTATGTTCAGATTGTCAGATAGAATAACGGATGGAATAATGAAAAAACTTTTATTGTTGAGCTTAGCTTTGTTTATTGTTTCCGCCTGGCAGATACGGGAATGGGCGTTGCAAAAAGGCCCTCTGCAAGAGGAAACATTTGTCCTGATTCCCCGCGGTGCCGGTGTTCAAACCACTGCTAAAATCTTAGCCGATTACGGAGTTGTCGACCGTGAATGGCTGGTACGCTTGGTTGCGCGCTTAAAAAATTGGGACAAAGAACTGAAAGCCGGTGAATATGCTTTTCAACCGCATATCTCACTTTATAACGCCCTGCAAAAAATTGTTAATGGTGACATCTACTACCGTAAAATTACTTTTGCCGAAGGTCTGACGACCGCACAAATCTTAGCTCTCGTAGCCGCAGAACCATACTTGTCCGGAGACATCACCCTCCACCCGCATGAAGGCGAACTGCTGCCCGAAACCTATAATTTTATCCGCGGCGACAGCAAAGACAGCATTATCCAACAAGCGATGACCGCCATGCACAAAGCTCTAGCCGACAATTGGCAGCAACGCGCCGCCGGATTACCGCTGAAAACCCCGCAGGAAATGCTTACACTGGCCTCAATTGTCGAAAAAGAAACCGGCGTAGCTGAAGAACGCGGCCTGGTGGCCTCGGTTTTCACCAATCGACTGCATAAAGGCATGAAACTGCAGACTGATCCCACGGTAATTTATGCTTTGACCCACGGACAAAACGAGCTCGAGCATCCGCTGACCAAAAAAGATTTGCAAACTGACAGCCCCTACAACACCTACCAATATTACGGCTTGCCGCCAACTCCTATTTGCAACCCCGGCCAAGCCGCGCTTAAAGCCGTAGCCCACCCCGAAACCAGCAATTACCTCTATTTTGTGGCCAATGGCCGTGGCGGGCATAATTTTGCCGAAAACCTGACGCAGCATAACCGCAATGTTCAGTCTTACCGCCAAAAAAGATAATGTTTTCCGTTGACATATAGACAAAAATAATCTACTTATATTTCCATAAGCAAATTATTTATTAACTATTAAAACCCAACGGATATGGAAAAATTGTATTTATGCATTTTAGCGGTTTATGTTATTGCAATAGCCGAAGCTTTGTGCGCTGCTGCGGTTCATGATACCATTTTGCGCAGCAAAGATAAATCTGACCAAGCTAAAGCCGGTAAGCTGCTGAAAATCCTCAAATACTCTTTGTTGATTGCGACAGTTTTAGGTATAACTCTCGTTTGTTTGGGGGGGACATTTATATGGCTTATCTTACTGATTATGCCGTTTGTTCTCTCAAGCATTATGAATAAATTTTAGGAAAATTGTTTAACTCTAAAAATTTTTAATTTATGAACGTATTTTTATTACGCCTCAGTTATATTGCCGAGGCTTTGCGTTTTTCGATTCCGGTAGTTTTACCCCAACCGACAATAGCCGAACTCAAGCAACATGTCCGCAAACATCGGGTACTTCAATACCTTGATCGTAAAAAGGCAGCCAAGCCCGAGTATTATCGGACTCAAAAGAAATGACTATGGAAAGAAAAGCTATCTTACTAATCATCCAAAGTCTGCTCCAAACCTATACGGATGGACCGGTAACCGAAGACATGGACTTACGTCATGACTTAGGACTTGATTCGCTTGATGTAACAATGTTGTCAATCGACGTCGGAACTAAATTTTGCGTCTATGGCGACACCTCAATTACCACTTTGCGAAATCCCGTAAACTGGAAAACGGTTAAAGATATTGTTGATGAGGTTGATGCCGCCGTAAACGATGACAAAAACACCAGTCACGACTAGGACTGCTCAAAAAAAATCGGAAACCCAAATGGTTTCCGATTTTTTCAGTTTAAATGTGTAATACTTACACCATTATGCTTCCCCAAGTGTTGTCATCATCATCGGATAGAGCGCCTGTTGCGGTTCCATACCTTTGGTCAAAACCACCTTAAATATCGGATACATCCGCTCACATTCCTTAATCGCGATATCAATCACCTGTGCAATTTTGCCCTCAATATCTTCGCCGTCATTAAGCAATATTGAGTGCTTAAATACCGGAATATTCTGTTCCGTCCAATACGAAAAATGCCCGACCCACAATTCCTCGTTAACCAAAGCCAGCAGTTCAAAAATCTTACTGCGATCCTCAATTTTGGTTTCAATATCCATCAGGCACGAGATATGCAGACATTGCATCCGCGCTTCCCACGCAAAAAACAGCAGCATATTATTCCATTTGCCTTGCACTTCGACCACAACCTCATTCAGGTTGCGCCGTTCCAATTCAAACGACTGTGTTGCGAATATATGTTCGACAACATCAATCGGATTATATGCTGGGGCATAGTTCTCAGCCAATTGCATTCTGTGTTCTCCGTCCAAAAAACGACTACGTGACGCGTTATGAAGACAGCTTGCAATGTCGAGTCGCTAAATACAAGCTTCGAGTCGCAGTTTTCCACTTAATTCACGGCTGTTGATAATTTTATTTTTATAAATTTAAGCAAAATCAACGCATTATCTCGAGTCGGCAAACTAATATTTTTTTAGATGTGGATATTTATATTTGGTTTAATATAATGTTAAATATTTTGACAAACAGACAAGGATTTACATTTATGACCGGCATCGCTTTCCCTGATATTTCCCCGATTATCTTAAGCATCGGACCTTTGGCAATCCGCTGGTATTCCATGGCTTATCTCATCGGAATTTTGCTTGGTTGGTATTTGTTGAACCGCAATGTTGCCCGCAACCATTTAGGCTTAAGCAAAGCTCAGGTTGAGGATTTTATTTTTTATCTGACGTTGGGAATTATCATCGGCGGCCGTTTGGGCTATGCACTTTTTTACGGCGGCCGCATAATGTGGCAAGAACCATGGCACTTGCTGGAAATTTGGAAAGGCGGAATGTCTTTTCACGGCGGTGTTACCGGTGTAATTGCCGCGGTCTGGCTGTTTGCCCGCAAAATCAAATATCCTTTTTTGCAACTGACCGATTTAGTCGTCCTCTATGCTCCGATTGGTATTTTCCTTGGACGTCTGGCTAACTTCGTCAATGATGAATTATGGGGACGCGTTACCGATGTTGCTTGGGCGGTACGCTTTCCGTCTGGCGGTTATCTTCCCCGCCACCCGTCACAATTATATGAGGCTTTTTTTGAAGGTCTGGTAATGTTTGTGGTGCTTAACAGTCTTTGGCGTTTCCAAGCCGTCCGCACAAGACGCGGTACGGTTTCGTCCTTATTCATTCTGCTTTACGGCATTTTCCGCATCAGCATGGAACAATTCCGCGAACCAGATAAACAGCTTGGTTTTTTCTGGAACAGCTTCACCATGGGGCAAATATTATCAACCCCGCTGATTCTCATCGGCTTAATTGTTTTGTATCGTAATTTTAAGCCGGCGAAGTAACATTGTGGCTAAAGCGGCGGGTTTTTTGTAATGCTTTGTCAACCCGCAGCAAAACTTCATGTGAGGAAGCATCACTGCGTTTTTTCTCAGACACAGCGGCCGAAACCGTAAGTTTCAAAGCCTTTTTATGCGCATTATATTGAAACAAAGCTGAGGCAATCGCACGGCGGATTTCCTCGACCCGTTGTATGGTCTCTTTTTTATCCAAATTGCGATAGACAATTACAAATTCATCTTCGCTGTACCGATAAATATGCTCTTCTTTTTCCAACTCGCAAATCCGCTCGGCAATCAACCGTGTAATAATGTTGCGGTTTCTTTTGCCGAAAGCCTGCAATTTGTCATAGTCATCAATACTGACAATCGCAATACTGTATTTCAACGGAAATTTACGCGAATGTATGATATACGAATTACGACTGTCCAATCCGGTTAACGGATCTTTGTAGGTTTCATTATAAATATTCCGCCCCAAACTTGTAATGATAATCAAAACGGCCGTAGTGAAAAAAATGGTCAACCCCGATGCCTCTGCAGATGCGGCCAAGCCGCCGAATGCACACATAATTGCAAAGAACATACCGCTGTTCATCAGGCTTTCATCCCGCGTAAATGCGGCAAACGCAATTATTATAACCGCCATAAAGACATAAACCGCCAAACCGCTCAAAGCAGCTGTCTTGTCGCTGCCGATATTAAGATTAACACCATGTCGGGAAAGTTGTTCCACTATTGCATATTGTGTAAACAACGCCAACAAAATCCAAACATTAATTCGGCTCAACAGCCTTTTATCCGGCCAAAAGAAAAAGAACAACAAATTAAGCGGCAAAAAAAGACTTAGGTTTTGATAAGCCGCACTTGCCGTATAATCAACTCCGTAAAGGTTTTTAACCCCGTTGATTACAATGTAGCCCAAAGTCAAAACCGCTAAAAAGAAAATCGGTTTGCTCCGGTTAAAATAAAGCAAGATTAAAAACACGGCCAAAACCAAGCTGTAAAACAAACTGTGCAGCGTTATGTTAATCGCCGGCGTAAAATTACCGTATGCACAAAAAAGCCACACCGCCGCCGCAAACAAAGCTGACGGCAACAAACTGTTTTGCATCAGTGGAACGATTTTTTCTAAATATTGGTTTATTTTGCGCACGACTGCCCCCTTGGTTATGATGAGTCAGAATAGCGGGCAAAAGTTAAATTTTATTTACGCATTTGATAATTGAGCTGTCACCATACGAATAAAACCGATATCCCTGCTCTATGGCATGATGATAAGCCTGTTGCATCCGCTCCAAACCGGCCACCGCACTGACCAACATAAATAAAGTCGACTTCGGTAAGTGGAAGTTGGTAATCAACATATCAATCATCTTAAATTTATAACCGGGGGTAATAAAGATACTGGTTTCATCGGCAAACGGATGTAAAATCCCCTGATTGTCAGTTGCGGTTTCGAGCAATCGCAGTGAGGTCGTGCCTACGGCCACAATCCTTTTGCCGGCCTTTTTAGCGGCATTAATGGTCTGCACCGCATCAGGCGTAATAATACCATATTCGGCATGCATTTTATGATCTTTGGTATCATCGGTCTTAACCGGCAGAAAAGTTCCCGCTCCGACATGCAGGGTTAAAAACACTTCTTCCACCCCTTTGTCGCGCAAAGCCTGCAATACTTGCGGCGTAAAATGCAATCCGGCGGTCGGGGCGGCTACTGCGCCCTCATGCTTGGCATAAACTGTTTGATAATTTTCTTTGTCATCAAATTTATCCCACAATCCGGCTCGCGGTTTTTCGCGCTTAATATACGGCGGCAAGGGCATAAACCCGTATTGCTCAAGTTTTTTACCCAATTCCGACGGATTGCAGGTAAACGAAATCAACACCCCGTCATCATCTTTTTTCTCAATCACGATGGCGCTGAAATCTGACTGTTCAGCCGTTATTTCTGAGGTGTAAAAACGAATAACGTCATTAGGCTTCAGGCGCTTTGAATTTTTGATAAACGACCACCATTGAATTCCGTCCACCGGATGATAAAGCGTAACTTCGACCAAAGCTTCGCCCCTTGCTCCGTATAAGCGCGCCGGAATAACTTTGGTATCATTAAACACCAGAACATCTCCCGCATTCAGCAATTGCGGAAGATCATAGAAATGACGATCGGTTATCTGCCCCTCAACCGACAAATCCAACAACCGTGAAGTATCCCGCGGATTAACCGGCTGTTTGGCAATCAGTTCTTTCGGCAATTCAAAATCAAAAGCATCTACTTTCATGACATTTTCCTTTTGTTTTTTTGCCTTATATCGCAAGAGCCTCAATTGTGCAAGCTAAAAATCAACCACAATCTTTAGTATATATATTAAATAAAAACACTTTACATCAGAAATAAAATTATGTAATAATATCAAATCATTCAACGGAGAATCATTATGCTGAACAAAAAAGATCTGATAAATCTGGAAGGGATTTTTATCCTCGGCGCGATTAAACAATTTGCGACCAAGCGCAAAGCTGCCGAATATTTAGGCATGTCCGTTGAAACCTTAAACAAATATATTGAGAATTTGGAAGCCGATGTCGGATTTAAGTTAGTTTATTCTAACGACCGCGGCAGCAAATTAACTCGTAATGGTGAAAATGTTGCGCAGCACGTCACCAAGCTTAAAGAAATATTATACAACGTTTATGCAATTTCTACTCGCAAAACCGATGCCAAAGGCGAAGTCCGCTTAGGCATTGACTTTTGTTTACGAACCCACCCTGTTTCGGAAAAAATTGCTGACTTTTGCGAAAAAAATCCCAACATCTCGATAGTATCCATCCTGACTATGGGCGAAGAAGATTGGCAAAACCATGCTTTTGATATCTGCATTTGCCAAAAATTACCTGACAACAATGATATTGTAGAATTATACAGCCAAAAAATCCGTTGCGGCTACTTTGCCTCTGCGCAATATCTGGCTCGTTACGGCTACCCGACCGGCTTGGATGAGATTTTAGAAAACCACCGCCTGATTGTCGGCAAAAAACCGTTATGCGCCGCCGGCAACTGGCAAAATGATCTCAAAAAAGCCCGAAACATCATTTATACCTCCAACAATATGTATGATTTGACGGACGCCGTCCGAAATGGTGTTGGCATCAGCGTCTTGCCAATGTATTTTGCCGAAGAAGGCATCGTGTGTTTGGACAACATAAAATGCCCGACCGAAGTCAATATTCACCTTGCGGCCTATCGCAATACCAAAGACATTCCCAAGAACCGCGTTGTCATCGATTTATATAAAAATATTCTTGAAGAAATGTGATTTCTAATCGGAATAAATTTTTAATTTTTTGCTTGCAATCGCATTTTATTTTCGCTATAAACTATACAGATTTTGCGCTTGTGGCGGAACAGGTAGACGCTGCAGACTTAAAATCTGTTGGCCGCAAGGCCGTGCCGGTTCGATTCCGGCCTAGCGCACCAATAAAAAAAGTCGTCCTCGTGGCGGCTTTTTTTGTTGGTTAGTTATATCAGAGTATCGAACCGGCACTGTGCCGGTTTGACTACAAGCGAAAGCGATACGGGGGTATCGCGGTCAGCCCAAGGCTGATGAGCGCAGTGCAGCGTAGCTAAGCCGGCCTAGCGCACCAATAAAAAAAGTCGTCCTCGTGGCGGCTTTTTTTGTTGGT
>ERZ1034878.170-NODE-170-length-35908-cov-12.835328_pt1 | contig 35908 bp, 34 predicted proteins | sample MGYA00520593_ERZ1034878 | MGnify/ENA primary metagenome ERZ1034878 (study PRJEB33766, sample SAMN09781724) | gut metagenome | biome: gut microbiome | host: Homo sapiens | place: Madagascar | study: EMG produced TPA metagenomics assembly of the PRJNA485056 data...
TAATTAAATAATAATTAATTCACAAAAATATATTAAAAGGAAGGGCATTAGCCCAATTTAAAGCTCACGCCTTTTGTTCCTTTTGGATATTCCCATTCTAGAGAATTCATCTCGCAAGCAATTCTACAAGCACCACATTCCAGGCAGTTTTCATAGTTTACTATCAATTTTTGAGCTTCCTCGTTCCATTCATAAACTCCCGCTGGACAGATTTTGGTACAAGTTTTAGCCAAACATTCTTTGCAATCTTCTTGATTTGGTTTTAAATGCGAAATCGTATCCGGCGTGTATTTTACCGTATATAATTTATTTTCTAAATTACTCATTTCAAAATCCCCCATAATAATTTAATTGCAGCCCAAGCATCTTTAAATAGCTCAGAATTTTTTCTTTCTTTGAAAAAACTTTTTATAAATTTATGGTATTTTTTTCGCTTTGGAACACTATCAACAGATGTAAACATTTCGAAAAACTCGTTTATTTTCTTTGGATAGTAGCCTAAAAAGTGTTCTGCTCTTTCACTTACACCACTCATCAAGTCTTTGTATGTTCTCAAATCCTTTAGAACAAAAGACTCTTCAAGCAAATCTTGATAGTGCGAAAGCGTGTGCTCAGAATAATCTTTTTTACCAAGCGCAATAATCGCTGTTTCACCGGCAAATTTACCCGAAATCATTGCCAAATTTGTACCTTCCCAGTGCATGTTGTTTACAAACATTGCAGCATCGCCACAAACCATCACTCCTGCGCCAAAAAGTAGCGGAACTTTTTTATATCCGCCTTCCGGAATTAAATGCGCCGAATATTCTAAAAGTTCCCCATCTTTGATTAATGGTGCAATTTCTGGGTGTGATTTCAATTTGTCCAACATATCATAAGGCCGCAAACCACGTTCGACAAGTTCGCTCAATGTAACGCCAAGACCTATTGTTATAGAGTTTTTGTTTGTATACATAAACCCAAGTCCAAGCATACCAAGCATTGGACCTCCAAAAATCTCATAAATACAACCTTCGTCACTGTTTACGTGAAATCTGTCATTAATCACCTGTTCAGGAAGTTTTATAACTTCTTTTACACTAAGAGCGACATCATCTGGAGTAATATCTCCTCGCAAACCAACTTGTTTGGCTAGAAGCGAATTTACGCCGTCAGCAAGCACAACAATATTTGCATAATAGTCCTCTAGCTCTGTTTTTACGCCTTTAACAAAACCGTCTTGAATAATTAGTTCGCGGACAACCGTTTCTTCGACAATTACAACTCCGGCTTTTTTCGCTTCTTCTGCCGCCCAACGATCGAATTTACCACGAATTACGCTGTAGCTGACAGCCTCTTGCAACTTCTTTTTATGGGAAACCACTGTGGCATCTTCTTCTGTAAGAAGAGCAAATTTGTGCTCAATATTTTTTCTTTCAAGAGGAGCATTTTTTTCAAAATCTGGGAATATTTCGCGCGTCGGTTGAGCATATATCGCACCACCAAAAACATTTTTGCTACCTGAAAATTTGCCTCTTTCGACAAGTACGACTTTTTTACCTGCTCTTGCAAGTGTAATTGCACAAGAAATTCCGGCTGGTCCACCACCTACAACTATGACTTCTGTTTTGTTTTCTTCATTATCCATATATAACCACCTATATCTGTCACACCGTAACGTATCGGCAGAACAAACATCTCAAATCAACTGTTTACAATAGCACTATACATCAAATTTTATTCATTGTAAAATAGTTAATATGATAGTTACAGCAGGTAAATTTAAAGGTCAAAAAGTTGTTGCGCCGGACGAAAACATCACTCGTCCAACGCTTTCTAAGGTTCGAATGAGTATTTTTAATACTTTGCAAGCGATTGTAAATTTTGAAGGGAGTTCATTTTTGGACATGTTTGCAGGTTCCGGAATAATGGGGCTTGAAGCACTATCCAGAGGTTTTTCCAGTGCTGTTGCTATCGAGAAAAACCCTAAAGTCGCAAGGATTATAAAAGAAAATTTTAACAATTTCAGCCATGCTCCAAAATTGTTAATTGGCGATAGCACGAAAATTACAACCAAATTAGACCAAAAATTTGATGTAATTTATATTGATCCACCATATTTTTCAGGAGTTTATGAAAAAAGTCTTGATGCAATTCGTAACATTTCATCAGACATCGTAATTTTGGAACACGTTGTTGATATTGATTTCAGAGATTTTGAGGTTATTAAACAAAAAAAATATGGGGATAAATTTATAACGTTTTTAAGGTTAAAACAAAATTAAATCAAATTTTACCCACACACCACAAAAAAAACGAAAAATCACTAGCAAAAAATAAAATTCAGGGATTTTTAATTATCAGCTAAAACTAAAGAGGTATTTTCATGGCTGAAATCAATTCGAATATGGCATATTATCCACCGAGTCCTTCTGCGCAAAAGAAAAAAACTATCGGACTTGCGGCAGCCGGCGGACTTATCGGAATGAATGCTTATTATCTTCCTGTGAAAAAAGATGTTTTTGTACAAAGAGCATTTGATGTAACTCATAATGAGGCAACAACACAGATTTTAGCACTAAGAAATGCTGCAAAAGAAGTTTTGGAAAACAAAGTCAGTCCCGAAAGCAAAATGATTTTGCAAGAAATGGGCTTGTCAGAAGATTTTAAACAAATTACAAACAAGTGCATAGACTTAGACAGAAAAGTGTCTGATCCGTCAAATGTAAAAAATTTAAAAGCCGATTTTGCCTCAAATTTTGCCAAATATAAAAAAGACGCGAGCCTAATGGACAATAATTGCGCAAAGGCATTTAAGATTATTAAAAGAAATAAATTTTTGTGGGGACTTGGAATTGGTGCTGCAATTGGTGCTGCTTTGAGCCTTATCGGAAGCAAAAATTAATTTGTAAACATTTGCCATACCAGATTATTGAAACGCTTGCATTTCAGGATTTTTTGTATTTTAATAAAGATACAGTGGCGCGAAAGCGTTGCGAGTTCTATGAAAGAAGACAATTAAAAATTGCCTGAGAAAAATATTAAACTAGCGAAATATGCAGGTTTTTGTTACGGCGTAAAAAGAGCCGTCGAAACCGTTAAAAAATTGAAAGCTGAAAACCCTGACAAAAATGTTTTTGTACTCGGGGAACTTATCCATAACACGCAAGTTATCCACGAGCTTGAAGGGCTTGGGATTAAAACGTTGACAGAAATTCCTGAAAAAGGTGATGGTATTTGCGTTATCAGAAGCCATGGCGAAAGTCCGGAAGTTATCGAAAAAATCAAACAAGCCGGATTTGAGCCGGTTGACTTAACATGTCTCGACGTAAAAAAAGTTCAACAAAAAGCGATTGAACTTGCAAAAGATGACTATTTTGTAGTTGTTGTAGGCAAATCAGAACACCCCGAAGTTATTGCTATCAAAGCAAATGCGAAACTTTATAGCGATAATGTTGTAGTTGCGGCGTCTGTTGAACAGTTAAAAGAATATGAGCCGCAAATTAAGGCACACAAACGCGTTGGAGTTGTTGTTCAGACGACTCAAAGAATTACGACATTGACAAGCATTGTCGACTATTTGATTTCTGTGGCAAAAGAAGTTCACGTTGCAAACACTATCTGCAAAAGTACTTCTATGCGCCAGTCCGAGGCAAAAGAACTTGCTAAAGAGAGTGATTTGGTAATCGTTGTCGGCTCTAAAAAAAGTGCAAACACGACACACTTGGCAGAAATTTTAAAAGACATCACTAAAACAATTCACATTGAAAACGATGATGAATTAGATTTGTACAAGGACTTAATCGAAAAGTCCGAAAATATTTCAATAACAGCCGGAGCATCAACTCCGCAGAGCGTTATTGAAAGGGTAATAAAGACGTTAAGACAATAAGACAATAAGACTATAAGACGCTAAGTTCTTATCAAAATAGTATTATTTTGAGCGGAGCGAACGAAACGTACTTAGTGCCTTAGAGCCTTAGTAACCTAGTAACTTAATTAAATATCAAGAAAGGAAAATATAAATGACACAAACATTAGACAAAATGGACGAATTTGAAAGATTGTTAGAAGAATCTTTCTCAAAATCTTATTCTGTTGCTGATATCGTTGAAGGTACAGTTTTGAAAAAAGAAAACGAAGGCTACTTAGTTAGCGTAAAAGGCGCAAAAACAGAAGCTTTCTTGCCTAACAAAGAAATTTCTACATCTGCTGAAAACGCAGAAACTTTAGAAGTTGGCGACGAAAGAGAATTTTATGTATTGAAAGAAGAAAACGACGAAGACAATATGGTTCTTTCTCTTAAAAGACTTGCTTACGCTCAAGCTTGGGCTCAACTTAATGACGCAAAAGTTCAAGGCGATACAATCCTTGCAAAAGTTGTTTCTATCGTTAAGGGCGGTGTTTTGGTTGACGTAGCAGACTTGAAAGGTTTCATTCCTTCTTCTCAATTGAGAACAGGAACTCCTTTTGACGGTTTGATTGACACAAAAATCGAAGTTAAAGTTTTGGAAGCTGATCCTAAGAAAAACAAACTTATTCTATCTCAAAGACAAGCTGTTGCAGAACAAAGAGATCAAGTTGTTGACAACATTTTGTCAGAACTTGAAGAAGGTCAAGTTGTTAAAGGTGAAGTTGTTAGAATTGCTGATTTCGGAGCTTTTGTTGACATCAACGGAATCGACGGTTTGTTACCTATTTCAGAAATTTCTTGGTCAAGAATTAAACACCCATCTGACGTAATTTCTTTGGGCGACACAATCGAAGTTAAAATCATCAAAATCGACAACGAATTGAAAAGAATTTCATTGTCATTGAAAAGAATGGGCGAAGATCCATGGCAACAAATCGAAGGACAATTTGAAGAAGGTCAAATCATCTCTGGAACAGTAAATAAAGTTACAGGATTTGGCGCATTCATCAACATTTTCCCGGGAGTAGAAGCTTTGTTACCTGTTTCTGAAATGAGCAACGAAAACGTAAATCCGTTCAACGAATTCAAAGTTGGCGATAGCGTAGAAGTTCTTATTAAGAAATTCACTCCGCAAGAACACAGAATTGCATTAAGCATCAAAGATATGAATAAAGATGCTGAATAGTTTTGCGTAACTGCGTAATTGCATAAAACTTGATAAAAAGACTGTCTTTTTAGGCAGTCTTTTTTTAAGTGTGTTATGGAGAAAGTATTATTAAATAAAAAAAATAGGCTGGATTCTTTCGGTTCAAGAGAACTTCAGAATTGTATGTGTCAAGTAATGCGTTGACAAAATAGACTATCTCGTAATATTGTTTACCCATCTAAATCTTCCCTGACTAGGGAAGACTTAAGTTTTGTATAAATAAAAATTCATAAATAGCTGCTATACAGGATTATAAACAGAGATAGTTGCAAGGTAAGGCTTCTCTCCCTTAATTAGGGAGAGAAAGAGAGTGGGTAGTTGATTAAAATTTTTGTCAACGAATTAATTAACACATACAAGAATGACGAAGTTAGCCGCAATTCTCGTCATTACGAGCGATTAGCGTACCACAAGGGTATCCTACCTCGTACAGCTCTTACTCGCCTACGATGTAAACAAGTAATCCAGTATATGACTATAAAAATAGCTGCAATTTTCGTAAAACAACTAACCGTAACTGTCACTCCGGCCTCCGAGCCGGAGTCTAATATAATATGCCGACAGGCAGGTGAGGGGTTAGAACAACGAAAATCAATCATGGGACTTGAAAAATTTCAAAAATAGTTTATAATGGAAGAAGATATTGAGTATAAAAAATAGGAATAATGTATGAAATTAATGGATAGTTTTGCCTCTAAAAGAGGGGTATTTTCTGCGTTCACTTTGGCAGAAATGATGGTTGTAATGTTGATATTAAGTATTGTTTTGGCTGCGATGGCACCTGTAATGACGACGAGAAATAAGCCGAATAATTCATCACCGTGGAATTATGAAGCGAACAGCCGTTACAATGCATATTTTGGAACCGGTTCAACCATGAAAGCAATGATTGGGCAAAAGGAATATGGTGCAGATGATACTGTTGCCAAATTATTGATAACATTAGGTGCCGGCGATGGTTCTACAAGTTTGTTAGCGTTCAAACGTGGTAATACTCAGCTCGGACGACTTTATATGAATGATGACGGCGGAATGATGTTTGGTTCAACCAATAACATTTTAGGGACAAACGCAAACGCTGTCGGACGTCAGGTTTCTGCTTATGGCACAAGTTCAGTCGCTTTTGGCTCTGTCGCATCAGCACTTGGAAATACCTCTACTGCCGTTGGATCAAACGTAACTGCCGGAAACACAGGCTCAATCGCAATCGGAACTTCAACTACGGCAAATGCAGATAATGCCATTGGAATTGGAAATTCTACCACTGCAAGTGGTGCAAGCTCAATAGCTGTTGGGCAAGAAACAACATCAAGCAATTATGGTGCGATTGCAATGGGCCTATATGCATCTGCAAATGGTTCAAGTAGCGTTGCAATTGCGACCGGAAACGACGATAGCCCGACAGCTGCCAATTTTGCTGATGATGTAGTTATTGGTTCTAGTTCTTCAACAAAGCAAACAACTGATAGCTCATCGAGTGGCAGCTCTATTGCGATAGGTGGAGAAGCAACTGCTTATGATGCAGCTTCTATTGCAATTGGACATAGAAGTGTTTCACGCGCCGATTCTGTTGCTATAGGAAGGGGGGCAACAATTGGCGCTTATGAAAGTATTGCAATTGGGCTTAATGCGAAAGCAGGGGAAACAACAGCTGACACAACTTCCTCCAATAGTATAGCTATTGGAAGAAATTCCGACGCTACAGGCGGACTTGGTATCGCAATTGGATCTTCAACTAATGCAACAAATACTTATTCCATCGCAATTGGAGGTTTGGCAAAAGCTGCTGGATATAGAGATATTGCAATTGGAGAAAATGCAGGCAGATATGGCTCAAATGGCTCTAATAATATTTATATCGGGCAAAGTGCTAGTCCAGTAAAAAACAGCAATAATGTTTCAAACAGCGTTATGATAGGTTACAGCGCTAGAGTATCAGTTCCAGATGATGTAACCACCAACAATGGCGCTGTTGCAATTGGACATAGCTCCAAAGCAGGCTCAAATGGTGTTGCGATTGGCTACAAAGCTTGTAATAATGTAACCGGTGCCAATAAAGTATGTATCGGTGCAAATTCTGGACCTGCAGCCGATACAACAGAAGCTACAGGTAATGAAGAATTAATATATTTGGGTTCTGCTCCTAAATGGGGACCAGCAGTAGGTGGAAATTGGGCAAAAGGTGCAGTAATGGTTATTCACAATGCTAATGGTTCAAAAGTAAACCCTGGAAGTAATAGAAGAGCAAATGAATCCGGTCCGACAGTATATATTAATGGGAACCTTGTTGTAAGAGGATATACCTATTCAGTAGGACGTGGTGATGACAACAATGAAGTAGAACCAATAGGTGTTTTGGGAAATAAAAACGGAGAAATAGCAAACGACCAAGTAAAATGGTATGGGGGTGGCAAATTTACAGTTGGGTGGCCTGATCAATATTGGGCTCCAACTTCATCTGACCGCCGATTGAAGTATGTTGGGAAGGAAAGCACATCAGGACTTGACAAAATTCGCCAACTAAAAATCTTTAATTACACATACAAAAAAGACACCAACAAAACTCCTCATGTGGGTGTAATTGCACAAGATTTGCAAAAGGTATTTCCTAATGCCGTTAAAAAAGGGGCAGACGGATTTTTGACAATTCGTATGGAAGATATGTTCTATGCAGTGATTAATGCGATAAAAGAACTTGACGCGAAGTATCAAGCACAAGAAAAACGTATTAATGAGCTTGAAAAACGAATAGAAAAATTAGAGGCGAAGGCGAAATAGCCCCCTCACCCGCACTCCTAAGTTCGCTAATCGCTCACTAAGGATTTGCTCCCTCTCCCCCTAGGGGCGAGGGAAAGTTACGGGGAAATAGTAACTACGTTAGTCGTCATTACAAATATTAGTCACACTTTTACATTAAACACTCGTACGTAATTTCGCAATGACGTAAATTGCTACAAAAAACTTGACATATATACAAAAAGCCTTCATAATAAGCTTATAAGAAGGAGAAAAGTATGAAAGAAGAGTACACAAATCAGCACAGACGTTGGTATGACAAAGACCCTGTTTTGTCACAAGCAGTTAGAACATTAGAAGAAACAGACGATGAAACACAAATTAGAATTGCTCTAAATTTGATTAAAATCATCATCGAACACAACATCGAAGATGAAAAATTTGAAGCAGTTGAAGATATTATCAACGCCGTAGGTTCAGGTCTTGATGACAACAGAAAAGGTCGTTGGTACGATATCGACAGCACTTTGAGAACTGCAATGAATATGCTTCAAAACTGTCCCGCAGCTACTCAACAAATTATTGCAAAAGAAATGGCAAAAATGGTTGTCGACAGTATTAAAAAAGAAGAAGAAATCGACGACGAAGAGTAATTTGAGTTTGCAAACCAAACGACTTATAAAGTCAATTACAGCTTAACCGTACGCATTACCATATAATACCTGTAATCACCCCAATAGATTACTATTGAAATAAAATTGTTTTCTAAATCGGTTGTTTCTAGATATGTGTCAGGTGCCGGTTTTCTTTGAGAGCTTTTCACGTGCTTTCCGACGAAATCGTATAATTTCACTTGGAATTTTTGCGACGGAGTCAATTTCGCTTTCGGCAAATTTGCATCATAAAATCCCATTGGAACAATTTCTCGATTATAAGCAGGAATAATATATTTCACCTTGCCTTGTTCTTTAAACAAAATATACCAATTCCCATTGTGTTCTCGAGGAGTTAAAAGATAGTACCCAGGCTCAATTGTTATGTTTTTGAAAAACAAAGGCGAAGTAAGCCTAAAAAGCGGATACGGCGACCAAGAAGTGTTTTGCACATCATACATTTCTCCAGGGTCAATATTGTGAACATAAGAAAAATCCGCCGGATCTAAATCTCTATAAATTTGTTCATAATTCGTTTCCGCCAAAGAAACTTGCGCCATCAAAAATATTGCAGTTAAAATCAATAAAAACTTTTTCATATATTATATTTTAATTATTTCTAACAAAAAATCAAGGTTTTAGACATCTATTTTGACTAAATCATTTTTTATAAGATTATAAAACTTCTCGTCCATATTGCTTTTCAATGAAAGATTGACAACGTAAGGGATTCTACTTTCATTGAATTGATTTTCGATTTCTTCCAATTCAGAATACGAAAGCCCATTTGTCAAAATATCCAAATCAGAAGCTTTTGTAAAATCACCTTTTACACGTGAACCATAACAATAAAAATCATAAGGATATTTGCGTAAAATGTCTTTTATTATTTTTTCTTCTTTTTCTGTAATACCTTTAATCATCAGTTAAAATTTGCTCCAAATGAGTTATGAAAAAATCTACATCAGAAATAAATCTTGGAACTAAATCAATAATTGGGTACGTTTTTGTTATATCATACTCGTGTGCAGAAGTGTTACGCTGTTCCCTATAATCAACCCAGTTTTCAAAATTATCAATAAGCCCCAAAGCAAACATTTCTCTAAAAATATTATTTATAGACAATTCTTTTTCAGTTTTGTCATACTCTTTTTTCAAGAATTTGTTCATTATTTTTTTAGCGGTTTCATACGTGTATTCAAATCTCTTTACGCAAGAATCTTTGATATACGTTTTCATTTTTTCATCTTGTTGCTGAGTATAATCAAAATAACATTCTTTTAATGTCGAAAAGCTGTTTTTTAAATTTGATAAATCTAATTCTGATTTTTTCATAAAAAATTCCTTTTCTCAGATTATAGCATAACTTTTTGAAAAATTCCTTTATTTATTATAAACTTAAAAATAAAAATAGGAGAAAGTTATGCTAAAAGGACCTTTTTTGGATAGAAATTGGATGGGACAAAATGAAGATTACGCCTCATCAGATATAGTTATGCTTGGAATGCCGTTTGATGGAACGGTGTCTTACCGTTCAGGTTCTAGGTTTGCGCCTGAACAAATCAGACTTGCAAGTTGGGGGCTGGAAGAATACTCTCCTCGCTTTGACAAGCATTTAGAAGATGTAAATTTTCACGATGCAGGGGATCTAGAATTCCCTCTCGGAAACACTTACAAATCACTTGATTTGATTGAAGAAAATGTTGAACAAATTTATAAAGACGGCAAAAGAGTTTTTGGAATCGGCGGAGAACACCTTGTAACATTACCTGAAATCAAAGCTGTTGCAAAGTTTTACGACAACTTAGCGATTGTTCATTTTGACGCACATACAGATTTGAGAGAAGAATATTTGGGCGAAGAAATGTCACATTCTGCCGTAATTCGCCACGCATCAAAAATTGTCGGTCCGGAAAATCTTAAACAAATCGGAATTCGTTCCGGAATGAAAGAAGAGTGGGAGTTTATGAAAAAGCATAACACTCTTATCCATAAGTATTCAGAACTTGACGAATTAAAGGGCAAAAAAATATTTGTCACAGTAGACTTAGATTGCCTTGATCCGTCTGTAATGCCGGGAACCGGCACACCGGAAAGTGGCGGAATGCAGTTCAACGAGCTTATGGGCTGGTTTGAATATCTGAAAAACTTTGACATTGTTGGAGCTGACGTTGTAGAATTGGCACCTGATTATGACGCATCAGGTGTTTCAACAGCTGTGGCAACAAAAGTCATTAGAGAATTGTTAATGGTAATGTAAGAATTGCCGTGAAACGTGAAACGTGAGACGTGAAAAGACCATTTCGTTAGTGAGTGGTGAGCGGTGAGTAGTGAATAGCCCGTTTTAAATGTAGGTTGGGCACACATGCCCAACAACAAAATATACAAAGAAGTAGGGCGGGGTACCTATCCCGCCATCGTTAAATTACAAAGAAGAAAAACATGGTAATAGATAGAATAAATTTTTTAAAAGACGAAATAAATAAGGCAAATTATAAATATTACGTTGAAGATAATCCGACAATTAGCGATTACGAGTATGACAAAATGTTTGCGGAACTAAAAAAACTAGAGAGCGAAAACCCTCTTTTTGTTACTCCTGACAGCCCGACTCAACGTGTCGGATCGATTAGCGAAAAATTCTTTCCGTACAAGCATAAATACAGACTTTACAGCCTCGACAACACATACCACTACGAGGATTTGACCGACGATTGGTACAAAAAAATTGTCAAAGAATACGGAGAGCAAGAACTTGTTTGTGAGCTAAAAATCGACGGACTAGCAATGGCTTTGACGTACGAAAACGGAATTTTCGTTCGAGGCGTAACTCGTGGTGACGGAATTACGGGCGAAGATATTACAAATAACCTAAAAACAGTCAAAGCAATCCCTTTGAAGCTTTTTGAACCTGTAAGTGTTGAAGTGCGTGGCGAAGTTTATATGCCAAAAGAATCTTTTGAAAAGTTGAACAAAGAGAATTTAGCTAAAGGCGAAAAACTTTTTGCAAACCCAAGAAACGCAGCAGCAGGCTCTATCAGACAACTTGATAGCAAAATTACGGCACAACGTGATTTGTCGATGTTTTGTTACACTGCGATTTTCACAGGTGGCGTAAAAGATGTCCCCAAAACACACTATGAAAGCCTTATGTACTTGAAAAAACTCGGCTTTAAGGTTAATCCAAATATCCGACTTTGCAAAAACGCGAAAGAAGCAGTTGAATACTGTAAAGAGTGGGACGAAAAGCGATTTTCTCTTGATTATGCAACTGATGGAGTTGTAATCAAAGTAAATAACATGCTGGTTCAGCAAGAAATGGGATTTACTTCCCGTGCTCCCAAATGGGCGACTGCGTTTAAATTTCCGCCGGAAGAAGTTACAACAAAACTCTTGGACGTTGAAATTAGCGTTGGGAAAACCGGAGCAATTACACCTGTTGCAATCTTAGAGCCTGTTCAGTTGGGTGGAAGCACTGTTGCACGTGCAAGTTTGCACAATTTTGACGAAGTTGGAAGACTTGATGTTAGAATTGGAGATAGGGTTTATATAAAAAAAGCGGCGGAAATTATCCCGAAAGTAGTTAAAGTTATTGAAGATGAAGAGCATTACAAGCGGCCTGAGTACACTCCGCCTGAACTTTGCCCGTCTTGTCATTCAAGATTAACAACTCACGAGGACGAGGTGAATTTGTACTGTGACAACCCTGATTGCCACGCTAAAAGATGTGCCAAAATCGAACATTGGGTTTCAAAAGATGCAATGGATATTGACAAAATCGGACCTTCTATAATCGAGCAGCTTTACACAAAAGGTTTTGCAAAAACTCCAATTGACTTGTACCGCTTGACTATGCAAGATTTTATGCAACTTGATTTGGTTAAAGAAAAATCTGCATTCAACATGTACACAGCAATTCAAGAGAGCAAAAATCGTCCGCTACAAAGGCTTTTAACCGCTTTTACAATCCGAAATGTCGGTAAAGAAACCGCAGGTCTTTTAGCAAACGAGTTTGAAACATTGGAAAATCTTGAAAAAGCAACAGTTGAAGAGCTTTCAAAGATTGAAGGAATTGGCGATATTATTGCGCAAGATATTTATGAATTTTTCAGAAAACCTGAAACAATTCAAATGTTAAAAGACTTGAAAGAACTTGGAATTGAACCAGCACCACCGGCAGAAAATATTTCTGATAAATTCAAAGGCAAAACTTTTGTTTTGACCGGAACGTTACAAAATATGACGAGAGATGAAGCATCTGAAAAGATCAAACTTTTGGGCGGAAAGACCTCGTCGTCAGTATCTAAGAACACTTCGTTTGTTATTGCCGGAGAAAAAGCCGGTTCCAAATTAGACAAAGCCGAAAAATTAGGTGTTATAATATTGACAGAAGATGATTTTCTGAACATGATAAAGTAAAAGGAAAAATATATGAAAAAACGAGCAAGAGTAATTCAAGTATCAGGATTAAGAGGAATTTTAATGATGGTATTCATCGGCGTATGCTTAGCCGCAGGATTTGTGGCTTTCCCTGCTATTTGTGCAATGAAATTGTGGAATTATGCGTCAAATTTTGCGCCGTTGCCGTTGATTAACTTTTATCAAGGGCTAATGCTGTGGGCTATCACTGCAATTACAGGATTTTTGATTAATGACAAGAAGAAATTTGTCGTCGAACTTAAAGCTCCGCAACAGTTGAGCGAAAAGGATATGCAAAAACTAATGGAACGCGTAAAAGTTCAGTCACAGGCGCAAGTTCTTAATTCTATGATTATGAAATCAGCGGAAATCAAACCGTTAGATGAAATTAAGCCTACTGAAAAGGTTGAGAATACTGAGAAAAAAGAAGAAGAAAAATCCGAAAAGGAGAACGTATGAAAAAGTTTTTAATTTCTGCTGCAATTGTCAGCTTGGCATTGGGTTGTGCAACTGTACAAGCGATTTCTGAAAGCATTGAAAGAGGTTATATTTCTGTAAATACATCTGCAAATGCAGAACTTGCTCCTGATGTTGCAGAAATTTCTATTGCCGTAAAAACTTATGACAACAAATCTATGCAAAAAGCAACTTTACAAAACAAAGAAATTTCAGAACAAGTAATTGCAACATTGAAATCAATGATTGATACATCAAAAGGCGATTATATAAAAACTGCGGATTTCAGTGCTACCCCGATTTACTCGTACTCCGGAAATAAAAGAAATTTTGACAAATATCAAGTTTCAAATTCCGTTGTAGTTCATACAAAATCAATTGACAAAATCGGCACTATGATTGACAAATCAATTGCCTTAGGGGCGACAGATGTAAACAGTTTAAATTTTTCTGTTTCTAATTATGAAGCACAATGTAACGACTTGTTGACACTTGCCGCTAAAAAGGCATCAGCAAGAGCAAATGCAGTTGCAAAGACAGTTCCGACAACTCTTTCAGGAATTCGCTCAATGGACGTAAGTTGCAGCACAAGCAATTCTTCTCGCCCACAATACAAAATGTTGATGGCAAACAGAGCAATGATGATGGATTCTGAAGCTGCCGGCTCTTCAACAACAATTGAAAGTGGAGTCATCAAAGTATTTGCAAACGTTAGCGCAACTTATTTTGTGAAGTAAGAGCAACAACTGCGATTTTCGTCATTCTGAGGTTCTACTGAACCGAAAGAATCCAGCTAATCTTTATAAATAAAACAGATGAGAAATAATTCTCATCTGTTTTTGTCTATAGTTTATAAAATAGTCTTATGTATCTTACGCAATATCTTCATAAGCTGCCGGATTATTCAACAAATCATAGTTGATTTCGTTTTCGTTGTCAGCAATTGCGGCTACAACAACAGCGTCTGATGTTACGTTTACCAAAGTTCTCATCATATCTGTAATTCTTTCAATTGTGAATAAGAATGCAAAACCTGCAACCAACTGTTCAGGACTCAATCCCATTCCATTAAGAATTAGAGCAATTGTAATCAAGCCGGCTCCAGGAATTCCGGCACAAGTTGAAGATGCAACAATTGCAAGAAGAGCAATTTCAATAACTAAGAATGGAGTTAATGCAACTCCATAAGCTTGTGCAAGGAAAATTACCGCAACTGTTTGCAACAAAGCTGTACCGTCCATATTCAAAGTTGCACCTAATGGAAGTACGAAACTTGAAATTTTATGCGAAATCCCTCGCTTTTCACAACACGCAATTGTCAAAGGTAATGTTGCAGAAGAACTTGCTGTTCCGAACGCAACCATCATAGCTTCTGCAATTGCTGAATATAACATAACGATATTTACTTTAGAGAAAAATCTCAAAAATAGCGGATAAACCACACAAAGTTGGAGCATAAATCCAACGAATAATACGAATAAATATTTAGAAATACTGTTAAAAATATCAATACCAAAACTTGAAACAGCACTTGCTGTCAACGCAAAAACACCAGGAGCAGCAAAGTACATAATCCAGTCAGTAATTTTCATAGTCGCCGCAAAAACAGATTCAAAGAACGATACAATCGGACGGTTTACATCGCCAACTTTTGCAAGCGCAATTGCAAAAAGTAGGACGAACACAATAATTGGAACCATATCGCCTGCTGCGAACGAGTGCATAGGATTGTTTGGGATAAAGCCAAGGAAGATGTTTAAGATATTTCCTTGTTGTTGCGCAACAGCAGATGCAACAGATGCCTGAACTTCACTTGCTGCGTTTTGAGTAATATAATGAGCCGCTCCAAGACCAGGTTTAAAAATTAAAGCAAGGGCTGCGCCGATTGCAACAGCTGCAGTTGTGATAATTCCGTAATATGCAACCATTTTAGTCCCGAATTTGCCGAGTTGCTTGTTATCACCAATGCTTGTAATCCCGATTATGATCGCAGAAACAACCAATGGAATAACAACCATTTGAATTAACCTAATAAAGACTTGTCCAATAAATGTCAAAATCGTTGATACAAGCGGGTATTCATGACCGTGTAAGAAAATACCAACGGCGATACCGAGAATAATTCCAAAGAAAATGTGCCAATTTCTCTTAATTCCAAGCCCGAGGGCAATAAGAATTTGCATGTGTAATTTCATATATAATCCTCTTTCTAAATATCGTTACTCATCAATTATACAACTTTTTGTTGAAAAATTCAAACATTTTAGACAAAAATCGTAGGTTTGAGGGATAAATTAGGTTGAAAGATTGAAAAAATATGATAAAATTAGTTATAAGTTTTAAGTTATTACATAAATAAAATATATTCTTGTTTTTAGAATCTGTTAATTTCACCTTTTTTATAATATAGTTTCTGTATGGGATTAAGCAGAAAAATTTTCAAGAATACCGGATATTTTTTACAAGAAATCGCAAGAAGCAAAATCGTTTTGCAAGCGATTTTAGTTGGACTAATTTCCGGACTTCTTGTTGTTCTTTTCAAAGTATGCATAAACGAATTGTTCGGCTTTATTCAAACCAGTCTTGCACCGTTTGACATATTACACAAACTATTGATTTTTCCTATAATAACGACAATTGGCGGACTTATTTCAGGAATCTTAGTCTTTAAATTTGCACCTGAAACAAAGGGGAGCGGAATTCCGTTTGTCAAAATGGTAATGGCACGAATGGGCAATATTACAAGACTTCGAAGTATAGTCGTAAAATTCATAGCCGGTGTTGCCGGTATCGGAACGGGATTGTCACTGGGTCGAGAAGGACCAAGTGTCCAACTCGGTGCTGGAGCCGGAGCTTTGGTCGGAAAACTTTTCAAAATGCGTGGAACAGACCAAAGTAAACTCGTTGCAGCCGGTGCCGGTTCTGCAATCGGAGCAACCTTCAACGCACCTATTGCCGGCACTGTATTTGTGCTGGAAGAGTTAACGAACAAGTTTTCTGCAGCTCTACTTTTTCCGGTCTTGGTTGCTACAGTGACAGCGGCGTCGGTTGCAAGACATTTTTTAGGTAACAATCCATCTTTTACAATCCCTTATATCACTCACGATTTGTCGTTTGAAGGGATTGCTGTTTGCATAATTTTAGGGATTGTTGCGGGCTTTTTAGGCGTAGCTTTTGCAAAAGTTATATATAAAAATAATGAATTTTTTGAAAAAATTAATAAAATCCCAAACTGGGCAAAACCGGCAATTGCAGGATTTGTCATCGGGGTAATCGGGATTTTTATTCCTTACGTATTGGGCTCCGGAAACCTGTCTGTTGACTTGCTTTTGCAGCACAAATTATCACTATCAATCGTTTTATTAGTGTTTGCTGTCAAATTTTTCGTAACCCCATTTTGCTTCGGTTCAGGTGCAGTTGGTGGAATTTTCTTACCAATGTTAATGTTGGGCTCATTTTTAGGTTATATTGTCGCATCAATATTCAACATATTCGGTTTTCACGTTGATGTTGTTGTGATGGCAATGATTGGAATGGGGGCTTTCCTTTCAGCTGTTGCGCGAACTCCAATTACTGCTTTTGTAATGGTATTTGAAATGACTGCCGGCTACACTCACATTTTACCAATAATGTTAAGTGCCGCAATTGCAGACTTGATTGCCGAAAAACTTAACCATAGACCAATTTATGCAAGTTTGATTGTAAATCAGGTAAAATCCGCAGAAGCCAAACATTTGAGCAAACTTTTTGTACGTGATTTTATGCAAAAAACTGTTGTTTGTTTTAATAATGGAACGACTTTACAAGAAGCGCAAGAAAAATTATCCGAATTTAACCATAAAACTTTCCCTGTAAAGAATGATAGGAACAAGCTTTTAGGCTTGATTACAAAAGCTGATATTGAAGATGCAATTTTTCAGGGAGTGAATGGAAACATTGAAATAAACAGGTTGATGAATCCATCTCCGATTACGATTGAACCGAGTGAAAATCTTTATATCGCATATTTCAGACTTCACTCAAACAATGCAAAATGCCTTGTTGTAACAGATAAAAACAACAAAATCAAAGGGATTCTTACACGTGAAGATATTAACAAAGCATTGAATTGCAATTAAGCAAATTTTTGTCATATCGGAATTCATTCCTAGAACTTTACCCTGTCAACTGGGATTAATTATCAGTAATCAATATTTTATAATAAATATCACCTTTTATATACTTGTTCATAGGTTGTTTTTTCCAGAGCTTCAACGTAATTATTGCGGGCAAATCGTCCACCGCAAACATCAAATTATTTTGTAACGGAGAAATATTATTGCACCCGTCTTTGTATTTACAGCTTCCGCCAAGGTGTATATAATCCCTGAAAGTCTGAACATCTGTCGTCATATTGGAACTTTCAGGCTCCATCATACTAATATTTTTAGCTTCGTATGCATAAACATAATCATATCCAAAATCAATAGCATTCATGCCGGATAATTGCAATGGATAGCCCATAAGTTTTCCGTTTACATGTGATTTTAACTTATAAAAATATGAAGGCACTTTATATTCTGTAACTATTAAATTTTCTTTTTGATTGTAACTCATTCTTTCAGGAATAAATGCAGCTGCCTTGCTTCTACAAAATTCTTTATTAGCTTCATATTCCCAAGGAGAATACGCCATGCTGATACCAACAAGAGCGTTCGGATTGTTTAATTGTGCACTAACTTTTGAATTTCCTTGAATTCTTTCGTGATAGTCACCTTCATAATTCAAAGGAGTGCAAGGATTTGTTGTCCACCAAGGCTTACCGTCAACTATTCCTCCAAAAACTCCTGTATTCGGTTCATACTCTTTTGAAGCAAACAAGGATTTTTGAACATACCCCTTCCTTAAATCATAAATTTGCTTTCTGGTTAAATAATTCAATGATGATAAAGGATTTACACTCAAATTCACATAACCATCGTTTGTTTTCGCTTCGTTTGCAACATTTGTATCAGCCGTTTGTGTTTTTTGTGCAGTTTCAGTTTCTTCTAACACTTTATAATATTCTGTATCATTGAGAATTTTTCTATCATTGTGAGAAAAAATCAACGTCGGACAACATATTAAAAGTAATACCAACAAAACAATTACCTTAACAATAAAAAGTGCCATTGGCGGAACTTTTTCCCAAAAATCAGAATTTTTATCAGGTTTTTTATTAAAATTGTATTTATTTTCATTGCGTTTATCCGCTAACAAGACAATATCAAATATAAATGAGATTAGAACAAATGCTAATATAGGGAAACCAGGAATTCCCATAAGCCCTAAATCATTCCCACTAAACACATCTTTGAACGAATATAAGAAAAATAGTCCAATCAAGAAAAATATGACAGAAAGGTATTTGAAAGCATTTTCAGTTGAAGTTGCAAGAATTTGTTTACAGCCTGTATTCATGTAATCTTCTATTTTTTCCTGAACTTCTTCAACTTTTCCAACTCCACTAAACTTATATGTAAAATCTTGAACATTTCTTCCACAATCAATAATTCCGTATATAGTTTTCATTAAATTTAGCGGAACATTTTTTAATGAAAAATTTTTATTATTTAGAACTGTAAATTTAAGTTCAATTTCTGATACAGCGGGGTAAGAACGATACTTGTTACGTACAATGACTGTCTTTAAAATCATTTCAAGTTTATTTATATCGCTATACCCACAAACAAAATTGTATTTAGGTTGATTGAAATTAAAATTAACCCTATCCGGCAAGAAATCAACTGATTTAAGATTTAAAACTGATTGAAACTCTCTTTTAGCCATACACATCGAAAAAATAGAAAAGAGCGTTCCGCCATAAACTAATAATGGAAGACCAACCATTACAAGCCATGGATCCATTGGATTTTCTGTTGAACTTTCTCGAAATGCATTGAAAGCACTACTATACCACTGGCAAAAACTACTGATTGAATAGCTATCGGGATTGGATTGCCAGAAAAAAAATCCAACAAATAAAGTCACTACAACGCTAAAAAGAGCAAACCAAGCCGTACTTTGCCCAGACATTTTTGAAGAAACATTATTAATATGCATACAACCAACCTTTTTTGCATAGAATAGCATATTTTTCTTCTGATTGCAAGCAAACTGCTATTTTTCTTCGCCTTTCAAGATGAACATGAACGGAATTAAGATAAAGCAACAAAGAGCAAAAACCTTGAATGTTGTCATATATGCACACAATGTTGATTGTTGGATAAGCTGATTATAAAGCAATTTGCTTGCCATATAAGTCGAATTCAACATATCACCGGCTTGATTTATGAAAGCTCCGGCATAAGTACTTAATCTATCTGCGAACTGCGGATTTAGCTCCGTCATGGATTTGACAAGTCCGTTTTGGTGAACTTGTGAAAACCTTGAAATCATTGTCGCAACAAGAGATGTTCCAATTGCACCCCCGATTGTTTTTAACAGGTTTTGAAGTCCTGATGCGTTTGTCATCTGATCATCTCTCAATGTAATACAAGACAATGTCGTAATCGGCATAAATGAAAGTACAAGTCCTATACCAAAAATCATATTCGGGATTGCGATATTCATTGGGCTAATTTGCAAGTTTAACCCCCCAAGCAACCAACCGCCAAGTCCTAAGCAAAATAAACCGACAAGTCCATAAGTCCTGTATTTAATTCGCCCGCCGACAATTCCAAAGAATAAAAGTCCCGATAAACAACCTAAACCTCTCGGCATAATTGCTAAACCGCTTAAAAATGAGTCATAACCTAGCATTCCCTGTAACATTTGCGGTAACATCGCCAAAGACCCAAGCATTACGCCATTTACCAATATCAACATTAAGGTTCCAAAAAGATAATTTGAATCTTTTAAAACATTCAACTGCACAATCGGGCGTTTATCTCGAACTTGCGAAATAAAGAACAATACGCAACCAGTCAAAGCAACAAGCGAGAACCAGCAAACCCAAGGGGTATTGAACCAGTCAGCGTCATTACCTTTATCAAATACGATTTGCAATGGAATTAACCAAATACAAAGCCACAAAAAGCCCATTTTGTCTAGCTTTATATCCTTTTGTTTAGAGGCATAAGGTGGATCTTCCAAAAATCTCTTCGCCATCGCAATACACATAAATCCGACCGGTACATTTATAAAGAAAATATACGGCCAAGACCAGTTTTCAGTGATATAACCACCCATTACAGGACCGATAATCGGTGCAATAATTACAACAAGCCCGAAAATCGCCATAGCCTTGTTACGAGCTTCGCCCTTGAAACTTTCCATACAAACAGCTTGTGCCATCGGCATTAAACAGCCACCGCCAAAGCCTTGTAACGCCCTTGCAATAACAATCATTACAATAGAATTTGCAATTCCGCATAAAAACGATGCTATCGTAAACACAAACACACCAAGCATAAAGAAGTTTTTTCTTCCCATAAGTTTACACAAAAAGTCAATCATCGGGATAACAATACTACTTGCCATCAAGTAACTTGTCAAAACCCAGATAGATTCTTGCGAGCTGACGGAAAAAGTTCCTGCAATATGCGGTAACGCTACGTTTGCAACTGTTTCGTCCAGTGCATACATAAATGTCGCAATCATTACCGGCATGATAATTAGCCAAGGGTTATTCTTAGGAACCCATTCTTGTGTTTGTTCTATTGCTGTTTCTGACATTGGTTGTAAATCCTTTTTATGTTGGCGGGGTAGGTACCCCGCCCTACTTTTCTTTTATTTTGGTGAGTAGTGAATAGTGAGTGGTGAATAGTTCTTATAAATAAAAATAAATAGTGAGTAATAATTATGATGCTATTGTCTCAAATATCTATTGAGCAGAGCGAACGAAAAGCACCATTCACTACTCACTATTCACCAATTCACTTCTATTTTACCTTAACCTTAGGTACAACTGACATTCCCGGAACGATGTTGTAAACGTTAGGGTCAATTTTTTCTGTAAATACAATTTTTACAGGAATTCTTTGTACGATTTTTACGAAAGAACCAACAGCGTTTTCAGGTGGGAACAAGCTTGACTTAGCTCCTGATGCTCTTTGAATACTGTCGATTTTACCTTTGAAGACGTGATCCGGATATGTATCAATTTTAATATCAACTTCCTGACCAACTTTCATATTACGTAATTGATTTTCTTTATAGTTTGCAACTACCCAAACATTTTCAGGAACAATTACAAACAAAGGAGTACCAACATTTACGTACATACCTTTTTCAACTTTTCTTGAAGAAACTGTACCTGTTTGAGGTGCATAAATATTTGTATAAGAAAGGTTTAATTTTGCCTTATCTCTTTGAGCTTTAATTTCCTTCAAATCAGCGTCGGCAACTTTGTTTCCGCCTTGTGACAACAAAGCTTCTTCTGATTGAGTTAAGTTTGCTTGTGCTGTGTCATATTTTGCTTGTGCAGCATCAAGAGTTTGTTTTGAAACAGCTCCTTGTGCAAACAAGTTTTGATATCTTTCCAAATCTTTTTTAGCTACGTCAATATTTGTTTGCATAGCTTTGAAGTTTGCTTTTGCATTTTTTTGGCTTAAAAGAGTTTTTTCATATTTTGCTTCTGCCTGAGCTAACGCAATTTCATAGTCCGCAGGATCAATCTTAGCAACCAAATCGCCTTCTTTAACCTTTTGGTTATCAGTTACGTAAGACTCAATAATTTGTCCGCTTACACGAGGAGCAACTTGAACCGTTGTTGTTTCAACATAAGCGTCATCTGTTGATTGATAAATCATTGCATCACGTATTATGTATGCAGAAGCTGCTGCAATCACCAAGCCTACACCAATTAAAATAAATCTTTTAAAAGGTTTGTGCTCTTTTTTTACTTCTTCTTGCTGAGTTTCTTCAACATTCTTATTCTTTTCTTCCATTTTTACCTCTTTATTTTTCCTTATATATTATATATTAGTTTCTACAATTTTTTCTAATTCTAACCTAAAAGCCCTCAAAATATCTCTAACTTTATCAACATCTTCCGGTGGTAGTTTTTGAGTAACTCCACTCAGGTATGCTTTTATTTTAACATTAACTTCATTTAGTTCTTTTAAGCCATTTTCTGTAATCCCAAGTTTTTTTACCAATCTGTTCTTTTTGGTATCAATAAATCGTGTAATAAATCCTTTTTGTTCCAGTTCGTTTAAAATTCTACCGGTATTTGCTCTATCTTTTAGAATAAGTTTTGCTAAATCTCTTTGGCAAATTCCTGCATTAACAGAAACGGTATCAAGGGCAATATATTCGTCCAATGAAATGCTAATATCAAGCTTACTAAACAATTGATTTGTTAACATTTTCATCATTCTTGAAGTTTGTTCAAGTTCGTAATGTATACTGTCTGTGTAGTGTCCAATGCAATCTGCCACGAGGTTTTCCTTTATTTTTATAATTTGTTTTATTATTTTAAATTGTGTTGCAAAAAAAATATGTTGCATTTACAACAATATTATGCTAACATAGGATTATAAAAATTGCAAGTAAATTTTTTATGAAAAAGTGAATAGTGAGAAGTGAATGGAGAATAGTTCGTTTCATTCGTTTCTATCAAATAAAACTTTTGTGCGATAGCACCTATATGCACTACTCACAACTCACTATTCACCACTCACTAAAACAAACAGAAGAAATAAGGAATAATAGAGGACTATAACCCACATGAAAAAGATTATAACAACAGCACTACTCGCAAGCATGCTCAGCATGACAATCATGCCGGCACTTGCAGTTACCGAAAAAAGTTCAGCATCACCAAAACAATTCAAAAGCATGGTTTCTAAAAGCAAGAAAAACCAAAAATCAGACGACTACAAATTTGACTATGTAAACATGAATTGGTGGAGCAACTTTAACGACGATTTGTTAAACGGATATATCGAAAAAGCAATCCTTAATAACTATGATCTTAAAATGGCAACAATTAACGTTGAAGAATATTACCAAAACGTAAAACTTCAATTTGCTAACGAATTGCCTAGTGCCGTTGCAGGTTTTGGACCGGGGTTCTTCAAAGCTCCGGGAATGACAAATACTTCATCAGCCTTCGGTTTGCCGGTTATTGTTCAATATGAAGCTGATATTTTCTTGAAAAACCACAACAAAACCAAAGCAGTAAAAAAACTTTACGAAGGCTCAAAACTTGATGAGCGTGCAGCTTATATCTCTGTTGCATCAGCTGTCGGGTCAACATATTTCAATATCGTAAACCTTGATAAAATGATTTCTCTTCAAGAAGAAATTGTTAAAATAAGACAAGACATTTATAACTTAATGCTTGCTCGAAACAAAGAAGGTCTGACATCAACTGCCGACACAATTAAAGCTAACAAAGCTCTTGTTGCAGGTCAAACAGATTTGATTGAGTTGAAGAAAAACAGAGAAAAAATGTTGCACCAAATGTGCGTTTTGATTGGCGAAAGTCCTGAAAACGCTTCATCTATCAAAAGAAATTCTCTTGACAAAATGAATTATCAACTTGCAATTCCGACTCAAATTCCATCAGAAATCATCACTCAAAGACCTGACTATATGAGAGCAGAATTGATGGTTGAAAAAGCAGGTATTGACGTAAAAGTTGCAAAAAAAGAATTCTTGCCGTCAATCAATATTTTGGGTGGTGCATTGTTTAACGCATCAGACTTAGGAAGCTTGTTTACAACCAAGAATATGCTTCTGGGTGTAGGCGGTGGCTTGATGACTCCGTTATTCCAAGGTGGTTCCTTGATTGCAAACTTGAAGTTGAAAAAAGCGACTTACGAAAGAATTCTTCAGGACTATTACAAAACAAACTTGACAGCAATCCAAGAAGTAAACGACTCTTTGGTAGCTTCAAGATTGGATAAAGACAAAATGGCTCAAACCATTAAACAGTACAATTTGGAAAAATCTGATTACAAATACAACGAAAAGAAATTTAATCAGGGCACAATTTCCAAACTCGACTTGATTCAATATCAAGAAAACTTATTGACAATTGAAAAACTCGTTGCACAGCAAAAAGTTGAATGTATGACAGATGCAATCAGTTTGTATAAGGCAACAGGCAGCAAACCGTATGACTACGTAAACTAGGGTGCTACGCACGTAGCCTTCTGCAACAATATCGGTTCACACTTCAGGTATTGATACAGCTAGGCAACTAAGTTTATTACGAAGTCAACCCCTCGTCCCAGCGGGGAGAGCGAATTTGCGAACGGACGGAGTGCCAACGAGTCCGGATAGCGAGCAGATGAAGCAAACTGCGACCATGTCGCTTTTGCGAAACTCTGGGAGCGTGGAGCAAATTCAAGACAGGGTAGGGTGAGGGGTAACACCTCTACATAAAACATAAACACAAAAAATCACATATAATCATCACCTCTTTACTTTAAATTAAAGTAATGATGCCGACAAGTCTCACTAATTGTCGGCTTTTTATTATGGAAAGAAATGTAAAATTCCTTCAAAAACATGATTGCAAATATTTGTACATAGGTATAATGGCTCATGTATATTTACAAGTAAGAAAGGAAGCTTTTATATGAATATTGTTAAGAAATGTAACGGGGGGGGGGGAAGCTCCACGAAGAACGTGATCTAATACAAGGAGCTGATTTTGCAGCTAAGCAGCTAGCTGCTTTTACATTGGCTGAGGTATTAATCATCCTCGGTATCATCGGTGTTGTAGCGGCTCTTACAATCCCTTCTTTGATAAAAAAGTATCAGATGAAAACTTTTGAAGTCGCCTTTAAAAAACAGTATTCAGTTTTAAACAACGTAATAAATTATTTACAGGTAAATAATGATTTAAAAGAATGCTATATAAAATTAGTATATGTATATGACCCTGAAACAGGAAAGCCTATAAATGGTTATTACGACGCAAATCAAAGTGACTGCAATGAAATCAAACAAAATCTTATAAAAATGTTGAAATTATCAGAAATAAAAAAATATTGTGATTTTACACCTCTTGCTAATGTTATTGCTAATGGCGGTGTTGCTGTAAATTACTTTGTTGCTTACGACTCTTTCTTAAAAAACATGAAAACATTTATGGCTCCGGACGGAACAACTTTTATGTTTTATTATAATAATACACCTAGTGGTGGAGGTTATGGACTCGTAAATCTTATCGTAGATGTGAACGGTGCAAAAGGTCCGAACAAATGGGGCTATGATGTCTTTTGGTTAACATTCTCTCAAAAAAATGGGAATTTAATGTTAGCAGATGAATATGCTTCACTTGCAGAAAAAGATGGACGTTTACCAAGAACTATTTTACGGAATTCTGATATTCAACCCACAAGAGCAGGTTACGATATTCAAGACTAGATTTGAATTCAATCGGAATTAAACTTATGCAAGGTAGTAGGTCGGGGTACCATGAAGTCCCCCCCCCCGGACATCATGAATTAATACTAGATTCTGAACAGCAAGAATATTAAGCATTCACTAATCGTTCATGCTAATATTCCAAGCTTTCAGAATGACGAAAATTAAATATTAATTATTCCGAATCAGGGTGCTTTACCATGCCTGCCGTTGCTGCATACATAGCTGCAGAAATTTCTGATGTCGAAGAAAATGGTCCATAATTTCTGATAAATTTTGCAACATCAAATGTGTTCATATATTGTGTCAGAGCAGATTTTGATTCATCTGTCAAATTTCCGACAAACAATATGTTTTTCAAATAGTTCTGAGCCTTTTCTTCCACATCTGTATTTGAATAGTCTGATGAAGAAAATTCTGTGACGTCTTTTTCTTCTTTCTCTTTTGCTGATACCCCGTATTCTTTGGCTTTCTCTTCTTGGGTTTCTTCTAGCTCTTCATCTTCTTCAACTCCTTGGGCTGCCGAAGTGTAGGCTTTTGATGATACTCCTGAAATTTCCATATACCTATCCTTTCTGTAAAATTTCGACGTTTTACAATTTCTACTTTTACAAAATGTATTACGGACACTTTATGGGAAAACTTTAGAATTTGTAAAGAGATATTAAAACCAAAAAATAAATGACTTCTACGTAATAGAAGTCATTTCCTTTCCAAATGTATCGTTACTAAGTTTAGGAATTATGAATAGATTTAAGATTTTATGTTTTTAATTTAAGTTTTTAAGATTTTGTAGAAGATTTATACTTGTAGCTCAACAAATTGTAAGAATCAGCAGAAGATGAAGAGCTATCGCTGTAAAACACAGACATATCAGTTGCGCGACGGTTATTAAACTCATCTTCAACAGCCATTCTTGAAGCGTTTATATCATACGCTGAAATTTCTGCACTCGTAATCCTTCCATCATGATTTGTGTCCATATCGTCAAAGTGTTCGAGAATTTTTGACATTGTACTTTCTGACAATCCGCTTGATCCTGATGCATAAAGTTGAGTCAGTTCTGCTTTTGTAAGTCCTTGCGTTGATAGCGTATTAGACAAATTATTCATTTCGTCTGACGAAATAATTCCATCGCCATTTTTATCAATATTGGCGAAATTTGTTTGCAAATATGACGCAAAAGATTGGTTCAAAACATTTGTGTTAGAAGTTTTTGTTCTTGCTTCTGTGATATTTTCCAACGTCAAACCGTTTGGATATTGTGATGCCAAAAGCGAATATGTTGAACTCAATCCTGAATAAATTCCTGATAAAATCCCGTTATTATTGTTTGCCATAATTTTTACCTTCTGTTCTACCTGTGAATATATTAATAATATTTTTTGATTTGTCAAACCTCTAAACAGATGAAATTTTTCTGCCGAAATCCTGCAAAAAAATCGTAAAAAATTTGCTTGCAATTTTAATTTACATTTCTTATAATATAGCTGTAATCAGCATGTTTAGAAAGGAGAGTTTATTATGTGGGAAAAAGATATTAACATCAATGAAGTTAAAGAAATTCGCACAAGAACTACTGTTTATTTTGGAGTTGGTGCTATCAAAAAAATCGACGATATCGCTAAAGTTTTGAAAGGGAAAGGAATTGATAAAGTTATCGTAATGTCAGGGAAACACGCTTACAAAGCGACAGGTGCTTGGGATTACGTAGAAAAAGCTTTGAATTCTCACGGTATTGGATACGTAAACTTCGCAGAAGTTACACCAAATCCTAACACTCATCACGTTGATGATGCAGCTAAATTAGCAAGAGATTTCGGCGCAAAAGCTGTTATCTCAATCGGTGGCGGTTCTCCAACAGATGCAGGGAAATCAGTTGCAATCTTACTTGAATACCCTGAAAAATCTGCGGACGATATTTACGAATTCAGATTTACACCTGAAAAAGCTGCTCCAATCGTTTCTATCAACCTAACTCATGGTACTGGTACTGAAACAAACAGATTTGCGGTTGTAACAAACTTGGAAAAGAACTTCAAACCGGCAATTGCGTACGATTGCATTTATCCGATGTTTGCAATTGATGATCCTCAATTGATGACAAAATTGTCACCAAAACAAACAAGATACGTTTCAATTGACGCCGTAAACCACGTTGTAGAAGCTGCAACTTCAACAGTTGCATCACCATATTCAATTACTTTGGCAAAACAAGTAATTGAACTTGTTGCCAAATATTTGCCAAAAGCAATTGCAAACCCTGATGACTTGGAAGCTCGTTACTTCTTGGCTTATGCGGCTATGATGGGCGGAGTAAGCTTTGATAACGGTTTGTTACACTACACCCACGCACTTGAGCACCCATTGAGTGCCGTAAAACCTGATTTGTCACACGGCTTAGGCTTGGCAATTCTTTTACCTGCCGTAATCAAAACTATTTACAAAGACAGACCAAACGTTTTGGCAGACATTTTGGCTCCAATTGCTCCAAACTTAAAACCGGAAGCTTCTGATGCAGATAAAGCAGCAAAAGAAGTTCAAGACTGGTTGTATTCTGTTGATGTAAAAGAAAAATTGACAGATGAAGGCTTTACGGAAGCTGATGTTGAAAAACTAACAGACTTAGTATTCACAACACCATCATTGGCAGGATTAATCGACATCGGACCATCTGGCAACAGCCGCGAAGTTGTAGAAGAAATTTACAGAAACTCTGTAAAACCACTTTAACTTTGGATTTTAAATTAATTATTACGAACGTCGCCCTCTCCACTAAATGAGAGGGCGACGTTATGTTTAGAAAAACTGTTGACTTTTATCGTCATTCTAAAAAGACAGAAAATCAAGTGTATAGCGTAGATTTTCGTCTTATTCAGAATCTAGGCTGTTTATATATCCATGATGTCGAGGTTGGTATCACGACTTCCCCTAGTTTATCCTTCCCTTGCCCAATCCTTCTAGTTATGCTATAACGAAATTATGAAAAACTTTGCAATTTGCTACAATCAAGAAATTTCTCATTCAGTTGAAATTAAAGATAAACTGGCCCAAATTCTGACCAAAAAAGGTATTACGGCTGAAATTTTGGATATTGACAATCTTAAAGAGGGCTTTAACTTTGTATTTGTAATCGGTGGAGATGGTACAATTTTAAAAACGGCTAGGTATTATGCAAAATTTAAAACTCCTGTTTTTGGAATAAATCTGGGGCGTTTAGGTTTCCTTTCTCAATCATCAAAAGAAGAAATTGAAAAGTCTGTTGATAAAATTTTGGCAGGCAAATTTGTTGTAGAGGACAGAATCATGCTTGAAAGTGGAGATTTCACAGCACTCAATGATTTTGTAATAAAAGGCTGTGATCTTGGACGAACTTCGAGTTTTTCCCTAAAAATCAATAACAAATTCGTATGTGACTACTTGGCTGACGGGATAATTGTTTCAACTCCGACCGGCTCAACGGCTTATGGATTGTCTGCTGGCGGACCTGTTCTTGCACCATCTTTAAAAGCATTTGTAATCGTTCCGATTTGCCCTCATACACTGACTGCAAGACCGATTGTTGTACCAGATTATGAAAAAATCACCGTTTGTACAGATAAAAAATCAAAATATGTACTTTCAACAGATGGACAAGAGCTTTTTGAATTTGACAGTGAAATTGAGATAAAAAAAGCTACTTACACAGCCAAATTAGCACTTTTGGGGGACTCTGAATTTTATTCTATTCTGCAGAACAAGCTCCATTGGGCTATGCCTCCGGCGTATGCAAAGTAAGTGAGTGGTGAATTGTGAGTAGTGAATGGAGCGTAACAAGTGCTAGCGCACTAGAAATTACTTCCGAGCAACGCGAGCTATTTGAACTACTCACTATTCACCACTCACCACTCACAAGCAATAATTATTAATTTTTGTTCATAATTATTTAATTTTTCTTGTACATTTTTTCTATTTAAAATAGTATGTTAGTATATTGTTAAAGTAGATAATATTATAATCATATAAAAGAGGTAAAAACAGTGGAAAATTTCGTATCAGATATCTTTGCTAAAAAAGATAATTCAGCAAGTAACGATCAAACTCAAAGACCTCCTGTAAACCCTACTAAAATCAAAGTTATTGGTGTAGGTGGCGGCGGCGGGAATGCCGTTAATCGAATGATTAAAGCCGGTTTGTCAGGCGTTGAATTCTGGCTAATGAACACAGATTTACAGGTTTTGGAATATGGTCAAACAAAAAATAGAATTCAGTTAGGATCTAAATCTACATCAGGTTTAGGAGCTGGTGGAGATCCTTCAGTAGGCGAAAAAGCGGCTGAAGAAGCTCAACAAGAAATTACTGAAGCTCTAGATGGTGCTGATATGGTATTTATCACTGCCGGAATGGGAGGTGGAACCGGTACCGGTGCTGCTCCTGTTGTTGCTAAAATTGCTAAAGAATTAGGTATTTTAACAATCGCGGTTGTTACTAAACCTTTCAGCTGGGAAGGTCGTAAAAGACAAAACCAAGCTAACCAAGGTTTGGAAAAACTAAGAGAAGCAGTTGACGCAGTTATTGTTGTTCCTAACGACAAGTTGCTACAAGTTGTTGACAGACAAGTATCTTTGACAGAAGCATTCGTAATCGTTGACGAAGTTCTATTGAGAGGTGTTCAAGGTATTTCCGATATTATCACAGTTCCAGGACTTATCAACGTCGACTTTGCAGATGTTAAGTGCGTAATGCAAGCTTCAGGTTCTGCATTGATGGGTATTGGTCGCGGTCAAGGTGAAGGCAGAGCTGTTAAAGCTGCTGAAATCGCTATCAATTCTCAATTGCTTGAATCTTCTATCAACGGAGCAACCGGAGTAATTGTTAATATCACAGGCGGACCTGATATGACATTGCACGAAATTTCAGATGCTGCAAATATTATCCACGATGCAGTTAATGATGATGCAACAGTTATTATCGGTACAGCTGTAAACGAAAACATTCAAGGTGAAATCCAAATTACTGTTATCGCAACAGGTTTTGAAATGAAAACTCAACAAAAACCTGAAGAAAAAACTAGCGCAAAACAATTGAGTGCTTCTGATTTCTTTGCAGGAACATTCAACAACAACGCAGGAAACGCAACAGTTTCTCCTCAACCAAGAAGAAGTTCAATGCCTGAAGTTTCTCCAAGCTTCACAAACATTGAAATTCCGGATTTCTTGAAAAAATAGTTCACACTAAAATAATAGATGAAGTATGAAAGAGAAAATAGACGATTGAAAAGATCGTCTATTTTTTTGATAAAAAATATTCTAAGCGATTAGCGCAGATTTACAAACTTAGCTGCCATTTCCCCCTCACCTGCCAGTATACTCTCGCCTATTATTAAGTTTTATTAAACACTCGTCCCCGAAAAAGACAATTTCCATAAATCAAATGTTTTTATAATAGTACAAGGGGAAATTAATCACTTTAACAAACACGATTAAACATTTTGCAAATTCAATTTGAATGGGTGCAAACAATTGTACCTCTTATTCAAATATGCATTTGCAAGAAGCTAATCTCCTATGGGTAAAATTTAGTAAAAACACAAGAAAACGAGGAAAAAGGGAAAGAATTATGGCAAGAGTACAATTCAAAACAGGAAACGAACAATACGGCAATTTAGCAAATTTAAGAAAAGCAAAAGGAACAGGGAAACAAGTTGGGGAAACATTAGCTCAACCAACTGGTCAAAGAGCCCACGTTGAAGGAAGTTCAACTGTTCCAGTTGGGCAAAGTCAACCGGCACACGTTCAGCAACCGGTTGTAACAGATAATACAATTGCTCAATTAAATGCTCAACAAGAAACTGAACGATTACAAAAACAGTTAAAACAAGCAACAATTGAACATGAAGAACTTGAAAAAAGAATGAATGAAACTCAAGCAGATATTGCCAAAAAGGAAAGAGAATTAGAAAAACACCCACATCGTGCTAAAAAATTAAAACAACAAATTGCACAAAAAAATAAAGTTTTATGGGAATTATGCGGGAGAGATGTAGATGCAACTCAAAAAATTGTAGATCTTCGAAATAAACTTAACATTCCTATCAAGCCACAAGCAGCTCAAATTGCAACTCCAGTGGAAACAGCAGCTCCGAAAGCTACAACATCTACTGTTAAAGCCGGGGAACAAGCAGTTGAAAGAACCGCTTCTCAAGGCGTAACATCAACTGTTAAAGCCGGAGAGCATGCTGCAGAAAGCTCTGCTTCTCAAGGCGTAACAAGAGCAATTCAATCAGAAGAAGCTGCAGCTGCTAAAGGTTCAAAAGGCTTTTTCTCAAAAGTTGCGAAATTCTTTAAAGGTAAAAAAGGTATTGCTGCAGGTATTGGCGCAGCTGTAGCTATTGGAGCCGCCGTAGTCGCAACAAAATCATGCAATAGTGGAGATACAACTACTCCTACTCAACCGGAAGCGACAAAACCGGTAGCTACTCCAGTAGATACAACAAAAACAGATTCTGCAAAAGCTCAACCTGCACCACAAACAGAAGAAGCTGATAAACCTCAAGCAGCTGCACAACCAAAAGCACAAACAACTGTAGTTCCGCCTGTTCTAGCAGAAGAAACTGAAGAAAGTAATGCTGCTAAAGATGCTCAAGAAGAACAAGAACTTCAAGAAGCAGATGAAGCTGATAAAGCTCAACAAGCAGAAAAAGAACACGAAGCTCAAAAAGGTGATACATATTGGGGTTATGCAAAATTTGAACTAATCGCAGAACATCAAGGCGACCCAAACTACAAACCAACAAATGCAGAAATTACAGAAAGAATGCACGAAATTATGAAACGCAACGGTGCTAAAATGGATAAAGACGGAATTCACCCATTACCAATGCTTAATGCAGGTGATAAAGTTAAAGTAAAAGCTGCATAAGTTAAAAATAAATATTCTAAAAGGACAGGTGACGAGCCTGTCCTTTTTAGTATTATAAAAACAAGGCAGACAGAAACTCTACCCGAATTTATTAACTTTTATTACAAATCAAATAGCTTCTGAAATTTTCTGGGAATAATATACTTAATATAAATAGAGAGGTTTATTGAGGACAAAACTATGTCAATAAAAGTTGATGGTATTCAATCAGAGGACGAACTAAAAAAAGCACAAGCGGCTGCTCAAGCGCAAGGAACAACAATTACAGACTACAATGAATGGTCTGATATTTTGAGTCAGTTTCAAGATAACGGAATTCAATCAACCGGCTCATATACCGGCGATAAGGCTTTAATGGAAGAAATTAAGGCACAAATGGCAGAACTTGCCCAACAATTGCAAGAACAAGAAACTGTTCAACAAAATACTCCAACAAACAATGATACTGAAAAAATTAAAAAAGCTGTTGACACAGACAGCCAACAAGAACTTAAAGCGACAATGGCTAACGCAACAAGTTCCCAGATTATGTCCGATTATATGAAATATTATCACATGTTGATGTAATATATACAATTGTAACGATTTGCAACTTAAACGCCATTTTTATTAAAGTTATTCTTCATAAAATCCGTATTTCTAAAAAAAAGGAAGAATTATGGAGATTAGCAACAACACGTTTTCATCAATTATCAGAAACTATGATATTGAAAAAATAAACGAGCAAACTCAAAAAACTGATTTGACAGAACAGAACGGATTTCCCGAATTGGATAAAGCGTCCAATACTGATGGCTTTGTTCGCTCTGATGGAAGTGTTGCTGATATTTCTGATATAAATTTTGTTTCTACATATAGCGTAGAAGAAACAAATAACACTGCCACCGCAACAAGCGAGGCTGAAACTTATGCAAACAGTTCTTCTATAACTAATGAAGAATTAAATTATATCAAAAAATTAATCTACAATTCACACCATTCGTTTATTGAGAATTTTCGAGATGCGGACACATTTTTTGAATATGTTCACGACAAACAGGATTCAACTGTAACAAAAGAAACTGGAATTAGCCGTTCTCAACTTATCGCACTCTCTCAAAACGACAAGTGGGAAGATAGCCACAACGACTTTTTCGGTTCTTTGAACAGAAGTTTTTACAGCCTTGATAAAGACAATAACGGAACTTTGTCTTACGCAGAAGTAAAAGATTTCTTGAACACGTATTTGAAAAAAGACGGCTATAACGATTTCAAAACTCAGGTTCAAGCTTATTCAAATGAAATACAAACAAAATTTGAGAATAAAACTAATCAAGAAAAATTGGAATTTGCACTGAAATTAACCGAAGATTATCTAAAATCAGCAGGATTAGAAAACCAGCTTTCAGCTCTTAACAGACTAAAAGCCGGAAAAGATCTTGATCCTAATACAATTTGTAAAGTTGGACAGATTTCAATTGTAGAATATGAAGATGAAAGTCAACTCGGAGGCTACACAAGTTGGTGGAGCTATAAGTCATATACTAATACAAACTCAAATGCTAATGATGTAGATAAAGCTTATAGCGAAATTCCTGATGATTATAAAACAACTCCAGGCAACCCATCTAAACTTTCAAATGGTGATGGAACTTACTCACAAACAATCGGATATTTCACCAGAGATGATGATTTTTATTACACTAATGATGATGAAGAAGAGCTATTCGCCAATAATGGGCTCACACTATCTGCAAAGTACTTAGAAAATGGTACAAATTGGGCAGAATTAGTTGCAACACTTGTCCATGAACTAACACATGCGACATATTCTATATTTTCAACTAACGGGAAAACAGATGGAGCCATAACTATAACACAAAATAACTTGACAGCACTTAGACAAATGGGAGCTTTGACTGACACAGAATATGAACTTGCAAAAGAAAATATAAAAGATTTGAACGATAAATATGGTCAATATATGATAACTGCCAACGGGAATTGGGTTGGCGGCAAAAACATGAGCGTTAAAAATAAACAAATTCAGGACTTTAGCGTCTTAACTGAAGAAGAAGCTGCCATTCTTGACAAATTAACTTACAAAATCACCACTGTTAGAGGAGAATATATGGCATATCAAGCTGACGCTGATTATTTAGATAGTGTTGGTGGAGATATTTTTAACAAAAAAGGTGGAGATGCCGGTTCTGACATGGCTGTCGATGGAAAAAATGAAAAAGATACTATTATCAAACATCTTGAAAAGTGCGGCTATAATACAGGACTTGATGATAATTTGAATAAAATCCATGACAACGAACCTTTGCCAGATTGGAAATGGTGGAGTTACGCATAAAACTTGTTTGTGATAACATAGTTTTATGAGTTTTCAAGAAAAATATTCTGAAATTTTTGGGGTTGTCACAGATGAAATTGAGCAAGTCAAACAAGAATTGCTCAGTGGGATTGAGCTTGAAAAACCTTTAAAATCAAAACTTTTAGAAATTTTAAACGCGCCATCTAAACATATTCGCGCGGTTGTTGCTTTTTTAGTTTTGAAAGCTTTTGGTTGCAAAATAACGCAACAACAAATTATCCTGCAAGCCACAATTGAGCTTGTGCACAACGCTTCACTAATTCATGACGATATAATCGACGAAAGTCAAAACAGACGTGGAGTTGAAACTCTTAACTCTCTTTTTGAAACCAAATTAGCTATAATTACAGGCGATTATTTAATTTCACTTGCACTAAAAAAAATTCGGTTGCTAAATTCGTTTGAAATCATTGATATGTTTGCCCAAACACTTGACGATATGTGCCAAGGAGAAGTTTCTCAACAATTTAGCAAATTTAAAATTCCAACAATTGAAGAGTACCTAAAAAAAACAGAACAAAAGACCGCAAAACTTTTTGAAACTGCCATTTGCGGGAGTTTAAGCTTAGTAAGTACGGAGTCACTCCTCTCCCATTATGGGCGAGGAAAGAATTTCTTAGAGAACGTTAGTGAACCTAGAAATTCAGGTGAGGGGTACGACTTTTCAGAATTTGCCAAAGCCTTTGGCATCGCTTTTCAAATTCGTGATGATTTGATTAACGCAAAGACTTCAAAAAGTGATTTTAAAGACGGAATTTATACGGCTCCGGTTATTTTGGCAGGAAGTGTTGAAGGGTTTGAAAATGGTATTGAAAAAACCAAAGATTTGTTGAATAATTACATTGAATGTGCCGAAAATGAGATTGAAAAACTTAAAGATAGTAAATATAAAACGGCACTAATAGAGCTTTTAGGACTAATTAGAGATGAATAAAATTAAA
>ERZ1034878.172-NODE-172-length-35826-cov-7.886892_pt1 | contig 35826 bp, 64 predicted proteins | sample MGYA00520593_ERZ1034878 | MGnify/ENA primary metagenome ERZ1034878 (study PRJEB33766, sample SAMN09781724) | gut metagenome | biome: gut microbiome | host: Homo sapiens | place: Madagascar | study: EMG produced TPA metagenomics assembly of the PRJNA485056 data set...
GGAGCACCTCAAAAACACCATCATACACTAAATCAGTAAGTTGGCACCATTACCTGCTGGGGCTTAGTCTGGCAATCCTCGCTTCTAGCGTCACCATTTCATCGCCAATAGCGATCAATCGTTTAGCTGCATCAATTGTGAATGCGGATGCAATGGCTACACCCACTTTATTTAACGCCCCCTCGAAGCGGCTAACCGACCCGGATGCTCGGTCGAAATTGGAGCCCATCTTATCAAGGCGATCATTTACTTTTCGCTGCGCCTCAATAAGCTCGGCTACATCCATCTGAACTTGATAAACAATATTCCCAACTTGTTCGTTGCTAGCCATGCATTTCTCCGGGCATAAAAAAACCCGCCGAAGCGGGTCACATTATTTACAGGCCTTTTGCCCTATATAATACGCTATCGAGTTATCGACAATAGGAGCCATGTTTTTGTCTGGAGCTGAAGATTGCATCCCCTCAAGGGTATCTCCAGATCCAAGATACCTAACCGTCCATGCTGAGCAGTCATATTGACGCTTAGAATAGGAAACGCCTGACGATCCTTCTCTCTTCGTGGTAATGGTTGCCATGCTGCCATTTAGGTCTTGTTCGAGAATCGTATATTTCGCCTTGGAATCAGTTGGTATCGAAATCTGTGTTGCTGCCGAAACTCCAAATGAGGTAAGCATTATCAATGCCACAGCCGCCCTTTTCATATCGCTATCTCCATTGGTAAAAGTGGAAACATCCTACCCAGGAATAGCACAGGCGCAACGGCAACTACTGATTTATTGATCTCAATCGAATGGCGACGAAAAAACCCGCAGTTAAGCGGGTTGGAATAAATGTCGGTTTAAACGGGGTGGTTAGGCAACGTCAGCACCATGGATCAGGTGGCGCAGCGCTTTCACGCCCTCAGCGTTGTAGCGGAACGCCTCAACCTGCTTGCTGGAGTGAGCCGACTTGTCCAGGAAGAACTTGCCGTGAAGCTCCGTTTTGAGGTTATTGGCATTGGCAATGCGCCCGATCTTCTGAGCAGACACCCCAAGCATCTCGCCAACCTCGCCAGCCGTATGGTAATGCTCCTCAATGACCGGAAGCGGAATGGCGTCATAACCGATCAGCGGATTAATCAGCGAGGCCGCCAGCGTCTGATGCGCCATTGGGTCAAGGCGCGGCAGCAGAGACATAATCTCACGGGCGTTGGCGATATTCTTTTCCAGGGCCTGCGCTTTCAGCTGATCAGCTTTTGCCAGGCGGTACTCGGTGATGCCCGATTGGCTTTTCGGCATTGCCGGGATCGCCTGCATATCTTCCAGCTTATCGACCAGAGAGCGGCGAACAGCTTTAGATTCGCGCGCGGCCACGCGAAGAGCCTGCTTGATGGACATCGTAATGACTTCAATATCCTGACCATTCTTACGACCTACACTTTTTGTGTAGGTCTCACCCTCAAGTTCATCAATCACCTTTTCAATGAACTTGTTATTACGGACAGCTGGTTCCCCACACTGCTTACGAGCGGCATTGACCATCTCCAGAAGATACTGGCTGTCAATAGTTTTTTCGGTGACAACAGAACCGTTAACTGCTAAATTCATCTTAGTCATATACGTTCCTACACGTTTTTGAACTTCAGTAGACCGCCAGCTGCAACTGGCGGTTTTTCTTTTTTACGCCATCCCATGCGCCCATCAGTGGATCATCCCCTTCTCTTTTGCTGCCTTCGCTAACCCGGAATTCAAACCGTAGGTAATAGAGGCAAGTACTTTAATGCGCTCATTCAAGCTGTTCGCCAACGGAGATCCTACGAGGCTCAGTGAAGGCCTGATCTCTTCACACCAATGCTGATAAATGAACTCTGCATAATCGAGTGCCACCTTTGCATTGTGTGCATGCATCTCGAAATTGAATGCCGGACTGACACTGCCATTCGCAACTTCGCGATCCAGAACATCCAATACCCAGCGGCGGAACTCCTTAGCTTTCGGCGTGCGAGCAAACATCCCGATCAGGTGTGCACCGCGAAGAGAGAACACCCGCATATCCTGCATTCCTCCGGGGGTGGTTACTTTGACCACCCCTGTCATTTGAGAAGTAAATTCATCAGCATGACGATTAAATATGCGGTGGATAGCCTTGTCGTCAGCGTACTCAAGCGCCTGGCCAACCTCAGAAGCTGTGAGCCAGATCTGACCCGCCATTTCCATGTAAGAAAAGCTGATATTCTGGAAAGTTAATTCGTTGTTATGTACAATATTCATGTCGATATGTCCGTCGCTGGATTTTTTCGATAAGAGGCCCTGACTATCGCAAGTAGTTGGGGCTTCGTCGTTTTTACGCCTTGATAAAGCCATCTTCTTTCAGGCTCCGCTCAATACGCTTGATAACCTCGATGTTCAGTGATCGCCCCTCTTCTTTTGCTGCCTTTTTGATGATCTCTTTCAGGTGCTCCGGGAACCGGATGCCTGTTGGTGGAATATTGCGAATCTGTTCCATTTGCCCTCCCGTAGTTACATGGTGTAGTCATTCAAATACTACATCATGTAGCTATCTCGTCAAGTTAATTTTGACTACATTATGAAGCCATGTTTTGTTTAGATCTGGAGTCACAATGAAAGGCGCGAGCTTGATTGCACCATTCGGCTTACGTATGCCGGAAGAACTGAAGGAAAAGGTAGCTGAGCGGGCCAAAAATAATGGCCGCTCCATGAACGCTGAGATAGTTCAGATACTCCAGGATGCCGTTGACGGCCGGATCAACCCGTTAGCTGACGATGATGAAATTGAGAAGGTTTACGTCGAGGTCATATCTCATGATCCCAGCGAAATGAGCATGGAAGATTTCGATGCTAACAACGAGAAGCTTGACTGGCTGATTGATGCCTTCATGCAGCGCATCTCAGAGGACACGCAGAGGTTCCAGTCTGCGATCCGCTTCAAGTCGCAAACCAAAGAGCTAATTGCAAGACAAATTACCCAGCAAGTTCTGCAGAAAGCTGATTACCCAAGCCCAAGCAAGATGTCAGAGAACAATAAAAAAAAATAAGCTCATGATACAAATTTGTATCACCAGTTAGGCCGCCTGATTGTTAAAGAGCACCTGCTGGCGTGATTAAATCGCATGCTCTTTTTCATGTAAAGGTATTAAATATCAGTAAATTAACCATAATTATCTGCGATTAGATATGAATAGATATGGTGATATTTCTCTTACGTAACTTTACAAGTGATATCAGCCCACCACCTGAGTGGGCTACTTCTGCTTAGCCCTTCTCGCCGCCTGTTTCGCCAGGTAATCATCAGCAACCGCGTCGTACTCTTCGCGGGTAAAGCCCTTCTGATCAGGATATTTCTGCGCCAGCATCAGCTGAAACTCGGTCATGGTCAGCGCCGATGCTTCATCCCGGTTCATGCCGAAGTGGCTACGCGCCGCGCTGATGTAGTCGAAGGCCTTAAACTCGTTCGTCGTTTCGCCTGACTCATGCCGCTGCAGGCGTCGCACACTGGCTTTACCTACGATGCCGTGCTGCATCAGCTCGCGGGCGAAAATGATGATTAAATCCTTTGCCATCAGGCCGGGCTGATAGGAGATTCGCCCGCCTTCATCAGCCCACTCGCCAATTAACTCATCGAGATCATCATCACAGCAGGCCTGCAATACCAGCATTGACGTGAATAGCAGATTGTCAGCTGCAACGTTGAAGGATGGAGCCATCCATTCAGGAATTGAGTCGAAGCCAGCAGTACAAGAGGCTATCAATTGCTGCACCTCGCTACCGTGAATTTGTGCGTACATCTTCACGATCTCATCTGGTTCGCCAACCCTCATCATCGCTGAGAAGGAAGGCCGCAGTAAGTAGTCCTTACCACCTTCCCGGCTGTCACTAATGGCGATCTCGCCAATTTCTTTCATGGCTACTACTGTCATGTTTCACCCAGGTTAACGGTCATTATCAAGGGCAGCCGCGGCCACCCTTTGGAATGGCCGTTAGCTGACGGTAACGGTATGGGTAGCGACAAAATTACCGTCTTCGGTGTTAATGACGATCTGCGCGCTGCCCGCGGCGACGCGGTTCACCGTCACGGTGGTACCGGAGGCGGTAGCAGTGGCTTTGGTTGGATCGGTTGATGCTACGGTGAAGTCTTTGTTGGTTGCGCCGGTCGGGGCGATATTCACCGTAAAGGTGCTGGTACCGCCTGCCGCGCCGGTGCTGGTTGTCGGAGTTACCGTCACGCCAGTCACTGCTACTGCGGTCAGTTCGTTCACTTCGATGGTGCTCGCGTCGCCGACTTTGAACTCAGTCGAGAACGTGACGATGTCGTTGGTACCACCGTCAGAGCTCAGCGCCGTGATGTTCATGTAGCCGATGAATTCGACCGGGCCGTAGTCCATGCGCACCCAGATACCAGGCTGGCGCTTGGCCTTCAGCTCATCAGCGAAATACTTGATGAACTTGCCGACACCGTACTGATCCAACTTATCCTTCTTGCGCACCTCCCCTTCAAAGCTCAGCGTGAAGTCACTGTTGGTGATGATGGTCTCGACATAGCCGCCGCCGTCATCCGCATCAGAGGTAACCGAGTTCGGGTTGAAGTCGAAGCCTTTCGACGTACCAGCAGCCAGCGCCTTCCACTCACTTTCCAGTGGTTTGACGTCCGGGCAGCCATCGGCGACTTCCAGCACGACCGCACCACCGAACAGGCGCTCGTTCGAGTTCTGGCAATTAGCCATGTGAAACTCCTCTTTGACGTATAAAAGAAAACCCGCCGGAGCGGGTTATTTGGTTGGGAATGGCTAGTCGCCAAACGTGCATGCAAATTGCAATCGGAAGACTATTCGCCCTTCTTCTGTGAGCACCGGCGCGGGAATTGCGCCCATGTTCTGGATGTATCCGACACACTCGTCAGCCATGGGGTTGGCCTGGACATAATCGACGATGCGCTGCACGGCATTGAGCGCGTCTTTGCGCTTGTCCTTCGCGCCGACGACGTCGACCAGGACGTGATACTCAGAGCCGAGGTCAGTACGGATATTTGAGCCGCCGTTTGGCCTGAATACCATGATCGCCTTCGACAGATCGCCCGGGTCGTCGTACATCAGTTGCTGCACCGTGAATCCGGTCGTGAGCCCGGCGTCGCCGAACATGTTGCGCACCCGCTCGTGCATCATGGGTGTCATAGCGAAAGCTCCTTCTTAACAACAGAGTCGACATCTGAACGAGTGTTTTCTCCGGCCTTCTCAAGGAATTTAGGCTCGCCAGCAGGATCCCAGTAATTACCACCGCCTTGTGATAAAGGTCGTGGCTGGCCCTTTAAGGTCCCTTTCGCCTCATGCACATAAACTGCGTAATTTGCGGAGTAGATAATGCGCCCTGTGACCAAGTGGCCACTGGCTTCGACTTCCTGTATCTGAGAATTGATAAGGTTTGAGGTGCTTCCAACTGGTGTCATTCTCGCCGCTTCAGGCGCAACGATGAGCAATGCTGACTTGATGGCTCTTAGTACTTTTATCCCTTCAATTTCACCAACAATTCGATCAAGATTCCTTTTCGCCTGGCTGATGCCCTTCACTTTGATGCCCATAGCTACACCCCCGTCAGAATGGCGAAATCATCAGCCACTCGCTCGAACGTGTCGGCATAGCGGATAACCTGCCGCACCTCGTCGGCACCGGCGACAACCGGGTCCGCTTCGGTCGAAACGCCAATCAGCAGGTAATCACCCGCGGCCGCCAACGCGAACTCCGTCCAGACGGTGTTCTTCACAACGATTTCGGCGCCCAGGCTGGCTAACTTCTTGCTGAGCCCTCCCTCGTAATCACAGAGGATTTGCTCAGGTTCGGCATAGCCCAGCGGATCGCCGTATTCGTCATTACCTTCCAGCTTTCGCCAGATGGTTGCCGTGGCGGTGTATGACCAGTTCGCTACCGATGACATCAACCCTCCTTCCAGCGCAGCACCTTCGCGCCAGTCGCCCGGATGCGCGCGCAGTTGATATGCCACTCGCCGTCCGATTTCACGTAGCCGGTAGTCTCCCGCCCGGTGTCGGTCATCACCCAGACGCGGGTGAACGAGCGCGGTAGACCGTGCTTAACTGATTTGTACGTCATCACTTATCCCCGCACATGCATCCGCCCTTACCGATCCAGATACCAGCGAATGCCGGGGTGGCGGTAGGGTCGGCAGGAATAAGGGAGGTTGCACAACCGTACTTATCCAGCCCCCCCAACAGGTTCACTGATGCTTTCCAGCGATCGGTGAACGACTGGTACCGGAAAGAGCGCGACGCCCCGCTTGGAGCCGTCTGGCTGGAGATGTACTTATCACCCTGCCCCAGCCCCATAAGCGCCAGCAGATAGAGCTGAATCAACAGCGAGGTCGATGCAGGATAATGTGCATCGAGACACTCCTGTATGCTGTTGGCCTGGTCGACGAGAGCCTGAAGAACAAAATCGGGAATGGTAATTCCCTGGCTCTCCAGATACTCCTTTGCCTGTTCGAGAGTTACCATTATCGACTCCGTGAAATACCCCGCCGGAGCGGGGCATAAAAAAACCGCCTTAGCGGCGGCTGTTATTCAGCAGGGAAAAGCTTTTCGAGTTCGCCATCCGGCAACAGCTCACTGAGCTTTTCAGCGCCCAGGTTGCCTTTGAACTCAATGCCCAGTTCAGTAAGGCGGCCCTGAATAATCTCTTTGCGAGATTTCTCACCGGTACCGGCATCAGGCGTCGACGGGGTAAGTTCTCCGCCTGCCTCACCATTCATGAGCCGGACGTTAGACTTCAGCGCCGGGTGAAGCTCTTTCAACTCCACCACCTGCCCTACCTTCACGCCGAACCATGGGCGCACAACTTCGTATTTAGCCATGCTGTTTCCTTACGCCAGGTTAGCGCCGTAGACAACGCCAGACAGGCCCTGATCGTCTGCGGTGATTTGCAGACCTTCAGCAGACATAATCTGGAAGTTGTAGTTAACGTTAGGCAGTGGGCGCGGCAGTGGCACAACACCGACGGCCATACCCACCAGTGGAGAGATCACGTCACGGCGACGAACGTACGCGATAAACTCGTTACCACTCAGTGCGAAGCTCATGCGGATTTCTTTTACCGGCGCGAACGGCAGCACCGCCTGCAGTACAGTTCCGCTTACAACGCCGTTAACCACATACGGCTGCGCCAGGTTTGCCCAGATTTCCGGGGAAACCCACATCACATCGTATGCAGCGACTTTGTTAGTGCGTGCAGTGGTGCCGAATGCGCCTTTACCGAAGAACGCGAAGATCGCTGTCATGTCAGCGGTAGTCAGGTCGATATTCGCACCACCAGCACCAGAACCAAGGTTAATCTTCTTGGTGTGACGGTGGTTCTTGATGCCCTGCGCCGGATATGACTGAACATGAATTTTTGAATCGCCGTTCAGGTAGTAGTTGACTCGCTTCTGGTTGAACTTACGCATCTTCGCCATCTGCGAGTCCAGCACCAGATCAATGCCAACAGAGTTCAGGCCAGCAGCATGACGCCAGTTAACACCGTAACCAGCAGTGAACACCGGAATCGGATCGCCGTCGCTCGCGTAGTCAGTGTGGTCGAAGGAGAACGGCGCCTGACCATCGATGCTTACTGACACGTCGTCAGCGATGTCGCCAACCACGTTATAAAGCTTGGCGGTTTTACCGACCGGCAGCACGGTCTGAACGCCGATCAGGTCGTTCACGATTTCCATGCCAACTTCCTGATCGCGCAGTTGCAGCACCTGGTTGTCAATCTCAGCCCAGAAGTCACGGGAGAAACCGCCAACAGCGTTACAAGCCAGCATGTCAGGCGTCATGATTGCGCGGTTAGCCGCAATGATGGAATCGTTCTGCAGGTTCCACATGTTGCGGTTTGCCCACAGTTCGCTCCAGTGCCCGCCGAGGCGGGAGTTAGTCGCCAGCGTCTCTTTAGAGAAATACATATGTGTTTGTCCTTTTGTTACGCGCCAGCTGCGGCGACAGTGCCAACGCGCATACGCACGCGAATATAATCGGTGGTGCTGGCCGCGATGGTGTATTCATCCTGGCTGTAGCCGATCACTGAATCAGTGTCGGAGGTGGCAAGGGTGAACTGACCGGCAGTTCCCAGCTTGATCGGGCTGTCTTTCTTATAGGCACCAGGCAGGCAACGCAGCGCCAGCTCGCGGCCTTCTTCGACGTAGTTGCCGACAGCCGAATCACCGGCAGGGATTGATTCAGTGATAGTCAGGCCCTGGTGATAACCGACATCGATGATGTACAGGCGGCCGGTTAGCGCGGTTGCCTGAGCGAATTTATCGGATGAGTTGATGGTTGCGGCGGTGCCAGGAAGCAACGCGGCGGCCGTTGTGCGGGTTTCGGTCTTGTACAGAGACTGACCGTCGATATTAACGCGACGATAACGTGGCATTATTCCGGCTCCTTACTTGAAGTGTTCGTCTGCGGCTGGTGCGCCGGTTTCTTTGTGCTGCTGAGCATTGTTGGTGCCCAGCGGCGCAGCTTCGCCCAGCGACTTGAACATCGCGTCCAGAGCTTCGCCTGACAGAGCGTTCGCGACGATATCGCCATGGACCTTCGCAACCGCTTCGCGCTTTGCTTTCTCTTCGGCACGGGAGTTCGCGGTCAGGGTTTCCGCGAGTTGCTTCTGATTGGCCTGCAGCGCATCAACCTTTTCCGCGAGAGGCTTAATAGCCGCTTCAGTATTGGTCGCAACAGCCTGGCCGATCATGCTGCCGATTTGTTCCAGTTCTTCTTTGGTTAAAGGCATGTCGCCCTCCGTTTTGTGGTTTGGTGCAGGCTGTTCCTGCGGTGTGAATAGAGCTTTAAATTTGTTGGCGACGACGGCCACCCATGACTCCTGGCGCGCCACTGCGGTGCCGGTATCGTCGATTGTGATCTTCCCGCCATCAGCGGAATAACCGTAAACCTGCGCATCTCCGCCATTTCGCACGATAACCACCTGCGAGTCGGTAAAGTCAGCAACCCAGGCGTATTCATCCGCTCCCGCCGCAAACTTCGCTTTCGCTGCGCGATCGAGACGCTGTTCGCGCTCCCGGTAGGATTCACCCACCAGCGCGCCGGAGTTCGCCTTAAGCGGCTGTGCCAGATCGGCGTTAACCATCAGGCCAACGCCCTGCTCCGGAGTAGCGGCTCCGACTTCGTGCAGCAGGATCGCGTCGTGATCCATGCCGTGGATATCTGCCACCCACTCAGCACCTGTGGCACGCTGCTGATCGTTGGGCTCAAGCTGGTCGAGGAATGCGGCAACACTGGTATGAATCGGCGGAACGTCTTCACCGCGCTCAATGGCAGCGACACGCTCAAGAAGCTCCCTTCCACCTTCCGACTCATTAGCGCGAGCCACATCAACCCACTTTTCGAGGTAGATGCGATTACCGGACTTCTTAACGTTGCGGTTCCACGCGCCGATATGGCCTGCGTTAATCCCCTCCGGGGAGAAAGCAGACACGAACTGACCATTAACCTGAGGGTGGCCCAGCGGCGCCAGGGTGCCTTCCAGCCCCTTATAGTGGGCGTCGATTTGCTCTTGCGTGTACAAGCCGCCATTCATGACGACGTTCGCCGGCAGCGTGTAGCTCGGCAACACCAGATGCTCACGCCCGTTGTATGTTTCGCGCCGGATAGACTGGCTGTTCACCTTCGTTGTGATGTTGACCTGCATAGGCATAGCTATTTCTCCGCCCAGGCGTAACCGCGCGCCTGCATCGATTTATATTCCTGTTTGAGTTTCGTGATGGTGTCCGGGTATTCCGGCTTGCCGTCCGCATCCACCAGCACAGACTGCTGGCTGCATTTGCAGTTGATGGAGTTGCCATCTTTGCTGTACCAGTCACGCACCTCTTCATTGGTGTAGAGGTGGGCATGGCGCACTGCGTGGGTATGTCGCGTTGTCGGCGACAGAGCTGAGATGTGAACCAGCAGCGTTTTAAGGCCGAACAGGTCATTCGCCTCCTGGTCTTCATCCCACTTGGCCCGGCGCAGCGCGGTAGTCACTTCAGTGCGTGCTATCCGGTTCGCCCGGCGTTTCTCGATGCCGGTCTGGTCTGTCAGGTTGCGGGCAATGTCCAGCGGATTGAGCCCACGCCCCACCCCATCGGTCAGCACGCGCGCCATGTCGCGCTTAACGTCAGCGCTCAGCCCCTTCATTTCCTCAAACACTCGCGCATGCACCAGCGCCATACGTTGCTGGTACGGGTCGCTTGCGAGGATGGACGCTAACGACTCACGCCCGGCTGAGTACACCGGGGATTGCTGGCTGAGGTTGTAGAACGACTGCCCGGTCCCTTTCTCCGAAGCCAGATCGATGTACTCGTAAAACCACAGGTCGTAATCACCACCTTCAAGCAGCACCTGATCAACCAGGTAACTGGCATCGTTCAGGATGATGGAGAGTAGCGTCGGGTTTAGCTGGTATTCGTATCTGGCGTTTACTGCGAGGGAGGAAGGTATTTTGTCGAGTGCTGATTTGTACGCTTTGCCAATCTTATTCATTCGCCTGGCGAAATCTTTCATTGCCCGGCGTTCCAGCGCATCGGCTCCGGTCGGATCCTGATAGTTACGCGGCAGAATTGGTGGCTTCGTCTTCTTCGTCGCCATCCTCTTCTCCTAACGATTCTTCGTCGTCATTGTCATAACCCGCAGCTGTACGAATCTCTTCACGGCTGAATGCCGGGGCATCACCGCCGCCCAGCATGGTCTGGTTTATCTCGCCCATGGTCTTAGCGTTGGTTAGCTTCTCGGTGCCGGTCTGTTCATTCAGGTCATCCCAGATAACAGCCTTCTGGCTTACTGAGTCGACGATCTGCAGGTCGATAAGCTTGTCGCAGAAGTCCTCTATCTCGAAAGCGAGGTCTACTCGGCGCGACTGACAACGAGCATTAAAGTATTTCTGGTCTTCGGTGCTGGAGCGCTCGGCCTGCTGATTACCAACCAGAATACGCGTCGGGATATCAACTCCTGCGGCGGCTGTTTGCAGGTTTACATCGTATGTCGGCGAAGGGTCTGAAACCGGAGAAACCAGCGATGTAACGTTGGCCCCTTGGGTAATGAGTAGCGTGTCATTCCCTCGGTTTAACTCTCTTGCAGCGTCGTTATAACGCTCCTGCAACTCATCAACCGATACGCCATACATCGAAGCCAGGTCATTAAAATTAACCTCTTTGTCGAAGTTGATGTTCTGCTGGCGCGCTGCGTTCTTCAGGAATGACTCACCTGAACCGCCCTCTACCTTCTCCAGGCTTACAAAGGCGTTATAAGCTGGCTCAAGGAAGCCAATAGCATCGTCTGAGTAATCACCAAGGATGAAAACGCGATCGGGGTGGATATTGACGCGGCGACTTGAACCATTCGGCAAGCGTTCGGCGTACTGCCACATTTTCGGCTGACCGTAAGTATTCGAGTTCAGCCCAGTGTCCCACTCGCTCACCGTGAGCGATCCGGCCCACGCCACTGATATTTTCTGAAGACCTCGCCCTTTAGTTACCGGAAGATTCCAGTCTTTTTCATCGCGGACATGCAGAAGGATACCTGCATAACGACCGACAAGGCGACGGCGATCCGCCTCGGAAAATGAGCGCCAGAACCGGTTGTTGAATACCTGCTTTGACTTCTTTTCCCAGGCGGTTTCGTCCTCGCTCTCGTCCGCATCATCACCCTCAATGATTTCCGGGTTAGTCTGCCAGCACTTGCCCACCAGCTTCTCAACAGCGCCATGAGCGATACCGCCGCGACGGTACAGGGCGTAGAGGTTTTCGTAAGTGACCTGCTCAGGGAAGCCATACTCGCACCATGCGGAATGGCGCTTATTGTCCAGCCCCATCGTTGGCGCCATCAGACCCATACGGGCGCGCGCCATCCGCGCATCGTTCAACGCATGGTTGACGGCGAGAGTTAATTTGTCAGTCATGGGTTATCCGTTGGTGGCGTTAAGGTATGAAAAAGGCCACCGAGGTGGCCTGAAATTATTGGTAGCTTTTCAGCTTTATAGTATCGCCCTTAAATTGCTTCTGAAGAGCCTCTAGCAGAGCTGCTTCCGTCTTCCCATTAGCAAGAACATCGCTTAGCTTTACCTGATTGCCAACCGTTGAACCCTTCGCGATACGCTGGAAAATGACGTTTTTAAAATGATGCTGCATAACTATCTCCTTGTAAGTACATCATTAATAAATAACGTCAATTCTTGGTGAATCTTTAATTTTTAACGCAACCTTTTGGGAATCATCATCCCTGCCATCTGGCCCTTGCGCTTAATATGCCCGTCAAGGCTGTAGCGGATTCCGTCCCAGCAGTGCTCATAGCCATCGGCGAGCTTCGGCAACACCTCGCCAGTGATGCGGTCCGTTTTGTACGACCACATGCGGGCCTCGCGTGCCACATTCTTACAGCGTGGATGGATAATGATTTCGTCAAAGCCGCGAAGATGGGCGATCCCGTCCTCAACACTACCCTGCCATTTCTCGGCAGCCGAGATGTTGAAGCCCTGCCGCTTTAGATAGCTGATCGTCTCGGGCCGAGCGGAGTCGGCCTTGATGGGCCATTCACGCGCGCCTGGAATCGTGTCGTAAAGCTCTGGCATATGGTCGAGCTCTGTCTGCTGACCGTATGCCTCGTATTCGATGTACAGCCGGTTGTGAAGGATGAACGAGCGCACCAGCGTGTTAGGGTCTTTGGCGAATCCGAAGTCAGCACCGAAGAACAGGCGATCGGCCTCTTTCCATAGTTGGTCCGAGAACTCGGCAATCCGGTATTTCCCGGCCAGCACCTGCTTGTCGGAGTTTTCGAGGTAAGCCCCCTCCCACACCCATGCGTATGTTGCCGGGTCGAGGCGGCGTTGGTCATTCAGGCGCTCGCCTTCCAGCACGTCAGGGAACCACGGGTTATCCGTGTAGTTCATTTCAACGGTGATGCAGTCGTCGCCGGCTTCTTTGCGAAAACGCTTATCCGTGGCGCTACCGTCGCGCTCCGGGTTCCACGTCACCCAAATCTCTGATCCTTCTTCACGAACGGTCGGGCTAAGCTTCTGCCAGGCTATTTCGCTGACTGATTCAGCCTCGTCCACCCAGCACAGCAGAATGCGCGCTTTCGACTTGATGCTGTCGAGGTTATGCCGCAGACCGCAGAACACGTAGTTAACGCTCTTGTCGATAGTGCGGATGTACTTCTCGCCGATATCAAAGTTGGAAGCCAGCCAGGGAACAGAAAGGATCGCCTGTTTCACTTCCTGCATGCTCGACTCTTCCAGCGAGTTCATGAACTCACGCGCGCAGAGCACCACGCCGCTTTCACCGTTCATCATCGACTGATACGCCTTTACTGCAGTCATCAGCGCAAAAGTGCGCGTCTTGGCGCTGCCACGCCCACCATGCGAGCACCGGTAGCGCTTATTCACGGCAGTGAATAGCGGCGCAAGCTTCGCGGGGATAGGCAGTTGAACGGCGTTACTCATGCTTTCGGCTCAACGGGTAGTAGTTGGATGATTGTCGGCTGCGGAGTCATGCTGCCATCAGGGCTTGTATGCTCGACTTTCTGGCGATTGGTGTAGGCATCGCCCATTTCTTTCGCGGCCTGTTCGATAAGCTGCGCCGTCAGGGAGAAGTTTTTCATCCCCTCGGTTTTGGTTGCCATGCGGTCAAGCACGCGGAGGCGATAGGATTTGTTCGCGATCGGAATGTCGCTGGTTTCGGTCAGGAACCGTTCGCGCGTAGCGTGGAACATCTCGATCCACTTCTTGGCGAGCGTCTTACCGCTGGCCTTCGTGGGGTCGTGAGATTCAGCCTGCTGGCGGGTGATCTTGATCCCGAATTCTTTTTGGACAGCCTCGACCACCTGCGATGGCGTGTCATAGCACGCAAGCGACTGAATGATGAAGGCTTTCACATCAGGTTTTAATGCAGCCATAAATCACCATTCGTCTTATACAGTCCAGTATTTAAGCCAGTCGCAGCATGCACGTCCCGCACGCTCTGGCAATATCGAGATGAGCAACCTCCGCTGGCTGATTCGCCGCATCAATCATTTCCTGCACTTCTTTGCTTGCACCGTATCGACGCACGACGCCAGTGAATTCTTCGACATCATGGCCGCGCAGTGTTAGCACTGGCTGCCCGGTCTCTTTGTTGAACTTAGGCGCTCCGAAATCATCGGTGGCCTGGGCAATGTGGTAAAGCTCATGTTCTACCAGCGCGCAGAACTCGAGGTCACTGCATTGTGAGCAGTAATCTGCGGCCAGGGTGATGATGAACTTCGGGATGCGCCCGAACCATTCATACATCTGCTGTTCCATTCTGGCTTTTTGCCAACCACCAGCCCGGAGCATCACCTGCTCAGCCTGACCGAGGACTAAGCGCCCTTTCTTCGCGAATGAGTCAGACGCCCACATGAAACAGAGATCAGCCTCAAGCAGGTGCTCATGGTCAGGGTTGTGGATGCTTCCGGTATCACTGAGGATTTGCCGGCTTATCCACTCATGAACTTCGTTGGCGGGAATCAGCCTGGTGTATGGCTGCCAGTTTTCGGAGTCGATGAGGTTAACTGGCGGGTAAGGACGTTGCTGAAGCTCGCCACAGTCCGGTTTTGCCATGAGTTAATCCTGTGGTTCATGCAGCAGAATATTTATGAAATAATTTATCCCACTCATAACAATTTAAGGAATTATTCATGAGAGAGATGCCAAGAGGAAGTCGCGGCCAAAGAGCCGTGAAACAAACAGCGAGAAGATACAGGCGCGCCAACCCCAGGAGTGCAAATAATTTAGGTTGTATTGCATTGATAGTACTGGCAGTAGTTTTCATCTATTTCATGGCTAAATAACCATTAATTTTCTGCATTATCGAAGCCCCTCAGTGAAGAGCTTCTGTAATGGCTACTTCGCCTTTGCTTTTGTTTCCGCTCGCTTACGGCGGCGCTCTTCTTTCTTCTCGGCGTTTGCCATGTCCATGAATGCCTGCATGATCGAGTTCCTCATCATGTAGCTGACAAAGTGATGATTGACGCAACCGTTGAGGCGAAGTTGCTCGCCAAACTGATCCACCGAGGCCAGCGCTTCCATCATGCCCTTCTCGCCTTTCATGAACTCTGAGAAGTCGCGCCCCGCTCTGGAGGCGCATTCGATGACGCGATTATTCATCCTGGAAGCCCTGGGATCGTAATCTGCAGCTGGTTAGCCAGGGTATTAATCTCAGCGACCAATACAGGCTTCGTATAACGCCATGCAGCAAGTCCTTGTCCGCAGAAGCTCGCCATGTCCTTCTTCTGGTCAAACTCATGACACTTCATGTTAAGCTGCGCACTTAAGCTGTTGCGATGCTGAAGCTCTCCGGTGAAGTAGTCATCGAGGATTTTATAAGCTGCGTACTTGAATCCGGGGTTTAACCAGGCCGCATAATCGTAAGCAACAAACTTCCCGCCATATGTTCCACCGTGTACACCGCGCTCAGTGAAAACCACAGATTCGTGGTTTTTCTCCAGCTCGGCCAGGAACTCTTTTGTCTGCTTGTTTCGCAGATAGTGGTAAGGCGACTCAGCATCACTTTTGCCACTGGCTTTCCACATATCGGTGAGGCAGATCATGCCGTCTTCCCCGACACGGATTGGTTGATTGAAGAGGGTTAATGATTTCATTTCGCTGATACCTTTTGGTGGTTGAGCCTGTTCTCGTAGATACGGGCAGCCCAAGAGCGGCCAGCGTTACCACTGCCCTATCTCAAGCTCTACCCCGAAAGGCTCTTGGTTGATATGCGCACGAGAATGCGCGTGTTTACTTCAGGCATAAAAAAGCCCCGCTATTGCGAGGCTCTTGATGATTCGATTTTCCTGATTGCTGCCTTATCCAGATTGCACTGCCCTAGCGCCGTATAGAGCTGAGCGTTCAACTCCAGACTTGCCTGCCACGTGAACGGAACCGCCATTCCGGGGATCGGCGTGTCTGCCGTCAGGTCAGCGCTTATCGGCACCACTGGGGCCGGAACGTAAACTGTCTGCGTATTCCCGCAGGCTGTCAGCAGCGGCAGAAGGAACAAGCTGGTTAGCACACGGATCGCCTTCAAGCGCCTGCCTGATGTAGACAATGCGTGTCTCGCCTTTTTTGGCCAGTTCGTTCTTTGCATTCTGGGTAGCCTGTGAGATGTCACGGATGAGGTTCATCGTGGTGATCACGTTGTTGGTGATCGCCTCCGATGTGTTTGCCCGGACCGTCGCCTTGTCGCGCTGGTCTTTATAAGTGATGGCGTTGTCGCGGTAGCGGTTTACGAAGAACGCCAGCACGCCGATTAACGCCACCACCAGAAGCTGCAACCAGTAACGCTTAACCAGTGCGCTAATCAAGACAGGAACAGAGCGCGCTCTGCCTCACGGCGACGTGTCAGGCCATTCAGCACCTTCCCACCAGCTTTATTCCAGCGCAGGAACTCATCGGATGCACCAGCGTAATCACCGGCGTTGAGTTTTCGCAGAAGGGTCGATGTCGACAGTGACCGGGCGCCGAGGTTGTAAGTGAACGACACCAGAGCATCGAATTGCCCCTGAGTCAGGTCAACTTTGACCAGGCGGGACACGTCGTTTTCATAGCTGACCAGCCCGGTCTTCAGCAGGCGTTCTGCAGTTTCCTGCTTAATCGTCATCCCGGCTCGGATCGGTTTTCCGTCGACAGGCTGAGTCCATCCGTATCCGATCGTCCACACTCCGACGCTGTCCTGGTACGCGGTGAGCTTGCAGCCTTCGAACTGCTTGATTAGGGCAATGCCTTTATCACTGGTTTGCATCACCGCCTCCAAACCGAGAATTAAACACCCGGGAAGCCATAACCTTAACCTGCTCTACGCCAACAAACCCTAGCGCGCCGCCGATAGCTATCGACAGAGACTGTGGAAGGTTAAAGTAATCAAGAGCTGACACAGCGGTAAGGGTTAGAGCTCCGCAGATTGCCCCCTCAAGGAGCATTTTCTTCCAGCCGCCACCGCCGTAAGCGATTCGCATGGCGGCCATGACAACCGATAGCAATACGGCACCCATCGGCGTTTCGCCACGCCACCAGCTGTGGAGTAGTTCGATAAACTCCGTCCAGGAGTGGGGATCGTTATGCATTTTCATAGTCTCTAACCTCCGGCTTAAAAGCGGGGGCTGTGTGTTTAAAAGGGGTCGGGCCCTCGGGACGATTTAACAAGAAGGCATGTCGAGGATGGTTCCCGGAGCCTGAAAATAAAAAAAGCCAGCGACAGGCTGGCAATGTGATGGTAAGGCAATGTCGGCTCTCTGGCCGAAGGGTCCCAGGTAGTGGGTTCTGGTGCCGGGCAAAGGAATCGAACCTCTGACGCGCAGCTTACAAGGCTGCCGTTCTGCCACTGAACTAGACCGGCGAATTTGGCGGGACAGGAAGGATTCGAACCTTCGACCATTCGGTTAACAGCCGAACGCACAACCTCTGTGCTTCTGACCCTGAAATGAAAAAGCCCCGGCGGGATGCCAGGGCTCATTTTACAAACTGGATAGTGACTATCATCTTCATGCCGCCGATGTAATTTAGGCAGCATATCAAAGTAGACTCAAATATGGCTCATTTAATTGACTTTTGCAATACCCTGCTGCGAAAAAGTCGCCTTTTGTTGTGATCGTGTTCTCACAGTGCAGAGAAGAGAATCGCCATCAAGCCGCTTAAAGATGGCGCACATGGCCCGCCAGTAATCGGCGTAGTTATGGCACCAGTTATCAGGTTTAACTCCGCACAGAGCCGCCAGGTCCTGATGCTGATACACATCCTTGCCCGCCAGCTCTGCTTTCACGTCCTGCGCCGCCAGCCAGATCAGTTTCCTCAGGCGCTCCATCGTCTTGCCTGCCACCTTCTTCGCGCCGAGCTGTCCCCGGAACTCTGCCCACGCCCACTGGGTGATAGCCACCTGGTGCTCAAAGCTAACATTCTCGCTGTAGTTCCACAGCAGCCATGCTTTCTGGTGGTCTTCCAGAGAAAGGACAGCGCGGCGCCAGGATGCGGTCACGAACTCAACCGGGCCCACCAGCGCAATTGATGAGCCCTTGGCGCGTGACTGGCTGCCACTCATCGGCGGGCCATCAGGGTTAACTTTCCGGCCGGTGACCGGGTCAGTGACTTTCTTCCGTCCCCGGCTGCGCGCCGTCGCGGTGAATTGCGCGTTCTCGGCGAAAGCTACCAGTTGCCCTTTCGTCGCCCCGCTCAGATCTGCGGTCGCCACAATGAGCTGCTGACGTACGTATTCCAGTTGCTGACTGTTCATGCGGCTTCCTTATGTGGCTGATTGGTTTTGGTCTGGCTGTGCTTTGCTACTGGCGGTAGGCTGGCGCGCTTAACGCTTTCTGCCTGGTACCGCAGGAAATCGGCGTGGTTCATGCTGCCTCCTGTCGGCGGGCACGGCGTTTTTCCAGAGCGCGGGCTTTGCGTGTGAAAATGGATTTGATGCGCTGCAGGTATGGGATGTCGAACCGGCGGACGGAATTGTCGTTGTTTATCACTTCAACTTTTTCGGCACCGATGCGCTCAATAAGGCCCTGTTCAAATGCCTTTTGCGCGCCGTCCCGATCCCGGTTGCAATAGACACACTGGGCAGCGGTATTGTGAAGATTGAAAGCCAGGTGCGCCGCTGCGCCGCGGGTGCGGTAGTGGCCGCAGTCCATGGTTCCGCCAAACTTCTGCTCCGGCAGCCTGCCGCAGCTGATGCACGGCTTACCAGCATCCCTCAGACGGACGTACAGATTGAAAGCTGTCTGCGCTTCAGATCTCCACTGCGGTTTCGTTTTTAGCGCCACCTTTCTCGCTTTCAGGTCCCGGCGATCCGCCCGCTCTTTCTCTTTGCGCTCCTTGATGCGCTTAGCTGCGGCTTTCACCTTCTCCTTCTCGCGTTCTTCCATTGCGAGGATTGCTCCGTGTTCCGGGCTGCACCAGCGGATCCGGACGTCGTGGAATTTCGGCACGAAGTATTCACCGCATACTTTGCACTTACGGCGGGATGGTTTACGCATGGTTACCCTCCACGCTCTCTGCAAAGCATGTCTGCAGGAACGCATCCATTCTTCTCTCATTCCGATCAGCCCGGACCAGGCCAGCTGTTTTTCTGAGAAGTTTTGAACGTTTACCTTTCGCAGGGATGCTCATGACCTCGTCATAACATTCGCACCAGACTGAATGACGTATGCGAGCTGAAGCGAATTCAGATTCACGACTCATGATGATTTCCTCCTCGCCGCGAGACGCAGCCATTTCTGATCCACCAGGCGGGCGGTGTAGCCCTTCAGTGTCGGGATATCGGACGGCTTAATCGCGGGCTTACGCTTGCGGCGCGCCGGAACGTTGAAGATATGATTTGTGATGACGCGAGAAAGTGGAGTAGACATCAGGCCTCCTGCTTATCGCGCAGTTGCTGGTACTCGCAACTTTGGGGAATGGTCAGGTGGCAGCCGATATTCATCGCCCAGGCTTCGACCTTGCACAGGAAGATGTACATTTCGCCCGTTTCCAGCTCTGAAGTATGACGTAGGGATTGGACGGTGGTGACCTCGCCAGACACGACGTCTACACGGTCCTTGCTTTCGTAGCCGAGATAGGTGTGCTTCATCGCGTCTTTGACCCACTCAGGCGTAGCGAAGGTCTTGCCGCGCGCGATCAGGTACTCGCTAATTTCCGTGTACCACATGTGGCTGAGCGCGTTCTGCGACAGGCTGCGCTTCTCGCGCCATGGCTTAACCTGAAGGCGGAAGCATTGCCCTGCATCCAACAATGGCTGAATCTGCTGGCCGATGGCCGCGAAGTTGCCGCGATGTAGTTTGATGCCGTCTACTGGAAGAGTCATACGGCCTCCTTAAAGGAAACCGCAGAATGCAGAAAATCGCAGGTGCATTTCTGCATCTGTGACAAGGTGACGAGTTCAGATTGTGGTCGCATTTAAGTCCCCTTAAATGCGCAGAAGTCGCAACCGGCTGTTCAGACCGACTGCGACTTAATTATAACATCACTTTTGAAAAATGATTACCAAAAATCAGTCACCACTATCTGCGAGTTTTTGCATGGCATCGCCATAACGTTCCATGCCTTTGACAAGCGCCTGAGTAACCTCCTGCTGCGGTGCTGCTGTGAGCATGTCTTGGTAGAGCTGTGTTTCAAACGGTCTAATTAGCCTTGTGCCGCAATGGTACAGTGCATGAAGCATCTCATCAGTGGGCTCAACCGGCACAAGAACCCAACCATCCGGAACCACCGGAGAGTTGAGATCATCGCGCTCTGCCAGAATCTTCTCACCGTCAATTGCTATACCTGAGTTGCGAATGGTTTTCACCGCCTCTCTCAGGTTTGGAATATTTTCCGGAATATTTTGCTGTTGGTTTTGTGGTCGCTCGTACAGCACCCTGGTAAGCATGCCAGCCAACTTCATCTTTTCGTATTTCTGCTTAGAACACTGGACCCAAAGGTTTCCGCCAGCATTGGACTCGTAGCGAACATGCTCATCTGCTGCAGGAATAATCCCCTCAATAGCCATAATGCGCTCGTCATCCGTTGGTTCACCCTGAAGCATGGCGGCCCGGCAGGCGTTCCAGCCGACAGCTTTTCCGTGTTCAAACGCGCTGTCAAAGTCATCATCCATTTCCATCGCAGCGGGCACAGATACCGGCGCTGGAGGGGCTGTGTAAAGTGGCATTACCTCAATATTGAAGATATCCCCCTCGCTTGGACATGCCTCTGCGCTACCGTAAACCCAAGGGTGAACGACTCCGTTACGCTTGTTGATTAATCTGTGCGCCCACGCCACAGGCTCCGCTTCCATCCCCGCAAGCGCCATGCGTGCCAATGCAGATGCATCACCACACTGGACGTGATCGGTTTCAATGATGTGCTGTAATTGTTCTTTGGTGAATGTCATGGGTTAGTCCTTAATCACATTCTGACGGTTGGAGCGGCAAACCAGCGCCCAGAAATTCATATCGCAAATCAGCGCTACGCGCATTTCCGCTGTCAGGCGATAGCCGAGCTTATTTGACTTGCCGACTGACCGACGACGCTTGCGCATTAACTTGCGTACGTGAGCCGCGTTAACCTCAACCTGACGATGCCTTGATGCATAAACGCCCTTAGGTGGAATCTTCCGCGCCTGTTTCTGATACGCCGTTAACAGGTCATGCACGTCTGATGATTTAGTCATATCCCTTAACCCTCCACCGTTAAGTTGATACCAGCCGAGTGGCAGGCTCTTTCAAAAGCATCGACACACAGATCAATCATGTGGTTTACCTCGCCGTATCCAAGAGTTCGCCCATCTACGTAAGCCGGTATTTTGACGACCAACTGCCGCGCCTCCAGTTCAGCTATGCGCTTCTCTGCGGCTTCCAGTTCAGAAAGCAGCTCCGCTGAGCGCAGAGACAGTTTCGCAAGCATGTTTGTGCCTCTCAAGCTCATCAGCCAATGCCCAGGATTGCTCTTGCAATACTCCATATCAGCTAATTTATTGAGCCATTCAATTTTTTCTTGATTTAACGCCTGTTTGTCGATGTTGCTCATTGGGCGGCCTCCTTGCGAATCTGCTCCCTGAACAAGCGGGCTGAGACGATGATGTCTCTGATGCGTACTGATTTTTCGTCGAACTGCTCACCACCGTTTTTAATATGCGCATCCAGTTCTGCACTGTGATGCCGAATGAAAGCGTTGAGGTCATGCGCCCGCACTTCAGCCAGGAAGGCGTCCGTAGCAGGAGTTTCGCGTTTCGATGGCAGGTATGTGCCAGGATGTTTCAGGTCGTACACTTCCCCAGCCAGCGCCGCGAATGTGGTTTCAACCACATTAAGCAGGGTCGTAACTTCCGCGGGCGACATGTGCTCACCGCAGTCGGCATTCATCCTGGCGTTTTTAATCAGATCTTCGTATTTATTGCTCATGCTCCTAACCTCCCCCAAACCATCAATACTCGCTTCATCGCCGGACTGTTCCGGCATTCCTGAAATATTCCGTTGGTGCAGCTGCGTGCGGTGCCGTTCTGTTCCTCCGGCGTCGCCAGGCGATAAGTCACCGTTCGCCAGACCTTGCTCACCCGGACAATCTTGCGGGCCCGCTCCAAGTCGATAGCGTTCTTCGTGATGCAGTTGATGGTCATGCCGCACTCTGTGGCCACATCCTTCGCGGTGAAGGTCCGGTGCGTTTCGAGATAACGCAGAATTGCCTGTTTGCCTTTCATCGTCTTAGCACTCATAGTCAGCCTCCTGTTGCATCTGGCCGCTGTAGGTGAAATCTACCGGGTCCAGGCCTGAGTAGCGGCTGCTGAAGTGATAGGTCTTTTCTGCCCCCGGCGCATGGCGGGACTTCACACAGATGATTTCGGTGATGCCTTTCAGTTCGGTGTTTTCGTTGTACTTCTCATCCCGATACACCATGAAGATCACATCTGCCTCCTGCTCAATAACGCCAGACTCTCGCAGGTCTGCCGCAACGGGACGCTTATTAGCGCGCTGCTCCAGGTTTCGGTTCAACTGGGCCAGAGCGATGACCGGGCAACGCAATTCTTTTGCCAGGTTTTTCAGTCCAGTGGCGATCTCCCCTACGCTGCGGTTCATGTTCTCCGGGTCTGACATCCGCATTTTCTGAAGATAATCGACGATGACCACGCCCAGGCCGCCCAGCTTCTTGCTCATTCTGCGCGCTTCAGCACGCACCTGGTGAACGCTCAGGGATGGCTTGTCATTGATGTAGATTGGAGAGTCGATGAAATCCTTCATGCAGTGGCCGACCTTTCCCCAGGCACCATCCATCACGCCGCTCTGCTTGCTGAGTAAATCCTCTTTGCTCACCCTGGCCCGGTGGAACGCGACACGTTCGGAGATCTGATCAACTGGCATTTCCAGGCTGAAGAACAGCACAGGCTTTTTGTTTTTCAGGCCGACAGTCTCGGTCACGGTGGTGCTGAACATGGTTTTCCCCATGCCAGGGCGCCCGCCGACAACGATGAAATCGGTGTTGTTGAACCCTCCAAAAGCGCTGTCGATGGTCGCCATGCCCAGCTCGGTTTTGTGCTTCCAGATATCGCCGCTGATAATCGACTGGATAGTCTCTAACGACATGTCGATCCCGGTGGTGATGTGTTCGGTTCCATAGTCAGCACTGTGCTCAATACCGGAGATATCGGCCTGTATGTTGCCGATGATGTCAGCGATACCCTCACTGGATGGTTCGGACAGTTTCTGGATCCCTACCTGTAGCGCCAGGGTCATCCGGCGGCCGAGATGCATTTCCCGCAACTTTTCGCAGTACGAGGCAAGGTTCGCGAACGACGGTGTGTTTTTGCTGCATTCAGCCAGGTAAGCGAATCCCCCGGCACTTTCCAGCGCGCCAAGCCGTTCAAGGTCGCTGGTCAGCGTAAGCAGGTCTATCTTCGAACCGGATTCGTTAAGGCGCTTATAGGACCGCAGAGCCACCTTGTGAGGCGTTGCTGTGAAGTGGTCCTCAGTCAGCCCCTCAATCGCGTCAGTCGCCATGTCAACGCCGTCTGTGCGGCCCGCTGCGAGCATGATCCCGCCGATGACGGCCTGCTCAACGTATAAATCAATAAAACGGCTCATGCTTTGACTCCCTTGCGCTCACGGTGCTCGTTGATGGCCTGCTCGTAGACAGATCCCCAGTTCTTCGGATTCAGTATCCAGTCGAGAGTCAGCCATGGCTGATCGCCTCTGGTGCAGAACAGGGAAGACTTGCTAATCAGCTCGAAGGCCATGCCCATGTGCTTCAGTTCTCGCCAGTTTCCCTGGGTGGTTTTGCCGTTCCACACAGCTTCCAGGTCTCTATAGGCCGGACGGCGGCGGTTCCACTCATGCAGCGAAACGGCCTTCGAAGGGAATTTTTCATTCCAGAGCTTGATGATCTCTTCGTGCGGACAGGCTTTCGGGTTGCTTCCCTGGCCATCTGCCCATATCAGGGCGTCTGACAGGTATCCATCAAAGCGGGTCATACGGCACAGGTTCTCTGGCTTGAAGCTGTGACCCCAGTTCACATGGGCCCAGCGGATAACGAGTTTCAGCTCTTCAGCGGTGTAGCACTGGTCTTTGCTCTTCACCGTGGTAAGCGCTTTTTCGAAAGGCGCTAAGGCAGCACAACGACTACCCGTTAGCTCGTTGAAGTAATCCATCACCTCCTGAGCGAGTGAGTTTTCCCCCTTGGGGGATTTAGGGGGATCTTGTCTTTCTGTATTTTGATTATTGTCTTTTGTGGTTAGCACCTTCTGCTTAGTTCTGTTAGCAACTTCCGCTAAGGTTTTCTTAGCAGGTTTAGCTAATGTTTTGCAGAATCCGTTAACCTTCGTTTTCCAGTCGGAAACATTGGTATTCATGCCAACTTTGCGGCCTTCCTGTATGAATACCTTCTTGCTGATCAGCAGATTTTTTGCAGTAGAGCAATGCGTGTGGTGCTTACCAACCATCTGCTCCAGTTGCTCGTTGCTAACCCAATCCATTTTTTTATTGAAGCCGTATGTTTTGCGCCAGACGGCCAGAACAATGCACATCTCAGTTTCGCTCAAACCTGAAGCCATAACGGCATCAAGAAGCTCATTCGCGACGCGAGTGAACCCATCTTCCAGTTGCGCCACACGATGCTCCACGACCTCCAGCGGCGGCCTGTAGTCTGCTAAATGCTTAACGACGCCCATGCTTCACCCCTGCCTGAATCAGTGCCAGTCTTGCCATGCCAACGAAGCGCTCAGCGAACGCCCGGTTTTTTGAGGCAGCGACAACCAGGCCATCTGGTGAATCTGGATGGCGACGTTCCTCTTTTTCCTGGTACTTTTTGCGAGTTTTTGACATACTTACTCCCGTTACTTGGCGTAACACAGTGTGATAAGGGCCTTTGAAGTGACCGCTTCAAGGGCTTTCGCTTTTTTGGTAGTACCCATCACATAACTCCCGGCGCCATAGCGGCCAGACTTGTCACCACCGCAGCGATTGATTCAGTTGGCAGGAAGCGCAGCAGTGCTTCAGCAGCTTCTCTCACCTCTTTCTCAAGGCGTTGTATCGGCTGACCAAGTAACTTCGCCTGATGCGCTTCAGTGCACTCTTTCATGGCCTCGGCTATCAGTTCGGCCTCAGTCTTTGCGACCAGACCGAACTCTCTCGCCACTTTCTCGTTATCCCGCGCCATCACGTCGATAATGACGGGGATCAGTAGCATCAACCCCTTGTCGTTCTTCGGGCCCGGATCGTTAATCATCCGGAAGAAGTTCTGCTTCGTGTTGTGTTCAGAACCTGCCAGTAACAACCCCTTCCCGCCGCGCGCCAGCCACTCTTTCGCAACCAGCTGAGAAATGTGAACCTGAGACTGGCCCGGCGTAGCTTTTTGCCAGGCCTTAACTGCCTCCCGTATTCGAATTAGCTTACGGTTATTACGCGGAACACTTTGATAAATCGAAATCAACGGACGTTGTTCAAGTCCGGTACTCTGTTGATACGCAAGTGAATGCATTGCTTTCCCTTTCGTGGTTAGGGCCGCCGTTAAGCGGCATGGTTCTCTGGGTGTGGAAACAGGTCGGGAAGATCAGGTCGAATTTCGTGTGCCTTAATCTCGCCACCAGTAGCGTTTACGATGGCTGTTACTTTTTCCGGAGATACGGAACCACCGTTAAGCCACTTGTGAACCGCTGGCTGGCTAACGCCGCAAATATCTGCGAGTCGCTTCTGGCTGCCAACGATTTCTAAAGCTCGTTGAATAACTTTGTTCATGGATTTTACCTATCCGATTACTGGATTAATGAAAAGATAACCCAAGTTATGGGTATTGTCCATAACCTTTGTTATTTTACTCTACATAACCTCGGTTATATATTGATAAGATGAAAACATTTGCAGAACGACTGAACGCGGCTATGTCGGCCGCTGACATATCTCAAGGACAGTTGGCTGATAAAGTCGGTATATCCCAGCCTGCAATTCAAAAGATGACGTCAGGTAAAACGAGCGGCAGCCGTAAGATGGTCGAGCTAGCTCATGCTCTGGGTGTAAGGCCGGAATGGCTTAGTTCTGGAGTGGGGGAAATGCGGATTGATGGTAATGTGCCATCGGCAGCCCAACCGGTCTCGGAAACAATTGATGTCTTTCGGGTTGATGTTTTAGACCTGAAAGTAAGCGCTGGTCCGGGGTCTTTTATGATTTCTGAATTTGTTGAGGTCCTGCATGCTATTGAGTTCACAACTGAGCATGCCAGATCTCTTTTCGGGAACCGCACTCAAAATGATGTGAAGGTGATGACCGTAGACGGTGACAGCATGTGCCCAACGATTCAGTCGGGAGATCGCCTGTTCTTTGACGTTTCGGTGAGGAACTTCAAGGTTGACGGAGTATACGCATTTGTCTTCGGGCAGCACTTCCATGTCAAGCGCCTGCAAATGCAGGGCCTTCAATTAGCCGTGCTTTCAGACAACCCGGCTTACAAAGACTGGTATGTAACAGAAGAGAATCAGGACCAGCTCTATATCATGGGAAAAGCGCTGATCCATGAGTCGATAGCCTACAACAAGCTGTAGCAGTGGCTTGAAGAGACGGCTTGGTGATGAAAATTATGGGCTAAATCCGCCTCAAAAACCAAAGCTGGATGAGTATCACGGCAAGATTTGAGCAGGACAAACCGAGAGCAATCCAAGTTAATGTGCTTACGCTCTCCATATGGAAACCTCATGACGATTGACAGGATTCTTTCAATTATAGCAACCACAGTATCATTTGTTGCAATTCCTGCAAGTGGATTCATAAGTTACAGATACGCAATTTTAGGTGAGCGCCGTAAGGAATTTAACGCAGTTGCAGATAATATTCGCCATAAGTTGCGTGAACACCAGAGGCATATGGAGAAAAATATCTATCCATCTGGTGAGCATGTAGATATATCACAGAAGGATTTTGACACCCTAGCAGATGTTGCATATGAAAGAGATAGAAAGGCAATCCGTACATTGTGCGATAAGTATCAAAAATCCCTGCATGCCAGCATAACGGTTGATGAGTATGGCGACTATGAAATTTTAGGTTTTGATGAGGCTATGGGAGACCTAGCAGAACTTTTATCGCTCATCGAAAGGAAATAGTTGCAAAATAGCTACAACCTGTTGACCACACCACACCTCTCAGTTTTTCATTTGACCAGAAAATTCATGATGTTAAGATGATTCCGATTGCAATCAAAGGAAACATCAAATGAAAAAAGTAGTTCTTTTAGCGCTTGGAGCGCTTTTGTTGTCTGGCTGTACTGTTCGTGTGGCCGATCTGACCGTGGCAAGTACCAAAAATTACAACCTCAACGGTGGTAAGTTCTACAAAGGTAAGCGAGTTACTGCTGAGGACAGCTATCCAGTAATCATCTTCCCTACTGGCATTCCTAACGTCAAAACCGCAGCAGACCGTGCGATCGAGAAAGACCGCTGCGCTGTTGGTCTGACCGATGTTGTGGTAACGCAGCTCAACCACGCGTTTATCTTCGGTAAAATAGGCCTACGCGTAGAAGGCAACTTAGTCATTGACCGTAGCCTTCCTGGTTGCGAAAACGCGAGCTAAGTTCACTTCAACCCGGCCACCGCGCCGGGTTTTTTATTGCCCACCCATAAAGCTATCCCCCATTCTGCCGATAACTATCCAGCCTGAAGCTGATAACAATAACTATCGCAACACTACCTGCCCGCCCGTGCGGGCTTTTTTATTGCCCCTTCCTCACCAACTCCGCAGCATCCCTGTTAGCTCCCTTCCCTGTCACGTTTCCTGTTTCCTTCCGGTACTGCTTCAGCTTGTCGATGATGTTTTGCTGGGTCATGGGTAATTCAGCCAGTGACAATTCCATCACCGCCCGCCCCATCGCCTGAATTTTCATGCTTATACGCTCTTCATCCAGAACCATGCACATCCCTCCTGCTGTTTTTTTAAGCATAGCACTCATGATTTACAAAAATAAATTCATTTAGTTATCATTAATTTATAACTTATGTGATTGATATTATAAATTAGGTTATTGCCATCACTCATAACTAAGGTTATCTTTAATCCATCGAAACGAAACATCGACAGCTGAGCGAAGTTAGCCAGCGGCGGACAGCAAGTCGCCTGCTCATTAAGAATTCAACCAAGCAGCAAATCACCCGGAGCGCTCCTGGCAAATTGAAATGGCGCCCAATGGGATTGAGGCAGGTGTGTAACGCGTGGCGGGTATAGCACACGAAGAGGACTCCGCACCGGAATGGTTTGCTGCTCAGTTCCCGAACATCGGGGAAGCTTTACCAGCAGCTCTTTGCGAGGGGCTGACGGTAAACAAAGAGAGGTGAATATGGGAAGCGAGTTAACGTTTCAGGATCGCACTGTCGTGCCATTTGATAATGGCGACGGGAAAATCTGGTTCACAACAGAAGCGCTGGCCGACCTTCTTGGTTATGCAAACGCCAATAAGGTTTCCAACATCTTCAACCGCCACAAAGATGAGTTCACGGATAGTATGACGACCGTGACCAAAGTGAGGAAGGATGGGATAAACAATAGCTTACGTGAAGTTGAAATGCGTATTTTCTCCCCGAGAGGTGCGCACCTCATCGGCATGGTCTCCCGTACCAAAGTAGCCAAAGACCTGCGTATCTGGATGCTTGACCTGGTTGAAAAAGAATCTGGCATTCAGATTGCCCCATTGAATGTCTCAGGCCTTGCCAAACTGACCGGACAGCAGATTCACGATCAGATCGCGTCATTCGATGAGTTGTCTTTTAAACATCGCGGACAAAAAGGCAGTGGCTTGCTCGCGCAGCGTAAGAAAGACAAAAAGCGCGTTAAGGAAGCGACTCTCCTCGCGCTCCAGTTAACTCAGTTCAGCATCCCAGACCTTGGCGAATTCTCAGAAGGTCTCCCTGTATGAGCCCGCAGGAGTTCATTCACAAAAACATCACGTCTGAGCTAATAAAGCTGGGCTACGACGAGAATGCGGCGATGACCGGCGCGGACATGGCGGTGGATCATTACCGTCGCTGCTCTCAGGCAAGCCGCAAGGGGAGGATATTCGACGACTGCCTTTATATCGCTAAGCAGTGGGCTGGAAAGCACAAGTCCAAACAAAAATAAGCCGCCTAACCAGCGGCTTTTTTCATACCTCACCGTTCTCGATGAGTGCGGTTAGTTATGACAACCGGCGGCCATCCACCGCCCATTGAAACACTGAATAAATGCGTTGAAGTCTTGTATTAACCGTTCCGTTCGCCGCGATAAGGCCAAGAGGATTTATGACAGTCACCCACAACGGCAAGGAGTACACCGCCAAAAAGCTCAACGATAACGAGTGGCAGCTGACGTCGGTATCGGCACCGCGTGACAAGCTGACGCTGAACCGCTGGCAGATGCATGTTGCTGGCCTCCTGAAATAGGTTGAGGTGAAGGTATGATGCACCACTACGGCACCACCCCGCTCATTCGCCAGTGCGTCACGCCCGGCATGATGGCATTGCACGAAGGCCGCACCTATCGCGTCTCAGCAGTCATTCAGGAGCGCAAATGGGTGTACCTGCACACAGATGCCGAAATCATCCGGGTGAGCGACTGCGTTATCGACGTGCTGCTCGACGGCACCGGTCAGCCAATTCAGCACTGAGGAGATGAATATGCAGTGGATTAAGTGCAGTGAAAGGATGCCGGATGTTGGCGAGCAGGTGCTGATTCGAATCTCTTGTAGCGAGCATTTCAATATCGAGAACGGGAGATATAAAGGCGATGGCCTGTGGGTTGGCTGTTGGTTTAATGTCTATGGGAAAAAAGGCAGCCCCTACCAAGTTTCACACTGGATGCCACTTCCTTCTCCACCAATCGAGTAATCCCCCACCCCATTTCACATCTGGCAGCCAATCGGTGCCAGGTGAAGCACAACCCGATTTCAGGAGCAACCCATGGCCGCATATCGTGCATACGACCACAGAGAGGATCGGCGCTGGGCTGAACAGCAGCTCACCGACGAGAAAGAGAAGTGGATCGATGACCGGGCGCAACAAATCATCGACATGATGCCAAAAGAGCCGTCCGGCCTCTTCCACTTCTCCGTACCGATTGACGCCAGTCCATACGAAGGACTTCGCAGCGATAAAGCTGGCGAGGCCTACAACGATTTCATTTCGGCAGTTGCTTACGCCCAGGCGGAATACGACTGGGAACACCGAACCGGCTGCCCGTTTTAAGGATGCATGAAATGTCTGAATCTAAAACTCACTACCGAAAAGCTTTTGACTCCCCTTACCTGAGCAGCGCCGACATCGTTGAGCCAACGGTGCTGACGATCGCCCGCGCAACGTTAGAAAACGACAAAACAAAAAAATCCAAAGACGTTTTTAACACTGCTTATTTTGAAGAGCGCGAGCTGCGCCCTGGCGAAAAGCTTAAGCCGATGATTTTGAATGCAACCAATAGCAAGATGCTGAAAAGCATCACCGGATCCCCCTTCCTTGAGGATTGGGTAGGCGTGAAGGTCACTGTTTACGTCGATAAAAATGTCCGGTTCGGAAAGGAATCGGTTGAAGGCCTCCGCTTAAGCCCGGCACGCGTTACAAAGCCGGTGCTTTCACCGGAAAAAACGCAGGCATGGAATAACGCTAAGGCCGCCTTCAAGCGCGATGGCAACCTTGATGCAGTGCTGGCGAGAATGGACATTTCTCCAGAACATCGCCGCCAGCTTGAGCAGGAGTGTTCATCATGATCTGGCACGACGTCGAGCAAAACGGTGAAAAGTGGGACGCTCTTCGCCTGGGTAAGGCCACAGCATCAAACTTCGGCCTGATTATGGCTAACGATGGGAAAGCTTTTGGCGAACCAGCCAAGCGTTATGCCCTTCAGTTGGCTCTTGAGCAGATTAAGGGTTGCAAGTCTGAGTTTGGCTTCTCAAACGAGCACATGGAGCGCGGGCATGAACAGGAGCCAATTGCCCGTATGCTGTACGAAGAGATGAACTTCGTCGACGTTGATAACGGCGGGTTCTTTGATCACGTAACGTACGGCGACAGCCCCGACGGCCTTGTTGGTCAGGACGGGCTCGTTGAAATTAAGTCTGTCATTGCCGCCACTCACTACTCCACCCTCACCCGCGGCTCCTTCGATCCGGCATACAGGTGGCAACTGGTTGGTCACCTTGATTGCTCTGGCAGGGATTGGGTGGACTTCATCAGCTACTGTTCTGACTTCCCGGACGGCAAACAGCTCATTGTATATCGCCTTACAGCTGCCGAATGCGAATCAGAAATAGCCCGGCTTCGCGCGCGCAGAAAAGATTTCCTCGAACTTGTTGCGGACACCAAACGCCGCATACTGGAGCTCGAATGAAACGCACACCCTTCTACCGCAGGCCCGGGCGCACTGGGCAATTCTCCGGCCTACGTGAACGCGTTATCTGGATGATTCAGACGCGCGGCCGCCCGGTAACTGGCAGCGAAATCGCTGAGAAGTTTGGCGTAACGCTCATCGAGTTTAACCGGGTAGCCAACGGCATCACCCGCGGTACCGGACAGATAGCGCAGGTCGTTGAGTCGGAAAAGTGGCTGAACGAGGACGGCATCTGCGACCGGTCATTTAGCCTGACCAGCAAGCCAAAGGTCGTAACGCCGCAGGGTAAATCGCGGCTGTTCACCCGGCGCGCCATAGAGCAGTCGCAGGAAGGTAGACGGCAGGAATGCATCGAACGTGCCGCACGCCGTCGCCGCCTGATTGCTCAGGGCCTCTACATCGACGAAATGGAGTCCATCCTATGACTCACGCTCACGACGACATCAGGGTTGGCAATCTGAGACTTCCCTTCATAGGTAACGGCTGGCTAATGCCATGGGGTGAAGTGGTCAGCAATCCATTAAAGGCGCAGAGGCTCGCTGAGGAATATCGGGAAAGGCAGGAGGCGGCATGACATATCAACTCCACGTCGGGCGCTGCGAGGACGTCCTGAAAACGCTCCCGGATAACTCCGTTGACGCCATCGTGACGGATCCACCGTACGGGCTGAGCTTCATGAACCACAAATGGGATTACGACGTCCCGACAGTTGAGCAGTGGCAGGAATGCCTGCGCGTTCTCAAGCCTGGCGGTACCGTGCTTGATCCGTGGATGGGGAGCGGGAGCACTGGCCGGGCAGCTATCGAGGAAGGATTTAACTTCATCGGCATCGACCTGAACCCGGATTACGTAACTATCGCTTCTGCGCGAATAGCTCACTCCTTCAAAAAGACGACGGAGGCCGCATGACGCCAGAAACAGACAACGCCATCCGCGCCGCCTGCCGCCGCTGCACCGAGGAAATCCAATAGGCCATGCGCAAGAAACCAAAGCCAAACTGGAACGAAACGGTGCCTCCCATCATCAACAAGCATCACAAGAAAATTGAAGCTCTGGGAGTTAGCCTCCTGGAGTTCGTCGTATACACAGGGCGGCTTAATCGCCGCTTCGGAGTTGATTCATGAGCGATTCGATAGCAAACGGCGCGAAATTAACGCCGGAAACATTCGCAGATTTCATTGACCGTTTGACATATCACCATCGCGGAGAGGGTGTTAATCGTCACGCCACCGCCGATCCGATTTTCATGGTTCAGAAGCAGGCAACCATTTATGGCCTGGCAGAAGAGTACGGCGAATCGAAGATAGTCCATTTCGAGGAATGCGAATGGGACAGCCCGCAGGAGTATTGGGACGATCTGGATGAACAGCAGCAGGAAGAGTTAAACGCCATTTGCATTGACCAGTGCGACACTGCCTTTACCGATCTCGATGAAGACGCTCAGTGGGAAGTACTGGCTGACCTTGACGGCCACACTGTCTGCGGTACACGCAAAGAGTGGCAGAACATCAACGCTCATTTTACCCGTGAAGCGGCGGAGGCTTTCATTCGCCGCAAACAGCATGACTATCCTCCTCTGCGGGTCTACGTCGAGAGCATGTACTTCGGCTGGGAGTATCAGGAAATCGTCCGCGCTCTATGCGACGGAAGGCTGGTGCTAACTGAAAAAAATGGCGGTACGGAATGAACAGGGCCTCACCCGTTGATTTGAGAAAAAGCCTCGAAATTGCCAACCACCTGGCGCACATCGGTATTCGCTTTGTGCCGATTCCGGTGGAGACCGAGGAAGAATTCCAGACTCTGGCCGCCGAGCTATCGAGACGGCTTGAGCAGATGGCAGTCGAAGCCGAGAAGAATGAAGGCGGTGCAGCATGAAGGCACTAATCACCCGGGAGCTTAAGGCTCCCTTTTTATTGCTGGCGTTCACCTTCAACCGAATTAACCGACAGTTCAGGGAGCATTGACCATGGACATCATCGACACAGCAGCAGAGATTGAAGAGCTTCAGCGTAACGCTGCCCTTTCCGCTCACTGATTGAACCGCAACGCTGTATCAGCTGAGCGTTGTGAAGAATGCGAAGAACCAATTCCCGAGCCGCGGAGCGATGCCGTTCCCGGCTGCCAGACGTGCGCGGACTGCCAGGGTGTTATCGAACTAAGGAAGAAGCGGCGAGGTGCGTGATGTTTGCACTCATTCAACGGGGTCAGATTTACGCTGACCAGCACGGTTGGCCCGTCATCATCCACAGTTGCACATCACAGATAGTCCGATACTGGCGACAGGGCCGGATCAACACCGCTTCAATCGACCGATTCAACAATGATTTTGAGCATCTCGATCACCGTGAGGCGGCACAGATACGCGTCGAACTGGAGACGAGCGAGCACATTAAATCGCTCCGCGCCCAGCGTGCGGCATGAGGAGAACTATGAGCACCATTCAGGACATCCGAAACCAGCTATCAACCCTAGTCACCGAGGCGCACAAGGTTGCATGCGCCCTCGATATAGGTGACGAGCGAACCGAGGCCTTTGAGCTATACGAAGCACTTCGTCGACTTCAGCGGCAGGGCGCCGCCGGAGAGATTCTCTCAGCAACCAACCCACTTCTCGCCTCGCCATATTACGACGAGGACTGGGACGAAGATGAAGACGATTGACGCAACTGATAGCCAGTTATGAGCTGGCTATTGGGTGCGAATGCACTGCCACGTCATCCCTTTTGCCCGGCCAAGCGCCGGGCTTCTTTTTGGGAGTTCACCATGCATTCAAACCCCATGACCTGGCTCATCGCCGCACTTATGGCGCTGGGCGCTCTCATCTCATTTCTTCACGAACCAGAAGGTGTGCAATGGCTGCTTTTAATGTGGGCGCAATAGTCCAGAAGAAGACCGGAGGAATTCATGGCGTGGTGGATAGCCTGCAGGATCCGGACGGAGACCATCCACAGATCTGGGTGCGGTGGGACGACCGAAATTATTCAGTGCATCAAGAAAACGAATTACGCGCGGCCACGCCAGACGGTCCGCAGTTTTATAAATCGATGTCATAGGAGGGGAGATGGTTACAGCTGAGCCACTCACTGCGCAGAAGGCGGCAAAACTCCTGAAGGTCTCTCCGAGGACTGTTTACCGCCTCATCGACTCAGGCCAACTCGCCGGGAAGAAGATTGGGAACAAATACCGCACGACCGACGTCGCCTGTATTGCGTATTTACATGACCCGCGCGATCCTGTTCCTGCGAGCGCGGGTGAACATAAAGGAGAAATTTTATGTCAATCACCCTCAGAGGCGGCGTCTGGCACTGTCATTTCGTTACGCCGTCAGGGAAAAGAATTAGACGATCTCTTGGCACGGGGGACAAGAAACAAGCGCAGGAGTTGCACGACAAGCTAAAGGCTGAAGCGTGGCGGGTGGATAAAATCGGGGAACTGCCGACGAGGACGTTTGAGGAATGTTGCATCAGGTGGATCCGTGAGAAAGAGCATAAGCGGTCCCTCGATGACGATAAGACCAAAATCGAATACTTCCTGCGGCATTTCTCGGGTCGGGATATTTCGACCATCACGGCGGACCAGGTAAACGAAGCAGTTTCGAAGATGGTCAACCGCAAGCACATCCAGGTGTGGGAGTCGCGCCGGGACGCAGCTATACGCCGGGGAAAGGAGCCGCCGCCGTACACTGAAAAGCCAGTAAGCCAGGCTACAAAAAGCCAGCATCTGTCTTTTATGCGGTCGTTGCTGAAGACGGCAGCCAATGACTGGGGATGGATAAAGTCCGCCCCCGTCATTAAGACCAAAAAGCCAATCAGCAAACGCATCCGCTGGCTGACCAGAGAAGAGGCAGAACGACTTATCGCCTGCATGCCGGAATCAATAAAGCCGGTGGTGATATTTGCGCTGGCAACCGGCCTGCGCCGCTCCAACATCATTGATCTGGAGTGGCAGCAGGTCGATATGCAGAGAAAGGTTGCATGGGTAAATCCGGAGAACGCGAAGGCGGGCAAGGCTATCGGCGTGGCTCTGAATGATACCGCATGCAGGGTGTTAAGGGATCAGATCGGGAAAAGTTCCAGGTGGGTGTTCGTTCACACGAAACCATCGACGCGCCCGGATAAAACTGTCACTCCGGCGGTCCGGAAGATGCGCGTGGACGATAACAGCGCATGGCGCATTGGCCTGGCAAAAGCAGGTATAGAAGACTTCCGTTTTCACGACCTCAGGCATACCTGGGCGAGCTGGTTAATTCAGTCCGGCGTGCCGCTGTCCGTTCTGCAGGAAATGGGAGGATGGGAGTCGATCGAAATGGTCCGTCGTTATGCTCACCTGGCGCCGAATCATTTAAGCGAACACGCGCGGAAAATAGATGCCATTTTTGGCAACCATGACACAAATACGACACAAGGAGAAAATCAGGCTGGGTTGAAACTGGCGTAAGTGCCTGTTTCTAAATGGCACGCCCTGTAGGATTCGAACCTACGACCTACGGCTTAGAAGGCCGT
>ERZ1034878.174-NODE-174-length-35598-cov-21.927946_pt1 | contig 35598 bp, 56 predicted proteins | sample MGYA00520593_ERZ1034878 | MGnify/ENA primary metagenome ERZ1034878 (study PRJEB33766, sample SAMN09781724) | gut metagenome | biome: gut microbiome | host: Homo sapiens | place: Madagascar | study: EMG produced TPA metagenomics assembly of the PRJNA485056 data...
AAGTAAAAGGCAAGAAAGGATATGACCGAGCGTACCCTCAAATTTACCGCGAAGGTGATTTTTTTCAGAGGGGGGGTGTCGATTGGAAAGGAACTCCTGATGGGAAGAAAAAAAAGCGAAATCATTGAAGATGCAGAGCAGGATATCGACATGTCTTCCGTGCCGAAGCCGATAGACGGTCTGTCGCCACGAGAGAGAAAGGTGTGGAGACAGGTAACGTATGCGCTGGCCCGACAGGGGCTGATCCATGAGACGGACGCGATCATGCTTCACCTGATCTGCCAGGCGTTTGTGAGCCTGATGGACAGTACGCTGGAACTGGAGGATTACAAGGACGCCCATAACGGAAGCATCATGGTCACACTGCCGAACAGTTATCAGAAACCGCATGAACTGGTGGCGGTCGTTGCGGAACAGCGCAAGGAGCTGGCGCGGTATCTCAAGGAATGCGGGATGACGATAACGTCGTTCATCGAGTTGATGAAAATGCGCAGGGATACCGAAGCGACAGAACGCAATATGCCGAGTCCGCTGGACGACTTCATGCGAAACCGTCCGGGAATGCAGTAATGGCGAAACGTCCTCTTTCAGTTTGTCGGCATCCGGGATGCGACGAACTGATTCCCGTATCCGGATTTTGTGAGAAGCACCAGAAAGAAAATGGATGGTGGCGCAAGAAAGAAAGCGCCGGCAAACGGGGTTACGGGCATAAATGGCGGCAAATCAGGGAACGGATTTTTCAGCGTGACAAGGGATTGTGTCAGGAATGTATGAGAAACGGACGATATGCGCCCGGAACCGATGTCGATCACATCATCCCGAAATCACAGGGCGGGACGGACGATCCGTCGAACCTGCAACTGCTTTGCCCTGTTTGCCACAAACAGAAAACGAGAAGAGAAGCGTTGTATGGCAAAAACGTTGAAAAAACTTTTTGACTGGGACGAATACGGACGAAAAGTGCTTTCAGGCGAAATTGTCGTTTGCAAACAGATAAAACAGGGCGTGCAGAAACACTATGCGGACTTGAAAGCCTCTCCGGAGAACGGGTTCGTGTTCAGTGAGGAGCGGGCGCAATACGCCATTCAGTCGTTCCTGTTCGTCAAACACAGCAAAGGCAAGTTCGCCGGTCAACAGTTCGTCCCGTCCTTGTGGCAACAGTTCTGGGTGGCCGTCGCCTTCGGGTGGATGAGACTGGACGGAACGAGACGTTACCGGGAAGTCTATCTCGAAGTTGGGCGGAAAAACGGAAAGACAACCCTTTTGGCCGGTATCGGCATCAACATGCTGTGCATGGATGGTGAGGCCGGTTCAGAAGTCTATGCCGCCGCGACCAAACTGGATCAGGCCAAAATCCTGTACGACGAGGCCAAGCAGATGATCCGGGGAAGTCCCTTGCTGTCCGGCAGGATCAAGGTATTGAGAGACTCCATCGAACAGATCAACCAACGCGGTTTCATGAAGGCGCTGGGGCGCGACTCCAAGTCGATGGACGGTCTGAATCCGCACTGCGGGATCATCGACGAGCTGCACGCGCACAAAACGTCCGAGATATACGACGTACTGAAATCTGCGCTGGGGGCGCGGTCGCAGCCGATGCTCTGGATCATCACGACGGCGGGGTTCGATCTGTCGTCGTTCGGCTATGAACAACACCGGTACGCGGAAAAAGTCCTCTCCGGGGAAGTCGTCGATGACGAATTGTTGCCGATCATTTACACCGTGGACGATCCGGAGAAATGGGATGACCCAGTCGAATGGGGCAAGGCCAACCCGAATCTGGGCGTATCGGTGTATCTGGAAAACATGGAAATGGATTGCGAGCGGGCGAAGAAACAGCCGAGCCAGCAGGCCAATTTCAAGACCAAGCGATTGAACATCTGGCTGGCCTCCGGAGAACAATGGATACCATTTGAGGACTGGAGAAAGTGCGGCAGCAAGAAACTGAAACTGGACGATTTCAGAGGCGAGAAATGCTGGATCGGCATTGACCTGGCCGAAAAGTCCGACGTGGCGGCCCTTTGCCTTGTGTTCATCCGGGAGGGGCATTTCTACGTGTTTTTCCGCCTGTATCTGAACGAATACGAAGTGGAGAAACAGGAAAACCAGCATTACCGCCGTTATCGGGATATCGGGGAACTGATCGTGACGGACGGGAATGCCACGGATTTCGACGTCATACGCCATGACCTGAACCGTTTCAAAAAGGACTTCAAGGTCGTTGAAGTGCCATATGACCCGCGTTTTGCGTCCTATTTTGCGACCAAACTGGCCGAAGATGGCCTGCCGATGGTCGAAATTGCGCAGACTGCGCAGCATTTCACACAGCCGATCATCGAGATTGAAAACATGGTGCTGGAAAACAAGCTGCATCACGACGGCAATTCAATGGTCGAGTGGATGATGAGCAATGTCGTCATGCGGATATCGAAGTTCACCGGCCTGAAACAGCCGACCAAGGAAACCAACCGGGAAAAAATCGACGGTCCTGTCGCCATGCTGCTTGCCGTCGGGCGGGCGCTGAAACAGGTAGGCAACGTGATCAAACAGGGGTTTGTGGCGTTATGAGTTTTTTTGACAAAATAATCCGCTTTTTCAACGAAGACACTGGCCCCGATAAAGAGCAGAACGGAGAAACCGGGGAAAAGCAGTATTCGCAGGACGTGCTGGACGCTTTCGGGGTTAATTCCGGTTCATCATCCGGCATCAGTGTGACGCCGACAAACGCCTTGCGCGTAGCGACGGTATATGCGTGTGTCGCCAAACTGGCTGGCGGGATTTCAACCTTGCCACTCAAGATATACGAAACAGACGGCAAGGAGAGAAGCGAATTGCCGAAAGACCATCTGTGGTACCTGCTGAACGAGTCGCCATACATAGACTTTTCGGCGGCGAGCGCGTGGGAAAACGTCTCGATTGCCAATTCGCTGCGCGGCGATGCCTACTGGTGGATTCGCCGGAGGCCCAATGGACAAATAAAAGACCTGTTTCCCCTGCCCTGGTCGAGCGTGAACCCGTACAGAATGCCGGACGGTTCTATCCGGTATTACGTCTGGTATCCCGAGTTCGGTCTGAAAACATGGCTCGAACCGATGGATGTGCTGCATTTTCCCGGACTGGGGTTCGACGGGCTGAAATCCATGTCGGTCATCAAATACGCGGCCAGAAACGCCACCGGCAACGCGTTGGCGATGGACGAGTATTCCGGACAGTTTTTCAGGAACGGGGCGCATCCGTCCGTGATACTGCAATTCCCGGCAATGATGTCGTCGGAACAGATCGAGACTCTGCAAGCGCAATTCGTGAAGAAATACTCCGGTATCGAGAATGCCAGAAAAATACCGCTCATCCTCACAGAAGGCGGAACGGCTCATGAACTGTCGATCTCGGCAGAAGATTCGCAGCTGCTTGAGGCCAGAAAGTTTCAGGTGGTCGATATCGCCCGAGCCTTCGGGGTGCCTCCGCACATGATCGGCGAAACGTCCGCCAGTACGTCATGGGGTTCCGGAATCGAAGCCATGACGCGGGGATTTTTCACATACACCTTGCAACAAAATCTCATCCGGATCGAGCAGGAGTTGAACCGGAAACTTTATCCGAAAAACTACGCAAGACGAATCGAGTATGACCGTGAAGCGCTGCTGGAAGGAGATACCGGTGCGCAGGCGTCCTATTTCCGTGCCGCGCTCGGCGGACCGGGTACCGGGTTGGGATGGATGACCGTGGACGAAGTCCGTGGCCGCAAGAACCTGTCGCCGCTGGGCGGCGCGGCAGCCGAAATTTACGACCCGAGACTATACGAAGGAAACAGTAATGGAAAAACTGATGGAAATTTGGGGGCAGAAAAAGAAACTGCCTCCGATGACAAACCGGATAACGGAACCGGACCGCGTGACGGGGACGATCCGGATGCAAAGCGGTGACAAAACCGTTTCTCTTTACCTTTACGGTCCTGTTTCCGAATGGATGGGCGAAGACGGTGTCAGCGCAAAAGACATCGTGAATGCTGTCGATTCCATTCCACCGGGAACAGAACAGGTATTCCTGCATATCAACAGTCCCGGCGGTTCCATATTCGAGGCGAAAGCGATATGCGCGAACATCAAGCGTATCAGATGCCAGACCGTCGCTATCGTTGACGGACTCTGTGCTTCTGCCGCTGTCAGCATCGCGCTGGCCTGCGGCAAGGTACAGATGATGAAAGGGTCGTACATGATGATTCATCAGGCGTCCAGCGTCGTTTTCGGCAACAAACAGGACATGCGGAAGATGGCGGACACGCTGGAAACAATCGAGCAGTCCATTGTAGACTGCTATGTCGAAAAAACCGGACTTTCGCAAGAAGAAGTCATCGCCATGATGGACGCGACCACATGGTTTGAGGCAGACGCGGCGAAAGAAAAAGGTTTTGCGGACGAAGTGATAGACGAACCACAGAAACCACCGAAAGAACCAGAGAACAAGACAGAGGAACCGAAAGAACCGGACAGACAAGGACGATACATGACCAATGCCAACCGATTGCGGTTATTGGAATTGATGTAACGATTTTCAGGTAATGGCTCATCAGGGCCAGTTTTTTATCCACAGAGACCTTCGGGTCTCTTTTTTTTAGGCGAATGGAAAAATGGACAAATCTTTGAATGAACTGCGCGACAAGATCGCCGAACTGTCCCGACAGGCCAACAACATGATCGAGAACAAGGGCGGCACGATCTGGAGCGAAGAGGAACAGACCTCTTTCGACAACATCGTCAACCAGATCAACGCGGGCAAGAAACAGATGGCCTCAATCGAGGCAATGAGAGAAAACGACGCAGAGAACTTTTTCAAGCAGGTGACGAACGCGAAGCCGGAAGAAAACGGTGAACAGAAAGCGGCGTTCGAGATGTACTTCCGGAAAGGAGCGATACCGGAAATCAGCAACGCCATGTCGAAGGGAACGGATGCCGACGGGGGTTATACCGTTCCGGAAGAACTGGCATCGTATGTCATTGATGCACTGAAAGCCTTTGGCGGAATGCGTACCGCAGCATCCGTCATGTCCACGGAAAGCGGCGTAGAAATGAAATGGCCAACTTCCGACGGACGTGAAGAACTGGGTGAAATCGTCGGTGAAAACGCGGCAGTGACCGAACAGGCTATCACCTTCGGCATAACCAACTTGCAGGTTTATAAGTATTCCTCGAAAAAGCTGGCTCTGTCCGTGGAACTTGTGCGGGACTCCGGTATCGACATCGTGCGCTATGTCATCAACCGGCTGGCGACACGTATCGCACGCGTCCAGAACAAGCACTTCACCACAGGTACCGGAACCGGCCAGCCGAAAGGCATCGTAACCGCAGCAACGACAGGTGTTACTGGCGCGATCAGCTACGACACCATGCTCCAGCTGAAACACAGCATCGACCCGGCATATCGCGGCCGTGCGGCATGGATGATGTCCGACGCGGCAGTGCTGTCCCTGGCCCTGCTGAAAGACACCACCGGACGTCCGATCTGGCAGCCTTCCATGACATCCGGCTCCCCGGACATCCTGCTGGGCCAGCGCATCATCGTCAACAACGATATGCCGGAAGCCAAGCCGATCATCTACGGTGATCTGGGCGCCTACCAGATTCGTGATGTCCGCAACAGCGCATCGCTGCGTCGCTTCGACGACTCCAACTTTGCCCTGAACGGGCAGGTCGGGTTCTGCCAGTGGCACCGTTCCGGCGGCAACCTGCTGGACACCAATGCCGTGAAAGTCTTTGCGGTAGCGACCAGCGCCGGTGATTCCAAATCTTCTGGTTCCAACTGATACGGAAGTCCCGTCCTGAAACATGGACGGGAAACGAACATAGAGGAGAACCATGTCTAGCGTAACGTTGGAAGAAGCCAAAAAGCACCTTCGAGTCGAACATTCCGAAGAAGACGCCTTGATACAGACTTACATCGAGGCGGCGGAAGACTGGATTGCCAAGCGGTGCGGGACGTTCGACGAACTGCCGAAAGCGCTGGTTGCAGCCGTTCTCCTGTTCGTTGGCGACCTGTACGAAAACAGGGAAATCCAGTTCACATCCATCAAGATGTCCACATCGAAAACGATGGAAACACTGGTAGCGCCTTACAGGAGAGTCGATCTATGAGAATCGGACTATTGAGAGACCGGATAGCGATTTACAGACCGGTCATGACACGTGACGACGCGGGCCAGCCCGTCAAGGACTGGGAACATGTCTGTGACACATGGGCCGACATACTTTTCACGACGGGCAAGGAAAGCATCAAGTCGGAGCGTGAGAACTACCAGCCCAAAGCGAGCTGCCGGATCAGAAAACGTGATGTGGACATGAGCATGCGTGTGGTTTTTGACGGAGAAATCTACGACATCGTGGAGAAACTTCCGGCCAGGACGCACATTGATCTGGTCATTCAGAAGGTGGCGACATGAGCGCAGTCAATTTCACCGTCGATTTCTCGGCTGACGATCTTGTCAAACGTCTGAAATCCATTGTGGACGAGCCGAACGCGAAGCCGTCCATTCTGGGGAAAGCCGTAGCGGCAGGTGCAAAGGTCGTGTATGACGAATTGCACCAAAGGGTCCCGTTCAAAAGCGGGTTGCTCAAGGGTTCGGTCTATCGCTATTTCGATCCGGCGATATCTCCGTCAGCGCAGAACATCAACTATCGCGTGGGCGTCAACGTCACGAAGGCCCCGCACTGGTGGCTGGCCGGTCATGGACATAATGTCTATGAAGGGCAACGTATCTATTTCATAGGAGGCGACCAGTTCCGGACACGGGGCGGAAAAAAACCGAAAGGCGGCCGTGTTGTACGGCACATCAAGGGCAATCCCTATCTCGAACCGGCATGGGAAGCGTCGAGAGAAAAAGCGATAGACACGATCCGGGCAACCTACATGCGCATTGCTGTGGAGACCATCAATGGAAGAAACACTGGTTAAGGTCCTGTCGGCGCTTTTCGGCGACCGGGTTTTTCCGGATGTCGCGGAGATAGACACTCCCGTTCCGTTCTGTGTGTATCGCCAGATCGGCGGAACGCCGGTCAATACCTTGGACGGTGTGCCAGCCGACAGAAAAAACGCCATTGTCGAGATCGTAGTCGTATCGCGAACACGAAAAGAAACCATGTCCCTGATACGGGCCGTTGAGGACATGCTGGTTCAGGGGCCGGTTTATGCGAATGTCGTGTCAGGTGTGCAATCCATGTATGACGATGAAACGAAACTGAGGGCGGCGACACAGGAATTCTCGATCTGGGACATCGAACCGCAGCAGGTCGCGGAAGGCGTCGTCGTTGTGCCGGCGCTGCCGATCACGCCGGATCCGGTCGAAACATTTAACGAGATATTGAACAAATGACAACATTTTCGGAACAAATCAACAGTCTGGCAGTCAGGGCGGCCACGGAATGCAAAACGCTGCATACCAAGATCGGGGCACTGCTCAATTTGTCCACGACAGACAAAACATCTATCGTGGCGGCTCTCAATGAGGTCAAGGCGCAAGCCAATACAGCGGCATCGTCTGTCAATGATCTGGCATCCCGTCTGAGTACCGTCGAAACCCAGCAGTCCACCAATACCGGAGACATCGGAACGATCCGGACGTCCGTAACTGCCTTGCAGACCTCCGTATCCGGTTTGCAGTCCCGGATCGAGGCACTGGAAAGCTCGGTCGGATCGGCAACCGAAATCGATGATGAAAATGTCTCTCTCGATACAACATACTCGTCGTCGAAAATCGTCGATGTCGTCAACACAGCCAAACAGGCCGTAAAAGACGAGCTGCTGGGCGGCGCCGGTGAGGCGGTCGATACCCTGAAAGAACTGGCCGATCTGATTGCTACCAACAAAACGGCTATTGAGGCGCTGGAGACCATCGCGGGCGGCACTATCCGGTATGACCAGGAACAGACACTGACCGATCTGCAAAAAGAACAGGCCCGTGCCAATATCGCTGCCGCCAAAGAAGCCGATGTAACAAGTCTGCAATCAACCGTGACAGGGTTGCAGACCAGCGTCAGCAAAAACACGACCGATATCTCTGCCTTGACCGCGGCGGTCGGAGATACAACGGTTGATTACGTTGCTGTATTTGAGGCTGCACTAAACGCAGAGAGCGCATGACATCCCTGTCCGACAATCTGAAACAGGTCATCGAGCGGATCGCCGCCGAAATCAAGACGTCACAAGGGGGCACAGGTCTTCTTGCCGGTCAAATCATCACCAGTGTCATACCCATCGAAAAAACCGGAATCATCAGGTGTGACGGCAGGACATTGCGTGGCGACGGGGAGCATGCCGGTTTCGTTGCATTGGTATCTGCTATGCAGACATCGAACCCGGAACTGTTTCTGACGGCCGAACAATACCAGACAAGACTGGACACCTTCGGCGAATGCGAGCGTTTTTCTGTCGGAGACGATAACGGCGTCACGACATTGCGAATACCGTGCTTGTTCGATACATGGCACAAACTTCTATTTTATATGGTCGTTTCAACTTAAACATTCAATTTTTACACAAGCCGCCTTCGGGGGGCTTTTTTTATGAGGGAAACAATATGTCAGTCAAATTACCGAATGGAGCGATTGTCAGCATTGCTAGCGAACGGGGCGAGGCTATCAACTTCACAGCAATCACAAACGCCAATCCCGCTGTTGCGACAGCAACAGGGCACGGGCTTTCCAAGGGAGATATTGTCAGCGTCACGTCCGGCTGGAACAGGATCAACGACAAAGTGGTACGTATCGGGACGCCCGAAACCGACACATTTGAGCTGGAAGGCATCGATACGACCGATACGTCGGCTTATCCGGCGGGCAGTGGCACAGGATCGGTCAAAAAGGTGTCGGAATGGACGCAAATCCAGCAGATCACCAACGTCGAAACATCCGGCGGCGAGATGCAGTTTGCGACCTATTCGTTTCTTGAAAACGATTATGAATCCCAGATTCCCACCCAGTCTTCGGCCCAGTCGTTGACGCTGACGATTGCCGACGATGCGTCCCTGCCGGGTTACAAGGTGTTGAAAGAGGCGTCCGAAAAAAGAGCGGCCGTTCCGATCCGGATCACACTACCAGACGGATCGGTCATCCTGTACAACGGCTATGTCTCGTTCAACGAAACACCTACGATGACCAAAGGGGAAATCATGGCGGTTTCCGCGACGATTTCCCTGCTGACCCGCCCTGTCCGTTATTGATGAGGTGAACCATGAGCAAACCGAAATTCACGCTGGACCCGAAACCGACATTCGATCTGAAAGTGCCCGTGCCTGTGCCCGGAGAGGGTTTTACGGAAATCACCCTGACATGCCGGTACCGCAACCGCACACAGTTCGAACAGTTCCTTGACGAAATCAAAGAGAAGACGAACAGCGAAATCGTCATGCTTGTTGCGACAGGCTGGAATGTCGATGCGGAGTTCAACGAAGGAAACGTGGAAAAACTTGTCGAGAACTACATGGGTTCCGCCAGTTCCATCGTGGGGGCTTACGCAGAAGAACTGATGAAAGTCCGGGAAAAAAACTGATCGAGGCAGTCCGGCGTCTGTACCGCCGTGATCCGGATGCGGCAGAGCTTGCCGCGTTCGGCCTACGGACAGACGACTTTGCCGAGCCACCCTTGCCGGTTTTTCCGGACAACTGGCAATCATTTCGCGTATTTACTGCCATGCGCACACAGTGGCGGTATGTGTCCGGCATGGCGGGCACGATAGCAACGGGACTGGATTATTCCGCGCTTGCAGAAGTCTGGAAGCGCACGAAAACCCCGAAAAAGGACAGGGATTTCATTTTCAGCGATTTAGTAGTCATGGAAGCTGCGGCGATGGAAATCATGAACGAGGTACGAAATGGCGACAGGAGATAGTGCAAGCCTGACAATCGGAGCCAATACCGAACCAGCGAAAGCCGAGATACAAAGTCTGGCCGATGCGTTAACGAATATGGCGCGTCAGGCAAACAAGGCCGGTACTGATGCGACAAAGGCTTTTGAAGGTCAGGGACGTGGGATTCGCTCTATCAAAAATCAGGCGGACAACCTGCTGGCAGAATATGTGTCAATGGGTGATGCCATAAGCAAAATAGAAGCGAAAGCCTCCATCAAAGGAATAGACATATCCCCGCTGAAAGGATTGCTCGATATCGTCCGTCAAGCCAAGGCTGCATTCGACCAGCTCGTTTTATCGGAGCGCGAAGCGGCTTCCTCGGCCAGACAGGCAGCCTCCGACGTGGCGTCTTTCAACAAGCAGATCGATACCAATCTGGCCAGAGCGCAAAGCGGTCTTTCGGCGCAGTCTGGCGATTACTACAAAAATCTCGCATCTGTTCGCGGGATCACGATTGACGACAGTGCCAACCAGAAATTGCTCATGACCGATTCGCTGAATGCGGCCAACCAAAAGACGGTGGCATACAACCGTGAGGCGGAACGGATCGCCCGTCAGGTCGAGACGCAGACCAGAAATCTCATGAATTCCATTGAGAATACGGCGAACAATCTGGCAACGTCAGGCATGACGGCTTCACAGGCATTCGAGTACCGTATCCAGAAAGCCGGTCTGGATATGACGCAATTTCAGCCAGCCATCAACGAGCTGAAAGCGGCCGAACAGCAGTTTGCCAAAGTCAACGGACAAGTGAAGGATGGCGACCAGTTCTTCCAGAAATACGGCATGTCGGCCAAGCAGTATGCGGCGTCCTTGCGTGGTGTCCCGGCGCAGATCACCGATATTGTGGTCTCCCTGCAAGGCGGTCAGCGTCCATTGACCGTGCTGCTGCAACAGGGCGGACAGTTGAAAGACATGTTCGGAGGTGTTCTTCCGGCGGCCAAGGCGTTAGGCTCTACGTTGCTGACGATGATCAATCCCGCAACGGTGTTGGCAACCGTTATCGGGACGCTGGGTGTAGCTATATATCAGGGTGCGGACGAATCGGACAGGCTGAACCAGGCACTTATCAAAACAGGTGGTGCGGCAGGAATGAGTGCGTCCGAACTGTCGTCTCTGGCTGAACAGGCCGGTAATGTCAGCGGAAGATACAGTGCCGCACGTGAAGCGATCGAGGCGATGGCGTCGTCCGGAAAAATGACATCCGCTGAAATAACGGAGGCCATGCGAGGTATTGACGCTGCGGCGACCGTAACCGGAAAATCGGTGACTGAAATAGCAGAATCCTTTGTCAAAGTCGCCGAAAAACCATCCGACGCCGTACTGAAACTGAACGATGGCGTAAATTTCTTGACGGCATCTACGTACCGTCAGATCGTCGCGCTCGAAAAACAGGGGAAAATGCAGGAAGCGGCCCTTGTTGCCATGAAAGCCTATAACGATGAAATGCTGGACCGCGCTCCCGAGATGGAAAAGCATCTCGGTTACATAGAATCTGGTTGGAGAAACGTCAAGGACGCCATTCTGGATGCATGGGATACGCTGAAATCGTTTGGTCGCGAAGATGCTTACTTTGACGTTAAGGATTATACGCAGCGGTTGGCAAATGCCAGAATGGGGGGAGATGCGCAGCAGATAGCAGAGTTTGAAAAAAAACTTGCCGACGCCCAAAAACGGTACGACGAGCTTTCCGTGTCAGCAAGAAAGACCGGCGAGGAAATCCGGAAACAGAATGATGAGCTGCAAAAAGCCGTCAAGGAAGTCAAAGAAAGCGGCAAACGGAAGTCCGATCCCGAAAAATCCTATTACCAGTCCACGTATGAAACCATCACCCGCCAGATTGAACAGTTGAAACTGGAAGCCCAGCAGGAAGGCGCGCTGACCAATGCGCAAAAATTGCGCATCCAGATCGAAAATCAGGCAGCCGACAGCAAGAAAAAACTGACGGCCGTGCATAAAGAATACCTGAACAAACAACTGGATGAACTGGAAGTGCTGGAAAGGGCGGCCAGCGACCGCAAGTTCATCAAGGATTACGAGAAGCAGTATCGTGACGAACTCGACAAAACCGTCAGGTCGTATGAAGACCAGATCGCAGTAGTCGGCATGTCCACCGAAAAAGCGGAGATGTACCGCAAGGAACTGGAAATCATGCGAGACGCCTACAACCGGATCGAAGACGCCGAAAAGAAAGGCATCCTGCCGGAAGGCTACGATGCGAAAATCCTGGAAGACGCCAGAAACCAGATCGGCCTCATGTTGCAGAAACAGCAGGAACTCAAAGATGTGAGAAACGATCCCTGGCTGGCCCTGAAAGAATCCCTGGAGACCTACAAGGAATCGGCACGTGATGCCGGGACGCAAATCCGCGATTTCGCGAAAAACACCTTCCAGTCGATGGAAGACGCTTTCGTCAAATTCGCGACAACGGGCAAGCTGTCGTTTTCCGATCTGATTGATTCGATCATCGCCGACATCGCCCGGATGTACGCGAAAAAAGCGACCGCCAGCCTGTTCGACGCCCTGTTCCAGCTGGGAGGCCAAACGATTGCTTCCGGACTGGGTTCCATATCCGGATCGTCCAGTTCCGGCAGTTCGGGAGTCGGGTTCAAATACGACGCGAACAAGTTTGCCAGCGGATTACAGTTCCGTGCATCCGGCGGCCCGGTATCCGGAAAATCGGCCTACATCGTCGGCGAGCAAGGGCCGGAACTGTTCGTGCCGAACACGTCCGGCCAGATTCTTCCGAATGGAAGTTTCGGAGGAACGAACGGAATCAACGTCCAGATCAGCCACAAAAACGAGGGGACGCCTCAGCAGGTCATGGACACGTCAGCCGATTTCGACGGCAAGAATTTAATCATCAAAATCGTCACGCAAGACATCCAGAACGACGGCATGATCTCACGGACCATGTCCAAGACATTCGGGATGCGGCGTGCAGCAGGAGCGATGTAATGAGCGTAATCATGCCGAAAATACTCTACGAGCGAATCGTCAAGGACAGCTATTCCTGGACGCCGCAAACCGCATTCATCCGGACGGAAATGGAAGTCGGGCCGATGCGTCAGAGACAGCGGGCCAGCACCATGCCGACGACCCTGACTTTCAAGATGATGCTGACACGGGAACGACTGTCTGTCCTGGAAGCCTGGTACAAGTACAAGCTGGAAAACGGCGCGGCATGGTTTTTGATGCCAATCGAATCAGGCGAAGGACGAGTGGAAACCAGTGTCCGGTTCTCGGAACCGTATCAGGTATCCCTGTATGGATATGACTGCTATTTCGTAAGCTGCAATCTGGAAATCAACGACATGCCGATGATGACGGAAGAAAAACTGGAGCAATACCTTGACTGATACCAGCCTGAAAGAAGCGATCCGTGAAGCGTATGCGTCCGCGCCATCCAGCGAGGTCGTTTTGTTCACCATCGAGATGAACCACCCGAAATTCACGCAACCGCTCAGGGTGGTACGCAACAACGTGAAACTGGAAGCGTATCTGGAAGACTCCGCTCCGGAAAATCCCGGCGAAAAAGTCACGTTTGTGCCTTACGCGTTTGATCTTACCCTGCCGGAAATGGACGAATACGGAAAACCGGAAATCACCATCACCATCGACAACGTAGGACGGGACATCATGAACTACATCGAGGCAGCCGTCAGAACGCGGTACAAGATCGACGTGATCTACCGGCTCTATCTGGCGTCCGATACGAGCGGGCCACAGAACGACCCGCCGATGGTCATGCAGGTCAACACGATCAACGCCACGCCCAAAAGCATCTCGCTGGTGGCCGGATTCGCCGACCTGTCGAACCGGACGTTTCCAAAATTTTTGTACACACTCGAACAGTTTCCATCCTTGCAGACATCATGATGACACCCCAAGACGTGATTGGTTACATCGGATTGCCCTGGATAGCTGGCCAGCGCGATTGCTGGCTGTTTTTCCGGGAAATCTCTGAAAAACACTACGACCGTACCATCCCGACTGTGGACGTGGACGTCATGGACATTCGCGACGTCATCCACAAGGTCGATGCCGAGAAAAAGGCGCGCTGGGAACAGATCGGCCGTCCGGAAGACGGCTGTGCAGTCCTCATGAGCCGCAACCGGTTTCCGGTCCATATCGGCATGTGGCTGGACATCGACGGCGGAAAAGTCCTGCATTGCGCCCAGGGCATGGGCGTGGTTTTTCAGAACCGGCAGGCACTGGCTTTCGACGGATGGACGGGACTCACTTACTGGCGATACAGGGAAATTGACTGAAACGAGCGAAACATGCCTCACGTACTGACACACTACAATCCGTTCACTCCGTCACGGGACTACCGGCATGCGCAGGTTCTGTCTGGCACTGTCATCGCCGAACTGCAACCGGAAACCGACCTGCCGTACATTTGCCTTTTTAACGGAAAGCCCCTGCTGCGCAAGGACTGGGGCAAGGCACTGGAAGAAACGGACATCGTCAATTTCGTGGTATTGCCGCAAGGCGGTGGCGGCTCCAATCCGTTGAGGATTGTTGCAATGATTGCCGTTATTGCTATTGCTGCGTGGGCGCCAGGAGCAATGGGTTTGGCCGCTGGAACATTAGCTGCATCGGCTGCTTCTGCCGCCATCGGTCTCGTCGGTTCCGCGTTGGTCAATCTCCTGATCCCAGAAAAAACCGCCCTGTCCACGTCCGGCTATTCGACCGCACAGGCGTCTCCGACCTATTCCTTGTCCGCACAGGGCAACGCCTCCCGTATCGGCGAGGTCATCCCGGTGCAGTACGGCAGGCACCGGCGATATCCGGATTTCGCGGCATCGCCGTATGTCGAATACAACGGAAACGAACAATACCTGTACGAACTGTTCTGTATCGGACTGGGTGAATACACCATTGCCGGCATCCAGATCGAGGATACCGCTATCAGCAATTTTGAGGAGGTGCAAACTCAGATCGTCAATCCGGGCGAAGCCCTGGTGCTGTTTCCGGCTAACGTCGAAACGTCGGCTGAAGTATCAGGCCAAGAGCTGGAAACCAACGAAACCGTTGGGCCGTTTATCGCCAACACGGCCGGTACGACCGCCAACCGGCTGGCGATTGACGTGGTCTGTTCCCGCGGCCTGTATCTGATCGACAAAAAGGGACGCACGAACGCCAAAAGCATCACGTTTCGGGTCGAGGCGCGAGCCGTGGACGATATCGGAGCCGCAACCGGCGGCTGGGTCGTGTTGGGGACACATACCATCTCGGCAGCGACGACCACCCCGCAGCGACGGAGTTACAGCTACACCGTGACGGCCGGCCGCTACGAGGTGAGAGTCACACGGACAGATACCAAGGACACCAGCACGTCGGCGGGGCATGAAATCGACTGGACAGGCCTGAAAGCCTATCTGGTCGATGCCGGAAACACCTATGACGGCATGACGCTTTTGGCGGTCAAGATGCGGGCCACCAACAACCTGTCATCGACGACCAGCAAGAAAATCAACGTCATCGCCACACGGAAACTCAAAACCTGGCATCCCGATGCCGGCTGGTCGGCTGCGACAGTCGCCACCCGATCCATCGCCTGGGCCTTCGCGGACGCTTGCCGTGCAGACTACGGCGGCAAACTCGCCGACCGGCAGATCGACCTGCAAGCCCTCTACGAACTGGATCAGGTCTGGACGGAACGGGGCGACAATTTCGACTACGTGTTCGACACGAAATCCACGACATGGGAAGCCTTGCAGACCATTGCGAGAGCTGGCCGAGCGAAGCCATACCGGCAGGGCGGCATGGTCCGTATCGTCCGGGATCAGGAACAGTCGGTGCCAAGCGGTATGTTTACGATGAACAACATCGTGAAAGACTCGTTTGCCGTCGACTACCTCATGCCGACCGACGAGACGGCGGACGCGGTGGAAATCGAATATTACGACGAGCGTATCTGGCAGTGGAAAACCGTCCTGTGCAAAATGCCCGACTCACTGGCCGAGGAACCGGTCTCCGTCAAATTGCTGGGTGTGACCAATCGGGAACAGGCCTGGCGGGAAGGCATCTACATGGCCGCCTGCAACCGGTATCGCCGACGCACGATATCGCTGACGACCGAAATGGAAGGGTTCATCCCGGTGATGGGCGATCTGTGCTACATCTCGCACGACATGCCGCAGTGGGGGCAGTCCTCCGTCGTCAAGGCATACGATGCGGAAACCAACACCCTGACCCTCTCCGAAAAAATGGAGTGGCAGGACGGTCAGACCCACCAGATCGCCTTGCGAAGACGGGACGGTACTCCGTTCGGGCCGGTGGTGGTCACGAAAGGGGATACGGATTATCAGGTGGTCATGGATCCAGATGTGGCGCTGGATTTTCCCATCTCGACCGGCATGGAGATGGAGCCGACCTACTGCACCTTCGGATGGCTGGAAACCTGGACACAACCGGCTCGGGTCTTGTCCTGCAAACCCTCCGGCATGTACAAGGTCGCCATCGAACTGGTGGGAGAAGACGATGCCGTGCATCTGGCCGATCAGGGCATCTATCCGGAAGAAACCGTCCACAGCCAGCTGCCCGGCGAAGTGACGCGGCCGGTCATTACCGGTCTGATCGTCCGCTCCATGCCGGGCGATGTCAGCACGGCATTGCTGAGCTGGAATCCGGCGCCGTGGGCGACATCCTACGACATCGAACAGAGTGCCGATCTGGTCACGTGGACACGCTCGGGCGACACCACCGCACCGGCGTTCACGACCAAAGCCATCTACGAAAACGCCACGTATTTCCGCGTGCGTGGTGTCGGGACCGCCACCGGGCCGTGGGTCATGATCGCCTACGCGACCGGAGCGGATTACATGTGGGACGCAGACGAAGATACGTTGATGTGGGATGAGGACGAAACCACGCCTATGTGGAACGCATGATTTTTGATTGAGGAGAAAAACATGGCACTTGAAAACACATTGCCGGACATTCTGGAATTTACCGGAAACAGTATTACACAGGGCGATTTCAAGGTTGCGTTAAACAAACTGATCCTGTATCTCAATGAGGTACTTGGAGCAGACGGCAGCAAGGCTATTCCATCTGGCATCATCTGCCTTTGGTCGGGATCGGTCGATAACATCCCGGACGGCTGGGCGCTGTGTAACGGAGAGAACGGCACAGAGGATTTACGGGACAAATTCATTGTCGGCGCGGGAAGAAACTATGCCGTCAATGCGACCGGCGGCAATGCATCGCAGACAGTCAATCTGTCCGGGAGTACAGGGGCGACGACGTTGTCTGTCAATCAGATGCCGAGTCATACGCATACGTTTCCGATGCGATCAAAACTTTCTAGTACGAATTATTCGTCACCTTCGTATACAAGGAACTCGAATGATTCGTCTGGTTATACAGATGCAACAGGAGGGAGCCAGTCTCACTCGCACAGCCTGTCCGGTTCCGCCACCGTCAGCACCTTGCCACCGTATTACGCCAAGTGTTACATCCAGAAACTTTGACAACAAAGGACAAAACCATGAAAGAACACGTTACTGTCATCCCGTCTGACAAGACCATCATCGTGGATGGGATCGCACTGCCATGCGATTTCGAGGCACCGTCCGGCCTGCACGCCCTGCAATGGCACAATGGAGAAGGCGAGCTGGAGATCATCGAAAACGGACGAATGACCAATCAGGCTATTGCCAGTTACACGAGCGAGGTCAAGCCTTACGTCGATATCTGGCAAGCGAAATACGACGAGATCAATACACCGGTTGTCCCGACACTGGAAGAAGCCCGGGAAGCCAAACTGTCTGAGCTGACCAGTGCATTTGACACTGCGGCACAAAACGCGCACATCATGTCATCGGTCGGCTTCGAAATCGACGCCAATGAAGTGGCCAACCGGAACATCGAGGGGTTGGTGCTGGTCATGAGCGACACGGACACGACGATGTTTTGCGATTACAACAACGAGTTCCACGAAGTCACCAAAGCGCAACTGGAAACCATGCGCAAGGAAATCGTCGTGAACAGCCAGCGCCTGTATCAGATCAAGTGGACATACCGAACACAGATCGAAGCCGCTGCGACTGTTGACGAACTGGACGCTATCCAGATCAATATCGTATGAGCATCGAGCAGATCGGCATCGCATTCGACCAGTTCGTCAACGCCTGCTGTGGCGGCTGGGCGGACGAAACACTGTCCTGTCGTGCATGGCGACAACGAGAGAGGAAAAGGCACTGGGCGATCACAAGGCGCGTCATTGACGCGCTTTTTTTATGGCTGTTCCGCCAGAAAGACCACTGCCAGACGGCCTACGAATCAGAGTTACAGAGGCGGCATTTGCCGCCGGAATTGAGAGATAACCAATGATGGACGAAAAAGACCTGCCGGATGATCCGCATAAAGCGCATGGCGTGTTGATACGCAAAATCAACGAGCACACCGAAAAAATGCACCGACTGGACGAAAAGCTGGATGACGTGATCTCTGAAAATCGCACTCAAAATGAAAAACTGGATCGAATCGAAAAAAACACGGCAGGTCTGGTCAATGCATTTGAAGCAGGAAAAGGCACCGTCAAAGTCGGCAAATGGATCGGCGGTCTGCTGATCTTTTTTTGTTCTGTTGGTACAGCGGCTGTCAGTTTCTGGGACGCCATCGTCCGTGTGATCGAAAAAGGAGGATGACATGGACAACAAAAAAATCCGGCTGGCCGTTGGAGCGCTGGCCGTATCGGCAGCGGCGCTGGTCGGCATCGCCACCCACGAAGGCTACCGAAGCGAAGCCTACAAGGATACGGTTGGCGTACCGACCATCGGGTTCGGCGAAACAGCCGGCGTGAAGATGGGTGACAAAACCACACCGGAACGGGCACTTGTCCAATTACTTGAGAGCACCGAAAAACACGCCGACGCCATCCGGCAATGCATCCGTGTGCCGCTCTACCAGCACGAATTCGACGCCTACGTTTCGCTAGCTTACAACATCGGCACCGGTGCGTTCTGTCGCTCCACGCTTGTGAAAAAACTCAACGCCAAAGACTATGCCGGAGCTTGTGAAGAAATCAGACGCTGGAACAAGGCAGGAGGGAAGGTCTTGCCCGGACTGGTCAAGAGGAGAGAGGCGGAATACGAAATGTGTATGGGGGCGAAATTAGCAAGATAAAGGAATTTAGAACGCAATACGAATACACGGGGCTTTTCTGCGGTTGCGTGCCGGTGTACGTCAATTTTGACGGAATGGACGGAGCGGACATGATGACCCGCGAATTTGTGCCTGACTGTCTCATCGAAATAGTTTCTGATGTATGGGATTTCATCGCCGATTGTGTCGGGTTTGAGGGCGGCTGGAAGATCAGCAGGATACGGAAAAACAAGCATTTCAAGGGAGAAGCGAAATGACAAGAGAAGAATTGCCACAAGAAAAACGGACACGCTGTGAGGTCTGGACGCGGGTGATGGGGTACCACAGGCCGGTCCATAACTTCAACGCAGGCAAACAGGCGGAATTTAAAGAACGGAAATGCTTTAAGGAACCCGTCCAGCTATAAGGAAAAACCGAATAACTGAAAAAATGGAAAACCTGAAAACGAAATCGATCATCCTGCTTGCCGGTCTTGTGACCGGCATTTTTTTGGGCTGGATCGTCAACGGCTGGCGACTGTCCGCCGATTCAACTACCGAGAAACTCTCGGCAGTTCAAGCAGGAGCCGACCATTTTCGTGACGCCACGAAAATGATCAACGAAGAATCAAATCAGTACGTAAGAAAAACTTACGAACTGAATTGATAACTATTCGGAAATTCCGAATAGTTGTTGATAACCAGTTATTTGGTTTTTCCGAATAACTGATGATCCAAGATTTTGGATCAAACTTGGAGCAAAGAACTGCTTACAGATTGTAAGCAGATGAGCTTGTGAATCAAAAACACTGAAAAATGAAAAGCAAAATCAAAATAGCGGCTTTTTTTCTGGGTGCAGGATTCGCCGCTGGCTGGATCGTCAACGGCTGGTGGAGCGGAAACCGGATCGCCAGACTGGAAAAAGACCATGCCGAAGTCGTCCTGAAAGCCGAACAGGATGTCCGCAAAAAAGAACAGGCCATGCAGGCGGAACACGACGCGCTGGCCAAAAAATATGAAAAGGAAAAAAAGAATGCACAAACTGAAATCGACCGGCTGCGCAACCGCATTCGTGCTGGCACTGTGCGCCTGTCAGTCGCCACCCGTAGCGGTGCAGTGTCCTCAAATCCCAGAACTGCAACTGGAGAAACGCGAGCCGAACTTGACGCACAGACTGCTGACGATCTTGTCGCCATCGCAGCCGACGGAGATGATGCTATCCGGGAGCTGAATCTGTGTATCGACCAGTATAACGCGATCAGATAACGGTGCGACCGTCTGCCATGCGTCACCATGACAGACGGCCACTTCCGGCAGATGCGGCTGCCTTCGGCCTTGGCACACGTCATGCACGTGCATGCCAAGGTTATTTTACGGAGGCATTCCATGCAAGCGAAAAGGTGTGACAACTGCAACAAAAAACTGTTTGAATACAATAATTTAACCATCTCTTGCGAAAAAGCAAACAAGCGGCAGGAAGAGCTTGCAATTTGCTGCCCACGTTGTAAAATAATCAACAGAGTGACGGTCGTCGAACTGCGCAATGTCAATAAGCCAGCCTGAGTGCTGCGCGTCAAACATTCCTCTTTTTTTACCCTTCTTTTTGTTGTAATCCCCAGAACGCCGAGAGCGTTACGAACGGGAGCAAATCATGGCCACTGTACAAAGTAGTGGTGTAGCAAAAGCGGGCCTCACAACCGGTATCATCGGTACATCTTTGGCGGGACTTTGGGCGCTTGGTGCCGGCAACAACGGTAACGGCGGCATCCTTGGCGGTCTTTTTGGTAACAATGGAAATTGTGGTCAGGCTATGGCCGCTATGGGCGTTTTGGCCGAAAAAGACGCAAAAATCGCTGAGCTGACCGCGCAGAAATACTCCGATAATCAGGACGCGGTTTTGTATCAGGCAACCCGATCCGAAAACAAGGCTCTCCGAGATGAGCTGATGGCGTTTATCACTCCGCTGTCACAAGAATCCGCTGAAAACCGTGTACGTGTCAGCGTGCTGGAAGCACAGCAGAAATGCGAAGTCGAAAAAGCTTTGCTGCGCGAGCAACTCATCGAAGCCAAGATCGACAACTGTTGCTGCCAGATGAATGGAAAAATCGACACAGTCGCCCAGACCGCAGCTTGCGGGATCGCCCAGAACTCGGCCGCAATCGCGTCGCTCCAGAACGTTGTTGGGTCGATCACGGCAACCATCATCCCCAAGAGCGTCATCTGTCCAGAAGTCATGCAGCGTTATAACAGCTGGACGGCCCCGACCGATACTGCGCCGGCGACACAGCCGATCTCCGGGACGGTCAACGTAACAACCCGTAACAAGTAGGAGAGAGCATGAGCGCGATCAGCATGTCTGGTGTGCAGGCCGCGCTCGCTGATTTCGTCGATCAGCGGGTACTGGCGGCAATCGGGAACGATAACTCATTGCTCAAATGGGCTATTGGTGGCGCGTCCACTGTCACTTTGGCGAGATTTGACAAGATCGTGGAGGGATATCTCCCGTTGCTGGCCGGTCTCGGACTGGTGGACGAATCTAAAAACCTGAATATCGAGGCGACAGAGACGTTTGTCAAAAACGCCTTTGACAAGCAGGCGACAGTCAGCCTGCCGGTCATGGGCGTTCCTATTACGTTTGACAAACAGGATGGGGACGCACTGATTGCCTTGCTGAAAAAATACGGAGGACAGTAAAAATGGACTGGAAGCGCGAAACGATATTGCACGAAGTCGAGCATTGCATGTATAAACAAATGGAAAAGATCCTGGACGAGGATGAGCTGGACAGTCAGGACTTGGACGATATCAAGGACTGTCTGGAAAATATCTGCATGATCAAGGATCTCCAGCAGAAAATGGCTGCCGAAGTCAAAAAGTAACCTATTGGCAAAGCCCTCTTGTGAGGGCTTTGTTTTTTGTAGTAGCATGGTTGTTCTTGATTTTCGCAAGTGGAAGAAATTATGGAAAACATGGACGGGATGAATTACAGGATCAGAAAGATCATGCGAATGATTATCAAAGAGGCAAAAAAAACAGGTTACGATGAGGATGACACAATCACATTTTTTGCTTCCTTGGCGTTTGAATTATGGACCGGCGTTCTTGTTCGTGTTCCCCGGGAGGTGGGAGATAGACTCCTCCAAAAATTTGTCGAAGATGTGAAAAGGGAAGCAGAAGAGATAGAGATGATTGCTGCGAAGGATCATTTACAATGATTTTTTACGCAAAAAAGCCGGAGTGTTCAGCTCCGGCTTTATGGCCAACTTACGGTGTTAGCAACCTTTTTCTCATTTAAATCCACAGGGATACGCGCTTATCCCTGACTGTTCCCGTCGTCGTTGGTGGATTGAAACGGTTGGATGAATAACGGGAACGAAGTAATTTTATTTTTTGCAGCTTCTTTTTGTCAACCAGCCCGTGTGCAGCAGAAACAACACCGCCATAATCGCATTTCCGTTATTCCCCACCGACAAAAATGGGAGGGAGCCATTTGACGTCAAATTTTCTCTTTTCGGCATTTTTCGGACCAGACCAGAAACCATGCCAATGAGCGCGGCGGACATGCGGCTTGAGCGTGTGCCCCGATCTTACCGCAGTTTCCCGCTGTTCCTGCAAGCGCTGGCCGGTCACTTCTCCGACACGCCACATTCTGGGCTTGTCAGCTTCAAAAAATCGTAAGCCTTTTTTTGTCTTGTGCCAGTGCGGCCTAGAGGGCTTCTCTTCTGATCTGCTGTATTCAGCGTTTTGGGCGCACAAATACAAGATGATGTTCAAAGCATCGCTAAGATACCGATCCTCAAATTTTGCCTTCACTTCATCCACATCTGTTGTTACCGCCTTGACGTATTTTTCCGCTCTATTGAAAGATTCCTCCAGAGTCCAGTCTCCAAGGTGGACTGGCGTCATGATGAAGTTTCCATCTTTTTCTACCCACCATATCCGCAATTCAGGATCGCTGTCACCTTTTGACTTCTCCAGCCCGAAAAAGAAACCGATAAACTCCTCCGTTTCAAATTCGACGTAGGTGCAGAATGACGGCATACGCATGAAAACTTCTGTCGGAAGTTTTCCAGAAAATTCTGTTCTTGTGACCTCTTCAAGCAACGTCTTGTCCATTCGGACAATATCTTTCGTTAACCTCCAAGAGCCAATACATGACAAAAGATTCGCATAAGCTATGGCCCCGAGAGCCTGTTTATGAGTATCTATACTCGCATAGTCGAGTAACAGTTTAAGTGAGGTATCAATCGGAAGAAAGCACCACGATGGACGTTCAAGATCGGCAATCGTTATCGCATAGACGATATTGAAAATGTCATCGTTGACATCCTGTAATATCCTTTCCTTCCGTTTTACAACACGTTCGATTTCTTCCATTTTCAACTACCATCTTCTCGCGACAAATCTGTCGTATATCCACATTCCCAACGCAGCTGTGCCCATCTGCACAGCCCAAAGAAATACTCCAAGATCATATCCCGTAGCGACAACAAGTATCGTTATCGAGTAACTGAAAATGATACAGAAGAACCATGCTTTGGTGTCGTCCTTCTCGATTTTTTTGAAAAATCTCATTGCCGAAATTCCGGTCAAAATTATGACCATTACGGCAATGTGGCAAAAGATATTCAGGATGATATCGCTGTTCATTTTCCCCTCGTTTTTTACAAACAATTAATAAACAATTTTGTTTTGCAAAAACAAAAATCCGTTTTAAAACAGTAAATTAGTTTTCGGTTCGGATGCCACAAGAGCGACAATAATGTTTTCCCGCTCATTCCATCCTATTCTTATTGTTTGATTGAAATCAACAATTTACAGCGTTTTTGCAATAAAATCTTTTCATAGGGTTCCGCGCGGTTCCGCGCAAATCCTAGCCAAATAATAAACAAATTGAAAACATTTTTTGCTATCCTGAAAAATGTTTACTATTCCGGAGGAAAAATGGGGAGAGTTACCAAACCGCTGACAGCTCTTGAGGTAAAAAAGGCCAGGCCGTCTGAATCAGTTTACCATCTTTATGACGGTGGTGGCCTGATGTTGCAGGTTTCGCCGAAAGGGAAAAAGACGTGGAAGTTCCGGTTCAGAGAAAACGGTAAAATATCTGTCATTTCGCTGGGGCATTTTCCGGATTTCTCACTGGAAGATGCCCGCAAGAAAAGTTCAGAGCTTCGCGTCAAGATTTCCAATGGCATATCAATCATAAGGAAAAAATCCAATCTTTTTGAGGATGTCGCCCGGGAGTGGCATAAACTCGAATCAAGCAATTGGACATCCCGTCATGCAGGAAAAGTGTTGCGATACTTGGAAATTTACATTTTTCCTTTTATCGGAAACGTCGAAATAAACAAACTGAAAACATCAGATTTTCTGATGGTGTTAAAAAAGATAGAAGATTCAGGGAAACTGAGTACGATGCATCGCTGCCGATCCGCCTTAAGTCGAATGTGTGCTTATGCTGTTGCGTGTGGTGACATTGACACTAATCCTGTTCTGATGTTGTCGCGGGCATTGCGACCAGCGAAAAGTACGCACTTTTCTTCAGTTATCACTCCTGTTGATGTTGCTACGGTGCTAAAGAAAATATGGCAATATCAAGGAACTTTTCCTGTGGAGTGTGCCTTGAAAATTGCCCCTTATGTTTTCATGCGGCCGGTGGAACTACGGACAATGAGATGGGATGGGATTGATTTTGATAAAGCGGAATATCATTACCATGTAGGGAAAACAAACATTGATCAAATTGTTCCGCTTTCCCGACAAGTTGTTGCTATTTTGAAAATGTTAAAGCCACTGACCGAGCGTGGAGAATGGGTTTTTTCGTCAAAGCGTATGCCGATGTCTGACAGCACGATCAATAAAGCATTGCGTTCAATGGGGATTACCTCGGATATACTTGTCGGGCATGGATTCCGGGCAATGGCGAGAACACTGCTTGATGAAGAACTGGGTTACAGGATCGATTATATCGAGCAGCAGCTTGCGCATGCAGTCAAGGATCCATTGGGCCGTGCTTACAACAGGACAACCCATCTGAAAGCACGGAAAGAAATGATGCAGACATGGGCCGATTATCTCGACAGGTTGAGAGCATCTTAAGCAGCCCGTTCCGCAATGCGTTTTGCGATGTAATCCTGTATTTCCTGTTCGACCCATACGACAGTGTTGCGTGACATTTTTACCTGTTTGGGGAACTCTCCATCGCTTATCAGCTTGTAAATGGTTGACGTGCTGAGGCAGGTCAGTCTTTTTACTTCTTCAAGTTTTATCAGTCTCATGAAATTTCCTCCATGAATTTGTTTTGCCTTTTTTCTTGCAAAAATAACCACGAAAAAATCAAATGCCTTTTCTCAAAACGGTATATCGTCATCCAAATCCGGTTGTGCTGTTTGTGCCGGCCGTCTGCCGGTCTGTTTGGCTTCGGAATAACTGTTGCGTCCGTTGTTTCCGCTCTGACCACCATTGCCGCTATCCTGCTTGCTGCCAAGCATCTGCATCGTGTTGGCGATGATGTTGGTCTGATACCGCTCTATGCCGTCCTTGTCCGTGTATTTTTGCGTCCGGAGTTTCCCCTCGACATAGACCGGTGATCCTTTTTTCAGATACTGGCCAGCGATTTCGGCCAGCTTTCCGAAGAAAGAAATCCGGTGCCACTCGGTCAGAGATTTTTTCTCGCCGGACTGTTTGTCCGTCCAGTTCTCCGTCGTGGCTACCGCGATACTGGTAACCTGTTCGCCACTCGGCAGATACCGATTTTCCGGATCGCGGCCGAGATTGCCGATAATAGTCACTTTATTTACTGATGCCATTTTCAGCTTCCTTTTCCAGTCTTTTCGCAAAGTCCAATGCGCTGTCAAAAACGATTCCTAAAATTTTCAGCTTCACCGCGTCAGTCTTGTTCGCCAGAACACAGGACAAAACGCATACCGAGACTTGCACAGCCACCGCGTCCTTTTCTTGTTCGTTGAGTTCAGAATTTTCACAAATTTCACGGGACATTTTTTCCGCTAGGTCTTTTATAAAATCAGCTTTCGCGTTTTCTTTTTTCATCATCATAAAAATCAAATATCGCTTAAATCGCCACAATGTGCTGGCAGCTTTACTGTGACAGTTCCTTCCAAAAATTCCGCAAAACGCTTCTGTATGCCTTTTCCCGGTTGGATATGCCCGACAACAACAAAGTCTCTCAGCCGTCCCATATCTTCTTTTGTTACGCGGAAACGCTTCCCGCCCATTCCATAAAACTGGAACGCATTTAAATCGTATCCGTGGAAAACGAAATAATGATTTCCCTCAGAAATGATGTCGCCTGGTTCAAGTTTCATTTTCAATTTGACACCTCAATCGCATAATATTCAGCCGGGCGGTCATCCCCCCTCGGCACGATTACCGTTGTCACGCTATGTATATAGTCATATCCCATGCCTTTTGCGAATTGAGCAGGTGTTTGACCGTTTTGGCAAAACCCACCGTAAACGGTACACGTCACAACGTGGACGTTTTTTTTATCTGACTTCAAAACAACCGTATTCGTATGTGTGGGATTTCCTTTTTTATTGCCTTCCGACGCTCCGACATAAGCACCAACTGTTGATCCCGCAACGGTTAATAATCCCGCATTGGAGTTTGCCGCGAATAAAGAAAATAAAATTGCAATGATCGGTTTTTTCATTCTTCACTCCAATTCAAACGTTGTCCGCAATTCGGGCAATAGTCCCAATTTTCGAGCTTTTGCCCGCACCAGCAATAATAAAAGCCGTCGAATCTCTTTTCTGGTGTAATCGGATATATCCATTCCAGTGCGTTTTCCCACGGACAATTCATATTACTGTGTTCGCCAATATCTACACAAAAATGGTCTGCGATGGCTTGTGCCAATTCGTCGGCCTTGTCGCTATATAAATCGCGCTCTTTCATTATTTGCAAGCAATCTTCGCATTCACTCATAATCACTCCAGTTCCGCCCGCATTTTGGGCATATTTTTTTATCAGCAATAATAGGCGCTCCGCACTCGCAGTTCACCGAAAGCAATTTTCGGAAATAATCTTCAATGACTTCCTGTGGGTAAACGCGGGTGTTCCATATTGAAATCGCGCCATTCCCAAACATCCATCCAGTTCTCACGTCACAATGCGAACACTCGCATCTATAAAAATTGCTGCTTCTTTCCATTCGATTGATTGTTGCTTTAGCGCCGCAAAACGGGCAGGGCAACAATTCAGGCGTTTTGTTCATTTTGTTCATTCCATGCACGCATAGCGTCTTCAAGTTTCAGATAATCGTCTGTTCTGCATTCGCAATTAGGGCAGGCAATAAAATAAAATCTTTTTGTACCAGCATCACAATAATGTATTCGTGGATTGTCTCCACACGTGCAAGCAGCGGGCTCAAGGATTTTGAAATTCATGTTTTTAATGTATAAATTTTTACGCCCCACAAACAAATTCTTTTGACGGCAAAAACAAAAAGACAACTCCCGCGATAAGGGAAAGAAAAATCCCGAGACATAATGCTTTTTTTGCTCCTTCTACTGTCTGCATAACCGGACAAGAGAACACGATAATAATCCCGACGATAGCGATAACCCCGCACGCTCCAGTAATTTTTTCGTAAATGTCACACAAATAACTCATACCAGCCCCCGATCTCTTAAATCCTGATACTTCGCTAAAATAGCGTCCTTGTTTGCTTCGGCTTCCTCAATGGTTTTAAAGGCGTTTCCTGTTGCGAGCAGCGATAAATGGAAAGAGTTTGATTCAAAGAAAGTGAAAGGACAAATTTCTCCGTTAGCCCGGATGTAGTAAACATCTTCATTAGTTCTAAACTTCTTCCGGCTTTCCAGTTCATCGGCCAGAGCAATCAAATATTTTCCAGCTTCCTTTATATCTATCTCACTAAGTTCTTGACAATCTTCATTTATTTCGTCTGGTGAGCAAAACGCGACCTTATATCTACAACCGTCCTTCAAAACGCTTATGTAGAACTCGTCAAAGTCTCCGGCAATATCCACCGCTTCACCGTTTAAAATCCGATCAACTATTTCTTTCATTTCTTTTTCCTCAGAAGACCTTGCATATATGATCTGTAAATGATGTTTCCCCGATAGGGGTTACGATAAAATCCCTGTCACCATAAATATGAGCATAATGTTTTCTCACCATTTTCATGGCTTGTGTTTCGTTGTATGCCTTGGCAAGGACAATATCCGTTTTGCTGTCTAACGTGACCAGAACCGCGAATTGCTTTCGCCCTTTGTATCTAGGTCTTGACGTGTTGCATCCGCAAGTCATACCGCCTCCGCAAGATACCGTGTACCTTTCAGGATCGTTTCAACACGCGGCCGGAACACGACAATTGCATTCGGGAACGGCGCATTAAATTCAGCATTGGAGAATTTCAGACGGCCTTTCAAAAAAGTTATTTCGCCTTTTGTACAGTAGTCATGCCACCATCTTGTGTCGGTACGAGCAGGTAACAGACAGACAACCGTTGCGCCATATTTCGATCTTTCGTAGGCATAAGCGACCCATTCTCCGATTTGTCTGCCGTATGGTGGATTCATCCAACAGGTACCTATCCATGCTTTGGATAAGCCATTGTCTTCTTTCGTGTAATATCGCGAACACTTTGCATTTTCTGGCGTAGCGCACACGTCCAGATCAAAACAAAAATACTCATCGAGTTCGTCAAATAGATCCTGTGGTGTCTCCCATTCGGCTGTCTTGCTAGAAAAGTGGACTTCATTCATTTAACCACCTCGAAATCAATCACCCATACCCAAGGGGCCATACCCCATGATTTCAGTCCCTCTGGATACAATCCGCGCCATAGCTCTTCAAAATCTCGACGAGGGACGCCTGCAACAAGCACTTTTTCGTTTCCATCCCAATCCGTCGCTACGGGAAATTGCGTACCATGATCAAATGACTTGTAAATCCCTTCACGCATCGCATCATGGTCGCTTATGTCATGTAACGGTTCCGCCCTGATCGCCTTGACTTCGAGCGTCAAGCGGCTGGCCCATCGCGGCATGTGGATTGACGGCCTCCAGCCTTGTCTAAGGTTATCGTCAAGATCAACATATTCCGGCGCAGCTACACCGTCTGCCTTGTAATAGCAATGCGCTACGTTCTCATACTTTTCCGAGTGATAAATCCAGTCCGGGTCAGCCTCAGTTTCATCTTCATCAAGTAACGGACCGTTCCAGGTTTCCCGCACCCACAGACGGTCTCCGACGTTATATGGACGACGGAAATACTCTGATATGCCCGATACCTTTCCGTTTTCGTGTTTCGTTACAAAACAATATTTGTCTATTTCTTCGATGTGATGGATGCTCTGGTTTTGTTTCGGCATAACCGGAATAGGGCGTCTTGTTTGTGTTTTCGTGCCGGCTATAATGGCGCGTACCATCTGGGTCGAAAACAGGATCGGGTGTTCTTTCATTTTTTTATCTCTCCTGATTGCTTCTGCTGAAACTTTTTATTTTTGTTTTCCCAAATGTTTCGCAAAAATTTTTCGCCAGAAGAGACAGAAACATTTTTTGACAACAAGCCTTTCTTTTTGGCTTCACGAACACACTGTCTTCTAAGTTGACGGGAAGTACGGATATCATCTGGATTGTTTACAGAACATCCGGACATAAGTGTTCCTTTTCCCCTAAAAAATCCTGAAACCATTTTCTTATCCCTCCATCCTCACTGATGCCGTCTGTCCGGCTGTCAAGCGTCTTTCCGCTTTGTCCGCAAAGGAATACGTACCGGTGCTAATCTCCGGCCAAGCTGCCCGTCTTTCCGGGCCGTCAGTAAATGGTCCTGCGTGGCGTATCGAAGAACAAAGTACGGTTAAAAATCCGCCATCACAGGATAAAAAGAACAAGCCTTTCGGCTGGCGGCAGACTGATCGAATTGCCGCCCCAAGGTCACTTTGCCCTGGTATAAACCCGCTTGTGACGGGCTTGTATCAAGGCCCTTGTTTTTTCGGTAAGCTGGGAGAAAACAGGGAAAACCCGCGAAATCAGTCTTCCCCCTAAGAGAACCATATTTCGATTGCGTCAATAAGCGCCTGATAGTGCCTGCCGTATTTGTTCGTGCCGTGTTTTTCGCTAACCGCTGCTTTAAACTCATCCAGCGTCCCCGCGAAACACCCTCGCGAAACAAACAGACCTTTTTTTGCTTTACAGACGGTAAGAGTCCCGTATTCAGAGCCAACATTTGAAAACCACTGGATGTCGTTCTTTTCTTTCACCCAAGCATCGCCGTACACCCGAGCATCGCCGCACACCCAAGCATCGCCGTACACCTGAGCATCGCCGCACACCCAAGCATTGCCGAACACCCGAGCATCGCCGTACACCTGAGCATCGCCGCACACCCAAGCATCGCCGAACACCCGAGCATCGCCGGACACCCAAGCATTGCCGAACACCCGAGCATCGCCGCACACCCAAGCATCGTCGTACACCTGAGCATCGCCGGACACCCAAGCATTGCCGAACACCCGAGCATCGCCGCACACCCAAGCATCGCCGTACACCTGAGCATTGCCGTACACCCAAGCATCGCCGGACATATCAAGGTTTTTTGTGTCCTCGATATATCCGCCAAGGTCTCCCGGAGATACAAGCAGACCTATTGCAACAAGCGCTTTGATTCTGTACAGCGTTTTCCCGGATGGGGTTGTGACTGTGTCCTCTTTCAGTAATTCGTATTTTTTCATAGTGTGCCCTTATATTCATCCCGGCTTTTGTCCAGAGCCGGGGAACTGGAAGGAAAGATAATCATGAGTACACGGTTGTTTTTTCCCGGTCAAAAGTCTTGAAAAAACCGGGAACAGCGCCCACAACCGCTGGGGCTATTCGCACTCCTCTTCCGTCAAGGGTTCGTCCTGCGGCTGATCCATCAGCCAGTCTTTCAGCTTCATTTGATGACCACCCTTTCGGTCTGGCTGATACGGGCGCCAGGGATTTCACGGCCTTCTTTCAGCGCTTCCATGACGAGCTTCTTGTTCACTGTCGCTGGTGCCGGTTCCGGTACTTTCCAGTATTGCTCTGGGATGAGTCCGGACTCGTACACTTCGACTGACGGCGGGTTCTTGCGGACGCTGATGTCAAACTCCACTCCCGGAACTTTCGCCACACCTGCAAGCTTCATGCAGTCCAGCAGGTAGGATTGCAGGCTGTTGACCTTGTTTTTTATGGCGTTCTTGCGGAACACCATCTCATCGATCGCGCCGGTCAGCAGTTCTTCTTTCGCCGAGAACTCCTTGATAACATAGGCAACCGCCTTGCATTTCTGCTCGAAGGCGAAGCTTTCCGCTTCCAGTGTGTCGGCAATCGTCTGTTCGTCCAGATCGGACGCTTCCAGTTTTTCTTTCAGTGCTGCTACTTCGGCGGACAAGTTGTATAAGTTGCTCATTGTTTTTTCTCCAAAATCGCTTTCAGGCGGTCGTATTCTTTTTTGATGTCGTCCTTATCTTTGCCCTTGGCTTTCTTCCACGCAGGGCCGAAAATCGCTTGCAGTTCATCCAACGTGGATGCATCACCCATTGCGGTATACACATCAGTCCAGTCTTCCGGATTTTCCAGATCGTCCCATTTATCCTGCTGTTCGTACTTCGAGCGATCATTCGCAAACCAGATGTCCGCACCAATACCAAGCGCTTTCGCGGCAATTGACAGAGCATCCGTGTACGCCATCTTGAAAGCCTCATCCGATGTACGGTTTTTCTGCACGAACACATTTCCACCAATTCCATGGACAGGATTGGACATTTTTTCGTCCAGCTCATACCGCAACGATAGCGAACAGAAGGCCGCCACAGTTCCGTCCTTGCTTTCTTCGAGCCAGTATTTGACATCCTCTGTCCACCAGCCGATTCCACACGGTCCGAACAGTTCGGTCAGCTTTTTTATCCTCCACATCGGATTGATGTCTGTTCCAGAAAATCGTCCGTTGTTGAACGGTTTTTGAGCCTCTTGCGGGACTTCGCGACAGCGTTCGTAAATAGACAGGTTGTTACTCATTTTGAGTGCTCCCTGACCATTTCGCGTGCCGCTTCGATATTTTCCGGTTGCAGCCAGTAAGCGCCCGCCTTGTAGTCATGTGCCGGGTTGTCGGCCCGGTTATATTCCGGCGAAAGGATATAAGTGTCTCCGAGATAGTCTCTTGCGGCAGCAAGTTTCTGTTGATGTGTCATATCGTGCCTCCAAGAAGAAGTACTAAAACGAACAGTGTCATGGCGACACAAAAGCCGGTAACGTGATCGTCAGTCATGGTCGCATCCGCCGAAAATTTCCCAGTCGGTCGCGAGCACGTCATCACTGTTCAAAATGGCAGTCCCCAGACCAAACCCGAACTTCTGGCAAATGATCTGTTCGTCGGCATGACGGGCAATGCACAGATAACCGCTCATGTTTTTTCTTTTTACCTTGAACCCCTGTTTCATCTTTTCGATAGCAATTCCGAAATCCATTTTTCCCTCTCCTCTTCGTTAATTTACTTGCAAAAACGACAAGTTGTTTTGACATGGGATAACGTTTCCCTCATTGCAAATATTGTAATACCCAATTAACAATTATTGCAATAAAAAAAATTACATTTTTTGTAAAATCTTTGAAGGTGGAGACGAACAAATGAAAAGAATTGAAACTATCAGAACCGAAAATTTCCGTTTTTTGTTAGAACAATTCGGCTATGCCAAAATGATTGCGGCGACAGGAAAAACACAACCTCAGCTCACTCGGTGGGCAAAAAATTATAAAAGTAACGTTACAGGAAAGCCGAATTACATTAGTAGCGGCTCATGTCGCATGGTCGAAAAGTCAATGGGATTGCCGGAATACTGGATGGACGTCGATCATTCAGAACCTGTACGAAAAGAAGGATATGTTCCTGTTGTTTCCTGGGTCGCCGCGGGTAAATGGACAGGGATGGACGATCAGTCTGTCGAGCCAATGGAATGGCTGTCATGTCCTTTGACGCATAGTGACAGATCGTATGCGCTGGTTGTGCGCGGCATCAGTATGACTAATCCGGGCGGACGTCCATCGTTTCATGAGGGCGATATTATTTATGTGGATCCGGAAAAGGATGCAAAGCACAAGGATTTTGTGGTCGTCCGGCTTGATGACCAGAGTGAGGCGACATTCAAGCAGCTTATCATTGAGGACGGCAAACGTATGCTTTTTGCGCTTAATCCGGATTGGACACCTCGTCTTCAGGAAATAACAGAAAGCGCCACGATCTGTGGCGTTGTGATTGGGAAAGTGGAAAGATTATAAAAAGGTCTCTTTGTATTTTTCTACTGTTTGCTGTCCGATGCAGATGCATTCTTCGTCGAAGTCATCTCTGGCTAATGCATTGCCAAATCGGTTGATCAATTCTGTTTGTTTTGTCTCCCATCCGTTTATCCACTTTTCGGTAAGTTCCAACAGGCGCTCTTTCGAGTGCGCATGTCTGACGTGTTGCGTGATGGCGCGCCACTTGTTTTTTTGTATCCTGATCGTTCTGCCGCGTTTCTAATTTTCCATTTCAGTCATCCTGTCAGTGCTGACACGTAGTTTATTTGTGAGCATGACAATACCGTCCTTAATGATGTTGTCAAGGAGTCTTGTTTTTCAAAATTTGCAATAAAAATATTACAATTATTGCGCTTGATTAACAATTATTGTAATATCGCCCTATGACACTTAAAGAATTTTTTTTGTTGACGGGTATGACACAACGCGCACTCTGTAAAAAAACAGGGTGTTACTCATCAGCGATGAGTAACTGGACAAACGAAAAATGTCCAGTTCCTGTGAAGCACTGCAAAAAGATAGTTGACGAGACATATGGCTTGGTCACCTATCAGGACTTGAGGCCACGCGACTATATGCTCTATTGGCCAGAGTGACCAAATTATGAGCGTCATCAATATAACGTGCCCGCAAGATATGAAAATATTTTCATATCTTTTGTGGAGGAATGTTATGAAATACGTCAGGAAGCCTGTTGTTGTCGATGCTGTGCAGTGGTTGAAGGACGGTGATCACCCATTGGTGATGCGGATTGCAGACGGGGTGCATGTGCTGCATACGCCGGATACGGCGTGGCATGTACGCAAGGGAGACTGGATCATTACAGAAGAATCAGGGGAATGCTTCCCCTGTCCTCCCGATGTGTTTGCCAGACTTTACGAACCTGTCTGGCCAATAAAAGGAGAAATGAATTGATATCGGGGAAGGAGTTGAAGGACATCGGACAGAAAAAAGTCCTCGAAAACAATGCATGTTTTCGTGATGTCGCCTTGAACGAACTTCGCCGATATCTCGTGATGCTGTCTATCAACAAGGTGGAAGTATTCACGTTCGAGAATTTCCGTCAGCACTACTTTCGGGAGGGATTCGCGCCTCCGTCTCATCATAATGCATGGGGGGCATTAGCCAGTAAAGCCGTTAAAGAGGGCATCATCGTCTGGACAGGAGAGTATATCCCCGCCACATCAGCCAGAACACACGGGCATCCAGTCAAGATATGGAAGAGCGCAAATGGCTGATATCTATCTCATCAAGACGCCGACCGGTGCGCTGGTTCCTGCCGATTCGCAGAGTGCCGAATATCTGCAAAAACAGAAAATCGGGCAAGGATTCAGGGCATCCATTACCCGGGCAAGAAACATCAAGTTCCACCGCAAGTTTTTCGCGTTGCTGAACTACGCATTCGACCGCTGGGAGCCGAAAGAAAAGCTCTACAAGGGTAAGCCTGTCGCAAAGAATTTTGCCCAGTTCCGAGCCGATATAACAATTCTGGCGGGCTATTACGAGACAGCGATCCGGATGGATGGAAGCGTCCGCGTTACACCGAAGAGTATCGCGTTTCACCAGATGGACGAGGACGAATTTTCCGCGCTGTATTCAGCCGTCATCGACGTGCTGTTACAGCGCATTTTTATCGACCAGACCCGCGAAGACATTGAAAACGTGGTCAACAATATCCTGGCATACACATGATGTACCGCAACCGGAAACTGCTTGATTTGGCAAAGTTTGCGCCCTTCTGCTTCGCGTGTGGTCGTGTCAATGACGGAACCGTCGTTGCGGCCCACAGCAACCAGTTGCGGGACGGGAAAGGAAAAGGAATCAAGGCGCATGATTTCCGTGTGGCCTATCTGTGCCATGACTGCCATATGGAAATAGACCAGGGTAGCCGGTTGAGCAAATCGGAACGGGTTGAGGCGTGGGAAGAGGCCCATCGGAAGACGGTGGAGTGGTGGTTTTTATCGGGAATGGTTGGGGTAATGAAATGAGTGTAAAACTGATGACAGCGGCATTCGGAACCGAATTGCCGACAACGCAGAAGTTTGTTTTTGTCGCACTATGCGATAACGCCAGCGATGAGGGCGATTGCTACCCGTCCATATCGACCTTATGCAAAAAAACAAGTCTGTCGGAACGCGCAGTACAGGGTGCGATCAAGCGTCTTGTCGAAATGGGATACATGATCGCGACAATGCGCAAGGGACAAAGCACGATATACCGGATTTCACCTGTTTCGGAGTGGCCGGAGTTATCCACAACCCCCGCACCAGATGCACCCCCGCAGGAGATGCGCCCCGCACCACGTGCAC
>ERZ1034878.177-NODE-177-length-35438-cov-21.122940_pt1 | contig 35438 bp, 48 predicted proteins | sample MGYA00520593_ERZ1034878 | MGnify/ENA primary metagenome ERZ1034878 (study PRJEB33766, sample SAMN09781724) | gut metagenome | biome: gut microbiome | host: Homo sapiens | place: Madagascar | study: EMG produced TPA metagenomics assembly of the PRJNA485056 data...
GTGTAAATCAGCGCTGGACAGCAGCGGGGATTTACACACAGGGGTTTTTATGAAGCTGAGGAATGTGAGGGGCGGAAGGCTGGAAGAGCTGAAAGCCTTAAAGAAAGTGCTGGCGGCGGGCATTGATGGATGCGAGGACGTGCGAACCCTGCCGCAGCTGGCAAAACAGTACCGGGAGACGATCCGAGAGATCGAAGAAATCGAGGGAGCGACAGACGATGGCGACGAGGTCAGCGAGATCATCAAAAAACGGGACGCTGATGGGCAGCCAGGAGCCGTCCGAAAGAGTCGCACCGGCGTATCAAGCCTCTGATGGGATGGACGCCGCGCGGCTGGTACGTGTTGGCGGCACGGTGCTGGACCCCTGGCAGGGCGACATCCTGGATGACTGGCTAGGCCGCACGCCCGCGGGCAAGTGGGCCGCGCCCACGGCGGGCGGCAGCGTGCCGCGGCAGAACGGGAAAAGCCTGCTGGTACAGGCCCGGGCCGAATCCGGGATGCTTATGTACAACGAGCAAGTCATCTACACAGCGCACCTGCAAAAGACGGCCACCGAGACGTTTGAGGAAATGCGCGATTTCTTTGAAGGGCCGAAGTTGCGCCGCCATGTGGCTGAAATCAAGACGGCCATCGGGCGCGAGCAGATTATTTTGAAAAGCGGGGCGCGCATCAAGTTTTTGGCACGCACCCGCAACGGCGGCCGCGGCCAGCACGGCGACCTGCTGATTTTTGACGAGGCCCAGGAGCTGGACGAAAGCCAGCAAGGGTCTTTTCTGCCCGCCATTTCGGCGAGCCTGAACCCACAGACGCTTTACCTGGGCACGCCGCCGGATGAAACCGCTGCTGGAACGGTGTTCCGGAGCATCCGCACCGGGGCGCTGGAAAAGAAAACCCACAAGACGGCGTGGTTTGAGTTTTCCGTCCCTGAAATCGGGGATGTACACGACCCCAAGCGCTGGGCGGCGACAAACCCGGCGCTGGGACGGCGCATCCAGTTGTCCACCATTGAGGGAGAGGCCGAGCAGATGGCCCCGGATACCTTTGCCCGGGAACGGCTGGGCTGGTGGAGCCCTGTCGTGACGGAAAAACTCGACCTTGCCCTTGACCGCAAGGCCTGGATCCGGTGCGGCACCGACGACCCGAAGCCGGAGGGCAAGACCGCCTACGGCATCAAGTTTACACCGGATGGCAGCGCAGTCTGCCTGTGCGGCGCGGTCATTCCCAAAGATGGCCCGGCGCGGATATCCCTGATTGATTTGCAGCCGACCGGGCGCGGGCTTGGCTGGCTGGCCGATTGGCTGAATGCCCGCTATGACCGCGCGGGGTGCGTGGTCATTGACGGGCGCAACGGTGTCGACCCTTTGGTGGAGCGCATCCGCCCCACATGGAAAGCCAAAAACAGCGTGGTGCGCCCCCGGCTGACCGAGATCATTGCCGCGGTGAGCGGCCTGACCGACCGGGTAAATGAGGGCACGCTGACCTGGTACAAGCCGCAGGCAGCGCTGAACGAGAGCGCCATTACCAGCACCAAGCGGCCCATCGGCGGCGGGTACGGCTTTGGCGGTGACAACAGCCTGCCAATCGAGGCCTGTGCCCTGGCGCTGTGGGGGGCCAAGACCTGCAAACGTGACCCGACGCGCAAGATGCGCATTGGATAAAGGAGACCAGAATGATCAGTTTGGCAATCGGCAAGGTGGACGGACTGACCGCCGAGGAACAGAAAGCGGTGCAGGAGTTGGTGAATGTTTACAACTTCCACCAATCCGCCAACGCAACCAAGGACAAATACTACGAGGGGCACGTGACGCTGGAGGATGTGAACCTGGGAATTGCCCTGCCGAAGGACCTGAAAAAGATGGAGGTGGGCTGCAACTGGGGTCAAAAGGCTGTGGACGTGCTGGCGGCCCGCAGTATGTTTGACGGCTTTGTGAGCAGCAGCGGCAGCAACGCCGCCCTGGCAGGGCTGGTGGATGACAACCGCCTTATTGCCGAGTATGGCAAAGCCTGCCGGGATGAGCTAAAATACGGCTGCGTGTTCGCCACCCTGAGCGCGGAGCCGACAGGCGGGTGCAGAATCCGCTTCCACTCCCCTACCACGGCGGCCGCGTTGTGGAGCGGCGAGAAGGGGCGCATTGCGTGCGGGCTGGCAATCATTGATACCGTTCCGGACAACGATTATACCGGGGTCTGGCAGCCGCGGCTTGTGGGATTTTATACGGACACGGCGGTCATTATGCTGCGCAGCGACGGCAGCCGGTGGTCGGCCTACCGCCAACCCCACCGGATGGGCCGACCCCTGATGGAGCCGATGATCTGGAACGCCACCAGCGACAAACCCTTTGGCCGGTCCCGGCTGAAACGGCCCATCCGCACCCTGATCGACGACTATATCCGCACGGCGGCCAACGCCACGATTGCCCTGGAGTTCGATACCACGCCCCAGAAGTATATTCTGGGCGTGACGGATGAGCAGTACGAGGTCATCATCGGGGATAAATTCCGCACCTATGTGGGCAGCCTGCTGGCGGCCACCAGCAACCCGGAGACCGGTGAAAACCCGGTATTCGGGCAGCTGGCCCAGGGCAATTTAAGCCCGCACACCGATAAAATGCGGATGACGGCCACCCAGTTTGCGGCGGCCACCGGCCTGACCGTGACCGATGTGGGCGTTGTGAATGACGCCAACCCCACCAGCAGTGACGCGATTTTAGCCCAGAGCCAGACGCTGGTACTGCTGGCGCAGCAGCTGAACACCGGCAACGGCGATGCGCTGCGCAGCATTGCCCGGATGGCGCAGGCTATTGAGCGCAGCGTGCCGCCGGAGGAACTGACCGACGAGGAGCGGAACATTGCGCCTCATTTCAAGAACCCGGCCATGCCCAGTGTGGCGGTGACAGCGGATGCGGCAATCAAGATTGCATCCTCCCGGAAAGCGTTTGCCGACACGGACACGTTTTTGGAGATGATCGGCTTTGACCAGGCTGACATCCGCCGCATCAAGGCCCAGGAGCAGCGGGTGCGCGGGCAGCAGGTGCTGATGGAGATGGACGACGATGCAGATAACAGCAAGGGCCTGGAATAGCTATATTGCCCAGCTGGCCCAGCTTAACAACAAGGCCGGACAGCTGATGGCCGACTACATAGCCGCCCACGGCACCGGAGATACAGGGGCGCTGATGGACTACGCCTATGCGCTGGTGACAAAGTACGGCGAGGGCAGCGCCGCGCTGGCCGCCCAGATGTATGATGAGCTGGCCGCGCTGCAAAACGCGCGTGTGCCCCCGGCAGAACCGGCACCGACAGCCCAATATGGCGAGGTCGCCAAGATGGTGCAGGCCACCCGGAACAGCCCGCCGCAGATGCAGCAGGGCGTGAGCCGCCTGGTAAAGCGGGCCGGAGCCGACACGACGCTGAAAAACGCGCTGCGGGACGGTGCGGAGTTTGCCTGGGTGCCCCACGGCGACAGCTGCGCGTTCTGCCTGACGCTGGCAAGCCGCGGGTGGCAGAGAGCCAGCCAGGCGGCCATCAAGGGCGGCCACGCCGAGCACATCCACGCAAGCTGTGACTGCGAGTATGCCATCCGCTTTGACAGCCGCACAAGCGTGGCCGGGTACGACCCGGACGAATACCTGCGCCGCTACCGGGAGGCCGGCAGCGACGTGAACGCCCTGCGCCGGGTGGAGTATGCCAAGAATAAGGAGCGCATCAACGCCCAGAAGCGGGCGGCGTATGCGGAAAGAGAAAAAAGAGAATCCAACGACTAAAAAAATAAAACCACGATGCAAACCGCACTGTGGTTTTTTTATGCCCACCTGCGGCTGCATGAGGCCGGGGCGGGCAATTTTATTACAAAAATAGGCCCGGCACGGCGTAAAACTGTACAGCCGAGGCGGATGCGACCCGCGTTACCAAAGCGTAGGCGGAAAGGAACACAGCCATGAAACGTGAAGAAGTCAAGAACAAAATCCCCGGCATTACCGATGAGCAGCTGGACTGGCTGATGGGCGAAAACGGCAGGGACGTCACCGCCGAAAAGACCAAAGCCGCCAGCCTGCAGACCCAGGTAAACGAGCTGACCACCCAGCTGAACACCGCCAAAGACGGTCTGAAAGCCTTTGATGGTGTGAACGTAAACGACCTGAAAGGCCAAATCACCAAGCTGCAGGGCCAGCTGACCGACCAGGCGGCGGGTTTTGCCTTTGATGCAGCCTTGGACGGCGCGATCCGCGATGCAAAGGGCCGCGACGTGAAAGCCATCCGCAGTATGCTGGATTTGGAAAAGCTGAAAAGCAGCACGAATCGGGACAGCGATATCAAGACCGCGCTGGACGCCCTGGTAAAGGACAAGGCGTGGGCGTTTGATGTTGGCACCCACTACCCCACTGTGCCGGATGGCGGCACGGCAGGCGCAGGTGCCGGTGTTGGTACGGCGGCAGACGGCGTGGAGGCTGCGTTTGGGATGCTGAACCCCGGGATGAAAATTTAAAACACGAAAACCGACACAGGAAAGAGAGGTAATTTTATATGGCACATCTGAATCAGGAACGCTGGAGCAAGCTGGTGGACGCCAAGCTGCGCAATGTGCTTGTGACCCGCGACAATATGATTTTCAACAACCGCTATGAGGGCGACCCCAAGGCAGGCAAGGTCAAAATCCCGGTGCGTGACACCGAGGTTGCCGTAAAGACCTACAACAAGGCCACCGGCGTTGACCTGGACGCGGGCAGCACGGCCTATATTGACCTGGCAATCGACCAGGACGAGGCCGTGAACGAGCTGATCGACGGCTACGACGCCGCCAGCGTGCCCGACGGCATTGTGGCCGAGCGCCTGGACAGCGCCGGTTACAGCATGGGCCTGTCCGTGGATAAGAAGAGCATCAACGCGCTGGAGGGCGCGACCGGCGCTACCATCAGCGCCACCAAGACCGCCGCGACCGAATCCAACGCCTACAAGCTGGCGCTGGAGGCCAAGCGTGTGCTGAGCCGCAAGGGTGTCCCCACCGATGGCCGCTGGCTGATCGCCTCCCCCGAGTATCTGGAGGTGCTGATGCTGGACGACCACTTCATCAAGCAGGGCGACCTGGCGCAGGAGCTGGTGCAGTCCGGCGTGGTGGGCCGCATTGCGGGCTTTAACGTGTTCGAGTCCAACAACATGGATTTTGAGAGCACCACCCGCGTGGCCAGTAAAAAGACCACCACCGAGTTTATTGCCGGGCACCCGAACTGGTGCCACCGTGTTATGGAGTGGCAGGTCGGCGTGCATTTGCAGGACCTGAACGGCAGCGGCAAATTCATCGGCGCAAGCGCTGTGCAGGGCCGCAAGGTGTACGGCATCAAGGTGTCGAAGCCCCAGACGCTGTACATCAAGCGCGTTGAGGCGGCTGTGGGCTGATAAAGGGGGCTTACCCATGCGATACGCAGATGCGGCGGCGGTGGCCGCCGGATTTCGCACGCTGACAGAGGAAGAACAGGCCCGCGCGGACGCCCTGCTGGAGGAGGCCGCCGTGCTTATCGACGCGGTGGCCGCCGCCGCTAAGGAGGACGCCAAGCGGGTGGTCAGCTGCCGCATGGTGCGCCGGGTGCTGGGTGACGGCACCGGCGGCGATATGCCGCTATACCCAATGGGCGCGTCCCAGGGGTCGGCCACGGCGCTGGGCTACAGCCAGAGCTGGACGATGAGCGGCGGCACATCGGGAGAGCTGTATATCTCCCGCACCGAGCGCAGGCTGCTGGGCGCGGGCAACCGCATTGGGGCGCACAGCCCGCTGGAGGCTATGACATGATCAAGGGCATCGATGTGACGCTGTACGAGCGGACGCAGACCGGCGAGGACGCCTTTGGGGCGGCTTTGTACAGAGAAACGCCGGTGACGGTCCACAATGTACTTGTGGGAGAGCCGGAAACGGCGGATCTTGTCAACGAGCTGCAGCTGTACGGCAAGCGGCTGGCCTATGTGCTGGCGATCCCCAAGGGCGATACCCACGACTGGGAGGGCGCGGCGGTCGCGTTCTTCGGCCAGAAGTTCCGGGCCTACGGCAGCGTGACCCAGGGTATGGAGGCCATGATCCCGCTGCGCTGGAACAAGAAGGTCAAAGTGGAGCGGTATGAGTAAAGGCGTGCGCATCAAGCTGAACCGAGCCGCCGTGCGGGCGCTGATGAAAAGCCCCGAAATGCGGGAGATACTGACCGAGCAGGCCCAGGCGATTGCCGGGCGGTGCGGCGACGGCTACGAGACCCGCGTAGGCACAGCCGAGACCCGCGCCATTGCGACGGTCTACCCTGCCGACGCTGCGGCCCGCCGCGATAACCACAAAAACAACACACTGGAGAGGGCGCTGCGATGATCGAGCAAATCGTCAAGGATTTTTTAACCGCCCGCCTTGGTGTGCCCATCAAGACAGAGGTGCCGGAGAGACCCCCCGGCACCTTTGTTGTTTTGGAGCGCACCGACGGCGAGCGCAGCACCGGCATCAAGCGCTGCACGCTGGCTGTGCAAAGCTGCGCGCCGAAGCTGCTGCAGGCTGCCCAGCTGGACGACCGGGTCATTGAGGCCATGGAAGCCCTGGCGGAGCTGGACAGCGTGGGCGCGTGCCGCCTGGTGCGGGACTACAACTTTACCGACACCGAGAGCAAGCGCTACCGGTATCAGGCGGTGTTTGAAATTACTTATTACTGATTTTGTGTCCAGGTTGGACACGGAAAAGGAGTTTATTATGTCTGATGCAAAGAAAGTAACCGTCAGCAAGCCCAAGGTCGGCGGTGCGGTGTACCGCGCCCCGCTGGGGACTACCCTGCCCACCGACGCCACGACCGCGCTGGACAAGGCATTTAAATCGCTGGGTTATATCAGTGAGGACGGCCTGACCAACTCGAACTCCCCCGAGAGTGACAGCATCCCCGCGTGGGGCGGCGACAAGGTGCTGTATTACCAGACCGCCAAAGACGACACCTTTGGCTTTATGCTGATCGAGGCGATGAATGATGACGTGCTCAAGACCGTGTACGGCGACAAGAACGTCACCGGCACGCTGGCCGACGGTCTGACCGTCAAGGCAACTGCCGACGAGGCCGCCGACAGCGCGTGGGTCGTGGAGACGATTTTGCGCGGCGGCGCGGTCAAGCGCATCGTGATCCCCTGCGCCCACATCACCGAGATCGAGGATATCGTTTACAAGGATGACGAGGCGCTGGGCTACGGCGTGACCCTGGGTGCGACACCGGATGACAGCGGCGTGACCCACTACGAGTACATCAAGGGGGCCTGATGAATATGATCGAGGGAAAAACGTCCACCGGGTTTGCCTTTACGATCCCGAAAGAGCGGCTGGACAACATGGAGCTGCTGGATGCGCTGGCCGAGGCCGACAACGGCAATGTGCTGGCAGTATCCAACGCTGTGACCCTGCTGCTGGGCAAGGACCAGAAAAAGGCGCTGTATGACAACCTGCGCACCAAGGCTGGCAACGTGCCGGTTGCGGCGGTGAGCGCTGCGGTGCGGGAGATTCTGAGCGGCGGCGTGCAGGAAAAAAACTCTTGATCCTTGCCCACATGGCGGCACAGTACCCGGAGGAACTGACCTGCGACATGGCCGAGACCTACCATGTGCTGGACTGGCGTGCCCTGGGCCTGCCGCTGGCGGCCACGCTGGCGGCGGGTCTGCGGGAGAACAGCCGCACCCGCATGGCGCTGGCCGGGGCGAAAGTGCCCACCGAGACGCTGCTGCTGGGCCAGGCGGCGGATGCGCTGCAACTGCTGCTGTGGACGAAAACCAAGGACGCCCAGCATGGCCGGAACCGCCCCGCGCCCCTTGTGCCCACCCTGTTGGGGCGGGTGCAGGAGTGTGAGACGGCAGGCTTTGCGGACGGGGCCGCGTATGAGGCTGCGCGGGCAAGGATTTTGAGGAGTATGTAAGGGAGAGCGGGCGGTCAAGGCAAGGCCGCCCTTCATCCGCCGCTGCGGCGGCACCTTCCCCCTCGGGGGAAGGCAAAGAGCGAGGGAGGTGTAATAAATGGCAAAGCAATCGCTGGCGAGTGCGTATGTGCAGATCATACCGTCGGCGGACGGCATCAGCGGCAGCCTGGCCGAGGCGCTGGGCGGCGAGGCGGCCACCGCAGGCAAAAGCAGCGGTGCAAGCCTGGGCGCAAACCTGGTAAGCTCGCTCAAGGGCTTTTTGGCGGCAGCGGGCATCGGTGCGATGCTGAAAAGCGCCTTTACCGGCGGCACCGAGTTTGAGACGGCCATTGCTAAAGTAGGAACGATTGCTGACACAGCGAAAGTGCCGCTGGATGAACTAAAAAGGCAGATTTCTGACGTGTCTGGCACAATGGGCATTGAAGGTGCAAATCTGGCTGAGGCAACGTACCAGGCAATCAGTGCGAGCGTAGCGACAGAGGATGCGGTTGCGTTCGCTGCCAAGGCATCAAAGCTGGCGGCTGCGGGCTTCACATCTGAATCGTCGGCGGTGGATATCCTGACCACGGCGCTGAACGCCTACGGCCTGGGCGCTGACGAGGCCGGGCACGTGTCCGACGTGCTGCTGACTACGCAGAATCTGGGCAAAACCAGCGTGGACGAGCTGTCCAGCAGCATGGGCAAGGTCATCCCGCTGGCGTCGGCCTACAACGTCAGTCTGGAGAACCTGTCCAGCGGGCTGGCGATCATGACGGCCAACGGCATTGCCACGGCGGAGGCCACGACCTACACCAAGTCGATGCTGAACGAGCTGGGTGACACCGGGTCGGACGTGAGCGAGATTTTGCAGAACGAGACCGGCCAGAGCTTTGCCCAGCTAATGGACAGCGGCGCATCCCTGGGGGATGTGCTGCAAATCCTGTATGACAGCGTGGACGGCGACAGCACCGCCTTCGCGGGGCTGTGGAGCAGCGTGGAGGCGGGCACCGGCGCATTGTCGCTGGCAAACGCCGGCGCGGAAAAGTTCAACGACGTGCTGGGCCAGATGCAGGCGGACAGCGGCCTGACCGAGACGGCCTACGCCACGATGACCGACACCATGCAGCACAGTATGGACATGCTGCAGACCAGCGCCCAAAACCTGGGCATTGCGCTGTTTGATTCGGTCAGCGGTCAGCTGGGCAGCGCCGTAGACCTGGCGAGCGGCTACCTGCAAACACTGACCGACAGCTTCCAGAACGGAGGCCTAGCGGGCCTGGCCGAGGGGCTGGGCAGTATCTTTATGGACCTTGTCACCAACGTGGGGCCGCAGCTTTTACAGAGCGGCATCGAGATGATCGACCAGCTGGGCCAGGGCCTTGTGACCGGCATCCCCAACCTGCTCAGCACCGCGCTGCCGATGGTGGCCGACCTGGCCAGCGGGCTGCGTGAGAACGCGGGGCAACTGGTGGACAGTGGCATCCAGTTTATTTTAAACATGGCGCAGGGCCTGATGGATGGGCTGCCAACGATGATCGAGTACATCCCCGGCATCGTGTCCGACATTGCGGGCATCATCAACGACAATGCGCCGAAACTGCTGATGGCGGGCATCCAGCTCATCATCACGCTGGGCAAGGGGCTTATCAACGCCATCCCGGCGCTGGTCGCCAACCTGCCGCAGATCATCCAGGCCATTGTGGACGTCATCACGGCGTTCAACTGGATCAACCTGGGCGGAAAAATCATCACGTTTTTCGGCAACGGTGTCAAGAACATGGCGGGGTTTGTGGCATCCAGCGTCAAGGGATTGATGGAGCAGCCTATTACCTACCTAAAGAGCCTGCCAAAACAGTTTTTAAGTTGGGGCAAAGATATGATCCAGGGCCTGATCGACGGCATAACCGGCATGATCGGCAATGTGGCCGGTGCCATCGGCAGCGTGGCCGACAAAATCGCCTCTATTATCCATTTTAGCCGCCCGGATGAAGGGCCGCTGCGCAACTATGAGCAGTGGATGCCCGACTTTATGGGCGGGCTGGCCGACGGCATCCGGGGCAACCTGTGGCAGGTGGAGGACGCGGTGCAGTCCCTGGCCGGGGCGGTCGCCGCGCCGATCCAGGCCAACCTTGCGGCGGGTGCCGCCGCCCCGGTGCTGGCCGATACGGCAGCGGTGTCCCCTGTGCAGGGGCAGACCATTACCATCAACGTGTACGGTGCGCCCGGGCAGGACATCAACAAGCTGGCTGACGTCATTGAAGCGCGGCTGAGCTGGAAGATGGAGCGCCGCAAGGAGAGCTTTGCATGAGAAAAGACTTTTTTATTTTTGGCGGTGTCAACAGCCTGGACTACGGTGTACTGCTGGACGGCAGCGGCACGACCACCGCCCCAGAGCGGGACGTGACGACCGTGACGATACCGGGCCGCAATGGGGACCTGCTTGTGGACGCGGGGCGCTGGAAAAATACCACTGTGAGCTACCCCTGCACTATCGCCCGGGAGTTTGAGGGGCGGTTTGCGGCGCTCAAGCAGGCGCTGCTGGCCGAGGGCGGCTACAAGCGCCTGGAGGACACGCTGCACCCCGATGAATACCGCCTGGCCTACCTGGCGGGGCCGTTGGAGCCGGAGACCATCCCCTACAACCGCGCAGGGACGTTTGCGCTTGATTTTGGCTGCAAACCCCAGCGATTTCTGAAGTCCGGCGAGGACGCGCTGACGGTAGCAAGCGGAGGAAAGCTGTACAACCCTACCGGCTGCGCGGCGCTGCCGCTGATACGGTTGACGCTGACCGGCGACGCCAAGCTCAACGTGGGCGGTGTGCAGATGAGCGTGGCCGGGCACACGGGGCCAATGTGGATCGACTGCGATCTGCAGGACGCCTACTACAACAACACGAATCTGAACAAGTACCTGACCGCGCCGGAGTTCCCGGTGCTGGGGGCAGGGGCAACGCAGGTAAGCTGGAGCGGCGGGATCGCCAAGTGCGAGGTCGTGCCGCGGTGGTGGAGGCTGTGAGGGGTAAAGAGCAGCTGAGGCAAGGCCGCCCCTCATCCGGCCCTGCGGGGCCACCTTCCACCCAAGGGGGAAGGCTTATGCGGAAAGGATGTGAGGGAAAATAAGTTATCCGAGATATTACGACGGCACGACCGGCTTGCAGGGCAACGGCGTGGGGGTGCTGCGGGATGCTATTAGCTGTACCGTGACCGAGGAGCGCAACGGCGCGCTTGAACTGGAAATGGTCTACCCCATCACTGGGCAGCATTACAGCAGCCTGGCGCTGCGCGGGCTGATTCTGGCGAAACCGAACCCCTACGGCGAGGCGCAGTATTTCCGAATTTATAAAATCAGCCGCCCCATCAATGGCCAGGTGACGGTCAACGCGCAGCACATCAGCTACGATTTGAGCGGCATCCCGGTTGGGCCGTTTACGGCATTGAACGCAGTAGACGCCTTGCAGCAGCTAAAAAGCCATGCGGCGGTAAGCTGTGATTACACTTTCTGGACAGACATCCAGACCGTGGCGGACTTTTCCGTGGCCGTGCCGGGCAGTCTGCGCAGTCTGCTGGGCGGCGTGGAGGGCAGCGTGCTGGACGTCTACGGCGGCGAGTATGAGTGGGACAACACCACCGTCAAGCTGCACAGCCAGCGCGGCACCGACCGCGGCGTGACGATCCGCTACGGAAAGAACCTGACCGACCTGACCCAGGAGGAAAGCTGCGCCGAGGTCTACACCGGCGTCTACCCCTACTGGGTAGACAGCGACGGCAACGTGACCCAGATCACCGGCAACCCTGTTGTGAATGTGCCGGGCGGTAGCTACGATTTTGTGCGGGTGCTGACGCTGGACGTGAGCCAGGATATAAAAGAGCAGCCAACCGCCGCCCAGCTGCGGCAGGCCGCGCTGGATTATATCAGCGCCAACAAGGTAGGCGTGCCGAAGGTGAGCCTGACATTGAGCTTTGCGCAGTTGGAACAGACTGCCGAATATGCCGACAAGGCCCTGCTGGAGCGGGTGTGCCTGTGCGATACCGTTCATGTGCAGTTTGCAAAGCTGGGCGTGAGCGCGGATGCCCGGTGCATCAAAACAGTCTATGACGTGCTGCTGGAACGTTACGACAGCGTAGAGCTGGGAGACGCCCGCAGCAGCCTGGCCAACACCGTTGCCGACATGGGCAAGACCGTACAGAGCACCGTAAACAAGACGCGCAGCGACCTGGAACGAGCCATTGACCGCGCCACCCAGCTGATAACCGGCAACCTGGGCGGCTATGTGGTGCTGCACAGCTCCACCGGCGCGGATGAACCGGATGAAATCCTTGTGATGGACAAGCCGGAAATTGAAAAGGCTTCCAGGGTCTGGCGGTGGAATCTGGCCGGTTGGGGGTACAGCAGCAGCGGCTACGGCGGGCCGTACCGTCTGGCCGCCACGATGGACGGTGCAATCAACGCCGATTTTATCACAACTGGGACTATGAGTGCGAATCTTATCCGGGGCGGCGTGCTGCAATCCACCAACGGAAAGTTTGTGTCCAACCTGGACACGGGCGTCACGACTTTTAAAGGCGGGCTGGTGGTGGATAGCGATAACTTCAAAATCGGCTCGGACGGGTCGGTGGATATCACCGGTAAGTTTACTTCGACAGTGTCGGAGAGCAAGTGCGTCATCGACAACGCGAAAATTGAAATGTACCGCAAAACGGCGGACGGCAACTGGCACATGGGCGCTTTTATGTCTACGTGGGGCGCTAACAATGCCGTTGGCCGCCTAGTTCTGTACGGCCCGGCGGCCAGCAACACCAATGACATGATCGCGAACGTCACAATGGCGGGCCAGTATTCCGGCGGCGCTATCGCGATCAGCGACGCGAAAGGCAATGTGAAGGTGCAGCTGGGCGTGGACGGCGCAGGCGACGGCTATGTTTTGGTCAACGGCAGAATGATACAGTGAGGTGGTTTTAAATGGCGGCAGCCAATTACAGCCCACCCGCAACAGCGCTTATCAAGGCGACGCGGGCGGATTTTGACCGGCGAGATGTTGTGCAGCCGATACATCTGGTTCAGTACGACGATACGCTCCCGGTGCTGGCCGTGGCCCTGTACAAGGGCGGGCAGCCCTGGACACTGCCCACCGGCGCAGATGTCAACCTGCGGATGGATAAAAAGGATGGCCACTATGTCTACAACCCTGCGCTGGGCGTGAGCAGCGACCGCGCCACGGTTTATCTGGCCGTGACTGCCCAGATGACGACCGGTTGCGGCACGTTTGCCCCGGTGGTAGAGGTGCTGGCGGGCGGTGGTGTGGCCGGTATGGCCGCCCTGCGGCTGGAAATCGACAGGAACCCGGTGCAGGAGGGCATGATCGAGAGCACGGACGAATACAAGACCGTGCAGGCGCTGGCCGCTGAGGTGGCCGCCAACGCCAAAATCGTGCGGGATAACGAGGCGGGCATCCAGGATGTGCACGAAAACATCGAGGCCATCAAGGCCGCGCCTGCCAACGCCACGGCCGCTGCGGACAGTGCCAAGGAGGCCCGCAGCTGGGCCGTAGGTGATACAGCATCCCGCCCCGGCGAGGGCATGGACAACGCAAAGTATTACGCTGCGCTTGCCCAGCAGGTCAGCCAGGGCGCGGTTGGGTGGTACCCCAACTACGAGGCGCTGTACGCCGCGCACGATACCGGTTATGACGGAAACTGGGCCATTGTTGGCGATACAGATACCATCTGGGTTTGGGACAGCGATACCGGGGTCTGGAAGGACACCGGTGAAAGCAGTAAGTTTGCAAATTATTATGATAAGACGCAAATCGATGCACTGCTGACCGCTATGAAATCGAAGTTTAAGACCGTAACGGTGGCGGCCAGTGCCTGGACGACCGGCGATTACACAGTGACGTGGGATGATGGCAGCACGAGCAGCTACACCGCGTGCGCGACTGTCACTGTAGCCGGGGTTACGGCGGATAGCCAGATTGCCGTTAGCGACCGAACCCGGGTGACGGACTCGGTGCGAATGGTCGCCGCGCTTGAACCCGGGGCGGGAGTTGTTAAGTTTTATGCGAACGCAGCGCCGACGAGCGCGGCGGTGTTTGTTTTGGAGGTGAGCCAAGGATGAGTGAAGCGGTAAATAATCCTTATACTGCTACCACGCCCGACAAAACGCTGACGCAAGAGGGCGTTGCCGCTGATGCTAAGGCTGTGGGGAAGGCACTGACTTTAAAAAAAATAACAACAGCCATAACGGTTGACCACTATAACATTGCTTTTTACCCATATCCAAAAGACTTTAAAATGGCACTGCAATATTTTTGTCCTGACGCATTACTTGTACAGCAGGTCGATTATGGAAGCGGGATGAATCTTAGGTGTTTTGGTAATACGAACAACAATTCTTTATCGACAATGGTTGGAAAAACGATTAACATAACGCTTTATTACCTGTAAGGAGGTATAGCAAAATGACGAAACTACGTTATTCATTCGGGGGGGGGCTGCGTAAGACAGCCTTGTGCAGGTTGCGCAGGCGATTCTTATGAGTGCAACCCGCAACCCCTATTATCAGTTACCCGGTGGGGCTGACCTGCCCGGTGACGTGCGTGTGAGTGATACGGCAGACGCCAGCAAAACCGCTGCGGACGGCTGGGCGGCCAGCCCGGCAGCGGTGGCAGCAGCCGAATCAATAGCCAGACCTGATTATACAAATTGCACTAGCCTTGGCACAACAGGTACTTTTACCATTGAAAAACCAGGGTTTGTACAGTTCTGTGCATCGACCGGGTCTACTAATACATCAATTTTCCACCGTATTAAGATCAATGACGTCACCATGGACCAAGGTTATACGGTATCAAAAACCTATAATTATTACTGGTCTCCTTTGTTTCCCGTCTCACCGGGAGACACTCTTGAAACCATTGGCGATCCAGCCGGATTGAGCTACGTCACATATCTTTTCAACTTGCGAAAATCATAATCCCCGCCCATGCGGGGAGAAAGGACGAAAAGTGAAACAAATTTGGAGGTGCTATATGCCTGAAAAAGATACGATTTTGGCCCCGGAAATGGATGAAGAACTTTCCAACGGCAAAGGAGATGATGAAGATGAGTGATTCTTCGCTTATCGGCTATACCGCCATTAGCCCCAACTGCAACAGACCCCGCAGCCAGCCCATCAGCAAGATCACTGTGCACCATATGGCGGGCAATACCACGCTGGAAGCGTTCGGCTCTATCGTTGGCAAAGCATCCCGCCAGATGAGCGCAAACTACGCCATCGAATCCAGCGGTCGTATCGGCCTGTTCTGCCACGAGGCAGACCGTTCGTGGTGCAGCTCGTCTCCCTGGAACGACCAGCGCGCCGTCACGATCGAAGTCGCCAACGACGGCGGTGCGCCGGACTGGCACATCAGTGACAAGGCCTATGCCGCGCTGCTTGACCTCTGCACAGACATCTGCCGCCGGAACGGCATCAAGGAGCTGACCTACACCGGCGACAAAAACGGCTCCCTTACGATGCACTGCTTCTACGCCGCCACGGCCTGCCCCGGCCCTTATCTCAAGAGCAAGTTTCCCGACATTGCGGCGCAGGTCACAAAGCGCCTGAAGGGCGACGTGACCGACGCTGCACCCGCCAAGACGCAGGAGCAGACGTTTATCGACGTGATGGCCGAGAAGTGCCAGAGCCGCTGCCTGAACGCGCATCTTCTGCCGTCGCTGTGCATTGCGCAGGCGTGTTTGGAGAGCGCTTACGGCACCAGCGAGCTTGCTGTACAGGCCAACAATTTGTTCGGCATCAAGGCGAGCAACTGGAGCGGTCGCGTCTACAACAAGACCACAAAGGAATGGGACGGCAGCAAGTACATCACCATCACTGCGGGCTTCCGCGCCTACGATACGATGGCCGCCTGCGTCGAGGACTACATCAAAAAGCTCACGACGATGCCGCGCTACTCGAACCTTGTCGGCTGTACCGACATCAACAAGGCGTGCGAGTATATCCGCACCGACGGCTGGGCGACCAGCCCGACGTATACCGCAAATCTGCTAGCGGTCGTGAAGCAGTTCAACCTGACACGGTACGACGTCGCCATCAAAGAGGACAAGCCCGCTGCGCCGACGCATCAGGAGGTCTGGCTTGACCACGTTGTGCTGCCGAACGCCGCAGCAATGGAGTTCTACGCGGTTGCCAAGAAGTACAACCTCGATAACGACAGGGCGTACCATGCGAAATACGTGGACTGATGCGCAGATATTGCAGTGGGCGTGATGCCCGGAGAGGGACGTTAATGGATGCGATTATTATCGCGATAATCACAAGCGGGCTGGGGTTGGTGGGGGTTATCATCACAAACCTGTTCAGCGCCCGCCGAACCGAACAAAAAATCGCCACCGCACAGGCGGTGACGGATACAAAGCTCGAAGAATTGACCCGCGAGGTGCGGCAGCACAATAACTTTGCGCAGCGCGTGCCGGTGCTGGAAGAGCAGATCAAGGTGGCGAACCACCGCATATCAGATTTAGAGCGCGACACGCGCAAGGAGGCTTAATATGAACATCGACTACATGAACTACATTAAACCGGAGCTGCTGGTGCTGATTCCGGCGCTGATTTTCGTTGGGTACTGCCTGAAAACCAGCACGGCGGTGGCGGACAAGCTCATCCCGGCGGTGCTGGCCGCGGTGGGCATTGTGCTGGCCGCGCTGTATGTTTTGGCTACGTCGCCCATCGGCGGCGGGCAGGACGCGGCCATGGCAGTTTTCACCGCTATCATTCAAGGCGTTCTGTGCGCGGCTGGGGCGGTCTACGCCAACCAGTGCGTAAAGCAGAGCGCGAAGGATAAATAATTTACTGCGTGCGCCGGTTCGATTTCTGTGTTGACCTGGCGACGTATAACAGAATTTGCTTTTTGCTGACCGACGACGAGCGGGCGGTGCTGGATTACAGGCGGCGCGGCCTGGGCAACGCAGAGATCGCTGCGGAAATGAACTGCAGTGAACGCACGGTCAATCGGTTGGTGCGGGCGGTCGTGGATAAAATCAGAAAAATATAAAACAGCGGTCGTGCTGGGCGTTTGCCCGGTGCGACCGCTGTTTTTTTATTCTGTTTTTATAAAAAACACGATGCCGGAAGAGTAGTAGACTTGGAAGGAACCCTCGACCGTTTCGGCAACGGTGCTGCCGCAATCGTAGTCGTAAATGTTGAATTTACCGGAAATCAACGTGAAGTAGGTAAGGGGCGCGGTGTCTATCTCGCCGTCGTTATAGATGCAGAACGCGGAGTCGCCGTCGCCTGCGCCGGTGGGAATCAGGACGGACAAGGAATCGTTGGCGATTTTGACCACGCCCGCGTCGCTGATGGTGTCGCAGCGGCGGCAGCTGGTCAGCTGCCACAGGTCCGGCGGTGGGGGTGCTGCAAGGCGGTTGTCGGTGTAGGGTTCGTTCTCATCGATGAGCCAGTCACGACCGACCCGGCGTGCTGTTTTGAAGCCGCCGCGCAGGGCCTTTTGCCGGACGGTGACGGGGCTGCGGTTGTGGCGGGCGGCGTATTCGGTGATTGTAATTTCCATGGGGGCCTCCTTAATTAAAGTTCGATGTTGACGTCCACGGTGATTTCTACGCCTACCGGGTTGCCTGCCTTTACAAAGGCAGAACTGGCGGAGCGGGGCAGGATGCGGATGCTAAGGAGCGTTATGGTCTCATCAGACTGGATCAGTTCGCCGTTCTCGTCAAGCTCATCCTCTCGGTTGTAGTCGACGTAGTATTCCCAGCGGCACAGGGCGTCATCCTGGCCAGTGACCCACTGCTTGCCGTTGTCCATGGCGGCGCTGGAAATTGCCTCGCGGATTTCATTGATAACATCGTTGCTGTTGACGGAAGTGTTGGTGGCGGCGTAGATGGCATTAGAAATGGTGGTCATTTTATTTTCCTCCTGTTATGTGGGCTGCTTATCTCTTACTGTGATTATATTATACATCGCTGGCGATGTAATGTCAAGACTTTTTGCAAAGATTTTTTAGAATTTTCTGCAAAAAATGGCGTAAAGTCGGCGCATATGTGGCGCACGCGAAAATGTGCGCTGCGTTACAATAATAATAAAAGAGAGGTGAGCACGATGCCCTATTATAACAGCCCTATGGCCTATCCGGCCATGTACGGCCAGCCCGGCGGGTACGGACAGACGCCCTACAACCCGGGCGGCACAATGCAGCAGGCCGCGCAGCGGTACGAGATCATCCACGTCAACGGCGAGCCGGGGGCACGGGCGCTGCAAATGGCCCCCAACAGCAACGCTATTGTTATGGACGACACAGCCCCCATTGTGTGGCTGTGTCAGACCGACGGTGCAGGGTACAAGACGGTGCAGCCATTCGACATTGCCCCGCACCAGACCACCCCCGCGGTGGATGTGTCCAGTTTGGACACGCGCGTTAAGAGATTGGAGGAGATCATCAATGGCAAGCAACCCCCTGATGCAGTTTCTGCGGCCCCAGGCAAACGGCCCCCGGCTGCCAAATAACCCCCTGGCCTTTGCGGCTGAATTTCGAAAATTCGCGGCAGGCATGACGCCGCAGAAAGCAGAGGAACAGGTCCGGCAGATGCTGGCTGATGGGCGGATGACACAGCAGCAGTTCGACGCCCTGAAACAGCAGGCCCAGGACCTGGCACAGTTTTGGAGATAGGCCGGTGCGCAACGGTTTATCATAGATTTTTTTTGAAAGGAGAAAAAAGAAGTGGATAATATGAGTCTTTCCGATATTGCTGCCGTTACCCGCGGCACGAATGACAACGACGGTTGGGGCGGCAACGGCTTGTTGTGGATCGTCATTCTGTTTCTGTTTGTTTTCATGGGCGGCGGCCTGAACGGCTGGAACCGCCAGGGAGAATATGGGCAGTACGCCACCGCGGCCAGCCAGCAGGAGATCCTGTACGGCCAGCAGTTCGGCCAGCTGAACGACCGATTGACCAACCTGGGCAACGGCGTCTGCAATCTCGGCTTTGAGATGCAGGGCGGCCTCGGCCAGCTTGGCAAAGAGGTAGCCCTGGGCCAGAGCAACCTGCAGCAGACGATCATGAGCACCGGCAACGGCATCCAGCAGCAGATCGCTAGCTGCTGCTGCGAGAACCGTCTGGCCACGGCCAACCTGTCCGCCCAGATGGACCGGCAGACCTGCGACATCACCACCGCGATCCACGCGGAGGGGGAGCATACCCGCGCGATGATGCAGGCGAACACGATCCAGCAGCTGCGGGATAAGGTCAACGCGCTGGAACTGGCCGGGCAGATGGCGGGCGTCGTCCGCTACCCGACCGGCTACGCCTACAACGCCGGGCCTTCGCCGTTCTGCGGCGGCGGGTGCAGCTGCGCCTGATGGCTACATAACGGTACGCTATTAACAGCGAAGCCCGCACGGCAGAAGCTGTGCGGGCCTTTTTTGAAGGGAGCAGAAAATGGCTTGTAATAATAAACGGAAAAACCCCCACTACAAGAGCGCCCAGAACGCCTACAACAACACGGCGCAGGCTTTTGTAGCGGCGGGCACGCCGGTGAATGTGCTGGGCATCCTTAACACTGACACCGGGTGCGCCTTAAAGACGAACACCGGCGGCTTTGAGGTGGATTGCAGCGGCCTGTACCGTATCAGTTACGACGTGACGGCCACGGCGACCGCTGCGGGCGTTATGACGCTGCAGGGGTATAAGGACACGACCCCGTTGCCCTGCATGAGCGCACAGGCCACCGTGGCGGCCAACGGCGTGACGACGCTGCACATGGAGACGACCGTCTACATCGGCGTCTGCTGCAACGGTACGCCGACCATCAACGCGGTCGTCGGCGGCGTTGACGGCACGGTGAACCACGTCTGCGCCAGCATCGTGAAGCTGGCCTGAGGTGGCGGGATGAAAAAAGAAATAGGGGATTACAAAAAGCGGCTTGATGACGAAATGATAAAGTGCATGGACGGCGGCATCACTGGTCAGCGTATGATGACAATAAAGGAAATCAACCAGTGCTGGATGGAGCTGGACGACCGGGAACGGCGGCTGAACGGCGGCGGCACTGCCGATGCTGCACCGCTGACCAGGGCAGAGGCCAGCGCCTGGACGGCCCGGATGAAGAACGCAGACGGCACGACCGGCGCACACTGGACGATGGAACAGACCATCCCCTACATGATGGCCCGGACCGTGACCGCGCCGCCGGAGACGTTCTGGTGCGTGATGTGCATGATGTACTCGGACTACTATAAAGTGGCCCGGGCGCACGGCGTGGACACACCCGAATTTTATGCGGATTTGGCGGCGGCTTTTTTAGACGACGAAGATGCCGCACCGAATAAGGCGGGAAGATATTATCACTGCGTGGCAGAGGGTTAAGTAGTCAAAAAGTAGTCAAAACGGATTTGTAAAACAAAATACCGCGCATCGAGCTATAATATATAGCGTTGATGCGCGGTATTTTTGGTGCGCCCGCAGGAACTTGAATCCTGGACCCTCTGATTAAAAGTCAGAGCGGACGCGGTCTCGTGCGGTTTTGTGCGGATTGTGTTGCCGTTGAAGCGTTGTTTTTTTGTCTTGCCGGGTGCTTGATTTTGCTGTGGCAGGTAGTCAAAAAGTAGTCAGGTTGCGGCGGCAAAGTAGTTGTCCAGGCGGTCGACCACCTGCAGGCTGTCGGCGGCCTCTAAATGAGTATATATGTTAGCCGTCATTTGAATGCTTGCGTGGCCCAGCAGCTGCTGCGCGGTGCGCAGGTCAACCCCGGCGCGGTACAGGTTGGTGGCGTAGGTGTGCCGCAGCATATGAGCGTGGATGGGCAGGGGAAAGTGCGGTTCAACGTAGGTGGTCCACATCTTCCGGTAGGCGGACTGGGTCATGATCTGACCGCGGGCGTTGGGGACGACGTACTCGCTGGCGCGTGGCGTTTCGGCCAGTATGAGGCGCAGCGCGGCGGGGATGGGCACGATGCGGTTGGCCGAGGGGCTTTTTAACTCCATGCTCGGGTCGTGGCGGTTGCTGCCTGCCGGAAAGCTCACCGCACGGGCCACGATCAGCCCGGCGGGACCTATGTCCGTCCAGCGCAGGCCCAGGGCCTCTTCCCGGCGCAGGCCGCAATAGATGCACAGCGCACAGAACGCCCGCGCACGCGGCTCTGTGACGTCCTCCAGCAGGCGGGTGTACTCGGCAGGGGTGAGATATTCCTTGCGCTTCGGCTTGGCGTGGCGCGTGATTTTCAGGCCCTCGGTGGGGTCGCTGCTGATGAGGTGATTCTGCCGGGCGCTGGTGAAAATCTGTCGGGCTGTTATCAGCACTTTGTGCTGCAGGCTCTCCGACAGATCGGCCACGCCGGACAGCACCCGGCGGATGTGCACCGGACGCACGGCGCGCAGTTCCATGCTGCCGATGGTGTCCATGATGTGCAGGTTGTAGGCGTCCCGGTACATCCGCACGGTGGCGGGGCGCAGGTCTGACTTGTAGGTTGTGAGCCAGATTTTGGCCCATTCTCCCACGGTTGTAGTATCGCCGACCTCTAAGCCGGCGTCATCGTCCGCCATGGCCCGGCGGGCGGCGGCGTTGACCTCGGCCTGGGTCCTGCCGTAGACCATCTTTGTTTTTCCGTTGGACAGGGTAACACGGCGCTGGTAGCGGCCGTCCTTGCGTTTTTTTAGTGCCATTTTGACAAAATTCCTCCGTAACACTTGTACTAAGTGCCCGGCGGGTGGTATAATACGATTGCTGGGTCGTATTGTGTCCACGCCGGACACGCGATTCTATAAGCCTGCGGTGCTGGTAACACCGCGGGCTTTTTTTATTGCTTTAGGGAGACGGTATCGTTGATAAGATTTTTATATTGTTGTTCGTTTAATATGGTGATGTGCTGTCCCGATTCAATTAGCGCTTGCGCTTTACTGTATTTTCGTTCTATGGCCCATTCTGGTAGGTGACTTGTATCGCCAACAATTAGATAGACGGTTTTTGTGTTTACTTTTTCACGTAAATTCGCGCCGACGCTCTCCAATAAATCTTCCAGTTGGTCACGATCGTCAGAAAAGTCGCCGGTAAAAACAAAATTTTTATCATAGAGCGGGGACCATGCAAATTCTGCTGCGCGGACTTCCTTTTGGTGAGCTTTTCTAGCTTTGTCGTATTTTTCAAAATCGGAGCTGCTCATAGTTGCTTTTTTAATGCAATACTGCAACAACTCATTGGTAGTGTAGACGTCTCCGAGCGCCCGGTGAGCGGTGCCCGCTTGCAGACGCAAACGCGATGCTAACGCCTGCAAACGGTGAGACTTCCCGGGAACATAACTCCGAGCTAAGGATAAGGTGTCGATGTACATAAAATCCTGGATTCCGTCCAGATTGGCCAGAGCACGAGAAACAAACGCTAAATCAAATGTAATATTATGGCCGACGATAATCTGGCCGTCAATCCGGCGGGAAATCTCCGGGACGACATCCGCCAAGTGTGGGGCACTAGCCAAATCCGCATTAGTGATGCCGTTTACCTCTGTTGCCGCAGCAGGGATGGGAATTGTCGGATGAATGAGCGTGGCGTATTCATCGGTGACTTTCCCATTAGATACAGTTAAAATAGCGATCTCTACCATCTGGTCGCTGTAACGGTCTACGCCTGTTGTCTCAGTATCAAGGACTACATAATTTTTTAAGGCAAGCAGGCTCTCCGGGGCATCTGGTGCGGGAATGATGCGCGGCCCGGATTGATGAGTGGTTGTTGGCGCTATAATTGTGATAATCACACCCACAATTAAATAGAGCGGCACAAAAGCAACTACAAACCCAATCAAAAACACAACAATCGTTGATACAAGAGCAAGGCTAAGCGACACATTAGTTGAAATGTAATGCTTTAATGCCCATTTTGCAAGCAAAATAGCTAAAATCACTGCGAGGAAAACCGCAATCTTAGAACTTTTTTTAATGGTCTGTCCGTCCACTTTTGACTTTAATGTGCTGATTTGTGACCGCCTCCTAATTTATGCCGCGATTGCGACATATTTTTTTGATGTGGCAGGGTATGATAGGGTTATACCCGGAACCACAAAATTTGATAACAATTTTGTTTAAAATGTGAATTTACATACAACTGTAAGTTGTTTATAATAAAATAAACGAAAGGGGGATACTACATAATGACAAAGGACGAATATGTAGCCGCCGTGGAAGAATGGATTAAGGCGGCCACGGAAAAGCAGGCCCGCTTGATTTGGGTGTTTGTAAAAAATTACCTTAAAAAGTAAGCTTGCCAAAGAGAGGGAGCGCTACGCGCTGCCCTCTTCTTTTTTTGTCAGGCGCTCGGCCATTCTTTCCAGCAGCTTCCACTCTTCGGGCGTCAGGTCGGCCAACAGCTCAACCATGCGACGTTTAAAAGGTTCGCTGTCATCGGCGACCAGGCTGCCGACGAAGGCGGCAAGCTTTTCGTCCTGCGGGTTAAACATCTCGCCCTCGCCGGTGCGCAGCCAATTTTCGTTGACGTTAAATTCGCGGCAGATTGCGCGGATGACGGCATCCGATGGTGTGCGCAGGCCTATTTCATAGTTTCCGATAGTGTTTGCTTTTACGCCGACCTGTTCGCCAAATTCCAACTGCGTAAGCCCCAAGGACTTACGCAGTTCTTTGATGCGTTCGTTCACAAGATCACCTCCTTTGGATTGACTTAATTATAACACACAAACCCCACATAGTCAATATTTTTCTTAAAAATCGTGATAAAAAGTGTTGACAAGGCCCACGCTGTGATGTATAATAATCACAGAGTCAAGGATGAACCGCCACACAGGAGGTAACAACAATGTTCGAACTTGTCAAAATCGTAAATGGCCTTAGCATTACAAGAGAGCGCGGCACGCGCGGTTGCTACTTTGTCAACATCCGAGAGGACGACGGCCGGGGCTTCAAAGAGTTCCACACCTTCCACACCATCAAAGAGGCGGCTGCTTTCTGCAAAGCTATCACCGCTCAATAATCTGTCGAAACGCCCCGGCGGGGCGTCAGCCGGGAATGGCCGCCCGGCTCTGATGATGGCAGGCCGCGAAAGGAGAGAGCAAAATGGCAAAACGTAAGAGCAAACCGAACCCGGCCATGTATGGGGTAGACCAGCAGGACGCCGAACGCGCCGAGCGCATTATTGAAATGTGCCGCGGCATGGACGAAAAAGACCTTGCCAAGATGGCAAACGCTGCGACCGCAATCAAGCTCGTTCGCGGCCTGACCGACAGCTTGACCGCGTAAAGGGGGCCTGAAAATGAAACGTAAAACCGCAATCAAATTTATGATGAGCGCTTGCTGTAAAAAAATGGATTGGAACACGGTCACGCGGCTTTTTGACCAAGGCCGAAAAATTGTTCCTAATTATAGCAACAGCCAGATTCTGTACACATTGCTGTGCACATACGAAATATGGGCGAGGCTGGATGGCCAGCCTGAGCAACAGGCCCGCGCGGCCACTAAACTTTGGGAACTTTTGACCCGCCAAACAAAACGAGGGAGGGGTACAGATGGACAACACCGCATTACAACCTGTCCTTGACGCCCTGCTGGAGGAACTGGCCGCCCGGGTGGCGGGCAGGATCGCGCCGCAGCGCAAGGAACTGTACACCGTGCAGGACTTGTGCGAGCGGTACGGCGTGAGCGACGACACCATCACCCGCTGGATGCGGGCGGGGGAGTTCGGCGAGACCGTCAACCCGACGCCGCGCATCCACCTGGCGACGCTGGCGGGCATCACGGAGTTTGACGCCCGGCACACCGGCCCGGCCTACGCGGGCCAGCCGGTTCTGCCCGCCAAGCGCCGCGCCCGGGGCAACCCGGGACCGATTTGAACGTGTCCAGGGTGGACACAGGGAAGGAGGGGCACAGATGACGCCCGAGGATATCGCCTGGGTGCAGGGGCGGCTGCGTGACTGTAAGTATCTGGCCGCCACGCTGCACAAATGCGCCCAGTGCCTGGACGTGGGCGACGACGCACTGCTGGCCGCGCTTGGCTTTGCGAACGAGGCAGCCCTCAAAGCGGCCTACCCCAGCAAGCTGCGGGGCCGCGGCGGAGATCACCGCAGCCATACCTACACAAAGCCCGACGAGGACACGATGCACGAAGCCGTGCTGATGTTCTACGGCGGGGTCGACATGGATGTTGTCAAGCAGCTGATGGGCTACGCCGGTGGGATAACCAATGCGGCCATCTCGCAGCGCTGCACGCGCTGGAAGGAAAAGCACCCCGCCGCGGCGCGCCGACTGCCGCACAGCCGAGCGAACCCGGCACAAATACGAAAAAAGGGAGAAATCAAGATGAACGTTGACAAGAAAGGGCTGCCCGCATACTGCTACGCCATAGCGCCCAAGACCGGGCTGCCGGTACGGATTTTTCGGGGCGAGCACGCCATGTTCGGCGTGCGGCCTGACATGATGGTGAGCAAGGCCAACGCGTAGATCAGCGTGGACGCCCGGCAGGCGGCGGCCATGGTGGGGGGCGTGCTTTACGGCTGGGACGGCCCGCGTGCCGACCCCGCCCAGTATGATGACGATGGGGTTTACATCGGCCCCCAGTAAGGAGGAACTCATGGAAAACGAAATCAAAACTAACGAGGGGCAACAGGCCCCGGCACTCGGGCTGCTGAACGCCAAGGATGTGGTCGTCAGCGTCGTGAAGGTGACGGCGGAGGGCGTGAGCATCAAGCTCTGGCCCGATGCCGACGCGGTGCGCGGCGTGCTGGGCGAGGCAGCGCAGCTGGCGCAGGTTCCCGGCGGGTACAGCCTGCGGCGCTACGTGTGCGGGCGGGCGCTGTACTGCGCGGTGCAGCTGGGCGACGCAACCCGGGACGCGCCCTGCCCGGCGGGCTACCACGTACACAGCGACGCCAACCTCAACGAGGCCGACGGCAGCCTGATCGCCGCTGCGGCGGAGTGGGGCATCGGCAAGGGCGTGTTTGACCTGCCGCCCCTGCGCATCGCGGCGGGCAAGGTGCACATCGTGCCCAAGGCCAAGGACGGCACCAACGTCATCGAGCGGTACATCCTGGACGACGTGCTGACGCTGGACGACATCACCTACAACGATGACGAGAGCGTCGCCGCGCTTCGCGTGCGCAAGCGGGATGGGGGGATCATCGCGTGGCAAGCAAACTGATCGGGCATCTGGCCGCGTGGTACATCCCCACCGGGCGCACCGACCTGGACGGCATGGAGGGCCTGACCGTTGACGGCGGCTACCTGCTGGAGGCCCGGCGGATGCACACCGAGCTGGAAGCCCGCGCCCGGGGACAGCCCCTGATGGTGGAAATCGAGATCAAGCCGGTGCGGGACAAGCGGACGCTGGACCAGAACCGGCTTATGTGGGCCTTGCTCAACAAGCTGGCCCAGGCATTGAGCGGCGGCACCCCCGGCGGGGTGACTGCCGAACAGTGCTATCTGGATCTTTTGGCCGACTACGGTGCCGAGGTGGAGACCTGGCGCGTGCCGCTTAAGGCGCTGCCCGCGCTGCGCCGCGCCTACCGCGTGGTGCAGGTCGTGGACGTGCTGGAGGGCGGCGCGTGCATCGTGCGGCTGGGGATGGGCAGCTCGACCTTTGACCGGGCGCAGATGCGGGAATTTATCGACCGCATCTTTGACCGCCTGGCCGAAGCGGGCGTGGACGACGCCGAGACCACTCAGCAGTACCGGGACTGGAGGCAGAGCGATGGCTAAGAGCATTTTGCAGAAAAACAAAGAGTGCTACCTCTGCCGCCGGTTCTACAACTTGCGCACGGTGCGCGGACTAGAAGAGCACCACATCCTGTACGGACGCGGGCGGCGGGAACTGAGCGAACGGTACGGCCTGAAGGTCTGGTTGTGCCACGACCACCACAACGAGCCGCCCCTGGGGGTGCATTTTGACCCCGGTGCCCGGCGGGTGCTGGAACAGGACGCACAGTTCGCGTTTGACAACCTCCACGGCCCCGGCAGCTTTGCCGAGGTGTTTGGGGAAGAAATTTAGTTTTTAGGAGGATGCAAATGATGGATGCACGGTATAAGCCCAGGCTGCACAGCGTCGATAACATTATTCAGACGCAAATTCTGGGCGGAGAAGTAGGCAAGAAACAGATGTGTGCCGTCTATGAAGAGGCGCTGGATGTCGTCCTCACGGCGCTGAACGGAGAGACGGGACCGTCTGTCCCGGATATCCCTTTTTTATGCGCGGCGCTGCATTTCTGGCGCGATGAACTGATCGAGAGGATGCGCAGAGAAGACCCTAACAGCCTTGAGGTCGAGAAGGTCACTTATATCTTGATGAAACGGCATTATCGGGGTGAGGGCGTAATAGTTGGAGGTGATGAGTAATGCCCCAGATTGTAAACAAAAAGAGCGTGCTGGACATGGCGATGGGCGCGATTGCGGAGATCACCGATTACGAGGTCAACCGCGTCGTGGCCAACATCATGGACCCGAATACCAGTGCCACAGCCAAGCGCAAGATCACCATCACGCTGACCTTCGCGCCGGACGACTACCGCCAACAGATTGGCCTGGACGCCCAGGCAAAAACGACGCTGGCCCCTGTCCAGCCGGTGCGCACGGCCCTGTGCATTACCAAGGGCCGTGACGGCGCACTGCTGCTGGCTGAAATGACGCCCCAGGTCCCCGGCCAGGTGGACATGGACGGCGACGAAGCACCGATGCCCGCCATGGCCCGTGTGGGCCGGGCCGGGTATTAAATACAAGAAAAGGAGAAACCACCATGGAAACAAGCTTTTTACGTGACGCCATTGACCGCATCACCGACCTGGCGCGGCCTTTTACTATGGAGGTCGACGGCCACAAGTTCTGCTCAAAGGCGCTTTTGGAAGTCAAGGCCGAGGAGTTCTCGCCGACCGTCTACGAGGTAGACACCCTGGACGCGCTGGTCAAGCTCATCCTGACCGAGGGCCTGACCCTGGGCAGGCGGCTGTACGTCCGCGTGGACAGCGCCCGCAAGGTCACGGTAACGATGACCTACAACGGCGGCGAGCTGCGCAACCCCTACCTGCGTTTCCCGCTGTATGAGGCCGTGTCGGATGTGCCCGGCGTGACCATCGGCAACCTCATGAGCCAGGAGCGGGCTATTGTGGAGTTGCAGAGCCTGTACGGCGCTACCCCGGACCGTGACTACTTGCTGGACCTGCTGAGCCGCATCGACGTCAACGAGGGCGTGTCCAGCGTGGACAACGGCGTCACCCAGGAGGTCAACGTCCGCACCGGCGCAGTGCTTAAGCAGGCGACCCCGGTGCGGCCCATCGTCCAGCTGCAGCCCTACCGCACCTTCCTGGAGGTGGAGCAGCCGGTCAGCGACTTCCTGCTGCGAGTGAGCAAAGAGGGCGAACCCACTCTGTTTGAGGCCGACGGCGGCGCGTGGAAGTTGGAAGCCAAGCGCAGCATCGCCGCCTACCTGGCCGAAAAGCTCGCCGACCAGGTCGAGAGCGGCTGCGTGGTGGTGCTGGTCTGATGCTGAACGTAGTTGCATTACAGGGCCGACTGGGCCGAGACCCGGAGATACGGCAGACAACGACCGGCAAGCAGGTGGCGGTGTTCACGCTGGCCTGTGACCGCGGGCGCAAGGACGCCAACGGAAGAACGACCGTAGACTGGGTGCAGGTTGTGGCGTGGGACCGGCTGGCCGATTTTGCCGCCAAGTGGCTGACCAAGGGCCAGATGGTGACGGTGGACGGCAGGCTCCAGAGCCGCAGCTACCAGGCCAAGGACGGCACCAACCGCACGGCGGTGGAGGTCGTGGCCAACAACATCAACTTCTGCGGCAGCAAGGCGGACAACACCGCCCCGGCTGCCCCGGCGGGCCCCCGCGTAGGTGCGGCGGCCCCGGCCTACAACCAGATGGACGGAGACGACTTTGCCATGATTGAGGATGAGGGCGACTTGCCGTTCTGACGTTTAAAATTTGATAAGACCTGAACAGGGATGCGCTGCTAAAAAACAGCGCGGCGCACCCCTGTATTAAGGTCAGCCTTTTTTAGAGGTGCTGACATGGACAAACCTGCTTTTTTTGCGATATTACCCTCCGCGGTACGATACGACACGCGGCTGAAACCGATGGAGCGGATTTTATACAGCGAGATCACGGCGCTGGCCGACCAGACCGGCTACTGCTACGCATCCAACCGGTATTTCATCGAACTTTACAGCGCCGGGGAACGGACTGTGCAGGGCTGGATAAAAAATCTGGCCGACTGTGGGTATATTACGGTGGAAATGTTCGGCGGTGCCGGACATGGCCGGTGCGAGCGCCGCATGACCCCTATTTTCGGCTTGCGGGACGTCCGGCAGACCCCCGCAGATTTAAGCGCCACCCCCGCAGAAAATTGCGGGGATACCCCCGCAGAAAACTGCGCCCCACCCCCGCAGAAAACTGCGGGTAGAACAATACAAGATAATAATACAAGTAATAACAACACAACGCGTGCATGCGCACGAGGGTTTGACCGGTTCTGGGCAGCTTACCCGCGCAAGGTCGGCAAGGGGGCCGCTGAACGCAGCTTTGAGCGCATCCACCCGGACGCTGCCCTGCTGGACGGTATGCTGCGGGCCATTGAGACCCAGCGCCAGAGCGACACGTGGCTGCGCGGCTACATCCCCAACCCGGCCACCTGGCTGAACCAGCGCCGGTGGGAGGATGAACCGGACGGCGTGACCGCCCCGGCGGCGCAGCAGACACCGCACAGCCCGCCGCCGCCCACGCCGGTGCTTGACCCCGACGGCGACATCACCAAATTGTGGGGAGCGTGGGAAGAATGAGAGCCGAGACGCTAACGCATCAAGACGCGTTTATCGGCGCGGTGATGCTGCGGGGCATGAGCGATAAAAAAGCGGCCCGGGCGGCGGTGCTGAAGCTCTCCCCCGCCATGTTTGAAGAGGGCACCCGGCGGGATGTATTCGCCGCCATGCAGCGAATGGCCTACGCGGGCGAGGATGTTGGCGACCCTGTGCTCATCGTCAGCCGGGCCGCCCAGGAAAGCAACCTGAACGTGGAGGACGTCAAGGTTTACGTCACCCGGGCAGCGGAGACCTGCCCGGCGGTGTCCAACCTGGACAACTACGCCGCGCTTGTGGTCGAGGACTACCGGCTGGACCTGCTGCAATCGGCCCTGCTGGCGGCGTGCAGCAGCAACAGCAGCGCCGACCGCATCTGCGCCAAGGTGCGGGCCGCGCTGAATATGCAGGACGCCATTCTGGCTACCCAGGCCGACGGCAGCGGGCAGACGTTCGCCGCTGTGCTGGACAAGGCGGTGGCCGCGCTGGAAAAGCCGGACACCCTGCTGCGTACCGGATGGCGGCAGGTGGACCGCTACGGCCTTTTTGAACCGACCAACACCGTGGTTGTGGCCGGGCGGCCAGGCTGCGGCAAGACCGACCTGACCATCAACCTGGCGGCCCGGTTGAGTCTGCGGAAAAAAGTCTACTACCTGACGCTGGAAGAAAGTGCTGTGAAGCTGATGCACCGCATCATCTCGAAAACGGCCCGGGTGGACGCGGGCCGAATGCGGGACCGAAAACTCAGCAGACAGGAGCTTGTTAATATCAAGGCTGTGCAGGCCATGATGGCGAACCACCACAACATGATCCTGGAAGATGTCGAGGACGTGGGCGGCGCGGCGACGCTGGACATGATCCGCGCCCGGCTGCTGACCTACAAGCCGGATGTGGCGATCATCGACCACATCGGCCTGATCGCTAGTACAGACCCGCGGGCCAAGGAGTATGACCGCCTGAGCGAGATAACCCGGCAGTTAAAACTTTTAGCCATGCAGATGGGAATCGTCATTATCGAGCTGTGCCAGCTCAACCGCGGCGGCGCGGCGGCCCAGTACGGCACGCTGGCCGAACTGCGGGGCAGCGGCACGATAGAACAGGACGCCAACGCAGTTGTTATGGTGCGCACATTACCGCCCGGCGGGGCAGAACTGCACGACACCAACGACTACCGGGCTACCGGCATCATGATCGCCAAAAATCGGGAAGGCGGTCTGGGCGAGGTGCCCATGCAGTGGCGGCCACAGTATCACGACTGGATACCCGATGGCGACATCTACCAGCAGGACGAGGGCGGCGAGAGCTGCCCGAAATTTGAAAGCTACGAGCAACAGCAACTATGATTTTACAGGGGGATTTACAAGATGGACAAAATCGCAATCATCAACTTGAAGGGCGGCGTCGGGAAGAGCGTCACCGCCTGCAACCTGGCTGCCGAGTTGGCCGCCAAGAGCCTGGCCGTGCTGGTCGTTGACCTAGACAAGCAAGGAAACACGAGTAAATTTTTCGGCACGCTGGACTACGACCGGCCCAGCGTGGCCGAGGTGATGCTGGGTGAAAACACCGCGGAAGAGGCGCTGGTCTGTGAGACCGGCACGACGGCGGTGCATCTGCTGCCCTGCGATATGCGGATGCTAAAAGCGAACCGCACGATTCTGATGGACAACGGCCCGCGGCAGTATTATCTGCGGGATGCGCTGGAAGCGGTGGACGATAACTACAACTACTGCCTGATGGATTGCCCGCCCGATCTGGACATGGGCAGTATTAACGCCCTGTGTGCGGCGGACTGGGTCATCATCCCGGTGGACTGTGATGAGTGGGCTTGTGACGGTATGCGGGAAATCCTGGACCAGATCGAGCAGGTGCAGGTGTACTACAACCCGCGGCTCAAGGTGATGGGCGCGCTGATGACAAAGTACCGCCGCACACGGTACGCGGGCGAGGTCGTTCGCCAGCTGAACGAGGCGGGTGTTGAGATGCTGCACACCGTCATCCGGTACACGGTCAAGGTCAGTGAGGCCAAGAGCGCGCACGAGCCGCTGCGGATGTACAAGCCGGACTGCTCGGCAGCGGCAGACTACAAGGCACTGGCCGATGAGGTTGATGGCATTGTGTCCAAAGTGGACACGCAGAGAGAGGAGAACGCGTGATGAGCAAGGGATTTGCGATTGCGGATATTTTGGGCAACCAGGCCCGGCAGGATGCCCCGGCGGGGCAGAAGATGCAGGTCGTCATGCTGCCCGCCGACGACATCGAGCCGAACCCGGAAAACAGCATCTACGAGATTGGGGATGTCTCGATGCTCAAGGCCGACATTGCCGAGCGGGGCCTGCGCAGTCCGCTGGAGGTGCTGCCCGCCCGGGCCGGGAAGTATATGCTGCTGGCCGGGCACCGGCGCTGGACAGCCTGCCGGGCACTGACTGCGGAGGGCGTGGCCGGGTTTGAGGTCCTGCCCTGCGTTATCCGCCAGAGCCAGGGCGAGGATGACGACCTCATCGCGCTGATCACCTCCAATGCCACGGCCCGCGAACTGACCGACGGCGAGCGGCTGCGCCAGTACATTGCGCTGAAGCAGGCGCTGGAACGAAAAAAGGCAGCGGGCGGTCTGGACGGGCGCGTCCGGGATGAGATGAGCCGCATCACCGGCGACGGCACCGGCACGCTGGGGCGGCTGAATGCCATTGCCAACAAGTGCATCCCGGCGGTTGTGGAAATGGTGGAAAAAGGGGAAATCAGTCTGGGCCGCGCCTATGAGTGCAGCAAGCTTTACAAGGTGCAGCAGGTCATGTACGCACAACTTGGCTACGCGTCGCTGCCAGATGTGCCGGACGCGGTACTGGACGAGGCTGTCGAGTGGGTGGTAGAGTGCGGGCTTGCTGAACAGCTGAAAAAATTTGACTATGTGCGGTGCGATAGATGGAATTACACGGACGGCAACTTTGATGCCCAGGCCATGGAGCCGAAAGAGCTGACGCTGGATGTGGATGGCGCTGACGTGCTTGTGAAAATCGAGGCGGTCAACAGATACCGCCTTAGTGTCACTCAGCTTGACCCGGCGGAACCCGGGGAAGTTGTTGCGGAAACCGGATTGATGGACAGCGACCTGTATGACAAGGCCAAGGCGCTATATATCAACCACGAGGCGTTGGAACGGTTTAAAGCTGAGACTGCCGATAAAAAGGCGGCGGAAAAGCAGCGCGCCGCCGACGACCGGAAGTGGCTCACCATGGCCCGGCGGGAATTGGAGAACTTCGACCACTGGAACCTTGTGGACAAAAACACACGGTTAGGCTTTACCGTCCGCGCACGGCAGATGTCCGACGGCGGGCATCTGGTCGTGGCCGTAGATGAGGCGGCGCGTTATGATGGACAGACGCCGTGCCTGCCGTACCGGGAATGCGTAGCGGCCCGGTTTGACGCCAACGGCCAGCGCGTGGGCCGGGATGGGGCGGTCGTGGCCCCGGACTGGCAAAAATGGTGGTACAACCCCAACGGGGCACTGGAACAGTACATTGCAGAAGACATCAAGCGAGCCGCCATGAAGCAGGAGGGCTAGTATGACAGACCAAGACAAAAAGCGGTGGCTGTGGCGATACCAGGAGGCCGTGCGGATGGAGCGGGAACTGATGCAGGAATTGGAGACGCTGAACGCCCGGGCTTCCGGCATGACCAACGCCCTGACCGGGATGCCCGGAGGGGGCGGTGACGGCCAAAAGCTGCCGCGGGCTGTTGAGGGAATTGTGACCGCTAAAAAAGAGCTGCAAGCGCAGATTGAAACCTGCAACGCAGTTCGGCAGGAGGTCAAAACGGCCATTGAGCAGGTGCCCGATGCCCGAGAGCGGGAAGTGCTGCGCAGGCGGTATCTGCTGGGCCAGCGGTGGGAGAACATCGCGGTCGAGACCAACACGGCGCTGCGCCATGTCTACCGGCTCCATCGGGCGGCGCTCAAAGATGTCATTGTATGTCACTAAAAATCATGCTAAAATGGTAGCATCAAGAGCCGTAGGGATAGAGATAACCACGCGGCTTTTGTGCGTCCATCGAGACCTCCTGTTGCTAGTGGCATGGGTGCTGCGCTGATAGCGTGGGCCACGAGAAGCACCCGCCGCCCGGTGAGAACCCGGGCATTTTATATACTGCATAGCCAGCCTGTTCTATTCCCCGGCGGGCATGGGCGGCGCGCCCCAAAGCAACGGCGCGCCCCGGGTGCGAGACCCGGATGCGGTACAAATGGCGATGACGTCAGCGCGAATCTGTCCCCGGACGCCAGGCCGGATTGCTGGCCAGCCACTCCCTGCGCACCTCACCACGATGTGTCCAATGCAGGGCTTTTTGCGCACGCAGGCGACCGGCGTGGATAAAAAAAGGACACCTGACAGCCGGGAAAGACCGACGTGCCCGGCGGGCGGGAGAGACTCAACTAAGCTGTATGACGATTGCTCCGTCCTGGCTGCGCCGGGCATTTAATTTGATTTTTTGTGAGGTGAGCGTAGTGGCAAAACAGATATCTTTTGAGGACTTCTGCGAAAAATTCAAGCCGAAAAAGACAACGGACGACTGCTACACGCCGCCGACAATTTACGAAGTTATAAAAAAATTGGGCCTGCAAGGAATACGGCATCGACCCGGACAAAATTGTGCGGCCGTTCTACCCTGGCGGAGACTATGAAAACTTTGACTACGCACCGGACGCAGTAATACTGGACAACCCACCGTTTTCGATATTGGCGCAGATTTGTGAGTTTTATCTGGAGCGCGGGATACCGTTTTTTCTGTTCGCGCCAAGCCTTACGTGCCTAGGCCAAAGGCGGATGGCCATGCGGATGAATCATATTATCTGCGATTGTCAAATTGTGTATGAGAACGGCGCGGTTGTGCCGACGTCGTTTGTAACAAGCTACGGCGGCGACATTGTGGCGCAGTCGCAGCCGGAACTGACGCAGCTGGTCAATGCGGAATCCGCGCGGCTGCGCCGTGAAAAGGCGCGTGAACTGCCGAAATATGAGTACCCCTGGAATGTGCTGACAGCGGCCATGCTGCAGAAATACAGCAAGTGCGGCGTGGATTATAAAGTGCACCGTGGTGAATGTGAGCGGATCAGCGCACTGGATGCGCAGCGCAACGCTGGGAAGGCTGTGTTTGGCGGTGGGCTGCTGTTGTGCAGCAGGGCCGCAGCCGAGAGGGCCGCAGCCGAAAGGGCCGCAGCCCATGTGCGGAAGTTGTCACCGCGGGAACTGGCTGTTATTGAGTACATAGATAAGCGATGCGGGGATGTGTCCAGCATGGACACGTAGAAAACACCGCCATGGCAGTTGACCGGGAGGGGGTACACATGAAAAACATCCCACCCAAAAACAACCCCCGCTATGCCAACGGCAGTCTGCGGCGCAAGCACCGCGCAAGGCTGCGGGCTATGGGGTGCGAGTGCGGTATCTGCCATGGGCGGTTCGGGCCGATCCACTACGACGAACCCAGCGACGCGGCACATCCGTTAAGCTTTGTGGTAGATGAGATACGCCCTGTTTCCAAGTGGCGGCAATTTGGATATAGTTCGGCACGCGCGGCGGCAGAGGATTGGAACAATCTGCAGGCTGCGCATTATTTTTGCAATGCGCAAAAAAGCAACAAAACAGGCAATTTTGCTACGGATTTTGGTGCAAAAATGGTTAAGATTCCCAAGGTCAGTGACGGCGATTGGTAGCCTGGGGAGGGTCCCCCGCCCCGCCCCGGGCGACCCCGCTGCTGTCCAGCGC
>ERZ1034878.179-NODE-179-length-35148-cov-80.193543_pt1 | contig 35148 bp, 55 predicted proteins | sample MGYA00520593_ERZ1034878 | MGnify/ENA primary metagenome ERZ1034878 (study PRJEB33766, sample SAMN09781724) | gut metagenome | biome: gut microbiome | host: Homo sapiens | place: Madagascar | study: EMG produced TPA metagenomics assembly of the PRJNA485056 data...
GCGCGGAAACGCGCCAGAATACCCCGTATGGCAGGGGGGATTGTTAGCAGCCCTCAATCCTCTTGGCCGCAAGCCCTCGCAGGTAGTCCTTCGTCAGCCCGCCATCGTCCGCCATCCTGTGGTGCATCCTGCACAGGCACACGAGGTTGCCGTCCTCAATCAGCCCGTCTGGGTCGTCCCGCAGCTTGTCTATGTGGTGGACCTCCAACCCTTCGGTCGTGACCTTCCCCTGGTCCCTGCACACCTCGCACATCCAGTGCGCATCGTCCCGCACCTGTAGGCTCTTCCTCTTCCACCTTGAGGTGAAGCGCAGCCTGTCCGCGCCTTCCCTCTCGTAACGGTATGTCGGCTTCTTCCTCGGGCAAGGCTCGTCGTACCTATGCATCTTCCCGCACCTGCTGCACGACTTGTATGCTCCCATCTAATCACCTCACCTGTTCAAACTCTGGTTAAACTATTCTTTCTCTACTACGGCAAATCGTATTATTGCTGTTGGAATCGACGACTTCGTAGTAGATATATCCTTTATTGAAAATAATATCGTTGCTCTGGGGGACATCTGCACCGTAACTCTCAGGATATATGCAGGTTAGGTCTGCCGTATGAAAGGTGAAAAGCCCATCCACGATAGGAGCTAAATCGATATTGTAAACCCAAATATACGGTATATCGGACGAAGACCCTCCGCTGTCGGATATTCCCATGAGCTTCTTGGCTGCCGCCTGCTCCGCCGCAGTCCACGCCGCCCCCTTGCCGTCGCACATGGCGGCTTTTACAGCGTAGTCCAAGCGAGATGGTGAAATGACACATCTTTCGTTGTTGTCGGTACCGTAACCGTCATTTGCTTTTCTGCTCGATATTTCGGCATATGTCGCTGGCATCGTATACATGGCACCATCTGAACCGACTACGGTTCCCGTACCGCTCTTCACTACGCCAGCCACGCTTCCGCCAATCGGAATATCCGCCACGCCGTCAGCCGTGATGCTCTCGCCGTTTATGCGCACGTCCGTGGCGGCGGCGTCGCTGCCAGGTGCGCCAGGGTCGCCCTTGGCACCAGCTTCCCCCTTGGGGCCTTGAGGTCCGACAGCTCCCGTGTCGCCCTTTTCGCCCTTCTCTCCTGGTGCGCCGTCCTTGCCTGGCTCGCCCTGGATGCCCTGAATGCCCTGAACACCCTGGATGCCCTTCGCCCCTCGCGCTGCCACGCCCGTATCGACATACTTCGCGGAGGCGATGTCCCAAACCTCCCACGTATCGGACTCGCCGATGCGCGGCTGGTGGGATGCCGCATCGCTCGCTTCGGTCGCGGCCCGCTTGGCGTCCGCCACGGCGTTTTGCAGCTCGCCCAAGAGCGGCCTGTATTCCTCTGCTTGCTCAGCATCGGCGTCGATGCAGTCGAGCACGTTGATGAGCATCTCGTCGGTGGTGTCCACCAGCTCCTCGCCCCTGCGCAGCTCGATGTACGCGCGCGCCGTGCCAACTGCGGCGTAGCAGGCGTCGGGCAGCGTGCAGCGGACGGTGCCAGAAGCCGTGTCGGCCACCTCCATGGGGACGGGTCCCACGAGCTTTCCGTCAGCCGCCTGCCAGACGAGGTGCGCGGTCATGCCCGCGAGGTCGTAGGGCATGCGGTCTCGGCGCACGGCCACGGTGAGCGTCATGTTGTTCCGCTCGCCGCGCCGAAGCGGTGAGATGCGCAGCTTGCCGCTGGGCGAGTAGCACTTGCGGGTATCGAGCGTAATGGTCTCTATCATCTAATCACTCCTGTCTTAATGCAGATAGCCCCCGCCGCGAAGGGCGAGGGCATCCCATTATAGGTATCGCGCGGAATGGCTTTTTAGAAGCCGCCCGCGTTCAACGTCTCCTGCATCCTGCGAACCGTGTTGCTCGGGTAGTCCAAGCGTCCGTCAGGTGGGTAGCCGTAGTGCTGCTCAAGGGCATTGACGAACTGCGGGCCTGCCACCCCGTCGTCGGGGATGCCGAGGGTGCACTGCATGGCCGCAATCAGTAGCGAGCCGCCTGCGTCTGCTGAGAACTGCCAGCCCGTGGTGCATGCTTTCAGGATGGGCTTGCGCCATGTCCACTGACCGCTGACGATTCCGTCAACAGGCGTTCCGAAGTGCCTTTGCAGCGCCGTGGTGGTAGCGGAACCCCAAAGGCCGTCAACGACCAAGCCAGCCCCGTTTGACTGTGATGGCTGGGATGCGCCGCCGCACCATGCGTCCCATTCCTCGCGTGACATGTAAGCCTTGTCGAGGTCGAGGTTACCGTCCCAGCCGTCGAGCCGTCCTGTGGAGGTGTATTGTCGGATGGCGCAATCGTAAGCGCCCTCGTTCCATGGGCTGTCCTGGTAGCCCGTGGGATTCATGTTCGCGTACTGCGCCACCCAGAGCTTGTGACCTGCTGCATACTCCATCACGGACTTGCTCAGATAGACCAGGCACTCCGAACCGACGCGGTTTTCGATGACGCTGCAAAACTCGTCAATCCAAGCAGCATCCCGCCCAGATTCGAAGAGATTGTTCTGGATACCCTCCCAGTCAAGGCAGAAGATTGCACGCCCGATGTATCCGCCCGCCACGTCGAGCATGTAGTTGGCTTCGTCCGTGGCGTTGCCGCCGCTCGCGTAATGGTAGATGCCGAGCGCCTTGCCTGCCGCGAGGGTTGCTTCGGCCAAGCGCTGGAAGTCGGGGTTGGTGTAGGTCGTGCCCTGTGTGCTCTTCACGATTACGAAATCGCACGGCACCACGGACGGGTCGATTCCCGCCTGGTACGATGCGCAGTCGATTCCCTGCATGGTCATTATTGCTCCTTCCCTTCGTCAACCTGACGCGAGGTTGCAGCGCTGACTCCGATCAGGGCACCGATAAGCACCCCAGCCGCGTTGAGCGTGAGCACGATTGCATCGGCGTTCGGAATGCCCCATGCAGGGAACACCGCTCCGATGAAAGTCGCGATTGCAGGGCACGCGATAAGCCCGAGCCACTTCAGCACCTGATACACTTCGTTCGGAATAATATACTCTTTCATTGTTTACGACCTCCTATTCGTCTCTTGTTGGCAGCGCCATCATCTCGTCGTGCAAGTTCGTGGCGATGCCGTTGCCGCCTAGCCTGTGATAGCTTTGATAGGTGCGCTCCATGACTTCCTTGTCCAACGTAGAAGCGTGGCCGTCGCGCACTGCCTGATGATGTGTCCGCATAAGCTCGCTCCTGAGCAGCGCCCGCAAGGCCGACTTGAAAAGCTCGTTTTCCTCGTCGGCCTTCTCCTTCTCGACGCGCCTGTTCGACAGCATTATGCCAAGAAGAGCAACGACTGCCGCAGCCGAGTAAATTGCGAACTGCGAATCGAGCTCTGGATTCGACACAAGCGTTGCGGTCGCTGCCAGCACGCACGGGATGCATATCCACAGTAGTTTCTCCCAAAATCCCTTCAATACAGCTCTTTCCCGGTTTGTTTTATACACTCCCTTGATTATACGGCACGCGGAGCGGGAATTGCGGGAATGATGAGAAAGGCCACCGTTTCCAGTGGCCTTTTCCTTTGTCCTCTAAAGGTCGAGAAGGGTTTTTGCCGCTTCCCACTTGCGGTCGGCTTCAGCAGCAGCCTTGTCGAATTGGCTGTTAACTTTGTTGGTGTATTCATCGCGTGCTTCATCGGTAAACGCATTCCATTTGTCTTCGGTGAAGTCCGCCGTAGCGCGTGCTTCGAAGAAGCTTCCCCGTACGTTGCCTAGGTCAATGCCAGGCCTGCCCTCCTGGCTCCCGCTCCATGCGAGATGGTTCTTGATGAGCATCCTCACCGCGTCGTTGATGAGCTGTTCTTCGTTCTTGTAGGTGAGCTTTTCCATTTGGGGTTCCTTTCTCCCTTTCCTTTTGACGTTTACAGTATACACCTATAACGACCTTATGCGGGCAGGAATCGGAAGTTTTTCGAAATAAAAAACGGGAACCCTCTCGGATTCCCGTCAGTTCCTATTTTTTCAGATCGGCGCGTATCAGCTCCTTGATGTAGCCCTGTTTGCTGGGCACGCTGTCGAGCTTTTCCAGAACGTCCCCGTCGGTGCGGCGATTCAGCTTCAGGTGAACCTGCCGCGTGTTCTCAGCGTCGTACTTCCTTTGGGCCTTAATCTGCGCCTCAGTTGCCATGCGCGTCACCTCCCGTCTTCTTCGCCAGCTTGCGGATGCGGTCTGACCATTCGCGAAGCTTCGACTCGGTGATGCTTACGAGGCCAGTGTCGTAGTTCCCGTTCTGGTCGCACCATTTCTCGGCCCCTTCGAGCTCGTCCGCGATGCGCTCCCAGCTGTCGAGGCACTCGTGAGACAGGCGTGACGGCTCTATCGTGTATAAGATGCCGTCGGGGCTTTTCGCCAGCGTGATGTAGACGCATCCTGGGTCGTCGAAGGAATCGACTATCAGCTGCTCGGGGTAATCGTCGCAGTAAACCGTGTCACCCACCTCGATGGGCACGCCGTCGGCATCGAGCACATTGGACTCAAGCGGCTCTGTGTTCTTGCGCGAGAGGTACTTTGGATTCACCGATGGAAGGAACGCGCCCTCGTCGGTATGAACGCCGACGCATGCTTCGTCCGCCTTCACGGTGATGTTGACCACGCGGCACTCGTTTCCGCTCGAATACAAGACATCGCCGATTCGAATCGGCTCGCCCTCTGCGTCCTTGGGCAGCTCCATCATCTCGCGGTCAATGCGGTCTGCCAGCACGCGCAGCTCGTCGCATGCGTTCCCATCCACGTCAGCCCCGTCGCACCACTTGCGTATCAAGTCGCTAATCTTCATCGTCTTCCCCTTCCGTTCGAGCAGAATGCCATGTACTTAGCGCCGTCCTTCATCGCGCAGTCAGGCGTGCCCTGGTATATGCAGTCAGAGCACGGCACGACGCGGACGAACCCAAGTGCATATGCGACTTTGCAGAACTCGTCGCTCGGCTCTGCCTTTACGCCGATTTTCAGCGCCACGCTTCCTATCGTGCTGTTCTCGAAGTTATTCATCGTTCATCACCGCTTTTCGCAGCTCTTCCACGTAGTCGTCGTAAGCGCCTGCGAACTCGGGCACGAGCTCTTCTTCGCCCACATGCGCCCAAACCCACGCGCTGAATCCTTCGAGGAAGCCGATCGCGCGCATCGCCTTCTGCCTAGTCTCGGGTGTCATCCGTCATCCTCTCCATCCATTCGCGCTGCACTCGAAGCAGCTCGCGGCACTCGGAGCGAGCCTCAACGGCAATCGCCACCGCGGATATGGCGAGCATGAGCGCGATGCTCACAACCATGACGATTGTCATTCGCCCACCGCCTTCCTGCGGCGCTTTCTGCCGTCCACTTCGTCTCGGCACCTCTCGCACACCTCGCCGACGCGCTTCTTGTTGTCTTTCCAGAATTCGCGGGGATAGCTCGTAAAGAACGGATTGGAGTACGTTTTGCCGCATCTTGCGCACGTCCATTCAAACGGGTCGCAGCTCATTCGCCCACCACACTGTTCTTGTACTCGTAGGCTGGGCACCAGCGCCGCCCCGACCTATGGACGGTTTTGTACCTCGGGCACCGTAACCACCGCCTGCAAGTAGCGCACCAGTCGCGGTCGCTGAACTCGTCGCGTCCGAACATTGAATATCAGCCGCCGTTATCGCCGATGTGAACGTTTCCCATGATTCCCCCTAAAGTCTGATTGCAACGAACACCAGAAGCGCCATCTTGCCCCTACCATGCTACCCTTATCCAAACCACGAAACCGAGGAGAAACCACGGCACGATCGCCAGCGCGAGTAAAATGCTGCACTCCATGACCGTCTTGAACGCCTCGTAAATCTTGTCGAGCTTCGTCATTCGACCACCTCCGCTCCGCAGTTCGGGCAGTAGCGCGTCGGCAGTGCTTCGAGAGCGTCGAACACGGCTGCACGCATCTCGACCATCGCGCCGCAGCGCGTGCATACCCCGATGTGACCCGTTACGCCCATCCGCACGTCGCATGTCGGCCTGTCGATGAAGTCTGCAAGCAGATGGAATATGTCTCCCTTGCCGACGACCGCGCGGATTGCCCTTAGCGCCATGGCATCGTGCTCCAGCTTGGTGCACATGAGCGCCACTCCGTCGATGCGCTCGTCAAGGCCGCGCAGCTTTGCCGCAACCTCTCGGCGCTCGTTGTTGCTAATCATTTCGCGCCTCCTCTTCGATGCCCGCGAGCTTCTTGGCTCGCTCAACCACATCGAGCGTCATCTCATTGCTGCATGATTTGCTCTTCTGGAATCGGCACCCGTCGCACGTGGTAATGCCGTCCTCATCACGCGGCGCGAGCGCGTAATCGCAAGCTGTCTTCCTCGCATCCTCTTCCAGCTTCTCCCAGCTGTCGGCAAACTCTGGCTTGAAATGGCGGACTCTCGATGGCTCGGGAGTGTAGGTGAGGGTACTTTCTGCTTCCTTCACGATAAGGTGCAGCGTTCCGTTGTATTTGCGATAGCCGAGCATAGTCATGCAGTCGCCATCGACATCCATCTTGTCACCGATGCGGATAGGCTCGCCGTCTGCATCGAGCGGCAGCTTCATGTACGCATCTGGCTGGAACCCTTCGGCGTTGCCCTTCCAGTCGGCGAGCTCGGCTTTCAGCTCGGCGTTCTCTTTCTTCAGGAGCTCATACTCCGCCATCTCGCGGTCTATGCGGTCTGCGATGGACTTCATCATATCAATCTTGCAATCTCGGCATGTTCTTTCGTCCTTGCAGTCGATGCCGAACATCTCGGCTATATCAACACAGCTTCGCGTACCGCTGGCATCGCACTCGTCGATGATTCCACGCATCCACTCGGCCACATGCTTCTCTTCCGTCTTCCCCATACCGTTCCTTTCTCTCATGCGATAGTATTGCAATTGTCAGCTTGAAGTTTTTTCACCTGCTGGTTGACCTTCGCGACGAACCTCACGGCATCTCCAGCCATCTTGCGTTCAACCTCCATGCACCAGATGAAGTCGGGGCCTTCGATGCTCACGAACTTCTCGCCGCCCTTCCTCTTGGGTGCCGCTAGGGCGAACGCCCCCAGCAGCGCGATTCTCGTGATGGTGATGCGCGATTCAAGCTCGCGTCCTGATTCGATTCGCGCGACCACACCGCCCAAGGGCTTCTCGCCCTCGCCAGACTGCGTGTGGATGATTGTCTTCTTGCGAAGAATCATATGGTCGAGCATGCCGTCCCCGTTGAGGATTGCGATGACTGGGTTCTCCTTGGCCTTGATTTTCGCCAGCTCGCGATTCGCCTTCTTCTCGGCTCGCTTGTCTCCGAACATTCTGTTTTCCTTTCTCTCTCTGGGATTCGCAGTGACGGCCTGTATCTCGATGGTCTATGCCGTTTGCCCTTTCCCTTCCTGATGTATATAAGTATATACTGATATTTCAGAAAAGGGAACCCTTCTCAGTGATTTTTTAAGCGGCAGTTTCTGGTATGGGAAAAGCCCCCGTTTGTTGGGGGCTTTCGATTAGAACTCGTTGCCGTGCGCCGCGTCGAACAGGAAGCGCATCGCGGCTTCCTTGTCCATGACCAGAACCGCCTTGCGCTTAGGATTCTCACGGAAGAACTCGTAAGCGGTGCGCTCGGGGGTGTCGTGCTGCGGGAGGTTGCCCTTGTACTCCTTGCGCTCGAAGCGCTCCACGAACGGCGGGAGCACCTTCGGCTTGGTGAAGCGACCGCTGCCGCTCACCCACTCGGTGACTGGGACGCAACCCTTAGCGTCCATCTTGCCGAAGAACTCGCGCATCTGCTTCTCGTGGGTCTTGGTGAACTTCATTTTGGGTTCCTTTCTCTTTCCCTTTGGTGATTATTAGTATACACCTATGGTGAGCAGTTGTAAGCGAGAATCTGAGACTTTTTTCGCTCAGATATGGGCGCGGCCCGCAAGGGTTGACTTGCGAGCCGTTAGAGAAAGGAAACGCCGATATGGGCGCATCTACATTCTACCACGGAGGAACCTGCGGAGCTGCTTGGCTGGCGAAGTCCTTTCGTAATGCATCCGTCTCGCTATCGTCTCCCAGCTCTTCCCTTCGAGGAACCGCATGACCGCTATCGCCCTGACGCGCGGGTCGGGCACCGTCGCTACGAAGGCCATGACCTCCAGCCTTGCGGCTTCGACCGCCCGCTCCTGAGCGTCAATCGCCATCAGCACCTCCGCGCTGCTCTCTTCGGCGGCAACCCTGCGGAGCGCGTCAAGCTCGGCTTTGAGATGCACGGCCTGCGATAGCTCGCGCTCCGTCACAGCCCAAGCAGCCCCATGATTTCGGCGTTCTGCGCGGCCTTCGCCTTCCTGCGGTCGCGACCCGTGACGGTTATCGGGACGCACATCTCGATTAGACGGCTGAAGACCCGCTGCTTGCGAATGTCCGTGGTGCCCGATAGCTCCTGGACGGTCAGGTTCGTGGTGACGATTAGCGGAAGGCCAGCGCGGTACCTCGCGTCGATGATGTTCATGATCTGCTCGGCCATGAAATCGGTGTCGCGCTCGGCGGCCAAATCGTCGATTATCAGCAGGTCGAACTCGTTGAGCGAATCAATGTGCTTCTGCCGACCCTCGAAAGAATTGTTGATGACGTTCACCAGGCGGTTGAAGTTGGTCATCATGCAGGGCGTTCCCGCGTCTATCAGCGCGTTGGCAACGCACGCCGCTGCGTAGCTCTTCCCCGTGCCCACCGAACCGCACAGCATGAGGCCCTTGCCGGATTCGAGCATTCGCGGAAAGTTCGCGACGTACCGCTTCATCACGTCCATGATTTTCTCGTTGCCGCCATCGTCGTTCGCGAAAGTCCACGCCCGCATTTCCGCATCGGGGAACCCCGTGCGGCGCATCATGTCGAGCCTGTGCATGCGCTCAGCCTTGCGCTTCTCCTCCTTCTCGCGCTCGTAGCCCTCGGCTTCGCAGCGGCACATGCAGTAGGGCTTGATTATCCGCCCGCCCAGCTCCATCTCGCATTGCTTGGGCGTTCGGCACTTGCCGCACATGAGGATGCCGTCCTCGATGTAATCGCCATCGTTTCGGCGGTTCGCTCTAGCCGCAGTCTCCTCTATGCCTTGAATCAGTTGATTGGTGTCCATTTGTGTGCCCCTTTCCCTTTAGCATTGAATGACGTTCATCATCCAAGCATCTTCGTCTCTTTTTTCTTCCTCGGTTTTCTGCCAATGAGATTCGTTGCGGCTCGTCTTCTTGCGAGCTTCTGAATCGCGTCTCGCCCAGTTGCGAATGGTGGCGAGGTGGTTCTTGTAGGTCTTGCCCGTCGAAGCCATGTAGGCGCTGAGCCGTTCGACTCTCTCTTCCCAATCGTTGGGGAACTCGCTTTTGAGCTTCGCCAAATCGCTGTCGCTCAGAAGGACGTTGGAATATTCGCCGTACTTGCGGCGCGGCTCCCTATGCTCTCCACTAGGTTTTGTATCTATGCTATCAACCTCTATATTATGGGTGCTCATTTTGGGTACTCCCCCCATACCCATTTTGGGTACGCCCCCATACCCATTTTGGGTACACCCCTGCTCATTTTGGATACCCCGTACCACGCGATAATCTACCAGCAGAACGCCAGATTCGGTTCGCTCTCGCCTTTCGATAAGGCCGTCTGCGCATAGGGTTTCGAGGTTTCGCGACACTGTGCTCTTTGACGCTTGGCACCACGCTGCAAGATACGAGCGCGAGCCAGTGAACCATGAATCGCCGTCCTGTGAGAAACCGTATATGACGGCGTAGATTATCAGCGCGTTCCCGCTCAGGTGAAGTTCGTTCACCATGAACGACTGGATGTTAACGTAAGTGCCGTCTTTTACTTCCATGCGAAACACTCCCATATGCGAAAGCCCCATCACAGGTTGCAGCTGCGGCGGGGCTTTCTATTTTCATGCCATAAAGGCTTGAAAAGCTATGTCATTTGCAAGGCTGCAACCCTCGCGTTCCCGTATTATAGCATCACGACTCCTCGATGTTTACGTGATTGATGTACGCCATCAGCTTTTTCTTCAGCTTGTACTCGGCGGTCTTGAAGCCTTTGCAGTCCTCCACGACAACCTTTCCGTCGCGGTAGTATACAAAGTCTGCCACGTACTTCATCCCACGATATTTCACGCCATCGCATTCAAAGCTCGGCACAAGCTCGAAAGGCACCTGAAGGCGCAAGCCCTGAATCTTTCCTGCATCCTCCAAGGCGCGGAGCTTGGCATACCGCTTGGCTTCCTTCGCGCTGTCGAACTCGATTCCGTCAACGACCGTCTTCTTCGCGTGGTACTTATTTGCCCGTGCTGCCAAAGCCGTCACCTCCTCGCTCGGAATCTTCCAGATCGTCCACCAGGTCGAATTGCACGTACTCGCAGGGAAGGATAACGAGCTGCGTGATTTTGTCCCCGCGCTCGATGTTGTAAGGCTCGTCCGCGTGATTGTAGAGCTTCACCTTTATCGACCCGGTATAGCCCTCGTCGATGACGCCCTCGGACGTGATGCCGTGCTTGACGTGCAGCCCCGATTTGCTCTTCAGCATGCCGACGTACCCATGCGGCAGCTGGATGTGCACGCCCGTGTCGATGACGCGCGAACCCCTTGCGGGAATCACCGTGTCGATTGGCGAGCGAAGGTCTGCTCCCGCGTCCGTGCTGTGAGCACGCTCGGGAACGAACGCGCCCCTATCGAGCTTGATTTTCATTGATTTCATCCTTTCCGAAGCTGTATCTTGCGTACCGCGTCCGATTGCCGAAGCGGTTCTTGCCTGTTTCGATTGCCTTGTCGATGTCGTGTCCCTCTTCCCTCAGCCTGAAAACTATAGCCGACAGCCTGGTGATTCCCAGGTCTCGGAAAGCGTCAAGCGGCGTGATGCTCCCGAACTCAGCGATGTAGTCGAGAACCATCTTCTTTTGGCTCACCATCGTTGCCCCCTTTCTGGATATAGTTTCGGCCTATAATCCGCATCCAATCTTCGAGCGACCAGCCGTAGTGCTCCATCGCCCGCTTCTGCGAGACCGCCTGAAGGTACTCTTCGAAAGGGCGGTTGAAATGCACACCGTAGCTCGCCATGTTGTGGTCTTCTGGCGGCATGAACACGTACAGGCCAAGCTCGATTGACTTCTTGCGGTTCGGGCCGTGGAAGACTTCGTGCCGCACGAGCCATGGCTCGCGCTCGTCGAACCACTGAATCAAGACCCCGTACCGCTCGTCGTACCATTCGCCGCACCCCAGGATGCTGTGCTCCTTCATTCTTCGCCCTCCACGTACTTCAGCCGTGCGATTTCCTCGCGGGTAAGAACCGATATGCCCTGCGCTTCGCATTCCTCACGCGCCCCGTCGATGAGCCGCGAGAACTCAGTCGAATCCATGTGCGAGGAACCCTTGTAGACGCGGTAATGAGTGAACTCATTACCACCCGCGAAGCCAGAGCCGATTTTCTCGAAATAGCGAAAGTAGCCAGACACGTCGATGTCGGAACGGACGCTCATGACATCGTATGGCGCGTGCTCCTTCAGCATGCGGAAGTGAAGCTCCGAGGTCGGTATCCTCAAAATCCTGCCGAGCTGGTTGAGCATCGACCAGTAGTAGGCGTTCTGGGTGAGCGTGCGCTTGTGCTTGCGCTCCTTGATTTCGTACAGATGTTCCTTGCCGTCCTTCGGCTGCTCGAAAAGCCAATGGATGATTTCCTCTGCTGTCCCAATCATGCCGCCAATCATCCCGCGTCACCTCCTTTCAAATTTGCAACGTCGTTCTTGGATTTCTCGTAACTCCTGCCCGCGTCCTCCGTGTAGGCGATTTCCTTTGAAGCTCCTTCGCCCCATTTGTCGAGCGAATCCAAAAGGAGAATCGCTTCGTGTCTTGTTACATTGAACTGCGTGCCCGAAACAAGGCAAACACGCGCCATGTCTCCCCAAAAGTAAATCTCTTCTATGCGGTTGGTGTTTACCGCGTGAGTTATCCCGCCATCTACGAGGTACTCACTTTTGCGGGTCATTGGCTCATAAACAAATGTGAACATCTTGCCACGTCCTCCCTGATTAGACGCTTTATGTATCCTATCCATGCATAGGTGAGGTGGCGGGACGCTCTGAAGCGCCCCGCCGATTAGGTTAAAACGGGATGTCATCGTACATGATTGGTTGCTGGTAGCCCGATTGGTAATCTTGCTGTGGCTGCTCCTGCTGTGGCTTGCGGTTCTGCATCAGCTCGATTTCGTTGGCGATGATGTCAACTTTCGAGTGCTTCTGCCCGTCCTTCTCCCAGCTCGAATAGTGGAGCTTTCCAGCGATTGCGACCTTCATGCCCTTGGTGAGGATGTCACCCAAGGCATTCGCGCGGTTGCCGAAGGTCACGCACTCGAAGAAGTTGGGAACATCCTCCCACTCGCCAGTCTGCGGGTTCTTGCGGCGGTCGTTGACCGCGATGCCGAAGCTCAGAACCGCAGTGCCGCTCGCCGTGGAGCGCAAATCAGGGTCGCGCGTCAAATTCCCCGTGATTGCTACCTGGTTGATGCTCATTATTCGTCATCCTCCTTGCTGGTCAGCTCTTCGAGCTTCTTGTCGTACGCGTCCCCCATGATGTAGCGCATAACGTCGCTGGTAGTCTCGTCACCCCACGTGAGGTATTTTTTCGACCAGCCGCCAATGCTCGCCCTGTTGAGCAGAACGTCCTTGACCATTTCCAGGTCGATTTTCGCCTTCAGCAGATTTTCGAATTCTGTTTTCGTAATTTGAACCGTGTTTTCCATCTTCGTCGTTCCTTTCTCTATTTGTCTTTCGCGAATACGTAAGCCCTGCAACCCTTGGTGTCGTTGTAGATGCTCAGCCCCGTTATCTGGCCGCTCTCGATGCGCACCTTCTCACAGCGGAAGCTGTCGTAACATTGCATGCGCCCGTTCTTCCCCTGCTTGACGTTGCACTTCTCGGCTGGAACCCAGATGAACGGAGCCGTGTAAAGCTCGCGCCCGATTCCGAGCATGAAGCCAGCCCGCTTGAATGCGTCGCTTGCCCTGCCCTTCTCGGCCTCCATGTTGGAAGGCGAGCCGTTTGATTGCTTGGCAATCCACTGGGATTTTTCCGCGTCCCAGACCTCGATTGTGCAGAACAGCTCGCCGTTGATGCTCTGGTAGCTGTCGCGCCACCCCGTCATGCCGAAAGTCTCGTCGAGGATGCGCATATCGCAGCGGCTGTCCTTGTAAAGCAGGAGCGACACGCCCTTCTGGCTGCATTGCGCCACGCGCACCTCGATTTCGTCTGCCCTCAGCTCGCGCATGTCACTTCACCTGCAAGCTTTCGTTTGTGACGATTTCGGCGTGCTCGATTTCACGCCCGTCAGCCAGGGCAGCCTTGATTGCAGTTTTATTTGGCGTAGGCTCCTTGAAGGTGAGCAGATCGTCGGCGTGCTCCTGCGCCCATGCCACGAACGAATCATCGACCTGGACGCTCTTCGCCTTGCGGTAGCTGCAACGCACCTTGGGCGACTCGAACTTCTCGCCCCTCAGCGCGTAGACGAGAAGGTTCTTGATTCGCTCGGCCTTGTTCTCCACGGCCTTGCGGCGCTGTGCGAGGTTCGCTTCCTCTTCCTTCATCGCCTTGGCTTCTGCCACGAGGTTCTTGTAGAAGCAGCCGATGTTCTCCACCTTCTGCGTGCGCTCCATCTGCAATTCGTCGTAGCGCTTCTCGTCCTCGATTTCGCCAGTCTCCATATCCACGATGGACAAGATTGCGTCATCGATGTCGTAAATGCTCATGCTCATAACAGTTCGATTCCCTTCTTATTGGTTAGTTCTTTCAATTCTTCGTCAGTGTAGTAGACTGGCGCATCAGGCAGTAGCTCATTTATCAGGTCATAGAGTGCCACCAGATGCTCCCTTGATGGCTTACGTCGTTCCATCTACTTCACCACCAAAGAGATAGTCGAGACCGGCGTGCCCATGGTGTTGAGTGATGGCCGTGCTCATTTGGAGCATTTCAGACAGCTTCCACTCGGCAGACCCATTAAGCAGACGGTAGAATGTCGCCAAGCTCACGCCGATGATTTCAGCGCACTCGGCAGTACTCATCCCAGCCCTTGCTATCTCGGCTTTCAGATTCCGATACATTCATTGCACCTCCTCATTTGTGCTCACGGTGTGCTCTTTTGTGCTCACCTCGTATGCCAATCACTATACACCCATTTTTTGCAAACTGCAACACAAATCGGTAAAAATGGTAGAAATTTTTATCAAACCTGACTACTTTTGTGTTTACTTTGATAATCTCACATGATATATTAGAGATGCGCAAGACGCGAAATAATGACGCTTCGACACGAAAGGTGGTGAATCGACATGGCATTTTGTGACAATCTTCGAGCACTTATGAGCGCAAAAGGCGTATCCCGTCGAAAAATGGCGAGCGACTGCGGAATCAGCCCATCGGCGGTAAATTCATGGTTCAATCGGAGCGCCGAAAATATCAGCTTGCCGACATTGCTTAAATTATCCGAGTATTTCGGCGTGACGATCGAGGAATTAGTGCATGGCACGCCGCAACGGGAGATAACTTTTTCAAACCGGATTTACACCGACAAAGAACTTGAAGAAATACAACTATTTGCACAATTTTTACTACACCGAAGAAAGGACTAGATGATGAATGGCATACGCAATGTACCTGAGAAAATCCCGCATAGATGAGGAAGCAGGACTTGAAAACACACTAAGCAAACACGAAACGATGCTGCGCGACATGGCCGCACGCATGGGCATACACATAGACGAAACGAACATATACCGCGAAATAGTATCAGGGGAAAGCATAGACGCACGCCCACAAATGCAGCGACTATTGAAAGCCGTCGAGATGGGACTATACACTGGTGTCCTGTGTGTCGAACTCGAACGCCTCAGCCGTGGAAACGGTGAGGACCAGGCGCGAATCCTCCGCACGTTCCAATTCAGCGGCACGAAAATCCTAACGCTTAACAAGGTGTACGACCTTGCAGGTGATGATGAGTTTGACGAAGAATTTTTCGAGTTTGGACTGTTCATGAGCCGCCGCGAATACAAGACGATAAAACGCCGTCTGCTGCGCGGCAGACTCCAAGCGCAACGCGACGGATATTTCATCGGCAGCGTGCCACCCTACGGGTACAGCAAACGCAAGGACGGGAAAGGATGGACGCTATGCCCCGACCCACACGAGTCGCACATCGTGCGCCTAATATTCGACCGATACGCTCAAGGTGCAAAAATCAACGATATTCTTCGCGAACTCCAAGCGTCCGGCGTCAAACAACGAACAGGCAACGACTTCACCCGCACACGAATCGGCGAAATACTGCGAAACCGCACATACCTCGGAGAACTGCAAACCAAACGAAAAATAAAAAACCGTCGGATAATCGACGGGGAAATAAAAGAAACCTACATACGGAACAGCGGCATGGAATACGTGCAAGGCAGACACGAGCCGATAGTCAGCGCAGACACTTTCGACCAATGCGCCGCACGCCTGCGCACCATGGAAACACGCACACGCTACGCACACACAAACCGCAACCCGTTGGCCTCACTGATCGTATGCACTCAATGCGGCAAGACCATGCAACGCACCAACGGCGCACAAGCGGAATACCTCATATGCAAGACGTTCGGCTGCACGACCAAAAGCACGAAACTCGACATAGTGGAACGGCTGACGGTGGACGCCATACAGGCTGAATTGGAACGCCTGACCTACGTGTGGGCTGGATACGAAACAAAAGCGAATGACAACACCAACGAACTGCAAGTCCTAGAGGCAGAGATAGACAAACGGCAGAAAATGCTCGAACGCGCCTGCGAAGCCTACGAAACAGGCATATACGATAGAACCACATACCTGCAAAGGGTGCAAAAGGTCAACGCGGAAAAGGCGGAACTACTCACACGGCTCGAAACCCTCAAAGACTCAGAACCGGAACACGACCTGAAACGAATCCCGGTACTATCAAAGGCATTGGACGAATACTGGACACTCGACAGTGAAAACCGCAACCGCCTGCTGAAAGGCATGGCGGAACGAATAGAATATGAAAAGACCGAGCGCGGCACGGGATTGAACCCACGCCTGCGCGTAACTCTCAGAATCTAAATGTTTATCATCTTGTGCCCGATTTATAGGGCACGCGATGATAAACAGACAGAGAATATAGACAAACATAGGCGGATAGCGTAGTGCTACCCGCCTTTTTTGTGCTTAGCTTACCCGCTTCCACATGTACACAACGAGATAAGGCGGCATATTGTTGTGCGACTTGCCGCCGCCAGTCGCCTCCGTCGCGCTGCCTTGGTCAACAACAGCATTCGCACCTTGCCCAGTACCAGTAAGCCCCCAAGCTTTGGTGTTGCTCCACTCAAGCCTCTCAGAGTGAGTGTGCGACGGCATCTCATCAACTGTGAGAGTGTGTGTGACCTCGCCGCCCATTTCCCCTGCTGGGAAATTCTCGGCACCAGCTGCATAGCTTCCCCAGTAGTCGGTCGTATTCTCTGCGTTGGCTCCAGCACCGATGAGGAATCGGCCTTGCGAGATTCGCTCCCAAGTGCCGCCGAAAAGCGCAGCGGGGTTCGCGTCGGTCACGCTCAGGTAGATCGCCCCGACTGGGTAAGCGCCCTGAGCCGTCAGCCATGCCGAATCGCCGAGCTGCAGAACGTCTGATTGGCTTGGCAGGCAGTTCACGCCGACGCTGGATTTCTTCGTATCAATGAAGAACGCGGGGATGCCCTTGCCGAGAGCGAGGTTGTATTCGGTCGTTTCCAGCTTGTCCGCGATTGTCACAACGAAGTCGTAGGCCGAATCCCTGTCGCACGTCACCGTTGATTGGATGGAATCCTCCAACTCGATTGGCGTTCCGTAGCCCGAATCCGAGACCTTCTTGAACTTCGCGGCGATTGTCACGGCATTCTTGCCATTGAGGTACGAATACCGCGAGCTCGCCGTGATGTACGTCGTAGGCTCGAAGTTGTTCAGGCGGTGAAGGTCGATGACCGCAGTTGGCGAGCCGTAATCGTCAACCGTCACCTGCACGGATTGTCTCGCAGTGAACCCACGGCTGTCGGTTGCCGTGACGGTCAGAGCTTGCGAATACGAAACGTCCACAGTACCGAGCGAGACGGCCCCAGAACTCGTGACTGTCTTTGATACTCCACCGAAAGCGATGGTGTAGCTCGCGATGGTCGCGCCCTTCTTTGCTGTCGCAGCGGGCACTTTCACCGCAAGCGTCGAATGGTTCTGGATGATTCGGGACTTGTCTCCAGTCACCGCCACCGTGGCGGCGTTGGTGTCCTCATACGATACGGCCCCAAGCTCTGGCGCTGCGTCAACGACGTTCATCTTCCTCTCAGCTCGCGAGTAGTAGGCCGTGCCGTCGATGGTCGTTTTCAGAACGTACGTGACCTTGAGCGTCTGCGAATTCCTGCTCGCGTTGCGCAGCACCGTTCGCTCCGAATCGGTGAGCTGCATCGTGTACGAGCCGCTTGCCCCGCTTATCGCACCAGATCTAGTGATGCTGCCGCCCGCGAACTCGATTGAGACGTCGCACGAGAACGAGGATGGGTTGCTGTAGGTGAGCGTCGGGTTCGTCTCATCCGTGAAGTCGTTGGCTGTGACGATGGTCGCGTTTCTTGCAATCCTGTCGAGCGAGATGGAGCCAGATGCCGTGATGCTCCCGACCTTCGTGCCGTCAATCGTGGCGTTGATGTTGAACGTGTCGGTGAGCTGAGCCGTCTTGGTTCCGTCCGCGTCATGCGACACCCTGTGGACGGTCGTGCCGAGAAGAACCGAGCCGCCCTTCTGGTTGATGCTTCCGGAAGTGTAGCCCTGTGAAACACCTCCGACCGAGCAGGTGTTCGTTCGCGAAGCGATGTTCAGTGAGTACGCGGAGCCGATGACGAGCGTGTGCCTGACCGTCACGTCGGAGTAGTTCCCAGCCGCGTTCTGAACCGCGCTCCAATCCGCCCGCAGCGTGTAGCCGCGATACGAGCCTGTTATGCTTCCGCTTGATGCCATTCGATTTCCCCCTTCCTTATGCCAGAGCGACGAAAGCGATTCCCGTGCTTGCGTCCGTCTGAATCGGTACCATCTTCATCAGACCGCCGATAGCGAGCGAGCTGTTGATGTACCCGTTCGCCATGTAGAACACGCCGTCGGTGACGCCGTAGGTCGCGTTTCCCTGAGCGTCGTAGCCGACAAGCCCCTGCGCAGCGTTGATTTCGATTCGCGAGCCGTCGTTGGCCCACATGCGAAGCCCGTCCTTGTCGAGCTGCCCCAGAAGCGAGCCGCCCGCCGAGCGAACCTCCATGACGCCGTTGCCGTTTTCGGTACCTCCAAGCTTCAGGGTGCCGCCCTTGATTAGGTCGGCCACGAAGTTGACGACGTTGATATGCTGCATGTTCATCGTTCCGTCGATGCCCCACGCGCTTTCGAAAGTCCCGTTGATGCCGTTGCGCGAGAACGCGATGCCGTTGTCGTTAATCATGATGACGTTGTGCGCTTCCTCCTTCGGTAGCGCGTCCAGCACCATGATTTTGGAGCCGTCGTAGATGACGTACGAAGCGCCCATCGACTGCGTGATGGTCTGCGTGACTGTATCGGCAACGCCCTGAATGGCGTCGTTGGCCGTGCTCTGCACAGCGCTTTGCGCGGACGATTGGAGCGTGCCAACAAGGCCGCTGAGCGTTTTCGTGAAGTTACCGAACTCGATTTCGGCGTACTTGCCAAGGATGCAGTCGTAGGTGAAGCCGATTACGTTGGTCAGGATGTGCACGCCAAGTCGCTCGTCGATAACCTCCACCGTGTCACCGATGTCGGTCACGCGCTCCATGTCTGCCTTGAGCGTGTAGTTCACCTTCGGGACGCAGTTGGCGTTGACGTAGTCCTGCGCCTGCCGTCTCAGGTCATCGACCAGCGCCTTGCGGTAGGCAGTCTCGTCGTTGCCGTAATCTTCCTTCTTGATGCCCGATTGCGAGAACGAGACTGCCTTGGTGTACGGAATCGGCCACTTCTGCTCGCTCTCGACGTATATCGAAGCGCTAGCGTCTTGGTCGTTGAGAAGGATGCCGTCCGCACCTACTGGCAGAAGCTTCGTGACGACGCTTCCCCAATCGTACTTGCACGTCAGTTCCTTCAGGTTCTTGCGGTAGCGCACGGTCACGCCGTTGTCGGCACCTATTGACTGGCGAAGCTCGATGCGAAAGTTGTCGCGCACCAGATGCCCGCCCCAGCGCTCGATGACCGTCTGTATCGCCTCGTATAGCGACTTGCGGACGCAGCGGAACGAGCCGATCGTCTGCACGTCCGATATGGTGGCGAACTCGCTCTTCGGCTCCGTCGCTTCGTTCAGGTGGTCGAGAGCCGCGTTTGCCGTCATGTCCACGACATACGAGTCGGCGATAAGATAGTTCTTGGAATCATAGAAGACGTGCCAAGCCTTCAGCGAAACCTTGGTGCTCTTCTTCGTCACGTCCGATATGCGGAACGCCTGCGCGCCCTGCGGCGTGTCAGCGACGATTATCCTCCCGCTCGTCAGGTAGTCGGCATATTTGGTACTCGCTTCGAGGTCGAGGTAGTAATCGCCGTTGTCCTTCTTTGTCACCTTCGCCTTCGTCGGCAGAATGACTATATCGCCGTTAGTGGTGAAGTCCTTGTCGGTTGATTCGAAAACCCTAATCATAGATGCACCTCCCTATATGCAAAGGGGGCGCATCGCTGCACCCCCTGAGCGTTCAATCTTTATACGGCGTTAAAGTTCGATGCCGTAGATGTCCTTGTAAGCCGCCTTCGTCGCGTCCTTGTACTTGGCTGGAACGCTGTCGAAAGTGCGCAGCCCCTTGTAAATCAGTCGCGCGTAGATGTAGCCCATTTTATGCCCCTTCCACGATGGTTGCCATTGCTTCCTGAAGCTCGCTGATTTGCTCGGCGTTGATTTCGTCCTGGCCCTTCACGCGGTTGGTGAAATGGGCAACGATGTTCTCGCCGTCAGTCTCGGCCTGGACGGAAACGGGCACGATGTGCTGCACAACGGTGCCGTCGAAAGCCGCGCCCTTCAGGTTGTCCTCGGTGAACTCTGCGCGGATTGCGTCAAGCTCCGCGAAGGTCTTGACTACCGCCACGCAATCGAGCGCGGTGCTGCCGTCCGTGAAATCGTAAGTCTTGCCATCTGCGAACTTGTAAGTCTTTGCCATTGCTTGCTCCTTAATCACTCGTAAAAACGTATAGCGATATGCTGGCCTACGACAGGCTTACACTCTTGCCAATGTCGGTCTTTGCGTCGTAAATCCCAATTACATCTTCGGTAAAGTAAAGACATTTCGAGAAGTCGTCGCCATTGAACCAAATCTCGAAGTGGCCGTTACTTGACTTTTTGAGTGTGACATTTAACAAAGAGCCGCCAACATTAAAACGGCCAAGCTCTCCACCGACTGTCGTAGCGGTCGAATTTGAATCGGAAATGGTATTTCCTTCTGCAATCGCGCTAGTTACCTTGCGGAGAACACCAGCCACGACAACGTATTGACCAGCCTTGTACGGTTGGGACGCGATATTCGACGCTTCAACGGATGCAGAAGGCACGATTTGGCGCTGTAGCATGATTTCGTCGGAGTTCTTGATAGTGAAAGTGCTCGTGGTTTCGTCGGTGTATGTGATTGTATAGGTATCGACTGAGCCAGTCGTGCCAGTCTTTTTGATGCTGGCGATTCCTCGCCCGCTCTTTCCCTTGATGTTCCCGATTAGTGTCTTTGCCATATCATCACCCCTTTGTCACATAGTATAAGTTACCAGTCGATGAATCGTATTCGAAGTCTGGCACCTTGTCTGAATCCGAATGGTACACCCACAGGTTGCCGTCAGAATCGACCCCCATGTTGAACAGCCCCGACACTGGAACCGATAACGTGTTCCCCGTATCGCCTTTCTCGCCCTTCTCGCCGTCGCGACCGTTCGTGACGTAGAAACTGCTCTCAGTCCCGTCCGTCATCTTGACGATGTACGTATCTACAAGGCCGTTCGAAGCGGTCTTGTAGATTGACTTGATGCTCGCGCCAGCTTCTCCTTTGAGCAGCATCACCTTGATGTGCTCGTCTATCTTCGCCATTTCATCACCCCCTAGAAAGTAACGTCCTGCATGATTTCGAGCACGCCGCGCATGATCGTGAAGACATCGCCGTTGCAGCCGATTTCGAAGTCGTAGAAGTACTTCCCAGGCTTCGCGCCGGCAGTGTCGCTCGGTGCGACCCTCACGACGTAAGCCCCCTGGCCTACCTTGGAAACGCCGTCCGAAAGCGACTTCTTGAAAAGGAATCGGTTGTCGCTGCGGTTTGACTTGCAGGTGAAGTATGCCCGCTCCAAATCCTGCCCGAAAGGCGCTCCCTCTTCGTCGCAGACCTGCACGCCGAACGAGAGCGTGTCACCGCGAACCATGCGGATGTACTTGTCCTCCATAGTGAAATTAGTCCGCATCATAACCACCTCGAAAAATCCTCTACCCTGATTGCCGTAACGTCGCCGTTCCATGATATGACGTTCTCCCCGACGTTCAGGCGCAGGTCGGAGTAATCGCCCGTGACTTTTCGGTTCATCAGTGCATCGCCATGATACGCGTTCATTTCCTCGGCGTCTACCATGATGTATCCGTCATCGATTGAGAACGACAGCACGGTGACCGCGTTGATTGCAAGCTCGACCTTGCCGCTGCCGTACACCGTGACGATCGGCCTTGACGCGACGTTCCCGCGATTCGTCAGCGAGATTTCGTTGAAGCTGTCGCTCGCCATGGTCACGTCTAGCGTGAAGTCTACCGAGGTTCCCGCCTTGATGTCGAGCCACAGCGCATCGTACTCGGCGTTCGAATCGGCCGCTGCGGTCATAGTCGAATCGCCGTTGCTCTTCAACTCCATGTACGAGTCGCCGAAAGACTTGGACGGTGAGCCGTCGATGAGCCTTAGCGCGCACCCGGCAGCGCTGCCGCTAGCCGAAGCGGTCAGGGTGTAGCTTCCAGAGAGCGACATGCTCTCGATTGGAACAACCATATCGACATCGCTCGTTGCATTGCCGGACACCCTGATGCTGCCGCCGCTCGAGATGACCGTTATGCCGAACCTGTATGCCGCATAATCACCGACGTGCAAAAACTGGTTCACGATGTCGAAAGTCCTGTCCACCGCATCATATTTGAAGGGCTGGACGTGCATTTTCACCTTCGCCGTGCGGAACCTCACCAGACGCTTGAAGTCGATTTGGTCGAGAATCTGATAGCGGTAGTATTTGTCTGGTTCGTTGCTGAAAACGACCTCCCCTTCGGAATCCAGGAAGGCTATCGCATCGTCGATGTCGAAGTCGCCGTGAAGGCCGATGTTGACCTCCTTGTCGTACGCGGCATATCCCAGCTTCGTGACGATATCGCCGTCGCGCCCGTCGATTGTCGCGTTGCTCGTGCGCATCTTCGGCTTCGTAATCGGCGGTAGGGACTGGATTATCAAGCCTTTGACGTTCGTGCTCTTCTCGCCGTTCAATTCGATATAGCTAATCATGTAAACACCTCCTATGCGTAAATCGCGTTCGTGACCGTGCGCTCCACGAACTTGCCAGCCACCTCGTCATCGAGCACGATGTGCACTCGTTCGAGCGCTTCGATAACCGCATCGACCACGCTGGAATTGGCAACGTCCCCCATCGCGGTCGAAGCGCTGTATGCAAGCTGCGGGTCGCTGACGAGCGCCGAAGCATCGGGCATTGCATCCTGCATCTGGCCGACAACGCTGCCCATCTCGTCGGTGAAGCCCACGCCGATGCCCTGGGCCATGTACTTGCCGACCTGGTCGCGGAACAGTCGCGAAGGCGAGTGGATGCCGAGGGCGCTCTTCATGCCGTCGAGGATGCCAGACGCGAAGTTCCTAACCTGGTCGCCCAGCCATCCAGCGGCACCGCTGATGCCGTCCCAGATGCCGCGCACGATGTCGGAGCCGATGCTGAGCACGCGCCCAGGAAGCGATGCCAACCCATTGACCACCGCGTTGAACATGTTCGCTGCGCCCTCCGCGCCCCTGCTCGCCATCTGCCCAGCCCACGAGCCGAGGCTCGAGATTACGTTGCTCAGGAAGCCAGCGATGCGCCCAGGCAGCTGCGAGACGAAGTTGATGGCGTTGCTCAGGAACTGCGAGCCAGCACGCGAAGCGTTGGATGCCATGCTCGAAACCCAGCCGACGACGTTTGAGATGACGCTGCTCAGGAAGCTCGCGACGTTCGCGGGAAGGTTCTGGATGAAGTTGATGGCGTTCGCCACGAACTGCGAGCCTGCCGAAGCGGCGTTGCTAGCCATCTGCTCCACCCACGAGATGACCGTGCCGATGACCGTGCCGAGCAGGTACCCGAGGTTGTACGGAAGGTTCTGGACGAAGTCCACGACGTTGCTCACGAACTGCGAGCCTGCGCTGGCAGCCTGTGCCGCCATGTTCGAAACCCACCCAGTGACCGTTGCGATGACGCTGTTCAGCCAGTCGGCGAACATCTGCGGCAGCTGCGAGATTGTGGTGCCGAGGTTAGCGAAGAAGCCCTGGATTGCCTGAATCGCATTGCCAACGAAGTCCTGGATGCCCTGCCATGCGCTCATGACCGCATCTCGGAAACCGTCGTTCGTGTTCCAAAGCACGACTAATGCAGCGACCAGCCCAGCGACAAGCCCGAGCACCAGTCCCATCGGGGACGAGAGCTGCGCGACGTTGAGAAGCTGCTGCGCTACTGTAAGCCCTTCGGTTGCTGTCTTCCACGCCCTGAAGGCCGTAACCATTGCCTCAACCTTCTGCGCGACCATGATGCCGACCAACGCTGTGGAGATTCCAGCAAGCATCGGCGCTATCGTTGGCAAGTTGTCCTTGAACCACTGAACCGCCTGCTTGATTGGCGGGATGACCTTGGATACCGCGTCGGAGATTCCGTTTATGAAGCCCGTCACGTTCTCGCTGCCGATAGCATCGTAGATCTGCATGAGGCCGTCAGTGACAGCCGCCTGCATGTTTCCCATCGCGCCCTCGAAGGTTGACGTGGAGGTAGCGGCCTGCTGCGCCGCGTCGGTGAAGCCCAAATCCATGATTGCCTGATTGAACTCGTCAGCCGTGATTTGGCCCTTCTCCATAGCGTCGCGGAAGTTGCCAGTGTACGCGCCGTTTTTCAGCAGCGCTTCTTGCAGCTTGCCAGACGCGCCAGGAATCGCGTCCGCGAGCTGGTTCCAGTTCTCCGTCGTGAGCTTGCCAGCGCCCGCCGTCTGCGTTAGAACCATCGCCACTGACTGGAAAGTGTCGGCGTTGCCGCCAGCCACGGCGTTGAGATTGCCCGCGGCCTGCGTCAGCCCCGTGTAGTCCTCGATGCCGTTGGCAGCGAGCTGCGCCGTGGTGTTGGCAACCGTGTCGAGGTCGTACACCGTCTGGTCGGCGTACTCCTTCATGTCATCCTTGGCTTTCGAGATTGTCGAATCGTCGTAGCCAGCAAAGCTCATGGTCGATTCGAACTTCTTCAGCGCGTCGGCGGAGCTGATTGCTTCGCCCGCAAGGTTCTGGATGCCGTTGATTGCCGACGTGAGGATGTTGCCAGCGAGGTTTGCTAGAGCGCCCTTCAGGACGGTGAAGCCGCCCTCTGCGCTGCGTGCCTTATCGCCAGCGTCTTCGACGGCTTCGCCTAGCTTTTCGCCCGAATCGGCGGACTTGCCCATCTGAGATTCGAGGTCTTTGATTTCGTTCGCTGTCTTGTTGATGTCCGTCTGCGCGTTGTTCATCTGCGTGCGCATACGCGACATGGAGCGCTCGTTCTGGTCGTTGGCGAGCGTCGATTTCTCGACCTGCTCCTCCAGTTTCGCGACGACTTCAGCTTGCTGCTTGTACTCGGTCGAAGACGTTCCGAGCTCTCGCCCGATGCGCTCAAGCTCGGATTTCTCCTTGTTGTACGAAGCGATTAGCTGCTCGTGCTTCTCCTTGCTCTGCTGGTACTCGCTTCCCATCTTCTCGTACTGCTCGCGAAGAACCGAAAGCTTCGACTTCTGCTCTTCGAGCCGATGCGTCAGCGCCGCCTGCTTCGCGGTCAGCGCTTCGATGCTCGTGTCGTTCCTGTCGTACTGCGAGGACACGAGCTTCAGCTCGGACGAAACTTCCTTCAATCTTTGCGAGATGTTGCGCAGCGCGGCGCGGTACTCGCTCTCGCCAGTCAGCTTGACCGCACCACCGAAACTTGCCATATAACCACCCCCTTGGTTAGAACCATTCCTCGTCGCTCATGGACTGCGCTTCGAGCCTGGCGTACGTTGACCCTTTCGCCCTCAGCTGCGTCTCGATGTCGAACGTGTCCTTGTACGCTTGGTAAAGCGCCCGAAACCACCTGAGCGTCAGTCTCCCGACCTCCTTGTCGGACGAAAGCCCCAAGCGCGTCCGCCCGATGAAGTAGTACCACGCGAAGTTAATGGTCGGGTCATAATCGAAAATCTCGTCTTCGTCGTGGACTATGCGTTTTTTGGGTCATCTACTGCGGAATCGACCACCGTCTGCTGCACCTTGCTCGTCACTGATTCAAGGCCGACAGCCGTCAGGATGCGGGCCACCTTGCGATGCGTGAGCGGCTTCTCGTCGGTGCCGTCCTCGTCGTTGGTGATTTCGATGCCCTCGTTAATCATCTGCATCGCGCCGAAAACTAGCGCCTTGATGTTGGGCTCCCCCTCGTCAGGCTCCACCAACTTGCCCCACGCCTCGATGCTCCCGTACTCGTCCTGGATTGCCTCCATAACGTTGAGGTCGAAGGCGAGCTTGTACGTCTTGTCTCTGTACTCGATTTCCTGCAAATTGCTTTTCATTCCGTTCCTTCCTCCTTAAAACAATGGGCCACGGCGATCGCCATGACCCATTATCGCACATATGTTCAGGCTATTATCCAGTTGCCTTGAGCTTGTCCTTGACCCATGCGACGGCGGCGTCCTTAGTGTCGAAAGTCTTCGCGGCAGACCAATCGCCACTCATGAGCTGCGCCGCAGACCCCTCGATTTCAGGCGTCTTGAAGTCAACCTTCTCGCCCTTCGTCTGGTCTTCCTGGCTAGGCTCGCTGAACTTGACCTTGTAAAGGAACTCGCCCTTGTATTTCAAGGCACCGTTGACCATCTTGGTGATGACTCGCCCAAGGCCGACGTAGGGTGCGACGTCGTTGGCGTTGCGCACCATCTCGCCCTTGCCCTCCGCTTCGTTCTTGACGGTGTGGCCGAGGATGGGCGCGAAGATCGTATCGTCATCGTCGGCAACTCCGAGCGTCACGCTGGCGCTGTTGAAGCTCTTGTCGGATTCCGCAAGAGCGTCCTCGGCGTAGAGCGTCGCGTCGTTGTTGGTCACGGAAACCTTGCAGGAAACCGCCTTGCCGAAAGACTTCGCGCCATCGTAGGTCGGTGCTCCGTCCTCGGATTCGGTGAGCTTCGCCCACCAGATGTTAGTAAGGCCGATTTTTGCCATCTAAACCCCTCTTTCCTTTGCGAAGCTGAGCGTGACGTGGAAGTAGCCGGTATCGTCCTCGTACATGTCGGAAGACGATCGCGATACCTGCCACGTCCAGCCCGCGTTTTCCATCTTGTCTTTCACCGCTTCCACAAGCTCGGTGAAGTTTCCCTTGCTGTACACGTCGAAGTCGTAGTAGGTGACGTACCCCAGCAATGAATCATCGCCAGAATACGAGCTATCGTCGTACTCTCGGCTGAAGATGACGTAAGGCTCGCCGTGTCCCTCGTAGGTCATGAACCGCACGGGAACCTCTTCGCCGTTGACGGTGAAGCCGTCGAAAATCTTGACTATTTCAGCGTTCATCGGCTCACCCCTTCGGCAGGTACTTCTCCTGCACCTTGTTCATGGCCGATTCGATTTCGCTGCTCACGAAGCTGCGGCGCATGAAAGGGTGCTTCGGGTACGGCGGATTGGGGCTGCTGCGCCCGTATTCGAACAGGTTGCACACCAGCGGCGCGGGCGTCTTCTTCCCGTCCTCGTTCTGGAAGTACCCGTAGAAAGCGACCTTGGTATTGATGCCGTCATCTGATGGCGTTTTGTACGAGCGTGTCAGCTTCAGGCACTTCATGATGCCCGACTTCCTGAAGCTCTGCGGGACGTTGGCCTTGACGTTCGCCAAAACCTTCTTCGCCCCCTCGCGCGTCATTTCTTTGAGCATCGTTTCGGTGTTCTTGTCAAGAAGCTCGAACTGCTCCATAAGCTCGGTCGGGAGCTGTTCTTCGAATGCTGCCATCAGTGCGTCACCTCCTTCGCCTGAATCTCAAGCTCGACATTCGCGTAGTTGACGTTGTTGAGATACTGAATCTCGTAGCGCCTTCCGTCGAACAGGACGACCATGTCTCGGTCGATTTTAGTTGTCGGCGGGTAGCGAATCGTGAAGTTCGTCGTTGCCGCTTCGAAGCTCGTGCCGCTCTTTATGAGCGTGTACCCGCTCGTCGTTCTCACGCTCGCGTAGGCTTCCAAGACAGGCTCGTCAACCGTGGTGGGGAAACCCTCCGCGTCGTGCCCCACCTTCGGGCTGACGATTTCAATCCTATGGTCGTACTTCCCTGCGTTAATCATCTTGCTTCACCGCCGATGGAAGTAGGTTCACCGAGTGCATGTCGAGGATGCTCTGCACCATGCGGTTGACGTTCGCGGAATCGACGTACAGGGCGCGGTTGTCGTACATGTCCTGGCACAGCACCAAAAGCACTTGAACGAAGTCCTGAGACTCGTCAAGCTGCTCCGAAGTCAGCCCCGTGTACTTGCACATGTACGCGGTTGCCGCGCCGATTATCGTGTTCAAGAACCCTTCCTCGTACGGAGTCACCTCGCCGACCCTGAGGAATGCCGCAAGGTCGGTCGAAGTGACCTCCGAGACTTTCACGATCTGGTTCATCTAATCCCCCCTACTCTTGGGGATTCGCGTCCCCAGACTCTTTGGCGCTCCTGCCGCGCTTGGGCTTCACCTCTTCGATGTAGCCAGCCTTCAGCAGGTCTGCCACCAACTCGGCGTCCTCAATCTCCCGCGTCTCGCCCTCGTACATCGAGATGACGCCGCTGAAAGACTTCAATGCCTTATGCACTGGCCATCACCAGCTTGGCGAGCTTCTGCTCGTTCTGCACCTTGGAATCGAACTCGAACCAAGAGACAACGCCCGTGGCGTGCTCGTCGGCGTACTTCTCGCGAAGAACCTGCGTCGTGATGTTCTCCGAGAACTTTGTCGCGAGTCCAGTCATATCGCCGTAGTAGATGACGGTCTTTTCGCCAGCGATGTCGGGCATGTTGTCGGACACGTAGACGGGCTTCCCGAGAAGGACGGTGCCGAACGGCGAGGTGATGTCGTCGTTGAGCAGGTAATGGCCGTCGGAACCCTTAAGCAGTCGCAGCGCCGTGCGGGTCGCTGAGGACATAACCCAAATCGCGTTGTTCTGGAAAACGTCCTTGATGGAATCCTTCAGCTTGACAACCTCGTCGGACGTGATTGCCGTAGCTGCTGCGGTTGTAACGGCATTGGTGAGCTTGGAAAGGCCCTCGACCTTGCTAGTGGTGCCGATGAGAAGCTCGTGCTCGATGAATCGAGCGATGTCCTCGCCCATCTGGTTGACCACGAAGGAGACGATGTCGAACTGGCTGTTGTTGATGAGCGAGTTGCTAATCTTGGAAAGCGCGCCAGCCAGGAATCCGTCAAGCTCGATGTTCTTGAACTTGCCGTTGCTGGACGTCAACGGCTTGAACTCCTCGGCATACGCGACTGTGATGCCGCTGTCCGTGGTGTCGTAATACGGAATCTGGAGCTTGCCCTTGACGTTGTACTTCTGCGACTTCTCAAGAATCGGCGAAACGTCGTAGACCTTCTTGATAATCTGCTGCGCGATAGTGGTCGGGATGACCGAACCGTTGTCGGTTTTGGTCAGCTCGCCAGCACGCTCGTGAACGACGCGGCCGCGGATGAAGTTCTCGAAGGCGCGGCGCTCCTGCTGCTCCTGAGTCGGCTGCTTGTCACCGCCGCCATCGGGCGTAGGCTCCTGCTTCTGCTGCTTCTCCTTGGAATCGTCCAGCTCGTCGCTGATTTTCAGCGCTTCCTTGATGCGCTTCACATCGTCGCGGATTTCAGCCAGCTCGGCTGCTTCGTCCTCGGTCAGCTCGCGCTTGTTGACTTCGGCATCGGCGAGAATCTTCTCGGCCTTCTCAATCTTGTCGTTCTTAAGCTCCACGAGGTTCTTGTAGCTCATGGCGCGGGTGTGATAAATCTTCGGCATGTTAGCCCTCCTTCATCTCGGCAATCATTGCCTTGTACTCGTCGTAATTGATTTCCTGCTGAGGTTCCTGCTGAGGTTTCTGCTTAGGTTCGGCATCCCGCGTCTCAGGCGGTTCGCCGTCCGCGTCGAAGGATTCCGACAGGAACATGTCGTTCTTGGAATCCTCGCTGCGGGCCATGATGAGCGTGCCGTCGTAGGCTGGCACCTTGGAGCGGTCGAGGATGGAAACCTCTTCGAGGTCGAGGTCGTTCACCTCGCGGGTGAGCATCCCGTTCTCGACGCCGTTCTTCACGTCTCGGTCGTAGAAGCCGAAAGACCAGCCCACCAGATCGCCGCGCTTCGCCATCTCCATGACTTCCTTGTCTGAGATGGTGCATTTGGCGCGAAGCCCGATGTTGTCCTCGGTCAGCTCGAGGTTGCCCTGCTTGGTGCTGCCTAGGTCGCGCTGCCAGTCATGATTGAGAAGCACGTGAACGTCATCGTTTCGCTTCAGTGCGCGCGCGAAAGCGCCCGCCTTGATTCGCTCGATGAACTTGCCCATGCGCGAAAGCAGCGGCTTGCTGTTTCGCTCAACGGCGTTTACGTAGCCCTCGATTTCGACCGCATCTTCACGAATGTTAATCTGCATTGCCTACACCTCCTTTGCTGTCAGTCTCGCCGCCGTTGTTGACCTGCTGCTCTGTCTGCTCCTGCAAATCGAGCACGCGGCTCGCGTCCGCATCGGACAAGCCGCATCCAACGATGAGCATGCTCTTGGCTTGCGAAGCCGAATAATTGCCTGCCGTGTACCCAGAGATGATGCTTTCCATGCTCTGCATCTGCCCAACAAGCATCGGCGTGCGCACAACGTCGCCGACCTTGTCCATCGTCTGGTCAACTACTTGCTTGTCATCGGTATTCGCTTCACCCCCTTGCGCTGAAGGCGCATCGTCAGAACCCGAAATGCCCGCCTTCGTGGAGTCCGTGTTCGGGGTGTACGTCTCTCCAGTGGCGGTGTCGAAGAGAACAGAGCCGAGTCCGAGGTCGATAATGTCAAGCCCCTGAACCTCGTTCATGTTCTCGTTGCGGCGCATTTCGTTGATTGTCATTATGCCACATTCTTTCGCAAGCTGGTACGTCTCATACCGTTCCTTCAAGCTGGCCTTGATGATTTCGCGGCTGTCGAACGCGAAGAAGCAATTGCGCTTCTCCCTTTCGAGAAGAAGGTCGCGGTTGAGCGCCGTCTCGAAAGCCCGCACGATTGGGTAGATCGCGAACTTGTACGTTTCCTCGAAATCATCCCTGATGTGGAAGATGTTGTTTATCTCGTCCGCCATCGTCTGCTTGTTCTCGTTGAGCTGCATCTCGGTGGAAGTGCTCGACGCTTCTTGGAACTCAAGGCCGTTGTTCAGAACGACCACGTTCTCTTCGGAGTTGCCGTAAAGCTTCGCCCATGCGTTTTTGAGCGCGTCGATTTCCTCCTGGCCGAGCTTGCGCTGCGACTTCAGGAACCCGCGCTTGTTTCCGCCGGTCTTCACAAGCCCCAGCTGATACATGAGCGTCTGGTATCCAGTCTCAAGGGCTTTCGCAACCTCGACCGTAAGGCCGACCCCTGAAGCGCCGTCCTTCGTGTTGCGCAGAATCTTGACGAACTCGAAAGGCTTGAAGGTGTCCGCGCCCACGATAATGTCGTACGACTTGTGAATCGGGTCGCTGTTGATGCTGATGCTCACCGCGTCGCACTTCACGTAATACAAGCCCGTCACGTCGTTTCGGCTGCGCTCGATGTAGCAATAGCCGCCCTTGCCCATGAGGTAGTCCTCGACCATCGCCTTCTTGAGCTGGAACCCGTCAAGTGTGTCACCCGTATCGCCGTTGAGCATCTTCGGGCGCGGGTCGTTCTCCACCTCCTCGACCACACCCTTCTTGGTGCGGTACAGGCGCACTGGCATGCAGGCCACGGCGCTCGTGATGAAGTCAACCGCGCCAGAAACCGCGGGAAGCATCATCGCCTTGTCGCGGTCGATTGGCTCGTTTGCAAGCAATGCACGCAAGAGAACGTCGTTCACCGTGCCGTCGTTGCCGATGACGTTCTCGGCTGAGCGCTTGCGCTCCTTCCTATCGCTGAACCATCCCATTTAACCACCCCTTAAATAACCTGAATCGTAAATTCGCCTTGGCCGAAAATCACGTCCTGCTGGAGCAAGTATACTGCGTTGATAAGCGAAACCACCATATCGACCTTGCCCTTCGACTTCTTCTTGTGCACGTACATGTTTTTGTTGGTATCGTACGAGCAGCGGGCGTTCTGGAAGTTGATTTCAAGCAGCTTGTTGTCGGTGTACTCGAACTCGCGGCAAAGAATCTTCTCTTTCAGAAGTTTCGTCGGCGGATGGAGCACGCTGGAATGCTGCCTGATTTCGACCGTGTTGTAGCCCTCGCCCTCAAGCTTCTGAGCCGTGCTGAGCGCGTTCCATCGGTCGTAGCCGATTGCCTGCACCTGCACGCCGTACTTGTCCTCGATGCCGAGGATGAAGTCCTCGACCACCTTGTAGTCGATAACCCTGTCACCGCACGCGATGCACTTTCCAGCGCGTATGAACTCGTTGTAATCGATTTTCTCGTAAGCGTTCTTCTCGGCGATTCTACCCTCTGGGACGAACGCGAAAACATCGGCAATGATGTTCCCGCTATCGTCAGCCGCCGCCATCGCGACAGCCGTGTTGTCGTTCGTCTCCGAAAGGTCTAGCCCCAGATACACGACGCGGCCCTTCCAGTCTATGTCTGCTACCTTGCATGCCTGAACGTCCGCGATGTCGATGAACGTCTCGGTGCCCTGCCCCTGATAGATGATGTTGCAGTGCTTTGTGAGGAAGTTTTCGCGTGCAGATTCGACCGCGATTGCGTATGCCCGCTTCTTCAGCAAGTCCTGCCATATTTCGGGGATTTCCAAACTCACGGGGTTGGCGTGGCGCATCACCAGATCGTCGGTCATCCAATCCTTGGTTTCGTCTGGCTCGTAGAGCAGCGCGAAAACCGTATCGTCTTCGGCAATGCCGTCGAGAACCTTCTTCGCATACGCAACCTCGTCCTCGAAAGGGTTGTCTATCGTCGGGTACTTGGTCGAGATGATGAATCCCAACTTGTTCAGGATGTTGAGCTGTCCAGACTTCATCGCTTCGACCGCGTAGCTCGTAGGGAGCGCCCCAACTTCGTCCGCGCAGAACGCGCTGGGAAGTCGGCCATCCATTCGCGAGGTCGAATAGCTCAGCGGAACGTATGTCGAACTCTTCGGCCTGAACGTGATGCAGTCGCGCAGAATCTTGAATCGTTTGTTGCCCTTGTACTCGTAGACCAGCGGGGACGAGCGCAGGGTCTGCGAGATTGCTTCGCGAATCTGCCTTGAAAGCGCCCCGTCTGGTGCGACCGAGAAGAACTCCGAGAATCGCGGCTCGGTCAGCATGAGGATGATGAAAATCGTCGCGACGGTATAGGTTTTGAAGTTCTTGCGGGCGATTTCAAGCAGCCCGATTTCGTAGCGGCGCTTCTCGGGATTGTCGCGGTAGACGGTGCAAAGGACGGCGATGTAGAGGAACCACTGATAGCCAGTCGTGCATTCGTAAAGCGTCTGCCCAGCCTTCAGGCCCTTCGGCATGATAAGCAGCTTCAGGATTGATTCGACCTGGCGAATCTTGGCGTCACTGACGAAGTACTTGTCGCTCTTGCCCTCGCAGACGTCCATCCAAAGGCGCATCTGCTTCTTGACGTACTTTGGGGTGGTTTCCGCGTCTATCGCACGCTCGCAGTACTCGTAGCCCTTATTCCCCGCCATTGTCCTCACCATTGATGATTGCCATCAGCGGGTCGTAGTCCGCGTCGCGCTCCTCGTCCTCCTTGGCGAATCCCTTGATGATTTTCATCAGAGTGGTCACCGTGCGGTTGGCGCTGTCGGTGGTCTTGTTGTATTCGGTAACGGCTGGGTTTACGTAGATGTTCGCCCGCCCCTTCACGTACTCCTTCGTCACGAGCGTTCCAGTATCCTTGATTGCCTTCTCAAGCTCGGCGAGGTTGCTCAACTGCACCTGGTAACGCTTGAAGGTTGTCACGAAAAAGAAGTTGGTTTGAACGCCAGTTTTCTCCGCGATGCGAAGAATCTCGACGGCCTGCTCTTGCAGATTGATTTTCGACATTTGGAATACCCCCTATCTTTTCGAAAGCCATTGCTCGCGAACCTGCTTTGCGACATTCGCCATCATGTTCGGCGGCACGCTCATTCCGCAGACGAAAGCCACATCCTGATTCCCAAAATCGTAATCTTGCGGGAACGTCGAGCAGTTCCTGATGTCGGTATCAGTCAAATACTTCAAGTCGCACCGCCTGATTAGCTTACAACTGGCGGGAATCGTTGGGCACAGCCTGTCGTCATCGACAAACCTGTTGTTGAAGAAACTCCCCTTGCCACGTTCCCTCTTGCACACATCAGCAAGCGACCTGTCGGACGGCAGGCTTCGTCTCGCCATGCTGCCAATCACCGATGTGGGGCTTGGTTTTTCGCCTGAATCCTTGCTCCTGACAACCCCGAACGGGATAGGCTCGCCGTTGAAATCAAGCTTCAGGTCACGCCACCCCATCCTGTTGGCAACGAAAAACACGCGCTTCCTGCTTTGGGGAACGTCCATGAAAGCACTGTTCAACTGGAACATCTGGACATAGTAGCCAAGCTGACGGAACCGTTTCAAAATCTCGTTCACATACCCGCGTGCATTGCCAGCAGCCAAACCGACAACATTCTCAGCGACGACCACCTTGGGGCGAAGAAGCTCAACGGTATCGAGGAAAACGAAAAACAGATCGTCCAAAGTCTGCTTAGCCTGGCCTTCCTTGAACACCTTTTCTTTGCCCCATGCTTTTTCACGACTGCCGGATAAGCTGAATGTCGAGCACGGCGGTGACCCGTCAAGGACATCTATTTCCCTGAGCCATTCAGGCACGCCATCGTCACGCAGCGTCCTGTTGAAATCGCGCAAGTCGGCGAGAACCGGATGCTCGGGGTGGAGGTTCTTGCAATAGATGTCGAGCACGCGCTTGTCAATCTCACAGCATCCGATGACCCTGAACCCCGCACGCTTGTAACCCATCGAGCTGCCGCCACCGCAAGAAAACGTGGAGAACACGGTAGGGGAATCATCCGTAGGCGCAGGGAGTTCGGACAAACGCCATTTCCAAGTGAAACCGTTATTCGCCATCGTTGAACCTGAATCCACAACGCGGGCACTGGTGCGCGAAATTGTCATCGTCGAAGTCTTCCAAATCGAACTCCTGCGAATCGTTGATGAGCTCGCCATCGCCCGCGCTCACCCCAGAATCCACAACATGGGTTTCGCCCCCAAGCTCAAGGTCGAAACCGAAATCGCCCATGTCGATATCGGCGATACCGTCCAGCTCGATATCGAGCTTGTCAACGTCCCACTCGGCAAGCTCGCTCGTCTTGTTGTCGGCCAGACGGAACGCCTTCACCTGCGCGGGCGTCAGATCGTCCGCCACGATGACGGGAACCTGCTCCAATCCGAGCTTGTGCGCCGCCTTCAGCCGAGTATGCCCGTTGATGATGACGTTCTCGCCGTCTACGACGATGGGAACCTTGAAACCGAACTCTTTGATGCTCGCGGCCACGGCATCGACCGCGTTGTCGTTCAATCGCGGGTTGTTGGCATACGGAATCAGCGAATCCGTATCCATGTAGGTGACTTTTGTCTTTTCCATGCCTTGAAAACTCCCTTCTCTATGTTCTGAAAGCCGCTATGGGGGAACGCTCGAAAGAATCCCCCGATAATCGCCCTCATTGAATGATAATCGCAGTTTTAAGCCCAAAAACCGCTGTTTTCCAAAAAAGCCCAGCAGATTGAAAATTTAGTGT
>ERZ1034878.180-NODE-180-length-35102-cov-7.886181_pt1 | contig 35102 bp, 46 predicted proteins | sample MGYA00520593_ERZ1034878 | MGnify/ENA primary metagenome ERZ1034878 (study PRJEB33766, sample SAMN09781724) | gut metagenome | biome: gut microbiome | host: Homo sapiens | place: Madagascar | study: EMG produced TPA metagenomics assembly of the PRJNA485056 data set...
CTTGTGGGCTACTGGGCAATGTCGGAAAAAATCTATCTGAAATTTTACCCTTACGGCAAAAGTGAAACAGACGCTGCCGTAAGCATTACGGAGCATACTGCCGTGCAGGGTGCGTCGGCGTATCAGTATTCCGATCTTATCATGACGGGCGATGAACGGTATGTTTACAGCGGAAGCATGATAACCGCCGACCGAAATGCACTTGAAATAAACACGGCTTATGCATCGCAGGAGCTGTGTGAAGCTGTGGGCGCCCGTGTGTGCGGATATATCTACAAAGGGTGGAGCTGTGACACAGCGGTTTTGCCGACGCTCATATCTCCGCCTGCGCTTGTAAACACATCGGGCAGCGGAAGTCTCCGTGCAAATCACTGTACGGCACAGCTCAGCTCCGCAGGGATATTTGCAGACATCGGTGCAAATGTGCCCGATGAAGCATGGCAGTACAAGGGTAAGGTGTACCGTGAGCTTGACAGCAGGCTTAAAGCAAATATGAATTACGGCAATGTCAAGGTCACAAGCAAGGGGCTGAAGCTTGTGTATATCAACGAGAACAAGGGGTGATGTTATGACCGAAGAATACGGCTTTGCCGTCTGCAAGGGCGGACTTGCCAGCTATGAAAGCGTACTGCATAACGGCAAGCCCATAACCTCCGCAGTGCGAGAGATCACGGACGGCAGGGGCAAGGTGACGGTGACATATGCGGACGGGTGCGTTTACACGTTTGGCTGTGACCGTGCAGAGACCGATGATAAGATCACCCTCACCAACATCTCCGAGGCGTGGTATAACGGGAAAGATACGATCACTTTGGGAGGCGGTTAAGATGATAGATACTGTGAGAGCATTTGCAGTAAAGTGGTTGTTGGAGCCGACAGCTAAAACGCCAGACCCTCCCGAGCCGTCCGAAAACAATATCCGACTTGTTGTTACGATCATGGACGCATCGTCTTTTGCGGAGTTTGCGGCTATAAGTGCAGGTCTACAAACAGGGTATACGGAGACTACTAACCAATATGGTACGAACTATGGGAAACTGTTTGAAAAATACACGAAAACTTTTGCGGTCAAAATATACGACGGCGACGAATACATTGGCACTTATGCAATAGCTAAAAAAACCAATACAGGATATGTTATAGACGGTATTAAACAAACCGATAAAGAGTTGGAATATTATTATCCCAGTCCAAGCGACGAGGAAAACACAATTATAACGGAAGATTTTGATGCACGGACCCAGGTCTTGACGAAGATAGACTCCGTATGTAAAATAACGAAAATCAGTCCATTGGAAACAGACATAAAATCCGTAAGAGACCCGCATCGAACCGTTACAGCAAGGGTGGAATACACCGAAATTTACGATTATATTCAGCCTGACAGCAAACATGAAGAAAATGAAAGGTCGGTTACGTGTCGCATATACGTGTATGCTGTACCCAGTAGCTGGCAGATGGTATATCTTGACGGTTTGGATTATGACAAAATGACATATTATGTAGACAAGTTCAGTCGCAACGACAATCTGCTTGAATATGATTTTAATTTTTAAGGAGGTCTAACTATGGAAATAAAAACAATAACACAGGGACGTGACGGGTGTAAGGTCAACGGAGCTTATAAGCTTGTATGGCCGATACGCAAGGACTATTACCACATACGTAATGACGGCTCGGAGACAGCCGCCTATGCGTCCGTATTTTCGGACAGCACCGACACTGCCGAGGACGGTGTGTACGATATACCGTCGGGCGGCACATTGTGTATCAGGAGCCATGGCTCCGATACGCTTTATGTGTCGGGAGATGTCACTGTTATGGGTACGGCTTCGGCGGTTTGCCCTTTTAAAATCGGGCTGAGAGGGGGTGACACACCAACTCCCACACCGACATCGGGCGGCAAAATAGAGCTTACTCCGCTGTATGACGGTGATATCCCAACAAAGGGCAGCGGTTCCGCCGCAGCCGAGGTGACAATTACGGCTGACACAGACGTATTACAGATATGCCCAAGATGTTTAGGTGCAAATAACAGCACGGTTGGCTATGTACAGACTGTATGTGTGCCGATAAGCAAATTATCCAGCGAGGAAATGCAGCTGACGGTATACAGCTATATTGCCAGCACAAGCCGTATGGGTAATTTTTTTGTCAGCCTTGTGGATAACAAAGTCAAAATTTATACGTCACACACGTGGCTCAACTATGCTGTCATTTACGGTCAGCGTATTGTTGAGCCAAATTATAATGCTCAGCCCGATTATCTGATACAGTACGGCATGGTATCATCGTCCGCGGACAGTGTGGACATTACATTTCCGCGCGCTTATTTTGAGATACCTGTTGTGACTGCTGTCGCACGAGGCAGTGCGGCATCTGCCGTTGCTGTGGATAATGTGTCCCAGACTGGATTTACCGCTATCGGCGGCAATGTAAATTGGACTGCTGTTGCTATGATACCGCAGGTTACGATTACAAGTCAGCCGCAGGACGCCGAAGCAAAGATCGGCTCCACAGTAAGCTTTGCAGTAACGGCAAGCGGAACAGGACTTACGTATCAGTGGCAGGTAAGTACGAACGGCGGCAGTACATGGGCAAATACAAGGGCAACAGGCAATACCACAAACAAGATCACAGCAACCGCAACGGAAGCTATGAACGGTTACAAGTACAGATGCAGGATAACCGACAGCAACGGTGCATCAATACTCAGTGACGTGGCGGTATTAACAGTAACGGAGGTGTGATACATGGTCAATATGATTACAACAGATGACAGTGGTGTTGTTACCGCTGTGAGCGTAGGCGGATATATTTCGGGAGGCATTGACGTTGGATATATTCCCGAAGAGGTTCTGTCCTCGGCTGACTGCCGCAAGTGGCTGTATAGCCCCGAGGATGGATTTACAGTTAACGAAGATTATGAAGGAGCATGAGGTATGAGTGCAAAAAACACGATCTGCGCTGTGATCGGCGCATTCGGCGGACTGATCTCCGCCGCACTGGGCGGCTGGGACAATGCCGTCATCACGCTTATAGTGTTCATGGCGGTTGATTTTGCCATGGGGCTTGCCAATGCCATATGGTGGCACAAGTCGGATAAATCGCCCAATGGGGCATTATCTTCCGCCGCCTGCTGGCGTGGAATCATCAAGAAAGTCGGCACACTGCTCATTGTGGTATGCGCCAATTATGCGGACAGGCTTTTAAGCACTGACTATCTTAGGGACGCAGTTATCATTGCGTTCTGCGCTTCGGAGCTTATCAGCATATGCGAGACTGCGGGGCTTATGGGCATACTGCCCAAGCCTGTTCAGCAGATACTTACGAAAGCCATAGATATTTTAAGCAAGAAGTCGGAGGAGGAATAATTTTGAATATTACAAAAAAATACGGGACCATAAACACAACAGCAAAATTAAATCGCCTTATTAAGTGGATCGTTATCCACTATACCGCAGGCGTAACATCAAAGACAGGCAGCGCACTTAACCTTGCGGCATATTATCTCAGCGGCAAGGCAGCTGCATCATCGGACTATATTGTTGATGATACGGCAGTAGTGCAGTACAACGGTGATATCCTCAATCGTTATACATGGGGAGTCGGCGGCAGCAAGTACACCACAATGAGCACGTCCGAGGGTGGCAAGTATTACGGTGTTTGCACCAATAGTAACTGTATTAACATCGAGGTGTGCAGCAACAAACGCAACCGTAATACACTTAACGCCACCGATACGGACTGGTATTTTACCGATGCAGAGCTTGATAACACTGCATGGCTTGTCCGTCAGCTTATGGAGCAGTACGGTATAGATGCAGATCACGTAATCATGCATCATCATGTGACGGGTAAAATCTGTCCTAATCCATGGACCGTCTCGGAGGACAGTCTCAAGGGCTGGTATAATTTTAAGGCTAAGCTCACACCGACAGCCGACAAGCTCTACTGCGTGCAGGTTGGCGCGTTTGCCAAAAAGAGCAATGCAGAAAAGATGCTGACAGAAGTCAAGAAAAAATTTCCGCAGGCTTTCATTGCTGAAAAATGCTGAAAAATAAGGTATAACAAAACCTCCCGTCAATCATTGGCTTTGTGCCTTTGACTAACGGGAGGTTTTTGCTATTTTTACAATGTGCGGGCAAAAGTGCGGGCAAGACAAAAAGAAAAACGGCATGAACTTCGCAGTTCAGCCGTTTTATCTGGCGGAGAAGGAGGGATTCGAACCCTCTTGCTAATATTCCAACGATTTTTCCACTTTACTGCAAACCGCGTATTTTAGCCGTTTTTTAAGATGAAATACTTTGATTTAATATTTCGGATATTTGAATTTAGAATAAAAAGTGCGGGCAAATGTGCGGGCTTATACGGCATTATCGGAGACAGTATCATCGTTTTCCGTGAGGATATCACCGAAAATTTCTTCCACCTCGGCAGCGGCACGGTCAAGCTCGCCTGCTACTTCATGTCCGTATATTCCAAGAGTGTCCATATCCTCGGAGTGTCCCACAAGTGCTTTTAGTGTGCTCATCGGCAGGGACTTTGCGACCGATACAAATGTATGACGCAGCTCATAGGGTGTAGCCGCCGTGATCTCGTTCTGCTCGCAGTATTTTTTTAAATGCTTTGCATAGGTCTGTTGCTTTGCTGCTTCTCCTGTTTCACCCGGGAAAACGTATGGGCTCAAGATGCCCTTGCTTGCCATAAATGCGGCCTGTTCCGCAAGGATACTACTTGCCAATGCTGTGAGCTTGAATGCGCGTAAAGCATTATCATTCTTGCCTTTGGTAGTCTCACCGTAATAATTTACGGCACGGGAAATATGCACAATATTCCCTGCAATATCCTGACGCTGAAGCCCGACTATCTCACCCGGTCGCATTCCTGTTACAACGGCGAAACGGTATGCATAGATAAAATGTTCGGTCTGCTCTTTACCGCGGACGGTTATGGTGTCAATAGTGAAAAGCTTGCGTATATCCTCGGGCTGTAAGATAACCTTTTCGGATTTTTCTGCGCCTTTCGGAATGGATATATCTTCACAGAAAAGCGTTGTGGCTTTGCACTTGCGACAGAATTTCAGAAAATTCTTTTCACAGGCACGCATATTTTCGAGAGTTTTCTTTGATTTGCCCTGCTGATATGCTTTGTTGATAACGCTTTGGAAGTGCTGTTCGGTCAAATCTTCCATGCGAACGTTACCGATTGCTTTGCAGATGTAATTGTTTATGTAGTTCTGATACTGCCGCCAGTGGCTTTGAGATGTGGTGGTTTTCAGATCGTCCATGTACAGCACCGCCATATCCTTTACCTTGCGGCGTGTGTCAATGATACCCTCGTCAAGCCATGCATCGGCTTTTTCGTGACATTCCCGTTTACCCGCTCGTCCTGCTGTTGAGCTGTAAAAGGTTTTGCGTATGCCGTTTTTCTGCACGTCTATGCGCCAGCGTGAGCGCTTTTCTTCCCAGTATGCAGTTGATGTGCGTTTACTCATAGATATCCTCCTGTTTCTCTTGACATTTTCAGGAAGCTATGATACAATAAACTTGCTTAGGGTTATGGTTTGTATCATAACTTTTTCCCCGTTCGGTGTTGGTAGCACCGGACGGGGATTTTTTATTATACAGCTTCCGACAAATCTTCGCTGTCAAGCTCTTCTGCGGCTTCCGTCATGGTAAGGCTCTGCCTGTACTGTTCCGCCAATGCCGTGCGTCTGAACTCTGCTGAGGGATAACGCTCACTGACAAACTTTTCGATATCATCAAGTGATACCTTAAAGAATTCCTTGCGCAGATTTACCTTGTTTACACGATTATTATTGAATATTACGTGCAGCTCGTGCTCAAGGCTTACCGCATCGCTGGAAAAGATCAAGCCGTGAACATCAAACGGGAACGGAACACTTGCATTTCCGAGTTCGTTTATTCTGTCCATAGGCTCAGAACGTCTTGTCATGCCGATCTTATATACATCATCACCGAATGAACCGATATTGCTGATAATGTATACATATCCTGCCTTGCCGTTTTCAAGCGATACGATCTGTTCTTTTTTATCCTCGATCTGACCGATCTGGGCCGTAAGCTCGGATATTCTTGCTTTAAGCACTTCGGCTTTGTCAGGTTCGGCAGCCGCAAGCTGTTCTTTTATGTTTTCAATCTCGTTTCTGTATTTCTGCTCCTCACGCTCTATGCGCTTGCGTTCAAGTTCAAGAGCCTTGCGTTCCTCGGCTTCCTGACGCATCTGTTCACGCAGAGCACGCTGTTCTTCCTTAATACGCTCTTTCTGTACATAATACTCATATTCTATTTTAACAGCTTCAATGAACAGAACTTCGATCTCGCCCACAAACTTCTTAATGGTTGGTGCAATGCTCTGATTTCCGTCGGAAGCGATAGCAAGATATTTTGCGCTGATAGTCTTAACGTTATCAATAGAAGATTCAAGTTTTCCGAAGCTTATGGAATAAAGAATATTCTGAAGCTCTGCTTCAAGAGCTATTGTCATGAGCTTGTAAATAGCCGCATTTGCCTTTGTGGTATATCTATCCTCATATCTTTTAAGGCAGTCCTGTATAAGCTTTTTATTCTGAGTATACAGTCCACGAAGCTGTTTGATATTCATGCATTGCAGGTCGATTTCAACAGTCGGTTCAAGGCGCAGGAAAGATTCATCAAGATGCTCTTCGTTGCTTTTTATGTAACTTTTGTTTGCGTTCTGATAGCTTTCAAAAAGAGTTTTGGCTTTAATAAGCTTTTTCTGCATCGGAGCAGCCTCTTTTTCAAGACGTTCTATCTTGGCTTTCAGCTTGTCAACAGTATCCTGCTTTTCATATTTTTCGGTTTCAAGCTCCGATATCTGTGTTTTGACTGTGGCTATTGCCGCACATTCAGCCTGCCTTTTAATAGTATTATAGGTTTCCTGACGTTCATCTTCAAGCTTTTTAAGCTTAGCCTGCTCATCGGCACATTTTTGGCGCAGCTCTTCAAGATCTTCCTTTGCATAGCCTATCTTTGCTTCAAGTGTCTCTTTTTCATCTTCGATGAGCTTTAAGCCTGCGCATTCATTGCACAAGCCTTCTGCATTGACCTTGAAAAACAGCCCTTTTCTTCCGCAGTGTTTGCATTTTGCCATTTTAACACGTCCTTTATAAATAATGCTTACTTATCTCTTCCGCAGCCCTTGCAGTTTCTCACCGTAATAGGATTGACTGTGCCGCATTCGGGGCAGGTCCATGTATTTCCGACGTTTCTGACATTCTGAGATGATGCGGTTCTTCCCGAGCTTTCGGGAGCGTGTGCCGCAGCCGACTGCATATCAACAAGACGTTTTGTATTGTAATTGATATTTTCAAGGTTTTCCATAATTGCGGCAAGAGCCTGCAAAATGAAGAATACAAATACTCCCATTGAAATTATCTGAATGCCTATTGATGTAAGAACAAGCGAAAATGTAAGAAACCCGCCTACAATAATCGCAAGAATAAGAATTAGGACCGAAAGGACCTTTACCGAACCTGATTTCATGATGTTATACCTCCTATAATCAATGTGATTAACAATACCGCTAATCACATTGATTATAATACTTATGTCAGAATTTGTCAATAGAATACAGAAAAATTATCTTACACCACTCAAAAAAGCAACAGCTTTCCCAAGAATGCGGATATCGTTAAGCTCTTCATCTGTATATACAAACGGCTCATATGCAGGGTTTTCGGGGTTCAATACAAGCTTGTTCTTTTCGGGATAGTAATACACACGCTTCAAGGTAGCTTCGTTGTCTATGGATACCGCTGCGATCTGACCGTTTTCCACAGTCTGACACGCTTGTATAAATACTATATCGCCGTCAAATATTCTTGCGTTAATCATGCTGTCGCCCTCACAGCGCAGGCAGAAGTCCGCATGGATATTGTTCGGAAGCTGTATCCACTCGTTTTCCTCACGATAGATAGGCTCACCGCAGGCAACAGCTCCCAGCAGCGGAACCTTTCTCATTTCGGGTACCGGGATTATGTTAGGGTATTTTTCAAAGAGATTTTCGGAAGGAGCACCCGAAAACGCAGTATCCGTAAGACCTATCAAATAATCTGTTGTTACTCCGAAATACTTTGCGATCAGAAGCAATTGCTCTGAACTCGGTTCACGTGCGCCTTTTTCGTAATTAACATATGTCGTATACGGTAAATTCAGCGCTGACGCCATTTGCCGCATATTATATCCTTTGCTTTCGCGGAGAGACTTTATTCTTTCGCCAATCGTTTTAATCAGCCCCTTTCAAATTATATAATATACCCATTTTGGGGAAACGTCAAGAGAAATTATTCGATTCGTCACATTACCCAAAATGGGTATTATTTTTTTGTTGCTATTTTACTCATTTTGGGTGTTGACAGTTACCCGATTTGAGTATATAATAAAAATGTACCCAAAACGGGTAACTGAAAATTACAAGGAGATGATTAAATGTATCCCAATATCGAAGCCGAACGGGCACGAAAAGGTCTGACAAAGGAAGAGCTTGCTTCTATTCTCGGTGTAGACAGAAAAACACTTCGTAAATGGATAAACGGCGGCAATATCCCAACAAATAAGCTTGCGGAAATGGCTATGTTTTTTGGCTGCTCTACCGATTATCTTTTAAGCACATCATGTAGAGAAAGGGTGTAAAAAGGAACGATAAAAAAATAATCTCTGATAATGTACCGACATACAAAATCAGAGATAAAAAAGGGGGAAACGATATGAACGCAAGTGAATTTTTAGTCTATATTCTCACTATCATTTTCTGTACTGTCGCTTCTAAGCTTTACAGTCTTCTCAAAGAGATTTTCGGCAGCACACCAATTGAAGAAGAGAGCAACAATCAACATAGGAATCACAGTGATATCAAAAATAATGCCGTGAGTAACGTTGATAGCGACAAAGAAAAGAACAATAATGGTAATTAAGCTTATGTAATACATGGCTCTGAATTGTTCGGGCGAATATCTCGATTCCGTATCATTACTGTCTTTTTCAGCATCTGATTTCAAACGTTCAAAGCCTTTTTTTAATAAGCCACATATTATTGTTGTTATAACACCTGCAAGTATTTGATACAAACAACTCACAAAAATCACCTCCTCTCCTATTAATTACCACAATTATACAGCAGAGTGCAGGCGATGTCAAGAAAGGACGTGAAAACATGAAACCCTATTTTCTGTGGGACTATTATGAGGACTATGGTCTTATTGACTATTATGACACCAAGGAAGAAGCGGAATCAGCTGCAAAACAGCACTCGGAAGATACCGACGGCGAATGTCAGATAGTTTTATACGCTTATTGCGGCGTAAAGGAAGGATATAAGGAGGTAGTCACATGAAACGAAAATATATGCTCCTGCGGTCGAAGCTCAGAGCTATGTACATAACCACTGCGGATGTGGCTAAGGAGATCGGCAGGTCAAAATGCTATGTTGATACCCGTTTTGCAGGTGCAAAGGAATGGGAGCTTGACGATGCTTACAAGATACTTGCAATGATAGGCGTGCCTGCTGTTGAGCTGCCAGTTTATTTTCCGAAGAACGGTGACGGCGAATGCAAGCTCACGGCAAGCCAGCTCACTGACACGGAAGCTGCACTGATATCCGCATATAATAAGGTGCCCGAAATGCAGCATGCCGTCAACGTGCTGCTGCGCATTGACAGAATTGTAAGAGCGTGAGGAGGCGCAGACGGAATGATCTTAAAGCCTTATAGGACGATCAGTACCTATGTCTTTGCCAAAGGCTATTGTGTAGAGTTTTTGTATACCAATGGCAAGCGTATCACAGTACGCTGTAAAGGAAGGAGATAAGAACACATGAAAATAATCCGCAGACTTATAATAGCCCTGCTGGGCGTTATGTCGGGCATGGCGTGGCTTGTTGGACTTGCCGTTATCCTCTGGGGCGGCACTCCGAACATCATTTATGGCGTGGCTATCATCGCAGGCGGGATGCTGGTGCAGATGTCAATAGTCGATTATTATGATGCTGTAATTGAGTTTGAAGCATATCTGAATGAGGAAGAAGATGATAACGATGAAAGTATTAGTAGCCTGTGAAGAATCACAGACCGTATGCAAAGCTTTCCGTGCCAAAGGGCATGAGGCTTATTCGGCAGATATACAGGACTGCTCGGGCGGGCACCCCGAATGGCATATCAAAGGTGATGTACTGCCTATCATCAACGGCAATGCTGATTTTGTAACAATGGACGGCACTGCACACCATATAGACGGCAACTGGGATTTACTGATAGCTCACCCGCCGTGTACATATATGTCAAATGCAGGCGCATGCAGAATGTACCCGCACAAGGGATTGATAGATGCTGAGCGGCTGCAAAAAGCAACAGAAGCTAAGGCTTTTTTTATGAAATTTTATAATGCGGACTGCCCCCGAGTTTGTATTGAGAATCCCATGCCGATGAAAATTGTCGGTTTGCCGCTCGAAACACAACGTATCCAGCCTTATCAATTTGGAGAACCTTGGAGCAAAAAAACGTATCTGTGGCTTAAAGGTCTGCCTTGTTTACAGCCTACAAAAATTTGTACAGATTATAAACCGTTTATACCAAGCGGGACAGGCAGGAAACTTGGCGGAGATAGTTATGGCGCACGAGATTGCGCACATGACAGCAAAGCACGGTCAAAAACATTTCCGGGCATCGCACAGGCAATGGCCGAACAATGGGGAGATGAAAACAATGACGAAGAATGACCGTATTTTATACCTGCTTTTGCAGGGCTACGGTATAAGCAAGATAATCCGCAAGCTGGGTGATGTTACATACGCGGACGTCAAGACGGTTAAAGATAATGCAGTCCGCCGCTTCGGACGTGATGCTTCGGGGCGGCTCTCGGTGGGCAAGGAAAATCACCTCGAAAAATGTGCAATATGAATGATTTAAATAAAAAAGAGCTCATAGCCATTGAACGGCTGAGAGCCTTTGAGCAGGAAGAGCCATATTTTGTTTGCTACAGCGGCGGTAAGGACAGCGACGTTATCCGCATTTTAGCCGAACTGTCGGGAGTGAAATATGAACTGCATCATAATCTAACATCCGTTGATGCGCCCGAGACTGTGAATTACATAAAGTCTATACCTGGTGTATCCATTGATATTCCACATGACAAAAACGGCAACAGGGTATCAATGTGGTCGTTGATAGTCAAAAAAGGCTTGCCTCCCACAAGACTAATGCGCTATTGCTGCTCCGAACTCAAAGAACAAGGAGGCAACGGACGCATAAAAGTCACGGGTGTAAGAGCCGCCGAAAGTACCAACCGTGCAAAAAATAGTGGAGTAGTTAAAATTATCGGCAAACCTGTCACTGTACAGAAACGAGCCGAAACATTACAAGCTGATATAAGCTTTACACCCAAAGGCGGAATAGTTATGAACATGGATAATAGCCCAAACCGCCGACTGGTCGAACATTGCTACCGCACAACATCAACTATGATTAATCCTATAGTCGATTGGTCTGATGCGGACGTTTGGGCATTCCTTCATTATTACGGCTGCGAGAGCAATCCACTCTATCAATGCGGCGAAAACCGTATTGGCTGCATCGGCTGCCCTTTGGCAGGTCAAAAAAACATGATACGGGATTTTAACAAATATCCCGAATATAAAAAATTATATATCCATGCATTTGACAGAATGCTGTTAAAAAATCACGGCAAATATACATGGAAATCCGGTCTGGATGTTTACGATTGGTGGACGGGTACTGATAGTAACCAAATGTCACTTTTTGAGGAGGAGTAAAAATGATAAAAATCAACAGTCTTGAACTTGATGATGTCAAGCGCATAAGAGCGGTCAAGCTCGAACCTACCGAAAGCGGTCTTACCGTTATCGGCGGAAGGAATAATCAGGGAAAAACATCTGTGCTCGATGCTATTGCATGGGCGCTCGGCGGCGAAAAATACCGTCCCTCGGGTGCAATGCGTGAAGGCTCTGCCGTTCCGCCGCATTTAAAGGTAAAGCTCAGCAATGGAATCACAGTTGAGCGCAGCGGAAAAAACAGTGATCTCAAGGTCACGGACGAAACAGGCAAAAGATGCGGACAGCAGCTGCTTAATGCTTTCATAAGCACTTTTGCACTTGATCTCCCTAAATTTATGGAATCGTCCTCCAAGGATAAGGCTGCTGTGCTTTTACAGATAATCGGTGTCGGAGACAAGCTTATTGAGTTTGAAAAGCAGGAAAACACATTATACAATCGTCGGCTTGAAATAGGGCGCATTGCTGAGCAGAAAACAAAATATGCTGCCGAAATGCCCGAATACGATAATGTCCCCAAAACACCTGTAAGTATTTCAGAGCTTATCCGTCAGCAGCAGGAGATTCTTGCAAAAAACGGCGAAAACCAGCGAAAGCGTGACGCTGCCTCACGCCTGAAAACCGAATTTGAAGATCTCTCGGGCAAATGCAATTTGCTCCGTGCTCAGCTTGAAGCACTTGAAAAGCAGCGTAAGCAGGTTGAAGAAGATATGCGGATCGCATCACTTTCCGCACTTGATCTTCACGACGAAAGTACAGCCGAGCTTGAAAGCAATATCCGTGATATAGAAGCAGTGAACATCAAGATACGCAGTAATCTTGACAAAGAAAAAGCTGAAATGGACGCAAAACACTTTAAGGACGAGTATGATACACTGACAGGTGAAATAGCTCATATCCGTGAAGAACGCCGAAGCCTGCTTGATAATGCTCCGCTGCCTCTTCCGGGTCTTTCGGTTGAAAAGGGTGAACTCACATACAATGGGGCGCAATGGGACTGCATGAGCGGCTCGGAGCAGCTCAGGGTTGCGGCAGCTATCGTCCGCAGGCTGAATCCCGAATGCGGTTTCGTGCTTATGGATAAGCTCGAACAGATGGATATTGAAACTCTGAACGAGTTTGGGCAGTGGCTTGAAGCAGAAGGCTTGCAGGCAATAGCTACCCGAGTTTCCACAGGCGATGAATGCAGCATAATTATTGAAGACGGTTATGTCAAAGGAGAGCTTCACGAAGCTCCCACAGAAAATAAAACATGGAAGGCAGGTACATTTTAATGAACAATATTGAAATTTCATGCGGCATAGTGCCGTCAAAGCAGAAAGTAGTGGTATACGGTCCCGAGGGGATCGGAAAGTCCACCTTTGCATCACAGTTTCCCCGACCTCTTTTTATCGACACCGAGGGCAGCACGAACAAACTTAATGTTAACCGCTTCAAGGACAAGCCCACCTCATGGAGTATGCTGAAAAATTATGTTGAGTATGTCAGACAGCACCCCGACATATGTGACACGCTGGTAATTGATACCATAGACTGGGCAGAACGTCTCTGCATCGAAAGTATACTTGATTCTTACGGAAAGAAAGGAATTGAAGACTTCGGTTACGGAAACGGTTATACATATGTTGCGGAAGAAATAGGCAGATTCCTTAACCAGCTTCAGGAGCTTATCGACAAGGATATCTGTAATGTAGTGCTTACCGCTCATGCGCAGCTGAAAAAGTTTGAACAGCCCGATGAATCCGGTTCATATGACAGATATGAGCTGAAACTTGGAAAAAAGACCACTTCTCAGACTTCGCCGCTTGTAAAAGAATGGGCTGACATGATACTGTTTGCAAACTATGAAACCTATGCTGTTGCACAGGACGACAAGGGCAGGAAATTCAAAGCACAGGGCGGTCAGCGTGTAATGTATACAACACATCACCCATGCTGGGACGCAAAAAACAGAGACGGTCTGCCGCCGAAGCTGCCTTTTGATTATGCACAGATAGCCAATATTATTGAAAAAGGCTCTCCTGCTATTGCTGTACAGCCTGTACAGAATGCTGCTCCCACAGTTTCTTCCGCACCTGTACCTCAGAATATTCCGTCCGAACATCATGAGAGTACACCGCCCGTTCAGGATCAGCCTGTTAAGGATCTCCCTGAAACAACAGTCCCCGTCCAGCCCGAACCTCTTACCGATCTTTCAGGATTTGAGGATATCGGCACTATAAATATTCCCGATGCACTGCCGCAGGCTTTAAAGGATCTTATGTATGCAAACGGCGTTTCGGAAGAAGATATACGCTTTGCGGTATCTTCAAAGGGATATTTCCCCGAAAAGATGCCTGTTGCCGATTACCCGCCCGATTTTATAAACGGAGTGCTTATAGGGGCATGGGAACAGGTGTATGCAATGATCAAAGAAAACAAAAAATTACCGTTTTAAGGAGGATATGATCAATGGATAATAACTACACATTCGACTGGGGCGACGAAATAAACAATGAAAGCGCAGATTTTGTGCTTCTGCCCGAGGGCGATTATGATTTTACGGTAGAAAAGTTTGAAAGAGCCCGTTTCGACGGCTCGGACAAGGTTCCTGCCTGCAACAAAGCAATAGTTACCTTTACAATATGGGGCGCTGATGACTGCATATCAATTACGGAAAACTTCTTGCTTTGCAGTAAATTCGAATGGAAGCTGTCGGCACTGTTCCTGTCTGTCGGTATGAAAAAGCACGGTGAACCGCTGCGTATGAACTGGTCTGATCTGCCCGGCAAGAAAGGAAAAGCTCACATCTTCGTAGACCCGTTTAAGAAGAAAGACGGAACGAAAGGAAAGGCCAATAAGATAAAAAAATTCTATGCCTACGATGAAGATGTTGAAACTGTAAAGCCTGCTGCACAGCCTGCATATCAGCAGCCCACACAGTACAGTACACCGCAGGCTGGCGGCTGGCAGCCGGGTAAATTTTAATGCAGCTCAGACCTTATCAGCAGGAGGCTATGACCGCTGTCCTAAATGAATGGGACAGCGGCATCAGAAAAACACTGCTTGTTCTCCCAACGGGCTGTGGGAAAACAATAGTGTTTGCCAAAATAACCGAAGAATGCGTAATACGTGGAAAACGTGTGCTTATCCTTGCTCACAGAGGAGAACTGCTTGAACAGGCAGCCGACAAAATAAAAAAAGCAACGGGACTTTGCTGTGCAATGGAAAAAGCGGAGGAAAGCTGCCTCGGGAGCTGGTACAGAATTGTTGTAGGCTCGGTACAGACTCTTATGCGTGAAAAACGTCTTGCAGGCTTTGACCATAAATATTTTGATACTATTATAATAGATGAAGCACATCATTGCATTACAGACAGCTATCAGAATATTCTGAATTATTTTCCGTATGCAGACGTATTGGGCGTTACAGCCACTCCCGACAGAGGGGATATGAAAAACCTCGGTCAGGTATTTGACAGTCTTGCTTATGAATACACTCTGCCCAAAGCTATAAAAGAAGGATATCTTTCCCCCATAAAAGCAATTACGATACCTATAAATCTTGACTTGACAGGAGTATCGACACAGGCTGGAGACTATAAAGCTTCCGATATTGATACAGCTCTTGATCCATATCTCTATCAGATCGCAGATGAGATGATACGCTACTGCTCCGACAGGAAAACAGTTGTATTTCTGCCGCTTGTCAAAACCTCTCAGAAATTCCGTGATATCCTGAACAGCAAGGGCTTTCGTGCCGCAGAGGTCAACGGCAACAGTCCGGACAGGGCAGAAATACTGAAGGACTATGAGAATGGCAAATACAACGTACTCTGCAATTCTATGTTACTCACCGAAGGCTGGGACTGCCCTGACGTTAACTGCGTTATCGTTCTCCGTCCGACAAAGGTAAGAGGCTTATATTGTCAAATGGTCGGCAGAGGGACACGCCTTGCTCCCGGAAAGACCGAACTGCTTCTGCTGGATTTCCTCTGGCACACAGCACGCCATGAACTCTGCCGTCCTGCACACCTTATCTGCACAGATGAAGCAACCGCAAAGAAAATGACCGAAAAACTTGCCGAACAGGCAGGCTGTGCAGTCGATATCGAAGCTGCGGAAAAGGCTGCTTCCGAAGATGTTGTTGCAGAACGTGAAGAAGCCCTTGCCAAAAAGCTTGCAGAAATGAAAAAGCGCAAGCGCACACTTGTTGACCCACTCCAATACGAAATGTCGATACAGTCAACGGACCTTGCAAATTATACACCCGCTTTCGGGTGGGAAAGCGAACCGCCTACGGAAAAACAGAAAAACCGTCTGGAAGCAGCGGGAATATTCCCTGATGAAGTTGAAAATGCAGGAAAGGCGAAACTTATCCTCGACAGGCTTGACAAACGCAGATCTGAGGGGCTTACAACGCCCAAACAGATCCGCAGGCTTGAAAGCATGGGCTTTCAGCACGTGGGAACATGGAAGCTTGATGATGCAAGCAAGCTGATAGGCAGGATAGCCGCCAATAACTGGCGTGTCCCAAAGGATATTGTACCTGCGGAATATTCGCCCGACAGCGGTCAGATGTCCTTTGATGAAATTTAACAGGAGAATTAACCTATGTCAGAAATACTTGATATTCTCAATCATATAGATCCTGCAAAGTTGGACTATCAGGAATGGGTCAATGTGGGTATGGCCCTCAAAGATGAGGGCTACACCTGTAATGACTGGGACAACTGGAGTAAGAATGATCCGGCACGCTATCATGCAGGTGACTGCGAAAAAAAGTGGCAGAGCTTCAACGGTTCTGCTGCTCCCGTAACGGCAGGAACTATTATTCAATACGCCAAAGATCAGGGCTGGCAGCCAACAGCATACGAAAATAGGACTTTCGACTGGGGTGACGAAATAAACGCCGAAGAAGACGGGATCATCAGTCACAGTTCAGAGGGCATGAAGCTTTATGAGCCTGTCGATTGGCACCCTGCTCAAGAGATCATACGATATCTGGAAACGCTGTTTGAAGCTTCGGAAAATGTGGGATATGTTACTGAAACATGGGAGAAAAACGAAGACGGCAAGACGAAATATCTTCCCACAAAAGGCTCATGCACAAGAACAGCGGGAGAACTTATTGCAGAACTCAATAAACATGGTGATGATATCGGAGCTGTGTTCGGAGACTATAATCCTGCTGCCGGAGCCTGGATCAGATTCAATCCTCTTGACGGCAAGGGCGTAAAGAATGAAAATGTTACTGATTTCAGATACGCACTTGTGGAATCGGACTGTATGGCTCTTGAAGAACAGAATGCACTTATACGTGAACTGGAGCTCCCGGTAGCGGTGCTGGTTTATTCCGGTGGAAAATCGGTACACGCAATAGTAAAGATAGACGCTCCGAACTACGAAGAATATCGCAAAAGAGTTGATTATCTTTATAATGTATGCAGAAAAAACGGTCTTGAAATCGACAAGCAAAACCGCAATCCCTCAAGACTGTCAAGGCTCCCGGGAATAATTCGCAATGGCAAAAAGCAGTATATCATTGATACCAATATAGGCAAAGAAAGCTTTGCGGAGTGGAAGGACTGGATCGAAAGTATAAATGACGATCTGCCCGACCCTGAAAATTTATCTGCACAGTGGAATGATCTTCCCGAACTTGCACCGCCGCTTATTGAAAACGTCCTGCGCCAGGGGCATAAAATGCTTATTGCAGGTCCGTCAAAAGCGGGAAAATCCTATGCACTCATTGAGCTGTGCGCCGCCATTGCGGAAGGTACGGAATGGCTGGGCTTTAAATGTGCTCAGGGAAAGGTCATGTATGTAAATCTTGAACTTGACCCTGCAAGCTGTCTGCACCGTTTCAAGGACGTATACACTGCACTGGGACTTGCTCCCGAGCATATCGGCAACATTGACATATGGAATCTCCGAGGCAAATCAGTCCCCATGGACAAACTTGCTCCAAAGCTTATCCGACGTGCTTCCAAAAAAGATTACATCGCCATAATCATTGACCCGATCTACAAGATCATTACGGGCGATGAAAACAGTGCCGATCAAATGGCTCATTTCTGCAATCAGTTTGATAAGGTGTGTTCCGAAGTGGGCTGTGCGGTGATATACTGTCACCACCATTCAAAAGGCGCACAGGGCGGCAAGCGATCTATGGACAGAGCTTCGGGTTCGGGAGTTTTCGCAAGGGATCCAGATGCTTTGCTTGACCTTACTCAGCTTGTACTTACCGACGGCTTGATAAAGGCGGAGGAAAATGATCTTATCTGCAAAATATGTCTTGACTGGATATGCCGCTTTAAGCCTGATTTCAAGAGTAATGTTTCTCAGGACGATGTTTTTTCTGCATCAAAAATGAGAGAACACGCTCACAGAGAGCTTGCAGAAGCATCATACAAGCTGATGTGTGCTGATATTGAAAAGGGCAAAGAAGCACTGTCACATCGTACTGCATGGCGTATAGAAGGCACTCTGAGAGAGTTTGCAAGCTTTGCTCCGATAAGCTGCTGGTTTGATTACCCCATACACAAGCCTGATAAAAACGGTGCTCTTTCGGACCTGAAATATGAAGAGGAAAAAAAGCCTTGGGAAAAAGCTACGGAGAAGCGCAAGAAAAAAGCAGCAGAAGATCGTGAAAGTGTTTCCGATAAATTTATCAATGCATACAACTCTCTTTGTATAGACAGTGAGCTCCCAACAATGCAGGAAGTTGCAACTTTGTTAGGCAAACCTATCAATACTGTACGTGACTGGGCAAAGAAATCAGGGTACAGAGTTGATAAAGAAACAGGAAAAATTGTGTCTAATGAGTGAACACGGCGACCATTAAAACATGATGCCCGTGTTATTAAAGAAAACAGACACGGCTATCATAAATTATGGTGCCCGTGTTGACACGACGGGCACCATATATATATAAATATATAACTGACACCCGTGTCCGTGTGTGGTACGGTGACCCGCTAAGGGGGCGGTCACCGATACACACCCGACCACGGACATTAGCGAAATTGATTTTTTGAAAGAAGATGAAAAAATGAAAAAATGCAGAAGTAAAAAGCTTTCAGTTGCACGTAATATGCCTCCAATGTATCACACAATTCCCGGTCAAAATTTTGATATAACTCAGAGTGAAGTTCTCAAATGGCTTATTTCACAGCCTGAAATCTTAAATTACATATGGGATAATATAAAAAATTCTGGTGATGTTTTTTATAACGCTGTCACAGGTAAATGGTGCGGCGTTGATTATGAGGAGAAATAGCAGATATGAAAATTCAGTTTTTTATGCCGATGCTTCCTCCGACCGTAACGGCTCAGGAGCATAAGGTAACAGTGGTTCATGGCAAACCGAAGTTTTATGATCCTCCCGAAGTGGCAGATGCAAAAGACAAGCTTATATCTGCTCTCTCTCAGCACTGCCCGGATCAGCAGTTCTGCAATGCGGTAAGGCTTGTGGTCAAGTGGCTGTTTCCCATAAGCGGCAAACACAGAAACGGTGAATACAAGACTACAAAGCCCGATACCGATAATCTTCAGAAAATGCTTAAAGACTGCATGACAAAATGCGGATTCTGGAAAGATGATGCTCTTGTGGCTTCGGAAATCATTGAAAAATTCTGGTCGGATATTCCGGGCATATGGATAAACATCGAGGACATCTGAACATGGATATTTCAAGGGTAAAATACAATCTCGGAAAAGCCGTGCGGTTAAAGCTCCCTAAATGTTATATTGACAGTGAATATATCCTGACAGGCTGCATCATAAGAAAAAAGACGTCGGGAGAATATTTTTATCAAGCGGAACTGACGGATAAAATCAGTGGTTCGATCTTGATAACATCACTCGGAGATATTTATGAAGGCGAGGTGAAACAATGCTTAAAAGCCTAAAAGCAGGGATAATCATAAGCGTTGCGGTGGAAATTTTACGAGAAATCCTCGAACTGATTTTTTACGGAGAGGTACAGCTCAGGACGGTTGATAATATCATCTACATTGCGCTTGTGGCGTCACTGTACACAAATTATATGCTGGGTAACGATTTAAAGGAGGTAAAGCAGATGCTGAAATGTGAAAAGTGCATTCATAAAAAAATCTGCATCGACGGGGCGAATTACAAGAACGCCGAGTCTTGCAGGAATTATATCAACGAAAAGGATTTTTTGCCTGTGAAGCACGGACATTGGATACAGGTTGACAAGAACAAGTGTGAATGTAGCAATTGTGGCATTATTGTACTAATTGCGGTATATCCGCACGGCGACAAAAATTATTGCCCCAACTGCGGGGCAAAGAAGGACGGAGGTGATGATAATGCGTGAAATATTATTCAGAGGTCAAACACGCCGTAAAGGCGAAAGAATAATAAACGTTCGAGGTGATAAGTGCGACAGTAACTGGGTATATGGGGGTATTTTCCCACAGAACAACGGTGGTGATTTCGCTATTATATATCAGCAGACACCTGAAATCAAAAAGTATACTGTTTATGCCGATACAGTCGGACAGTACACAGGACTGACCGACAAAAACGGCGTGAAGATTTTTGAGGGCGATATTGTGACACTTCCGGGCGAAGATAATCCGTGCGAAATCGTTTGGAATGATACAGAAGCGAAATTTGAGTTTAAAAGTTTTGACATAACAGCTGATTTTGATAATTATTGGGCGCAGGAACTTGAAGTTATCGCAAACAAATACGATTATGATGACCCAAATTGTTGGGAGGAGTGGTAATTTGACAACACAGGAAGTAAAATCAATCCTCAAATCCGCCCGAACCGCAGGGCTTGATTATCTCAGCTCCCAGCGGCGGTACAAATTCCGAGAAGGCTCTCTTGTCTGTGGCAAGGCGATAGTATACGACAATACGGGCGCATCGCATGAGCGTGCAGGGAATGCGACGGAACGGGCGCTGTGCAGTATGGCGGACTGCGGCACGGAATCAGATGCAAATAAAAAGGCTTTTGAAAAAGCATACTGTGATGCAAGCCGTTTTATCTATCTCATAAAAGATGAGCGTGAAAGGCAGGTGCTTGATCTGTATTATTTGCACTGTAAATCATGGTCGCAGGTGGCGGCAAAGCTCGGAACGAGCACACGGCAAGTACATAGACTGCACGGGAAATTGCTTAAATATATTTCAGAAAATGCTTGACATGTCACTATGTTTGTGCTAAAATAGGTATAATGAGATTTTTATATCCGCTTACGGTTTACCGCAGGCGGATTTTTTATACCCTATCAGGCAGGTGGTGACCGTGAATGAAAAGAATTTAATACGTCCCGAGGACTTAACGCCGAGTGAGCGCCGAGAAAGTGCCAGCAGGGCAGGCAAAGCATCGGGAGCCGCGCGCAGAAAAAAGCGTGACATGAAGCAGTGTATGCAGCTGCTGTTATCCCTCCCGGCAGGGAATGATAAGGACTGGGATCAGCTCATCAAAGCAGGAATGTCCCTCAATGTGCTGCCCGAAGATGAAATAACCAACACAATGGTGGTCAATGCGGCTCTGCTCAATGCCGCAAAATCGGGCGATGTTGCAGCTGTCAGGGAGCTGCGAAGCATTATCCGAGATGATGAGCGGCTCAAAATTGAGCGTGAGCGCTTGAAGCTTGACCGTGAAAAGGTGTTTCCGACTGCTCCCGAAAAGGGCAGTGCATACGTCGGCATTCCCGCAAGCCTTATCGCTCCTGCGTTCGCTTCGGTAAATTTTGCAATATCAGAAGCGGATTATTCCGAATATGTTTTCCCGGGCGGCCGCGGTTCAACGAAATCAAGCTTCATATCATTGCAGGTCGTTGACCTCCTGGAGAAAAATTCCGAGATGCACGCCTGCATTCTTCGGCAGGTGGGGAACACCCTCAAGGATTCCGTTTACAATCAGATACTGTGGGCGATCTCCGCACTGGGGCTGGACAGCGAATATTCCGCCACAAAGTCACCGCTGGAGATCACCAAAATAAAAACGGGTCAGAAAATATATTTCCGAGGTGCCGATGACAGCAACAAGATCAAGTCCATAAAGCCGCCCTTCGGCTATATCGGGATCCTCTGGTTTGAGGAGCTTGACCAATTCAGCGGCGCCGAATCGGTCCGAAAGATCGAACAGTCCGTTATCCGAGGCGGAGACAGGGCTTATAAATTCAAGTCATTCAATCCTCCGAAATCGGCGCAGAACTGGGCGAACAAATACATCAAAACACCGAGGGCGGACAGGCTTGTTACCGAAAGCACTTATCTGACCGTACCCCGAAAATGGCTGGGAGAAGCCTTCCTGAATGATGCGGAATTTCTCAAATCGACAAATCCCACGGCGTATGAAAATGAATACATGGGCGTGGCGAACGGCACGGGCGGCAATGTCTTTGACAACCTCATTGCCCGTGAGATCACCGACGAGGATATAAAGACCTTTGGGACGATACTCCATGGCGTTGACTGGGGCTGGTACCCCGACCCGTTTGCTTATGTCCGCTGTGCATATCAGGCGGCGCAGCACACGCTTATCATCTACGATGAGTACCGATGCAACAAGCAGAGCAACGAGGAGACTGCCGCCGAGCTTACAGCCCGTGGCGTTACCGAGGACGATATAATCATGTGCGACAGCGCCGAGAAAAAGTCCGTGGCGGATTACCGTGCTTACGGACTGGCTGCACGAGCCGTTGAAAAGGGTCCCGGAACTGTGCCGTATTCAATGAAATGGTTACAGTCGCTGACTGCGATCATAATTGACCCCGTGCGATGTCCCGAAACCTACAAGGAATTTTCCGAGTATGAGTATGAGCGAAACAAGGACGGCGAAATAATCAGCGGCTATCCCGACAGGGACAATCACAGCATTGATGCGGTACGCTACGCCACACAGCCTATCTGGAGAAAGAAGGGAAAATAATTGACAGACAGAAACGAGGTCGCTTCGGCGCTGGGGATAACACTCCCCGACAGCACCGAAATGACCGCAAACATATCCGCATGGGCGGCGGCTTATGAGGGCAGACCGTATTATCTTTCGGACATTATCCCATCAAGCTTGCAGCTTGCATATTCGGCGGCGCATGAGACAGCACGTCTCACCACGCTGGAATTTAAGTCCGAGATATCGGACACATCTCCGCTGCATGAGCTGTGGTCGGATATCATCGCAGCTGCACCCACATACACCGAATATGCGGCGGCTCTGGGCGGCGTAATGCTTAAACCGTATTACAACGGCAGGGACATCATAGTCGAGCACGTAAGAGCCGACAGCTTCTTCCCGACGGCATATGACGATAACGGTCACATCGTCGGCTGTGTATTCGTCCAGTGCTTACAGCGTGGGCGTTTAAAATACACAAAGCTGGAATATCACCGCTTTTCAGACGGCTTATACAAGATATCAAACCGTGCTTTCCGCTCGGAAAGTGCAGTGCATATCGGTTCGGAAATATCTTTGGATATGCTGCCCGAATGGTCACAGATATCACCCGAGATCGAGATAAGCAACATAACCGTACCGCTTTATGCATACTTCCGTATGCCCGGTGCAAATTCGATAGATGATAACTGTCCGCTGGGCAGCTCCGTTTATGCCCGTGCAATGGACAAATTTCACGATGCAGATGAGCAGTATTCACGGCTTTTGTGGGAAGCAAAGGCTACCGAGCCTGCCGTATTCGCCGATGTCACAATGCTCCGCCCGGACAAAAAAGACAAGCGAAAAAAACTGTCCCGACTGTCAAACAGGCTTTTCAAACTGCTGGATATGGGGGATTCGGAATCGCTGAAAGAATATGCTCCGCAGATACGTGACGCTGCGCAGATAAACATACTGAACACTATCCTCCGCAGGGCGGAATATCTCTGTGGACTGGCTTACGGCACATTTTCCGATATCAATTCCGTTGACAAGACCGCTACCGAGATCAAAGCATCGAAGCAGCGGTCTTATGCTACCGTATCGGCTATCCAGAGTGAGCTTGAAAAAGCACTGAAAACTCTTGCGGAGGTTTTGACGGAGCTTTGCGCTCTGTACGGCATTCCGTGCGGCAGGATCGAGCCGTCCTTCGAGTTTGATGATTCACTTATCGTTGATGCCGAATCGGAGCAGCGCATTCTCTTGCAGGAGGTTTCCGCAGGGCTTGTATCGCCTGTGTTTTACCTCATGCGGCGCTACGGTGTGACCGAAGAAAAAGCCCTTGAAATGCTGCCCGACAGCTTCGGAGATGATACATAATGGCATTACAGCCCGATTACTTACAGGGACTGCCCGCAGAGCTGGAAAAGCTCACCCAACAGCTTGAAAAGGAGCTTATCGAGGATATTTCACGGCGCATCGCAAAGGCAGGAGAAATCACCGACACCGCCGCTTATCAGCTGCTGCGGCTGAAAGAGCTGGGAGCATCGTCCGATTATCTGGAAAAGCTTATCGCAGATTATACGCAGTTGTCGGGACAGCAGGTGCGGCAGATGATATTTGATGCGGCGCAGGTTGACAGCGAATTTTACGAGGGATTTTATCGCAGGATCGGACAGCCGTACACACCCTATGAGTACAATGATTATTTGCAGCAGCTGACAAAAGCCGCCGTGGATCAGACCTGCGGAGAGCTTAAAAACTATACCCGTTCAATGGGATTTTCCGTGCGAGGGGCTGACGGCAGAATGCAGTTCAAGCCTGCCGCAAAGGCGTATCAGTCGGCTATGGATAAGGCATTTATGCTGGCGGCAAGCGGCGGTGTTGATTACATCACCGCCGTAAGACGTGCCACTGCGGAGATCACAGGCTCGGGGCTTATGTTTGTCGATTATGCATCGGGTGTGCGCACTCATGCCGATGTGGCTGCACGCAGGGCACTGCTTACGGGCATATCCCAGATGACGGGGCAGATCGCAGAGAGCAACGCCGCAAAGCTGGGCACCGATGTTGTGGAGGTCACGGCACACGCAGGCGCACGTCCCGATCATGCCGCATGGCAGGGCAAATGGTTTTCCCTCAACGGTCTTGACAAACGCTATCCAAAGCTTCGGGACGTTACGGGCTACGGCACGGTCACGGGGCTTAAAGGCGCAAACTGCCGACACGATTTTTACCCCGTTATCCCCGGCATTGACGAGCCTGCATATACCGCCGAACAGCTTGCAAATATCGACCCTCCGCCAGTAACGGTCAACGGGAAAACGTACACGTATTATGAAGCGGAACAGCGGCAGAGATACATGGAACGCTCCATGCGGAAAACAAAGCGTGAGATCATTGCCGCCGATGCATCGGGTGACAAGGACCGCATGACGGAAAAATCCGTGCTTCTCCGCAGACAGCGTGAGGAATACAAGGAGTTTTCCGAAAAGGCGGGACTGCTCACGAGGAATGAGCGGACGCAGGTGGGAGGATATGGGCACAGTCAGTCAAGCAAGGCGGTTTGGGCGTCTGAAAAAGACTATATTAGGAAAATGCATCAATTAGGTATAGATAATCCTCCGAAAACTCTTGACAAATTCAATGAAATGAAGTATAATAACACTCCTGAGTATCAGCTGATGAATAAATATATGTCTTCCGTAAAAAGAGGTATGCTTTCTCCTTTGACAAAGTATGAGAGATACAAAGAATATCATGAACGGATTGAAAAAGAAATTATAGGCATAAAAACATCAACCGGTATAGAAATCAAATCTCAATCAGAGCATTTCCTTGAGCGGGTATTCGGAACAATTGCTGACCCGACGCATGATGATTTTCCGCGTTCCGGTGTAAAATTGGAAGATATTATAGATGCTTTGAAAAACGGCAAATGCATAATCAATCCTAAGCGGAGCGATTCCGTTTCTTTTGTCACCTCAAAATGTCTGGTATCCGTCAACCCGAAAACAGGCAATCTGATTCAAACAAATCCAATGTAAAAGGAGAAATACGCATGAAAAAATTAAGATTGAGCAAATCCGATTTTGATTTTTTATCCGCTAATATGGAATTATCGGCAGAATGCGTTGAATCACCTGCCTCAAAAGACGGATTTGTAGAATTTCAGGTCGCAGATTACACAAACTTCCAAATAACAATGAACTTTGACATAATTAATGCAGGCATGGATAATCAAAATACGGTAAACGAGATCGGAAAACGTATGTATAAGATCTATGATGAAATCTTAACTCAAAAGTAAGAAAAATTTATTTGCACCGCCCGTAACAAGGCGGTTTTTTCATGCCCGAATGAAAGGAGAGTGAGCAAATGAACGTTAGAGAAACTTTAACAAAACAGCTGGAAGTGCTTGAAAAAGCACAGGAACAGGCTGCTGCCGATAAGGATATCGAAGCAATTATAAAATTATCGGCTCAGATCACAGCGGTTGCTGCTGTGATCTTGTCACTTTAATATTTCAGTTGTTCGGTATTTCCGAACAACTCCCATACCGTAAATCAGCAGCTGTAACAGGCTGCTATTTTTATGTCCTGTCGGCTGACGTAAAACGGCGACAAAAAAATAAATCTGTGTGGTGCGACCACATAAAAAAGCGTAGGAGGCGTTTTTATGACAAGAGAATTTCTGAAAAAGCTCGGCATTGAGGATAAGGACACCGTTGACAGCATCATGGCTGAAAACGGCAGGGACATCAACGCCGAAAAAGACAAGTATGCAGATCATGAGGACATCAAAAAGCAGCTTGCCGCCGCAAACAAGCAGATCGAGGACTTCGGCAAGCTGGACTATGAGGGTGTGAAAAAGTCAGCCGAGGAATACAAGGCGAAGTTTGAGCAGTCCGAAAAGGACGCTGCCGCCAAGCTCTCAAAGCTCCGTTTCGATAATGCCCTTGATGCTGCGCTGACCGCCGAAAAGCCCAAGAATGTCAAGATGCTCCGTGCTATGATCGAGCAGGACAAACTGAAATATTCCGAAGCGGACGGCAGGATCATCGGGCTGGACGAACAGCTGAAGGACATCAAAAAGAACAACGCTTTCCTGTTCTCCGAAGCGGAAGAACAGCCAAAGCCTTACTTCGGCGGAAAATCGGGCGGCGGAAACAGCGGCAATTCCGCCGCATCTGCACGTGAGATCATGGGGCTTCCCCCCGAAAAGTAATAAGGAGGTTATTTTATTATGGCAAATTCAATTGCATTATTCCAGACGTACATCGCACTGCTTGACGAGGTTTACAGACAGGGCGCAAAGTCCTCAGTGCTGGACATGAGCGGCGCACTTGTGACCGCAGGAGCAAACGCAAATCAGATCACTATCCCCAAGTACAAGCTTGACGGTCTTGCGGACTACAAGCGCAACAGCGGCTATGTTACGGGTGACGTGACCGTTGAATATGAGACTGTGGTTTACAACTATGACCGCGGCAGACGCTTCACGGTTGACGCTATGGACAACGCCGAAACTGCGGGTATCGCTTTCGGCAGTCTTTCCGCAAAGTTTATCCGTGACAAGGTAGTCCCCGAAATGGACGCTTTCCGTTTTGCACAGTATGCAGGCACGGAAAATATTCTTTCCTCTTCCGATACATTTACAAGCGGCGAGGATATCCTTACATCTCTCGCACAGGCAACAAACAAAATGGACGAAGAAGAGGTTTCCGAAACAGGCAGGATCCTGTTCATCACTCCCACACTGCTTACGACTGCAAAGACTGTTGATACATACAAGTCGCAGGAAATTTTCAGCCGTTTTTCCAACATCGTCACAGTGCCTCAGAAGCGTTTTTACACGGGAATTGACCTGCTTGACGGCACATCGTCCGACGAGCTTGCAGGCGGCTACAAGAAGGCTGACGGTGCAAAGAACATCAATTACATGATAATCGAGCCTTCGGCAACGATGCAGTACACAAAGCACACCGTAAACAAGGTTTTCAGTCCCGAAGAAAACCAGCTTGCGGACGGCTGGGCTTTTGTTTACCGTGCATACGGTCTCTGCGACGTTTACGACGAAAGAGCCGCAGGCATCTATCTTTCAAAGGCGGCGACATGATGAGAACGGTAGGACTTGTTGAAAAGCCTGCGGAAAAGCCCGTGCAGGAGCTCCCCGAGGAAAAGCCTGCACAGGAAAATCCCGCAGATGAAAATATCCCTGCGGAAAAGCGCAGGAAGAAAAAGGACTGATAAAAATGTATGCCGATCACAGCTATTACACCGCCAAATACGGCGGCATAACCGTCCCCGAAGACCGCTGGACGTATTATGAAGCCAAAGCCGAAGCGTACATAAACGCCGTGACGTTCGGGCGCATCGACGGCAACAATATCATCACCGAGGTGAAAAATGCCGTATGCGAAGCTGCGGAATGCTATTACAAAGCAGACTGCGGCAGAGCTTCCGAGGGCATTGCATCGGAGCATATCGGCGATCATTCCGTTACATACAGCGACACTGCGGACACTCTGAAAACGTCGCTGAAAAGCTCCGTGCGCTTCTGGCTTATCAATACGGGACTGTTATACAAGGGTGATGAAAATGCTGACGAATGACACAGCAATAATTATCCGCACGGACGATAACGGGGACTATTCTGCGGCATACATCGGGAAATGCATGAGGCAGGACACATATGCTTCCGATGCCAAAAAATACGGCGAGGAGCGTGCCGACAGCATGGCTGTGTATCTTCCCGATGTGACCGCAGACGTCCGGAAAGGCGATTACATTTTTTTCGGGGACGTTCCCGAGGATATGTCCGAAGCCGTGAAAACAGCTCACACAGTCAGAAGCGTTACACGGCATGATTACGGGTCGGTGCAGCTGCGGCACATAAAGTTAGGGGTGATATGACGATCTTCCGCACAAAGGCTGTCCGTGAGCTTATCAGGAGCCACGGACTTGACGAGGGCGGAGCCGTACAGTGCTATATTGACAGCTCCGTCCTGCGTTACTGTGACCCTTACGTGCCCAAGGACACGGGAATGCTTATCAGATCGGGCACTATCCACACCGTTATCGGTTCGGGGTGCGTCAAATACAAGACCCCATACGCACGGCAGAATTACTATTGCAATGCAGGCAGAGGACGCAACGGCTTACAGCACGGCGGACTGCGTGGGCGCTTATGGTTCAAGCGCATGAAAACCGACAAGAAAGAGATCATCTTAAACGGCGCACGCAAGATCGCAGAAAGGAACAGCAATGGATAGTATCATTGAGGGCATAAAGGAATATGCTGCCGCCTGCCCTCTGCTGGCAGGAATCAAAGGGCATATCAACTGGCTGGAAGATGATCCCGACAATTACGGGATATATCCCAGCGGAGATACCGCAGTTACAGCTTACATAAGCGGTTCCGAGGAACGGCTCTACACCTTTACTGTTGAGGTGCGGAAAATGACGGACAGCACCGTCCGCCGCCTTGAAAGCAGCGGTTTTATCGAAAAGCTCCAGCGGTATTTTAACACCGCCATGCTCCCGACGCTTCCCGAAAGCTGCACGGCAGAAGAGCTTACGGCAGGAAATGCTATGCTTCTTGATCTTGACAGGTCGGGCAAAAAAGGCACTTTTATAGTGCAGTGCAGCTTAAAGTACACAACAAATTATCAGGAGGAATAAATCTATGAACAAAGTCACCATGAGAACCGAAGTACATCATTACTTTAACACAGCAACAGAAAATGCGGCGGAAACTCCCCAGTGGACACGCTGCGGCGACGGCTGGACACAGTTTCAGGAAAACCCCGGTGCCAATACCGAGGAGACAAAGTACATCAACATGAGCTCCTCATCTTCCGAGGTAACTGACTACTCTCCCAATTACAATGTGGCTGCCGACCTTATGCTTGCCGACCCCACCATTAAAATGGTGCATGACATTGCAAAGGACCGCAAGACAGGCTCCGATGCACTTGTGGATATGCTTACAGTCGAGGTCACGGGTGACGGCACAGCCTGCGATGCATGGAGAGAGACTGCCGCTGTTGGTATTACCAGCTTTGACGGCGAGAAAAAGATGTCTCTGACAGGCACACTTGCTGTTCAGGGCGACCCCGTAAAGGGCAAGTTCAACGTCAAGACAAAGGTATTCACGCCAGACAGCGAGGAATAACATGACAGTCGATCTTAAAAATATCGTCCGCATGGACAGCATCAGACAGCCCGTGACCGTATCATTCAGAGGCTGTGAATATGAGCTGCCCAGCCGTGATGCGGAGCTGCTGGACAGGCTCATTTCCGCCGAAAAGCTCATGTCCGAAGCTGTCACGGGCAGAGAAAAAGCCGAGGCTCTCAAACAGGGCATCTCGGCTTTTTTAGGTCCCGATGAAGCAGAAAAATTATATCCCGACATCATGCACGCCGACCTTGACGAAATGCAGCGCATCTATCTTATCATGACGGAATGCGCCGCCAAGAAGTCAAGGGAGATCATCGAAGCGGAATATCTTACGGAATGATAAACATACTTACTGACAGGCTCCCCGACGCTTTTCGGACTTCCGACGGCAGGGAGCTTGCCTTTGATACGGACTTTAGAAAATGGCTCAAAATCGAGCTGCTTTTGCAGGACGATGATATTGCTCCCGACTTCAAGCAGCTTACAGCCGTGCAGATGATATTCCCTGCCGAAAAATATTCGGAGAAACTTTTCAGCTTCATCATGTGGTTTTTCCGATGTGGCGAAGCCCCGAAAAGCACAGGCAGGATAAACAGGAAATATTATTCTGCGGCTTATGATGCGCCGTATATCTGCGCTGCCTTCCGGCAGCAGTACGGCATTGATCTGACAGCGGGAAAACTGCACTGGTGGAAGTACAGAGCCTTGTTCCGTGGTTTGAGGGACAGCAAATTTACCGATATCGTATCCTGGCGTGCGGAGGATATCGACAATGACCTGCCCGAGAGCCGAAAGGAATTTTTATACGAAATGCAGGAATTATACGAGCTGCCGAAAACGCTTTCTGAGCGACAGCGGTATGAGCGTACAAAGAGATATCTGAACGGAGGCGGTTAAAACGGCTGACGGCGAACTTATTTTTGATACTAAAATAAATGCCACGGGTTTTACCAAAGGCATAGGCAAGCTGGGCGATCTTGCCAAAAAATCCGTTGCGGGGATAGCCGCCGCAACTGCCGCCGCATCAACGGCGATAAGTGCCCTGGCAAAGCAGGCTACATCATGCTATGCGGACTATGAGCAGCTCATCGGCGGCGTTGAAACGCTGTTTAAAAGCTCCGCTGACAAGGTGGAAAAATATGCTTCCGAGGCATTTAAAAATGTCGGCATGAGCGGCAATGAATACATGGAGACCGTGACAGGCTTTGCCGCATCACTTATCAGCAGTCTTGGCAATGACACCGATGCAGCGGCTGAAAAGGCGAATATGGCACTTACTGACATGAGCGACAATGCCAATAAAATGGGCAGTGACCTTGAAAGCATCAAGAATGCGTATGCGGGATTTTCCAAGCAGAACTATACCATGCTCGATAATTTAAAACTCGGGTACGGCGGCACCAAGGAAGAAATGCAGCGCCTGCTTGACAAGGCAAAGGAAATACAGAAAACAAAATTCGGCGTTGATGTTGACTATGACATTTCCAGCTTTGCCGACATTGTGGACGCTATCCATGTTATCCAGACGGAAATGGACATAACGGGAACAACCGCAAAGGAAGCTTCCACGACTATTTCGGGAAGCATATCCGCCATGAAAGCCGCATGGACCGATCTCATGACGGGAATTGCAGACCCTACGCAGGATTTTGACCGCCTGCTGGGAAATGTTGTTGACAGCGTTGTTACGGTTGCCGATAATCTTGCTCCGAGAATAGCGGCGGTGCTTCCGCAAATGGCTGACGGACTTACCAAGCTGACAAATGACCTGCTGCCGCTTATCCCCGAGACGATAAACAATCTGCTCCCGTCGGTGCTGGACGGTGCGGACAGCCTTATAAGCGCACTGCTTGACACTCTGTCAAAGCTGGGCACAACGGCTATCCCTATCATCAGCGACAACATCGGGAATATTGTGGACACTCTTGTTTCGGGGCTTTCGGAAGCGGCTCCCGAGCTTGCAGAGCCTGCCGCAAAGCTGGTTTCTACGCTTGCAAAAGCTCTTGCGGACAATACGGGGACGCTTACACAGGGGGCAATTGACATTGTGCTGGCGCTGGCAAACAGCCTTATCGACGAAGCGCCCGAACTTGTTCCGTCGGCTGTACAGGCAATAGGAGCTATCGCAGACGGTCTTGTAAACAATCTCGACAGGATAATTACCGCAGCGGGAGATATAATAAAATCTCTTGCGGAAGCGCTTGTTGACCCGAAAACGCTTGAAGTTTTTGCAACGGAGATCCCCAAGGTGGTCGATACCGTAGTGCTGTATATCGGCGAGAATCTCAATGATTTTATAGTTGCGGGATATAATATCGCCGAATCAATCGTAAAGGGCATTTTTAGCTATGACTGGGCAGGAACGGCGGAAGAGGTCGGCAGGCTGATACATCAGGGCGAGGTCGAGGCTGAAAAGCTTGCAATGGAAGAAAGGCATTCCGATGACATTGCCAAGTGGGGCAAAATGACCCTCTCGGAACTTAATACCGAGCTTATCCGCATCAAGGACGAAATGGGCAAGGTCAATATTTATGAAAATCTCTATGATTATTTGCTTGAGGGTAAGGGTGAGCTTGAAGATGCTCTTTCCGACGGACTGATATCGCAGGACATTTTTGACGAGGTGAAAAACTGCGGCGAAGATACTTTTATGTACTTACAGAATCGTATTGAAGATACCGACGCCGCTTATACCGACCTTGAAGAACAGTCAAAGCTTATCACGGATATCATCGCAAAAGAAAACGCAAAGCTCAGTGAGGGAATAAAGCTTAACAAGGAATGGCAGAAATCCATTGCAGACTGCTATGCCGAAAATGCCCGAAATGCCGCTAATACAAAGGCATGGGTGCCCGACACTTCGGAAGCCGAAGCTGCAAACAACGATCTGGAAAAGTCAAACAACGATCTTGCCGAAAATACCGAAGAGACTGCCGAAACTGTCACTGAATCTACCGACAAAATAACCGATGAATTCAAGGAGTTTTACGACAACTTAAAATTCCTCAAAAGCAAGGGCGTAAAAAATGGCGGCATTTCCGAAGCCGATTATCTCAAACAGCTGTCCGACAAGCTCCACAGCTCTAAGGAATATGATACAGCACCCTACGCCTCTTACTGGGACGAAATAAAGGACGATGCCGAAGAATCCACCGATAAAATAACCGATACCGCAAAGGAGCAATGGGAGCAGATCAAGCGGCTCAACAAGCTGGGCATATACAATGACAGGCAGGCACAGGCGGAACGGCTCAAATGGATAAAGACCTACTGCCCCAAGTATGCCGATGAATACTATGATTATTATTCGGAGGTCTACGGCTATCAGCAGTCCGCCGAAGCCGAATCACTCAAATCCACAAAGGAAACATTGTCAAAGCAGGCGGATATCGTCAAGGATAAGCTGTCCGAAATATCAAGCGAGTATCAGACCAAGTACAAAGAAATACAGTCGAAGATAAGCACGTATAAATCGGCTCTTCTGTCTGTGGGAAAGACATTTTCAATCGAAGAATCCGAGGACAAAAACGGCAATAAAACCAAGTCTTACAAGGTCGCCGACGTTGCCAAGCGCCTTGAACAGATGAAGAAATATCATGAATCGCTGATAAAGCTGCGTGATATGGACGCATCGCCTGCACTGCTTACAGAGATAATCAACCTGGGCGCAGAGGACGGCGCATATATGGCGGAGCATCTTGCAAAGGACAAAAATTTCTCCAAGTTCAATGATTTATACAAACAGCTTGATGCCGAAGCTCAGAGCATGGCAAACGATTTCTACGCTCCCGATGTGCAGAAGCTGAATGATGATACCGCAGCCAAGATCACCGCCGCATACAGCGGACTTCCCACAGAATTCGGAGCGCTGGGAGCAGCTGCCGCCGAAGCCTTTGTTTCGGGTATGAGCGGTGATATTTCCGATAAGATCACACAGAATATCACCGACCTTACAAACGGCGTTTCCACGGCGCTTGACAGCATGAAAACCGACTTTGATTTTCTTGATTTTCTGGACAGCTCGGACTTCAAGCAGGCAGGCGTTGACGCAGGACAGGAATTTTCCAAGGGGTTTTCCTCGGCTGTCAGCGAAATTGACGCTGCAAAGAATTCCATAAATGCGGGTGCTGCTTCTCTTGCTCCGCCCGTGTATTCTTCGTCGGGCACATCGGCTTCGGGCGGCAGCACCGACACCGTTATCAACGCAAAAATATATACCACTGTCACCCTTGACGGCGACAAGGTGGGGCAGTCGGTCACAAACTATCAGTTCAGACATTCACAGGAGGGGGGCTCTTAATGGCTGCATCACTTATCATCGGCGGTGTTGACGTATCGGCTTACATAGCACAGCTGGACGTCAGCACATCGCCTTATACGTCCGAAAAATCGGACAGTGACACAACTACCTTTAAAAACTGGGACGGTACGGTCCTAACCTATGGTTCGGGCGGGAAAGCTTCAAGCAGCACCAAAACAAGCATTTCCGCGCAGCTGAAAAAGGTCCCGCACAAGTTCGCCGAAAGTATCGCATCGGCGCTGAAAGCAAGCAACATTTCCGTTTCTTACACTTCACCCGTAAGCACATCGGGAATGTTTGAATGTACCTCCTGCCGTTCGGACTGCCGCAAGTTTGCGGAAACGTGGGACATGGACATATCGCTGGAAAGCAAAGCCGCCTCGGGGTCATCTTCGGGCGGCTCTCTTTAGCTGGACACTAAAAATAGGCGGAAACTCCATTGCGCACTTCGGAGACATGAAATATTCGTGGAATGTCAGCGGTTACGGCACCTCTGGAGTTGTTTCCGCACAGTTCGGTTTTTCCGTTCCGTCTCCGTCCGCAGAACACAGCGTGAACGCCTTTTCGGGCGGTGATACCGTTATCCTTACGGGTTCGGGCGGCTCATGGACATTTTACGTGCAGAGCAGGTCTGATGACGGCAGCGGCAAAATAAATTTTGTCTGCTTCGACCGTGCGGGATTTGCTGACTGTCCCTATCCGACAGACCGTCAGGACAGCTCCCAAATCAGCGGCAAAAAGACAGATTCGACCGATTCAACGGAAAAGGAAGAGGATAAGATCTATCTGTCGGAAGTCCTTGCAAAGATCGCATCTGCCTGCGGATATGCTTCCTGCCTTATCGACGGTGATCTGCTTGACCTGCTGCCGAAGGTATTTCCTTCATCGCTCAAAAACAAGACCTGCCGTAATATTCTTGAAGATATTGCCGCAGCACTTGTGGGCTACTGGG
>ERZ1034878.181-NODE-181-length-34988-cov-12.199410_pt1 | contig 34988 bp, 29 predicted proteins | sample MGYA00520593_ERZ1034878 | MGnify/ENA primary metagenome ERZ1034878 (study PRJEB33766, sample SAMN09781724) | gut metagenome | biome: gut microbiome | host: Homo sapiens | place: Madagascar | study: EMG produced TPA metagenomics assembly of the PRJNA485056 data...
CCCGCCTCGCGCGCGGTGAAGTGGTGCGCATCCGCCATACGGATTATGTCGAGGCAGCGTTCGGCAGCGGCGGGACGTTCCTGGCGGTGCTGTGGCGACATATCCTGCCCAATGCCTTAACCGCCGTCCTCGCCTTTGCCACGCTGCAGTTTGGTCAGGCTATCCTGGCCCTCTCCACGCTGAGCTTTCTCGGCTACGGTACCCCGCCGCCCGTACCGGAATGGGGTTTATTGATCGCCGAAGGCCGTAACTATCTCTCTACCGCATGGTGGCTAACCACCTTCCCCGGCGTGGTCGTCATCGCCGTCGTGCTTGCCACCCACCGTATAAGCCAGCAGTTCAGCGGAGGCCTGAAATGACCGTACTCTCGGTAGAAAACCTGACCATCAGCTACCGTACCGCGCGCCAGTGGCGCGAGGTGGTGCATAACGTCAGCTTCACCCTCCGGCGGGGGGAAATGCTGGCCTTTGTCGGCGAATCCGGTTCCGGCAAAACGACCACGGCGCAGGCGATCATCGGTCTGCTGGCGGATAACGCCCGTCGGGATGCGGGGAAAATCGTGCTCAACGGCGAGGAGATTAGCCGGTGGTCAGCGAAGCGTCTCGATACCCTTCGCGGGGCGCGAATCAGCCTGGTTCCGCAGGATCCGGGTAATTCACTCAACCCGGTGAAAACGATCGGCGCGCAGGTCGGGGAAATTATTCAGCTGCACCAGAAGGTGACTCACGCCCAACGCGACGAGCAGGTGCTCGCCCTGCTGAAAAAGGTCGGCCTGAGCCACCCCGAACAGCGCATGACGCAGTATCCGCATCAACTCTCCGGCGGGATGAAACAGCGCGTGCTGATTGCCATCGCCATTGCCCTGCGCCCGGACGTGATCGTTGCCGATGAGCCCACCAGCGCGCTGGACGTGACGGTGCAAAAACGCATTCTCGATCTGCTGGATATCCTGCGCCGGGAATCGGGTACTGCCGTTCTGTTTGTCACCCACGATCTGGCCCTGGCCGCCCAGCGCGCGGACAGGCTGCTGGTGTTTCGCAACGGTGAGGTTCAGGAGCACGGCGACACCGCCGATATCGTCCGCACGCCGCAGCACGCCTACACCCGTCAGCTGCTGAGCGATCTTCAGGGCCAGCGCCTGACCATCGCCCCGGTAGCCGGTCTCCCGCTCGCGTCACCGGCCATTCGCGCCCGCGCCATCAGCAAACGGTTCTCGCTGGGTAAAGGTCATCAGCTGCAGGCGCTGGATCGGGTGACGTTTGACGTCAGGCGCGGCAGCACGCACGCGCTGGTCGGTGAATCCGGCTCCGGGAAAACCACCCTCGCCCGTATTTGCTGGGTTTTGAACAGGCGGACAGCGGACAGGTCATTATTGATGATATCGATGCCACCGACCTCAGCCGCGAGGCCCGCCGTCAGCTGCGCCAGAAGATCCAGTTTGTTTACCAGAACCCGTTCGCCTCTCTCGACCCGCGTCAGACGCTGTTCGAGATCATCGAAGAGCCCCTGAAGAACTTTTCTCGCCTCGCCAAGGCGGAGCGAAAGGTACGGGTGGAAACCGTGGCGCAGCGGGTTGCCCTGCCCGTCGAACTCCTGAGCCGCACCGCAAGGGAGCTTTCAGGCGGGCAGCGCCAGCGCATAGCCATCGCCCGGGCGCTGATCCTGGAGCCGACCATTCTGGTGCTGGACGAAGCCACCTCCGCGCTGGACGTCACCGTCCAGGCGCAGATCCTGGCGCTGCTTCAGCAGCTGCAGCAGCAGCTGGGATTAACCTACCTGTTCATCACGCACGATCTCTCTACCGTTCGCCGGATCGCCCACAGCGTCACGGTGCTGCGCAGCGGTCAGGTGGTCGAACACGGTGACGTCGAGACCTTATTCCCGTCACCGCAGAACGACTATACCCGCGAGCTGATTGCCGCCATTCCCCATTTTTCACCCGCTACGGAGGAGTTCGCATGACGCGAAAACGCCTGGGATTTTTCACCCGCCTGCTTGACGACGCCACGCCGAAAGAGCGCTATCGTCTGGCAACTGAACAGATCCGCCACGCCGAACGCCACGGTTTTGACAGCGCCTGGATCGCGCAGCACCACTTCCATGAGAATGAAGGCGGCCTGCCGTCGCCGCTGCTGTTTCTTGCCCACGTTGCGGCGCATACCGAAACCATCCGGCTGGGCACGGCCATCATCACCCTGCCGATGGAAAACCCGCTGCGTGTGGCGGAAGATGCGGCGGTGCTGGATTTACTCGCCGATGGACGTCTCGAAGTCGGTTTTGGTTCGGGCGGCACGCCGACCTCTTTCCTGCCGTTCGGACTGACGTTTGAACAGCGCGGCGCGGCCTTTGCCGACCATTTACATGTGATCCAGAGCGCCTGGCGCGGGGATTCACTCACCCATCCGGATAACCTCCTCTACCCGCCAGCGCCACAGCTGGCTGACAGGATCTGGATTGCCACCTTTTCCGTCGACGGCGCCGTTCGCGCCGCGCGGGCCGGACACGGTTTGATGCTCTCCCGCACGCAGCCGCGTCCGGCAGACCAGTTGGATCTCACGCTCGACGCGATTCAGAACCCGATTGTGGATGCCTACCTTGAGGCCCTGCCCGCCGGTATCGCACCGCGCATTCTGGCCTCCCGTACGGCATTCGTCGCCGACAGCGATGACTATGCGCTGAAGGTTGCGACGCCGGGTCTCACCAGACAGGCCCAGCAGCATCGCGCTGCCGGACATACGGTTAAAAGTGACACCGTCACCGATTTTCGTCGCCAGTTCGACGCCCACATCGGTTCGCCCGAGACGGTGCTGCGTTCGCTGCAGGCCGATTCCGTTCTCCGGCGCGCCACGGACATCTCATTCCAGGTCCATTCGGTCGAGCCCACCCATCGCGACACCCTGCGCTCTATCGAACTGATCGCCGAACATATTGCCCCCCACATCCTTTGAGGAGACACCTATGTCATTAAGTCACGACATTCTCGCCGAGCTGGCGGAAATCAAACCCGGTTCCCCTCTGGCAGAGGCGCGCGCCACGCGGGACGCCGCCACGCGCCACGCCCAGGGCAGCTACGAAATCTTATTTACCCAGCAGGATAGCGATTTTGCGCTGGACGAGCGCTTCGCCGTCGCGGCAAAAGTTGCGAGGTGGCACAACGCGGAGGCGCTGGCCGCGCACTATGCGGGGTTTGGCCTGGCAGACCCGACCTCAGACCGTCTGACCCCGGCGCTCAATTTCGCGCGCCTGCTGACCTTCTCCCCCGTCGAAGCCACGCCGACATCGTTAAGGGCGCTGACCCAGGCGGGTTGGAGCAAGGAAGGCATCGTGACGCTGGCGCAGCTTATCGCCTTTGTCAGCTTCCAGAGCCGACTGATTGCCGGGCTGCGGCTGCTGAACGATAGGCCCGTCGCCACAAGCGATGCGCCGATGGCGGCAGGCGTCTGGCACACGACCGCCACCACGGCCACCGGGAAGGCGGCTCCCGTCGCCTTCACCCAGCAGGAGCTGGGCTGGGAGCCGTGGATCGCTGCCAAACCGCTGGCGGATTTTCGTGATGACGAGGTTGCGATCCTGGCGAAATTTGGCCACACCGATTCCGACTATTTCCGCCTGCTGGGGCGCAACCTGCCGGTGCTTGAACAGCGCACGCTAACGGATAAGGGGATTTTTTATACGCCGGGGGGGTTGCCGCGCGCCGAGCGCGAGCTGGCCGCAACGGTCGCCAGTAAAATTAACGGCTGCATCTACTGCGCATCTGTCCATGCGCGGAAAGCCAGCCAGCTGTCAAAGGATGACGCGGCGGTAGAGGCCCTGCTGGCCGTGCGTCCGGGACAATCCCTGAGCGAGGGGCAGTCTGCGCGCTGGCAGGCGGAGATTAATTTTGCGGCAGCGCTGTCGGTTACCCCGCCTGCCGCCACGCCGCTGCACCTTGCCGCGCTGGAAAAAGAGGGGCTGGACACCTTAGCCCAGCTTGATCTGGTGCAGTCCGCCGCGTTCTTCGCCTGGGCCAACCGCCTGATGCTGACCCTGGGCGAGCCCTGGCTTGCCTGACTTCCATCAGGCTAGCGCACGCGCGTTAGCCTGAGCCTGCCTGGCACGCAGGTAACCGTAGATCAGTAATGCACTCATGGCCGAGAACGAGAGTAACGCCGCAGGCAGCGTGACGTAGCGCCAGCTAAAGCCGAGGGTAATCATCATCCCGCCAAAGTACGCCCCGATCGCACTGCCGAGATTAAACGCCATCTGCCCTCCGGCCGCCCCCAGCATCTCGCCGCCCTTCGCATTTTGCAGAAGCAAAATTTGCAGCGGCGCAGAGAGCGCGAACAGACCGGCGCAGCAGATAAAGCCCATCACCAGCGAGGCCGTTTTCAGTTCGCCCAGGGCGAAAAGCAGCAGCAGCGAGGCGACAATCACCATGTCGGTAGTCGCCGCAATGCGCAGCGGGCTAAAGCGCCCCGAGAGCTTGCCGCTCAGCAGATTGCCCAACACCATGCCAAGGCCCATCAGCATCATGATGATCGTCATCATGCCTTCAGAAAAGCCAGAAAGGTTGACCATAAACGGCTTAACGAAGCTGAACCATGCGAACACACCGGCGTTACCAAACATGGTGGCGGCAAAAATCAGCCAGGGCTCCGGTTTCTTCAGGAACTGGAACTGCTCGGTCAGTTTAATTTCTGCTTTGTCATGGATATCCGGCACCCAGATCAGCACCGAGAGGATCACCAGCGCATCGAACAGGGCTATCAGGAAAAAGGTATAACGCCAGCTGAACTGGTGCCCCAGCCAGGTGCCGAGCGGCACACCCACCAGGTTGGCGACGGTCATTCCGGCGATCATCCCGGCCACCGCGACCGTCACCTTCCCCGGCGGCGCAATTTTAGACAGAATAATCGCCCCGACGCCGAAAATCGCGCCGTGCGGAAAACCGGAAATCAGGCGCCCGGCCGCCAGCCAGAAATATGACGTAGAAAACGTAAACAGAGCGTTCCCGACCGCGCACAGGGCAACCAGAAACAGCAGCGTGGTTTTTAACGAGAACTTGCCTGAGAACAGCGCCACAATCGGGGCGCCAATCACCACGCCGAAGGCATAAAACGAGATCATATTCCCGGCGGAGGGAATCGAAATACCGGTGTCACGCGCCAGCTCGGTTAACACGCCCATAATGCCAAATTCAGCCATGCCCAGGCCAAATGTGCCAAGCGCCAACGAAAATATTGTCTTTTTCATACCTCAACCACGGGTTAATCACTCGCAGCGGGCATTATTGAATAATCTTGTATGGTGAGCCAGTTCAAATCAGATGGCTGACAGGTTAATCCATTAATTCAGGGGTTTTCTCCAACTGCTACGCGGTGGGATTGGCAAACAAAAAGCCCCGGCAGGCGTCAGGGCTTTAAAGGGTTTAAGGTCTGGCTTTTACGGTGTGCTTTCTGCCGCTGCTTTAGCGCGTGTAATCGCGCCAGCATCGAAAATTGGGTGCTCGTGATTGTTCGTTACGTCACGAACGCGGTAAATTTTCCATGCATCATCTTCACGACGAAGAAATACCTCAAGATGGATGCTTCTCCCGTTACCCGCCCCTTCAATAACCTGGACTGCTTCACCGTTTAAAAATGGTCTGGCGTTTTCCACTCGTAACGCAGGTATCCATTCACGGGAGTAATCTTGGGTATACGTAAAATAGTCAGACTCTATTAACTCTTGTTCAGAGATTTCCTGAATAGCATTGATACGAGCAATAGTATCAGCAGAAACATATTTACGCAGTTCGTCGGCAGGATAAGGCCTGGTTTCATCGCTGCCGAATACGGAAAGATAGGATTTATAAAATGATTCTGTAGCGTCTTGTGCGCTACGTTCTTGATTGGCAGCCGAACAGCATCCCACCAGCAACATAACGAATGATAACAATATTCTTTTCATCAGTGCATCCTTAGCACATTCACTATGAGAGCACCCCAGAGCGTGTGAACGGAGATAAGAAACCGCAGCGTCTTTATTCCAACTCATTCTTAGTTCCTTTAAGTAAATAAGAATGAAATTATCGCATTAACCACATATAAAGAACGGGATTAAACGTGCTGATTTTATTGAATCCTCAGCATTCTTATAGGGGAACGGGTGCTAAGCACCTTCGTGAATACTTCAGTATCAGCTTAAAAAAGCATTGTGAAATTAATTACCTAAAAACAAAACGCATAATAACAAGTGGATTACACTTCATAGTGCGGCCTCGCTTTTTCCACGCCGGACAACCTGAGGATGACAATCATGGGAAGCAAAAAGAAAACCCCTGTCGCTGTTGATGTTGTATCGAATGCACCGCTTAAGACCAAAGAGTATGAAAAAGAGCTCCGCCGCCTGCACGTCGAACTGGTTAAGCTCCAGCAGTGGGTCGTCGCCAAAGGGTTAAAAGTGTGTATTGTTTTTGAAGGACGCGACGGTGCTGGCAAAGGCGGCACCATTAAAGCGATCACCGAGCGCGTCAGCCCGCGCGTGTTTCGCGTTGTTGCGCTCCCTGCCCCAACGGAAAAAGAAAAAAGCCAGCTCTACTTCCAGCGCTATGTGCCCCACCTGCCTTCGGCTGGCGAAATCGTGATCTTCGATCGCAGCTGGTATAACCGCGCGGGCGTTGAGCGGGTGATGGGGTTCTGCACGGAAGAACAGGCAGAGAAATTTTTGGACGGCGCGCCGGTTATGGAAAAAGCGATGGTCGATGCAGGGATTATCCTCCTGAAGTACTGGCTGGAGGTGACGCCGAAAGAGCAGGAGCGCCGCCTGCGCGACCGTATTAACGATGGGCGTAAGATCTGGAAGCTGTCGCCGATGGATATTAAGTCTTTTAACCTGTGGGATGAGTATACCCTTGCGCGCGACGCCATGTTTGAAGCCACCGATACCGCCTGGGCGCCGTGGTTTGTGGCGCGTTCAGAGGATAAAAAACGCGTGCGCCTGAATATTATTTCGCATCTGCTTTCGCAGATCCCGTATAAAGAAATTCACGTCGACAAGGTGGATTTACCGAAGCGCAAAATCGGCAAGGTCAAACCCACGAAATACCCGTTCCGGTATGTGGAAGAGCGGTTCTGATTTGAAGAGTAGGCCCGCGCAAGCGCAGCGCCGCCGGGCAAAGCCGACGGCGCAGGTTTTACTTCATCCCTTCCGTACTTTCCTGTTTCGCTTCCAGCCGTTCCACATCACGGTACCAGCGCGGATGGTGTTTCTGCGCCCAGCGGCGGCTCACCTTCCCTTCAATCATGCCTTTAATCGATCCTTTCACCCAGAACGCCATATACATATGGATCAGGATGGCGTGAATCAGAATGATGGCCGACGTCGCGTGGATCAGCAGCGCGTAGCGAATCACCTGTATCGGGAAGTAGTGTGCAAAATACGGACGCCAGATCATCACCCCGGTCACCAGCAGCACAAAAATCATGCTCATGATGGTCCAGAACATCATCTTCTGCCCGGCGTTGTATTTCCCCACCTTCGCGACTTTGTGCTCGTTACCCTTCAGGACTTCAACGATCCCTTTCACCCACGGGATATCCTGCTTGTCCGGGATATTGTGATGGACGAAGCGCACGAACATAAACATCAGCACCACGAAAATCAGCACGCCGAAGAACGGGTGCAGAATGCGCCCCATCTGCGGCGTACCGAAGGTTTCGGTCAGCCACTGCAGCGTCGGGAAGAAGAACGAAATTCCCGATACCGCCACCAGGAAGAAGCAGATCACTACCGTCCAGTGACATGCGCGATCGACAAATTTGGTGCGCACTATCATTTTCGACTTACTCATGATGCTCCTCCTCGTCGTCATCCACCTCTTTGTTTGGCCCGATACCGATGTAGTGATAAATCAGCCCGGCAAAGGTGGCGATAAAGCCCGCCGCGGAGAGCGGCTTGAGCGCCCCTTTCCACAGGTTGATGGCGGTATCGATCGCCGGATCCTTCGGCAGGTTGTGGTACAGCTCCGGCTGGTCGCTATGGTGCAGCACATACATGACGTGCGTGCCGCCCACGCCCTGCGGGTTGTAAACGCCCGCTTTGTCGTAGCCCCGCGCTTTGAGCTTATCGACGCGCTCTTGCGCCACGTCCAGCATCTCTTTTTTGGTGCCGAAATGAATGGCGCCGGTTGGACAGGTCTTCACGCAGGCAGGCTCCTGCCCGACGCTGACGCGGTCCACGCACAGGGTGCATTTGTATACCCGGTTATCCTCTTTATTGAGGCGCGGGATATTAAACGGACAGCCCGCGATGCAGTACCCGCAGCCGATGCAGTTGTCCTGCTGGAAATCGACGATCCCGTTGGCGTACTGGATAATTGCCCCGGCAGACGGGCACGCCTTCAGGCAGCCCGGATCTTCACAGTGCATGCAGCCGTCTTTGCGGATGAGCCACTCCAGCTTGCCGTTCTGGTCGGTTTCGCTAAAGCGCATCACCGTCCAGGATTTGGCGCTCAGATCCGCCGGATTGTCGTACACCCCAACGCAGTGCCCCACCTCGTCGCGAATATCGTTCCACTCCGAACAGGCCACCTGACAGGCCTTACAGCCCACGCAGGAGGAGACGTCGATAAGCTTGGCGACCTCTGCCTTGTAGTCCCGCGCGCGGGGCGCGGGCGTTATCGGGTTGGTCGCGGAGCGTTTAATAATGTCTTGTGTTTCCATCGCCATTTAATCGCTCCTTACGCTTTCTCGATGTTGACCAGAAACGCTTTGTACTCCGGCGTTTGCGAGTTGGAATCGCCGACGTTTGGCGTCAGGGTATTGGCTATGTAGCCTTTCTGCGCCACCCCTTCAAAGCCCCAGTGCAACGGGATACCGACGGTTTCCACCTGCTGGCCGTGCACGTTCAGCGACTGCAGGCGGCGGGTGACCACCGCCACCGCGCGGATAAAGCCGCGCTTGCTGCTCACCTTCACGCGATCGCCGTTGGCGATGCCCTTCGCTTTCGCCAGCGTTTCGCTTATCTCCACAAACTGTTCCGGCTGCGCGATGGCGTTAAGCCGCGCGTGCTTGGTCCAGGTATGGAAATGCTCGGTCAGGCGGTAGGTCGTCCCTACGTACGGGAACTTGTCCTTTTTGCCCAGGCGCAGCACGTCGTCTTCGTAGATACGCACCACCGGGCTGGAGACCACGTTCGGGTGCAGCGGGTTGGTGCCGAGCGGCGTTTCCATCGGCTCGTAGTGTTCCGGGAACGGCCCTTCCGCCAGCTTGTTGAGGGCGAACAGGCGTCCCAGCCCTTCCGGCTGCATGATAAACGGCCCGGTGTTGCTGCCCGGCGCGGCGGTGCTGTAGTCCGGGATGTCGTTCCCCGTCCACTTCGTCCCGTTCCACTGGATCAGCATGCGCTTCGGATCCCACGGCTTGCCGTTCACGTCGGCGGACGCACGGTTGTACAGCACGCGACGGTTCAGCGGCCATGCCCAAGCCCAGCCCAGCGTGTTACCCAGGCCTGACGGGTCAGCGTTGTCGCGGTTGGCCATCTGGTTACCCTGCTCCGTCCAGCTGCCGGTGTAGATCCAGCAGGATGATGCCGTGGTACCGTCGTCACGCAGCAGCGCGAAGCTGTTCAGCAGCTGGCCTTTCTTCGCCACCAGATTGCCGTTCGCGTCATACAGATCCGCCAGCGCCACGCCGTTGTTCTCTTTCGCGACCTCTTCGGATTCAGGACGATCCGGCTGCTTGTAATGCCAGCTCATCTTCAGCAGCGGCTCTGCACCTTTGCCGCCTTCGGTGCGGTACATTTCGCGCAGGCGGTGGTAAATCCCGGCCAGGATCTCGCCGTCGTTTCGCGCTTCGCCCGGGGCGTCCTGGCCTTTCCAGTGCCACTGCAGCCAGCGGCCGGAGTTGGCAATGGAGCCGTCCTCTTCCGCAAAGCAGGTGGACGGCAGGCGGAACACTTCGGTCTGAATCGACGCCGGATCGACATCGTTCGATTCCCCGTGGTTCTGCCAGAAGGTGGAGGTCTCGGTCACCAGCGGATCGATAACCACCATGTACTTCAGCTTGCTCAGGCTGCGAACGACTTTGTTTTTGTCCGGGAAGGAGGCCACCGGGTTGAAGCCCTGGCAGATATACCCCGTGACGTCGCCCTTATCCATCATGTTGAAATACTTGATGACGTCATAAGCCTGATCCCACTTCGGCAGCCACTCAAAGCCCCAGTCGTTCTCTTTCTGCGCCGCATCGCCGTAGAAGGATTTCATCAGGCTGACGTAGAACTTCGGATAATTGCTCCAGTAGTTCACCTGATCCGGCAGCGTCGCTTTTGGCGTATTGGCCTCAAGATATGCTTGCAGATCGGCCTGCTTTTCAGACGGCAGCGTCAGGTAGCCCGGCAGGCTGGTGGAGAGCAGACCGAGATCGGTCAGACCCTGAATGTTTGAGTGGCCGCGCAGCGCGTTCACGCCGCCGCCTGCCATCCCCATGTTGCCGAGCAGCAGCTGGATCATCGCCATGGTGCGGATGTTCTGCGCGCCCACGGTGTGCTGCGTCCAGCCCAGCGCGTACAGGAACGTGGTGGTTCTGTCGGCGGCGCTGGTGGAAGCCAGCACTTCACACACCTTCAGGAAGTCCGCTTTCGGCGTGCCGCAGATGTTCTCCACGACGTCCGGCGTATAGCGGGAGACGTGCTGTTTCAGCAGGTTCCACACGCAGCGCGGATGCGTGAGCGTTTCATCGCGCATCGCATAGCCGTTTTCATCGAACTGATAGTTCCAGGACGTTTTATCATACTGGCGTTTTTCGGCGTCATAACCGCTAAAAAGCCCGTCTTCGAAGGCAAAATCATCCCGCACCAGCAGGTTCGCGTTGGTGTAGTGCTTAACGTAGTCCGCGTTAATTTTGTTGTTTTCGATCAGGTACAGCAGCACGCCGGACAGGAACGTAATGTCCGTACCGGAGCGGATCGGCGCATAGATATCGGCCACCGATGCCGTACGCGTAAAGCGCGGATCGACGACGATAAGCGTCGCATCGTTGTTGTTTTTCGCTTCCATCGCCCAGCGGAACCCCACCGGATGGGCTTCAGCGGCGTTACCGCCCATCACCACCACGACGTTCGCGTTTTTGATATCAACCCAGTGGTTGGTCATCGCACCGCGACCAAATGTTGGAGCAAGACTTGCTACCGTTGGTCCGTGTCAGACGCGCGCCTGGTTGTCTACCGCCAGCATGCCGAGCGAGCGCACAAATTTTTGCGTCAGCATGCCGGTTTCATTACTGGCCGCCGAGGCGCATAGCATGCCGGTGGAAAGCCAGCGGTTGACCGTCACGCCCTGCGCGTTCTTTTCAATAAAGTTGGCGTCGCGGTCGGCTTTCATCAATTTCGCAATACGGGAGAAGGCCTCATCCCAGGAGATACGCTGCCATTTGTCGGAGCCCGGCGCGCGGTATTCGGGGTAGCGCAGGCGGTTTTCGCTGTGGACGTAGTCCAGCAGCCCCGCCCCTTTCGGGCATAACGCCCCGCGGCTCACCGGATGATCCGGATCCCCTTCAATGTGATAAATCGCTTCTCTGGCGTTCTTCGCGCCATCGCCCAGGCTATACATTAAAAGCCCACAACCCACGGAGCAGTATGTGCAGGTGTTACGGATCTCTTTGGCGCGCAGCAGTTTATAGTTGCGTGCCTGAGCCAGCGCCATTTTGGGAGCAAATCCCAGCATTGCGGCTGTTGTTCCGGCCATACCGCCCGCGCAGATTTTAAAAAATTGTCTGCGGCTGACGTCCATTGCTGTCCTCGTTATCTGAAAAGACTTCGCGCCGCAAACTAACAGCAAAGCCCCTGATTTTTTTGCGTCAAATCAAGGTCATCAGCCTTCCCCCCCTTAATAGTCACCTCCGCAACGTTTCATTACCCCTTTTTGATTAACGGCTTAAGAGAATAATTCACGACAGCGACAGGCGTAATGCGATACATTTTTCCTTTAATTTTTATTGTGATGGCGAATAATGGACAGAAAGAGAGCAACGCTTATTGGGCTGGCGGCGATACTGTTATGGAGCACCATGGTCGGCCTTATTCGCAGCGTGAGTGAGGCATTGGGCCCTGTTGGCGGTGCAGCGATGATTTACACCCTCAGCGGATTACTGTGTCTGGTGACGGTAGGATTTCCTGATATCCGACGGTTTTCTCCCCGCTATCTTATTGCCGGCAGCGTTTTATTTGTCAGCTACGAAATATGTCTGGCGCTGTCGCTGGGCTATGCCGCAACGCGATCGCAGGCGATTGAAGTGGGCATGGTCAATTACCTTTGGCCGAGCCTGACGATCGTATTTGCGATTTTGTTCAACGGGCAAAAGTCTACCCTGTGGGTGATCCCCGGCTTGCTCATTTCGCTGCTGGGCGTGTGCTGGGTATTGGGCGGCGAAGAAGGATTACACCTTGAGGAAATAACCCGGAATGTCGTTTCCAGCCCTCTGAGCTATGCGCTGGCGTTTGCCGGGGCCTTTATCTGGGCCGCCTATTGCACCGTTACCAGCAAATTTGCGAAAGGGCAAAACGGCATCACCCTGTTTGTTTTGCTGACCGCGCTGAGTCTGTGGGTGAAATATGCCCTGAGCGATCAGCCCGACATGGTGTTCACGCTTCCGGTAGTCGTGAAGCTGGTTATGTGCGGTATCGCGCTTGGGTTTGGTTACGCCGCCTGGAATATTGGCATCCTGCACGGTAACGTCACGGTTCTGGCTGCCGTATCCTATTTTACCCCCGTGCTTTCTGCCGCGCTTGCCGCCGCGGTGCTAAGCTCCCCCCTGTCATTCTCGTTCTGGCAAGGCGCGCTGATGGTCTGCGCCGGGTCGTTGCTCTGCTGGTACGCCACACGAAAATAACGCTGCTCGACTGGCCGGGGGAATTTCAACCCGGCAACATAATTAACATAAATTTAAAATGTGATCAGACATCAGAATATTTATCATGATAATAGAGCGTCTGTTTAAGTTCGGTTTATATTGAACGCCTTCTGTAAAGCCACCTGAAGCGAGTTGACACAAACTGACAACCCAATGAAATTAGTGAGTAATGAATATTAACGCTCAGGATAGCATGGCGTGCAATAATTCAGCTCTGACAGTTTTATGATAATATGCGGAATAGACGCTGAAAAATCAAATAACCCATTGTTTTTAAAGAAAAGCAGCAATACCACCCTCATTAAACCCTCGAAAATTGCGAAATTTAACGCGATAAACAAAAACCATCATAAATTATAGTAAAAGCAATAATCCCACTGACTAAATAACTATTAATCGTATAAATTCCGACCACATTGTTTGAATGATCGCCTTCTCAGACGATCGAGATCACACTAATTGAAATTATCTCTAATATTTTGAAACTTATTATTGAAATAAGACTACGAGATTTTTAAGAATAGCATGCCATTGACGAACAGCCTCGTTTAGAAATCGTTCAAAGTGGTTCAGGAAATACCGAAAAAAATTATAAGGAACATTTAAGATGAAACTTAAATTAGTTGCAGTGGCAGTCACTTCCATGCTGGCAGCAGGCGTTGTTAACGCTGCCGAAATTTACAACAAAGACGGTAACAAACTGGATCTGTACGGTAAAGTGACAGGTCTGCACTATTTCTCTGATGATGCTGGCGCAGATGGCGATAAAACCTACATGCGTATCGGCTTCAAGGGTGAAACCCAGGTTAACGATCAGCTGTCCGGTTACGGCCAGTGGGAATACCAGATTCAGGGCAACAAAGACGAAGGCGACAACCAGTCCTGGACTCGTGTGGCGTTTGCAGGTCTGAAGTTCGCGGAAGCAGGTTCATTCGATTACGGTCGTAACTACGGCGTGATTTACGACGTGACCTCCTGGACCGACGTTCTGCCAGAATTCGGCGGTGACACCTACGGTGCCGACAACTTCCTCCAGTCTCGTGCTAACGGCGTGGCAACCTACCGTAACCAGGACTTCTTTGGTCTGGTTGATGGCCTGAACTTTGCTCTGCAGTATCAGGGTAAAAACGGCAGCGTAAGTGGTGAAAACACCAGCGGCCGCAGCCTGCTGAACCAGAACGGTGACGGCTATGGCGCATCCCTGACTTACGATCTGGGCGAAGGCTTCAGCGTAGGTGGTGCAATGTCCTCCTCCCGTCGTACCGCTGACCAGAATGCGGCTGGCGTATACGGTGAAGGCGACCGCGCAGAAGTGTACAGCGGCGGTGTGAAATACGACGCGAACAACGTTTACCTCGCGGCGCAGTACTCTCAGACCTACAATGCAACCCGTTTCGGTACCTCTAACAACAAGCGTACCGACATTTACGGCTTTGCAAATAAGGCGCAAAACTTTGAAGTTGTGGCCCAGTATCAGTTCGACTTTGGCCTGCGTCCGTCTATCGCTTACCTGCAGTCTAAAGGCAAAGACATCGAAAACTTCGGCGACCAGGATCTGGTGAAATACATCGATGTTGGCACGACCTATTATTTTAACAAAAACATGTCCACCTACGTGGATTACAAAATCAACCTGCTCGATGACAACACGTTCACTCGCCAGGCAGGCATCGGTACCGACAACATCGTAGCGCTGGGTCTGACCTACCAGTTCTAAATCTTGTCTCTCCAAAAGCCAGCTGAACAGCTGGCTTTTTTATCGCCCTCTTTTACCCGCCAGACGACTCCCCGCCCGCTGCCCGCCGCAGCCAGTTTTGCAGCAGCTTGCCGTCCTCGGTCATCTCTGAATCTGAGCGCACGCAGAGGTAATAGTCGCGTCCGTCATCAATCGGTAGGTCAAAGATCTTCACCAGCTCACCGCTCTCAAGATACGGCGCAATCAGCGGCTCCCGCATCAGCGCACACCCCAGACCCGCCTGTACGCCCGCCAGCGTCAGCAGACCGTCCTCAAACATTGGACCGCTGCGGCGAACGGGACGCTTCACCCCCTGCTGTACAAACCACTGCGCCCACGTCGTGCGCTCCTCATCGTGCAGCAGCGGCATCTGCAGCAGTTGCTCAGGCGTGTCGATATGGCCGTGAATACGCAAAAACGCGCGGCTGCACACCGGCACCATCTGTCCGGAAATCAGCTTTTCACTCTGATAGCCCGCCCACTGCCCGTTACCAAAACGAATCGACATATCCGATGCGTCGCTCAGATAGTTACGATGGTTGGCATAGACCACGTTGATCTCGGTTTGGGGATTGGCGCGCATGAACGCAGGCAAGCGCGGGATAAACCACCCCATACCAAAAAGCGGGATCAGGCTGATGGTGACCTGACGCGTTTGCGCCTGCTCCGCCAGGTGCTCCGTCGCCTGGCGCAGCACGTTAAACGCCGCACGGATCGAGCGGTAGTATTCACGCCCGTGCTGGCTCAGCACCAGCCTGCGCCCCTGACGCTCCGTCAGCGGCATTTGCAGGTACCCTTCGAGCACCCTGAGCTGATGGCTGACGGCCGACGGAGAAATGTCCAGCTCCTGCGCGGCCAGCGTGACGCTGCCCAGCCGGGCAATGGCCTCAAAGGCACGCACAGCCCGAAGCGGCGGATCGTTTGCAAGGCGACTTTCTGCATACGCAGGCAGGCCAACCAATTGTTCTGTTTTATTCATATGTTGATTTCTTTAGGCTTTTCACCCAAAAACAGGTCTTCATTATATTTATATAAATCATAAAGATAGAACAATATCTATTTATCATAAGAAATAATAGATGTGTATTGTACAATTTTATTCATTTATTGGATGGTAGCCGCAGAACGAGCACTTTGCGGGTACAGACGTTGGATACACTCATACAACAACTGATCAACGGTGTGATGCTGGGAAGCATCTACGCGCTGATCGCGCTGGGCTATACCATGGTGTATGGCATTTTGCGCATTATTAACTTTGCTCACGGCGATATTCTGATGGTCGGCGCGCTCACCACGCTCTCCGCCAGTAATGCCCTGAATACCACTTTTCCGCATATGCCGCAGCTGTTGCAGCTCGGCGTTGCCCTGATGATTGCCATGGCCGTCTGCGCCCTGCTGGCGATGGCCGTGGAACGCTTTGCCTACCGTCGACTGCGCAACGCGCCGCGCCTCGCGCCGCTGATCTCGGGTATCGGCGTTTCGGTCCTGCTGCAAACCGTGGCGATGATTATCTGGACGCGCAACCCGCTGATGTTCCCGCAGATCCTGCCGATGGACCCTATCGCCGTCACGTCCGGCAGCGAAGCGCATCCTCCTGCCATCGTCACCGTCACCGGTATCGTCACCGTTGTCCTGGCGCTGGCGGTGATGACCGGGCTCTGGCTGCTGGTGGAATACACCCGTCTGGGGCGCGGCATGCGCGCCGTGGCGGAAAACCCGCGCGTGGCCACGCTGATGGGGGTTAACCCAAACGCCATCATCACCCTGACGTTTGCGATTGGCGGGGCGTTTGCCGCGCTGGCAGGCGTGATGATGGCCAGCAACTACGGTAACGCCAGCTTCTCGATGGGCTTTTTGCCCGGGATCAAGGCCTTTACCGCCGCCGTGCTGGGGGGCATTGGCAACATTCGGGGCGCCATGATTGGCGGCATTCTGCTCGGCATTATCGAAGCGCTGGGCGCAGGCTACCTGGGTGAACTGACCCACGGCGTATTTGGCAGCAACTATCAGGATGTCTTTGCCTTTATGGTGCTGATCCTGGTGCTGGTCTTCCGTCCGGCTGGCCTGCTGGGCGAGCGCGTGGCGAACAGGGCGTAAGGAATTCCATGACAACACTTCAACTCCAGACCCCGGCGACGACGCGCAAATTCTGGTCAGGCATGAGCCTGTTCTGCTTCGCGCTGCTGATTGCGCCCGTGGTAGCCACGCAGCTTGGCGGCAACTACTGGGTGCGCGTCATCGACTTCGCCCTGCTCTACATCATGCTGGCGCTCGGGCTTAATATTGTGGTCGGCTATACCGGCCTGCTGGACATGGGCTTTATCGCCTTTTACGCGGTCGGCGCCTACCTCGCGGCACTGATGGCCTCCCCGCACCTGCTGGAGGTGTTTCCGATCCTCGGCGTCTGGTTCCCGGACGGGCTGCACACCTCGTATCTGCTCATTATCCCGCTGGCCGCCCTCGTGGCGGCCGTCTGCGGGATTTTACTCGGTGCGCCCACGCTGAAGCTGCGCGGGGACTACCTGGCGATAGTGACCCTCGGCTTTGGCGAAATTATCCGCATCCTGATGCGTAACCTCGACCGTCCGGTAAACATTACCAACGGCGCAAAGGGCATTACCGGGGTGGATACGCTGAACCTGTTCGGCCTGAAGTTCAGCGGCGTATACCACTGGTTTGGTTTCAAAGTACCCGCGCTGTGGCTGTGGTACTACCTGCTGATGCTGGTGATTATCACGATCGTCTTCGTCTGCCTGCGCCTGCAGCATTCCCGTATCGGCCGCGCCTGGCACGCCATCCGCGAGGATGAAGATGTGGCCCGTGCGATGGGCATCAACGTGCGTAACTATAAGCTGCTCGCCTTTGCGATGGGCGCCTCCTTTGGCGGCGTAGCGGGTGCGCTTTTCGGCGCGTTTCAGGGCTTTGTCTCCCCGGAATCCTTCACCTTACAGGAATCGATTGCCGTACTGGCGATGGTGGTGCTGGGCGGTATGGGGCACATTCCGGGCGTGATCCTGGGCGCGGTACTGCTTACCGCCCTGCCGGAACTGCTGCGCAGCCAGGCAGCGCCGGTGCAGCAGGCGCTGTTCGGTACGGTGCTGATTGATCCTGAAGTGTTGCGACAGCTGTTTTACGGTCTGGCACTGGTGCTGGTGATGCTGGTGCGCCCGTCCGGCATCTGGCCGGTACGCCACAAGGAGGTGAAGGCATGAGTCTGTTAACCGTACGCAACATGTCAAAACGCTTCGGCGGGCTGACTGCCGTGGATGACGTTTCGATTACCGTGAACAGAGGCGAGATCTACGGGCTGATCGGCCCCAACGGCGCGGGAAAAACCACCTGCTTTAACCTGATCACCGGGCTTTATCCGGCGGACAGCGGCGAGTTTTCGATTGCCGATAAGCCCTACTTCCCGAAGCAGATAGAGAAAGTGACCGCCGCCGGGATTGCCCGCACCTTCCAGAACGTGCGCCTCTTCAACGAGATGTCGGTGCTGGAAAACGTGATGGTGGGCCGCCACGTGCGCACCCGTAACGGCCTGTGGGCCGCGCTGAGCCGCCATAAACGCGCTCGCGAAGAAGAGAAGCAGACCCGCGAGCTGGCCTGGCACTGGCTGGACTATACCGGCATTGCGCAGTTCGCCCACTATCGCGCCTGCGACCTGGCCTATGGCCATCAGCGTCGGCTTGAAATCGCCCGCGCGCTGGCAACGGATCCGCTGCTGCTGGCGCTGGATGAACCCGCCGCCGGGATGAACGCGGCGGAAAAAGTGGCGCTCGGCGAGCTGCTCATCCGCATCCGCGATGACGGCAAAACCCTGCTGATGATTGAACATGACGTCAAGCTGGTGATGGGCATCTGCGATCGCCTGACGGTGCTCGATTACGGCAAAACGCTCGCCACCGGCACGCCGGAAAGCGTGCGGCGCGACCCGGCAGTGATCGCCGCCTGGCTTGGAGGTAACGCCCATGTCTGAATTACTGAAGGTGGAACGTCTGGACGTGCATTACGGCGGCATTCAGGCCGTACGCGATGTCTCCTTTACCCTGCGCGAGGGCGAACAGGCTACGCTGATCGGCGCTAACGGCGCGGGGAAAAGCTCCACCGTGCGCGCCATTACCGGGCTGGAAAGCTTTAGCGGCAGCATTGTCTTCAGCGGTAAAGCGGTACGTAAACAGAGCCCGGAGACCCTGCTTCGCGACGGACTGGTGATGGTCCCGGAGGGCCGCGGGATCTTCTCCCGCATGACGGTTCTGGAAAACCTGCAGATGGGCGCCTGGCTCAGGCGTGACACTGTCACCGTCAGGGGCGAGATGAACGAAATTTTCGAACGCTTCCCGCGTCTGGGCGAGCGCCAGCATCAGCTTGCCGGGCTGCTGTCCGGCGGCGAGCAACAGCTGCTGGCCCTTAACCGCGCCCTGCTCAGCCGCCCGCGCCTGCTGATCCTCGACGAGCCGTCAATGGGCCTTGCCCCGAAGATGGTCGAGAACATATTTGCCGTTATTGCCGGGCTGCGCGAGCGCGGCGTCGCCCTGCTGCTTATCGAACAAAACGCCCGGCTCGCGCTGGAAGTGACCGACAGCGCGTGGGTAATGGACAGCGGCAGCATTGTTCATCATGGCGAATCGACAGCGATGCTCAACGACGACCAGATTGCACAGATTTATTTGGGCGAAATGCCCGTTTAACCACACCAGCCAACATCAGGGAAATACAATGAAAACAGTAAAAATCAGTGCGCTCAGCGCCGCTATTCTCCTCGGCAGCTTTGCCTCAACGTCCGCGTGGGCCGCTGACGGTGAAACCGTGGTCATCGGTCTGGCAGGCCCGCTGACCGGCCCGTCTGCCCGTATCGGGAAAGATCTGGAGAACGGCGCGCAGCTGGCCATTGACGACATTAACAAGCAGCACCCGACCATCGGCGGCAAAGCGGTGACCTTCAAACTGCAGTCCGAAGACGATCAGTCCGACCCGCGCACTGCCGTAGCCGTCGCGCAGCGTCTGGTGGATAGCGGCGTGGCAGGCGTGGTCGGTCACTGGAATACCGGCACCAGCATTCCGGCGGCCCGCATTTATCACGATGCAGGCATCGCCCAGGTGGCGCCGGTCGCAACCGGTCATGCCTATACCCAGCAGGGTTTTGACACCAGCTTCCGCGTGATGGGCCACGACGATGACGGCGGTCAGCTCGCCGGTCAGTACGCGGTTAACACCCTGAAAGCCAAACGCATTGCGGTGATCGACGACCGCACCGCCTTCGGTCAGGGGCTTGCAGACCAGTTTATAAAATCGCTGGAAGCCCAGGGCGTGAAAATAGTCGATCGTCAGTACGTGGATGACAAAACGGTCGATTTCAGCGCCGTACTGACCGCCATCCGCAGTAAAAACGCCGATGTGATCTTCTTCGGCGGCGTCGACAGCCAGGCCGCACCGCTGGCGCGCCGCATCAAACAGCTGGGCATGAACGCCACGCTGATGGGCGCAGGCGGATTCGTCAGCCAGACGTTCCTCAAGCTGGCGCAGAAAGAAGGCGAAGGCGTTGTGGCGCTGGAGCCGGGTCTGCCCGTTGATCAGATGCCGGGTGGTAAAGCGTTCGAGCAGGCGTACCAGTCCCGCTACCACACCCATATCGAACTGCACGCCCCGTTCGCCTATGACGCCACCCGCGTGCTGGTGGCGGCGATGGAAAAAGCAGACTCCGTTGAGCCGTCCGACTATCTGCCCGCCCTGCGCGCCATCAGCTACTCCGGCGTCACCGGACAGATCGCGTTTGATAAAGAGGGCAACCTGAAATCGCCGTCGTTCACGGTCTATAAGGTTGTCGACGGCAAATGGCAGCCGCAGACCGTGCTGGGCGGCGCAAAAGCGAAGTAACGCAGCGAGGCAATGTGATGAGTGATAATAACGAGCTGGGCATTCTCGCCCGCCGCAAAATTGAAGCCGAAATTATTAAGCCAATTTATGAAATCCTGGTGCGCGAGATAGGGAAAGACCGCGCCCAGGCGGTGATTGGTGAGGCCATTGAGCAGGCCGCGATTGATGCTGGCAAAGGGTTTGCCAGCAAAGAACCCAACGGCGCAAACATCAAGAGCTTTATCGCCCTGCAGTATCTGTGGGAGAAAGATAACGCCCTGGAGGTGAAGGTGATTGACGCCGACGACCAGCAGTACAACTACAACGTGACCCGCTGTCGCTACGCGGAGATGTACCACGAGATGGGGCTGGGCGAAATTGGTCACCTGCTCTCCTGCGCGCGCGATGAAAAATTCATCGTGGGCTATGCGCCCGACGTAGAGCTAACCCGCACCACGACCATTATGCAGGGCGGCGCGTGCTGTGATTTCCGCTACCGCTGCAGTAAGGACAAGCCATGATCCGCGTCAACGCCGAACGGCTGTGGTCAACGCTTGAGATGATGGCGCAGATCGGCGGCACGCCCGCCGGTGGCGTCACCCGTCTGGCACTGAGCGAGGAAGATCGCGTTGCGCGTAATCTGCTTCGCGACTGGGCGCTGGACGCCGGTTTTACCTGTGACGTCGACAGCATGGGCAATATGTTTATCCGTCGTGCGGGGAAAAATCCGCAGCTTGCCCCGGTCTTGACCGGTTCGCACGTGGATACGCAGCCGCTGGGGGGGAACTACGACGGGGTTTACGGCGTGCTGGCCGGGCTGGAGCTGCTGCGAACGCTCAACGACCATCACATTGAGACGGAACGTGACGTTGTGCTGGTCAACTGGACCAACGAAGAAGGCGCGCGCTTCGCGCCAGCCATGCTCTCTTCTGGGGTCTGGACGGGGCAATTTAGCGAAGCATACGCCCATGCCCGCGCCGATCACGATGGCATCACCGTGGGTGAAGCCCTGGATAACATCGGCTACCGGGGTGAAGCCCCTGCCCGCGCGTTTCCGGTTTACGCCTGCTACGAGCTGCACATCGAGCAGGGCCCGATTCTGGAGGACGAAGGTCTGGATATCGGGCTCGTCCGCGCGGCAATGGGCCAGCGCTGGTTCACCCTGACGCTGGACGGGTTTGCCGCCCACGCGGGCACCACGCCGATGCACAGCCGCCGCGACGCGCTGACCGCCTTCGCGGAGCTGGCGCTGAAGGTGGAGGAGATTGGCTATCGGCATGCGCCGGACGGACGGGCGACGATCGGTATGGCGCAGGTTACGCCAAACTCGCGCAACGTCGTGCCGTCTCGGGTGGTCTGCAGCGTGGAGTTTCGCCATCCGGCGCTGACGGCGCTGGAAGCCATGGAGGCAGCGCTGCATAAGGTGGCTGAAAGCCTGAGCCTGCGCGGGGTGGCGGCTGTCGTTGAGCGCATCTTTGACTACGCGCCCATCGCGTTTGATGCCGAATGTCTGGCCCGCACGGAGAAGGCCGTGGCGGAACTGGGCTACTCGGCGAAACCGATGGTCTCCGGCGCGGGACATGACGCCTGCTATGTCAGCAAAATTGCCCCTGCCAGCATGATTTTTATCCCCTGCGTGAAGGGCATCAGCCATAACGAAGCGGAAAGGATCCTGCCGGAGTGGTCGGAAAAAGGGGCGAACGTGCTGTTGCACAGCGTGTTGGCCGCGGCCCAGGAAAAATAAACCGGGTGGCGCGGCTCGGACAACCGCGCCCGTAGGCCCGGTAAGCGCAGCGCCACCGGGCGTGTTTTACCCCTTCGGCACCTTCGCCAGGCTGAACCAGATCCCCACTGCCAGCAACAGCAGCATTCCGCCCGCACTGCCCAGCGCCACGCTGTGGGAAGTAATAAACGCACTTTTCGCCGCCTCAATCACCGGCTCCGCGAGGGACGGCGTCAGTTCCTGCGCCACCTTCATCGCTTCACCAATCGATGACGAGGCTTTATCGACGAGCGAGGCATGCAGCCCCTGCGGCAGCGCAATCGACGCCGAGAAGCTGCGGGTCAACAGCAGGCCAAAAATGGCGATCCCCAGCCCGGCCCCCAGCTCATAGGACATGGTTTCAATGGCTCCGGCGGCAGCCGCCTTCTCTTTCGGCGCGGCCGCCATAATGGCCGAGGTCGAGGCCAGCAGCGCGCTGGCGGCACTGAAGCCGAGCAGCACCATCAGCCCCCACGCCTGCCACTGCTGCGTGCTGAAGTCGAGCGTCGACAGGCCGATAAAGCTGACCGCGCTCAGCCCCATGCCACCCGCAGCGACAATGCGTAGCCCCAGACGGCCCACCAGCACACCGGCAATCGGTCCGCTGAACCCGCTGGCCACCATTACCGGGAGCATAAACATGCCCGCCTCGAACGGCGTAAAGCCATGGACAAACTGCAGCTCCTGCGCCATCAGCAATTCAAAGCCCACCAGGGCGATCATCGCCGTCATCGCCATGACCACGCCGCTTAAAATGATGCGGTGACAGAACAGGCGCATGTCGATCATCGGCACGCGGGCGCGAAGCTGGATGCGCACAAAAATAAACAGCATCACGGCCCCCGTCAGCAGGGTACACGCCACCAGCCACGGCGCCAGAGCGCCCTTAAGCGCGGTTTTGGCGCTGTAGACCAGAAGCAAAATCGCCACAATCAGCATGATGGCATGGCTGATATTCAGCGGCTGCTCCGGTCGGCCCTGCTGACGGGGGACAAAACGCGCGGCCAGCGACACCACCACCAGCACAATCGGTACGTTGATCAAAAACACCGATCCCCAGTAAAAATGCTCCAGCAGCATACCGCCAATCAGCGGGCCAAACGCTGCCCCGCCGGAACCGACCGCCGCCCAGACGCCGAGCGCGATGTTGCGATCTTTCGCGTCGGTAAAGAGCGTGCGGATCCCCGCCAGAGTGGCAGGAATGATCATGGCCGCACCAATCGCCAGCGAGGCGCGCGCCGCGATCAGCCACCCTGCTGAGGGGGCAAACGCTGCCGCCAGCGATGACAGGCCAAACAGCGTACTGCCGATCATCAACAACCGTTTAAAACCGATGCGGTCACCCAGGGCGCCCATCGGCAGCACCATTCCCGCCATCACCAGCGAGTAAATATCGATGATCCACAATAGTTCATTGCCGCTGGCGCCCAGCGTCATGCTCAATGTCGGCGCCGCTACGTGCAGCACCGTCGCGTCAATCGCCACCGGGATATACACCAGCACGATAATCACTAACGCTAACCACTGACGAAACATAAATTTCCTTTTCATCTCAAACCTGGACACATGTCCAGATTGCGATCCTACGTAAAGTTGAACGCGTGTCCAGCTTTTTGTTACACTCGTTTCATTCCTATTGAGAGTAGTGAAAAAATGCAATATTTGAGCAAGGAAGAGAGACGGGAAGCGATCCTGCAGGCCGCGATGCGCGTGGCGCTGGCCGAGGGGCTGGCAGCCATGACGGTACGGCGAATTGCCGCTGAAGCGGGCGTCGCGACCGGACAGGTCCACCACCACTTCGCCTCCGGCGGCGAGCTAAAATCGCTGGCCTTTGTGCGCGTGATCCGCGAGCTGCTGGATGCCGACGTGGTGGGTGAAAACGCCAGCTGGCGGGAACGGCTGCACAGCATGCTCGGCAGTGACGACGGCGGGCTTGAGCCTTACATTCGCCTCTGGCGGGAAGCTCAAATTCTCGCCAGCCGGGATCCTGAAATCAACGCGGCTTACGCCCTGACTATGGAGATGTGGCATCAGGAGACCGTGGCGATTATCCGCGCCGGGGCGGAGGCCAACGCCTTTACGCTTACCGATCGCGCGGAAAATATTGCCTGGCGATTGATCGGGCTGGTTTGTGGGCTTGATGGGATCACGATTTTAAATATGCCCGAAATGGACGATGCGGCGTTTAATAAGCATCTCGATAAACTTATCTCCCTCGAATTGGGTTAATACTCCCAACGGAGTATTATTTACCGCGAGTTTTACAATTAGTAACACATTAAGCGAACCCATATTTCCTTTCGAATCTCAGGGGTTCGCTTTTTTATCTATCCTTTCAGTTGTATCCAAAAACATCCAATAAACCAACCAGCACACTCACATCTATCTAACTGTTTTCATTTGTTTTCTCTTCATTCTGGCGAGCAAGAGGGTGATATGTCACAACAAAGTGAGAAGAGTAATCCGCATCTGTTAAGTAACTGGAAACCGGAAAATGTGCAATTTTGGGAAAACAAAGGAAAACATATCGCGCGAAGAAACCTGTGGATTTCCGTCGCCTGTTTGCTGTTAGCGTTTTGCGTCTGGATGTTATTTAGCGCCATTGCCGTCAATCTGAATAAAGTCGGATTTAATTTCACCACCGATCAACTTTTTATGCTAACGGCATTACCTTCTCTCTCCGGCGCGATATTGCGCGTCCCCTATTCGTTTATGGTGCCCATATTTGGCGGACGATACTGGACGGTATTGAGTACCGTCATCCTGATCATTCCCTGCGTCTGGCTGGGGATGGCCATTCAGAACACCGCGACGCCTTACTGGATCTTTATCGTGATTGCCCTGCTCTGCGGCTTTGCAGGCGCCAACTTTGCCTCCAGCATGGGCAACATCAGCTTCTTCTTCCCCAAAGCAAAACAGGGTAGCGCGCTCGGTATTAACGGCGGGCTCGGCAACCTGGGCGTCAGCGTGATGCAGCTGGTCGCGCCGCTGGTGATCTTCCTGCCGATGTTTACCTTCCTGGGCGTGGAGGGCGTACCGCAGGATGACGGTTCCACCCTGTGGCTGGCCAATGCGGCCTGGATATGGGCGCCGCTGCTGCTGCTGGCCACCCTTGCGGCCTTCTTTGGAATGAACGATATCGCCAGCTCCAAGGCCTCTATCGCCAGCCAGCTCCCGGTGCTGAAGCGCTTTCATCTCTGGCTGCTGAGCCTGCTTTATCTGGCGACCTTCGGCTCGTTTATCGGCTTCTCGGCGGGCTTTGCCATGCTGTCAAAAACCCAGTTTCCGGACGTCAACATTCTACACCTCGCCTTCTTTGGCCCCCTAATCGGTGCACTGGCGCGATCAGCGGGCGGGATGATCTCTGACAAACTGGGCGGCGTGCGGGTCACGCTGATTAACTTCGTTTTTATGGCCCTCTTCAGCGCCCTGATCTTCCTGACGCTGCCCGGCTCTGGCTCCGGCAGCTTCGTCGCGTTCTACCTGGTCTTTATGGGGCTGTTCCTCACCGCCGGGCTCGGCAGCGGGTCGACCTTCCAGATGATCGCGATTATTTTCCGCCAAATCACGCTCGACCGCGTCAAAAAGCAGGGCGGTACGGACGAGCAGGCGCAGCACGAAGCGGTGACAGAGACCGCCGCCGCGCTGGGCTTTATCTCCGCTATCGGCGCCGTTGGCGGGTTCTTCATTCCCAAAGCCTTTGGCACCTCGCTGGCGATGACCGGATCGCCGGTCGGCGCCATGAAGGTGTTCCTCGTGTTTTACATCGTCTGCGTGCTCGTTACCTGGCTGGTGTATGGCCGCAAATCCGCAAAACAAGAATAACTACACGTCCGAAGCAGGAGAAATGTCATGAGCAAACTGTTGGATCGCTTTCGTTATTTCAAAACAAAGGGGGACAGCTTCGCCAACGGGCACGGGCAGGTATATAACACCAACCGCGACTGGGAGGACGGCTACCGTCAGCGCTGGCAGTTCGACAAGATCGTGCGCTCCACCCACGGCGTGAACTGTACCGGCTCCTGCAGCTGGAAGATTTATGTCAAAAACGGCCTGGTGACCTGGGAAACCCAGCAGACCGATTACCCACGCACCCGCCCTGACCTGCCCAACCACGAGCCGCGCGGTTGCCCGCGTGGGGCGAGCTACTCCTGGTATCTCTATAGCGCCAACCGTCTTAAATACCCGCTGGTGCGCCGCAGGCTGATTGAACTCTGGCGCGAGGCGCTGGCGCAGCATACCGATCCGGTGCTGGCCTGGGACGCCATCCAGAGCGATCCGCAAAAGGCGCAAAGCTACAGGAAGGCGCGGGGTAAAGGCGGGTTTATCCGCTCGAACTGGAAAGAGCTGAACCAGCTGATTGCCGCCGCCAACGTCTGGACCATCAAAAACTATGGTCCGGACCGCGTGGCCGGTTTTTCCCCTATTCCGGCGATGTCGATGGTCTCCTACGCCGCCGGCACGCGCTATCTTTCCCTGCTGGGCGGTACCTGCCTGAGCTTCTACGACTGGTACTGCGACCTGCCGCCGGCGTCGCCGATGACCTGGGGCGAGCAGACCGACGTGCCGGAGTCCGCCGACTGGTACAACTCCAGCTACATCATTGCCTGGGGCTCGAACGTGCCGCAGACCCGAACCCCGGACGCCCATTTCTTCACCGAGGTGCGCTACAAGGGCACCAAAACCGTCGCCATCACGCCGGACTTCTCGGAAGTCGCGAAGCTGAGCGACCAGTGGCTGTCCCCCAAACAGGGCACCGACAGCGCCCTCGCCATGGCGATGGGCCACGTGATCCTCAAAGAATTTCACCTCGATAACCCAAGCGACTACTTCCTTAACTACTGCCGCCGCTATACCGATATGCCGATGCTGGTGCTGCTGGACGAGCAGGAAGACGGTCGCGTGGTGCCGGGACGTATGCTGCGCGCCTCGGACCTTGTCGACGGGCTGGGGGAAGCCAATAACCCGGAGTGGAAGACCGTCGCCTTTGGTATTGCCGGAAATCTGGTAGTACCAAACGGCTCCATCGGCTTCCGCTGGGGAGAAAAAGGCAAATGGAACCTGGAGCCACAGGCTGCGGGCCACGACACCGAACTGACGCTGTCGCTGCTCATTACCCACGACAGCGTGGCCGATGTGGCCTTCCCCTACTTTGGCGGCAACGAGAACCCGCATTTCCGCAGCGTGAAGCAGGATCCGGTGCTGACGCGCCGCGTGCCGAGCAAAACCCTGACCCTCGCCGACGGCAGCGAGAAGCGCGTGGTCAGCGTTTACGATCTGGTGCTGGCGAACTACGGTCTCGATCGCGGTCTGGAGGACAGCAACGCCGCAGAGAGCTATGACCAGGTCAAAGCCTATACCCCCGCCTGGGGCGAGCAGATCACCGGCGTGCCCGCCCGGCTGATTGAAAAAATCGCCCGCGAGTTTGCCGACACGGCGCACAAAACCCACGGCCGGTCGATGATCATTCTCGGTGCAGGGGTGAACCACTGGTACCACATGGACATGAACTACCGCGGGATGATCAACATGCTGGTCTTCTGCGGCTGCGTCGGGCAGAGCGGCGGCGGCTGGTCGCACTATGTCGGCCAGGAGAAGCTGCGCCCGCAAACCGGCTGGCTGCCGCTGGCCTTCGCGCTGGACTGGAACCGCCCGCCGCGCCAGATGAACAGCACCTCCTTCTTCTACAACCACGCCAGCCAGTGGCGCTACGAGAAGCTGACCGCGCAGGAGCTGCTCTCTCCGCTGGCGGACGCCTCGAGGTTCACCGGCCACCTGATTGATTTCAACGTCCGCGCCGAGCGCATGGGCTGGCTGCCGTCGGCGCCGCAGCTCAACCTCAACCCGCTGCACATCAAAGCCCGCGCGGACGCGGCGGGCATCACGCCGCAGGAGTACACCGTTCAGGCGTTAAAATCGGGCGATATCCGCTTCGCCTGCGAGCAGCCGGACAACGGCAAGAACCACCCGCGCAACCTGTTCGTCTGGCGCTCTAACCTGCTCGGCTCGTCCGGGAAAGGCCATGAGTACATGCTGAAATACCTGCTCGGCACCGAGAGCGGGATTCAGGGCGAGGATTTAGGCTCAACCGACGACGTGAAGCCTGAAGAAGTGGAATGGCAGACCGCCGCCATTGAGGGCAAGCTCGACCTGCTGGTGACGCTCGACTTCCGCATGTCCAGCACCTGCCTGTTCTCGGATATCGTCCTGCCGACCGCCACCTGGTATGAAAAAGACGATATGAATACCTCGGACATGCATCCGTTTATTCACCCGCTCTCGGCCGCCGTCGACCCGGCGTGGGAGTCCCGCAGCGACTGGGAGATCTACAAGGGCATCGCCAACGTCTTCTCCGAGGTCTGCGTCGGGCATCTCGGCACCGAAACCGACGTGGTGTTACAGCCGCTACAGCATGACTCCCCGGCGGAGCTGTCGCAGCCGTTTGACATACAGGACTGGCGCAAAGGGGAATGCGATCTGATCCCCGGTAAAACGGCGCCGAACATCGCGGTCGTCGAGCGGAACTACCCGGAAACTTACGAACGCTTCACCGCCCTCGGCCCGCTGATGGATAAGCTCGGCAACGGCGGGAAAGGCATATCGTGGAACACGCAGAGCGAGGTCGATTTCCTCGGCAAGCTCAACTACGTCAAGCTCGACGGCCCGGCGAAAGGCCGCCCGCGCATTGAAACTGCCATTGACGCTTCAGAGGTGATCCTCGCCCTTGCGCCGGAAACCAACGGCCAGGTGGCGGTGAAGGCCTGGGAAGCGCTCGGCGAGCTGACCGGGCGCGATCACACCCATCTGGCGCTGAACAAGGAAGATGAGAAGATCCGCTTCCGCGATATCCAGGCGCAGCCGCGTAAAATCATCTCCAGCCCGACCTGGTCCGGCCTGGAGAGCGAGCACGTCTCCTATAACGCGGGCTATACCAACGTTCACGAGCTGATCCCGTGGCGCACGCTGTCTGGCCGCCAGCAGCTGTATCAGGATCATCCCTGGATGCGCGCGTTCGGAGAGAGCCTGGTGGCCTATCGTCCACCGATTGACACCCGCAGCGTCACCCATATGCGCGAGATCCCGCCGAACGGCTTCCCGGAAAAAGCGCTCAACTTCCTGACGCCGCACCAGAAATGGGGCATTCACTCCACCTACAGCGAAAACCTGCTGATGCAGACCCTCTCGCGCGGCGGGCCGATTGTCTGGATCAGCGAAACCGACGCCCGCGAGCTGGGCATTGAGGACAACGACTGGATCGAGGCCTTCAACGCCAACGGTGCCCTCACCGCCCGCGCGGTGGTCAGCCAGCGCGTGCCGCCGGGCATGACCATGATGTATCACGCTCAGGAGCGCATCCTGAACATTCCGGGCTCAGAGGTGACCGGACGGCGCGGCGGGATCCACAACTCGGTGACCCGCGTCTGCCCGAAACCGACGCACATGATCGGCGGCTACGCCCAGCTGGCGTACAGCTTCAACTACTACGGCACCGTCGGCTCCAACCGCGACGAGTTCATCATGATCCGCAAAATGAAAAACATTAACTGGCTGGACGGCGAAGGTCGGGATCAGGTACAGGAGGCGAAAAAATGAAAATACGCTCACAGGTTGGCATGGTTCTGAATCTCGATAAATGCATCGGCTGCCACACCTGCTCGGTCACCTGCAAGAACGTCTGGACCGGGCGTGAAGGGATGGAATATGCGTGGTTCAACAACGTGGAGACCAAACCGGGGATCGGCTACCCGAAAAACTGGGAGGATCAGGAGGAGTGGCAAGGCGGCTGGATCCGCGGCATTCACGGCAAGCTGACCCCACGCCTCGGCGGCAAAATGGGCGTGCTGTCGAAGATTTTCGCCAACCCCGTTCTGCCGCAGATTGACGATTATTACGAACCCTTCACCTTTGACTATCAGGATCTGCACCGCGCCCCGGAGGGGGATCACCTCCCTACCGCCCGCCCGCGCTCGCTGATTGACGGCAAGCGGATGGACAAAATCGTCTGGGGGCCAAACTGGGAGGAGCTGCTGGGGGGCGAGTTCGAAAAACGCGCCCGCGACCGTAACTTCCAGAAGATCCAGAAGGAGATGTACGGCCAGTTCGAAAACACCTTCATGATGTACCTGCCGCGCCTGTGCGAGCATTGTCTCAACCCGAGCTGTGTCGCCACCTGCCCGAGCGGCGCGATCTACAAGCGCGAAGAGGACGGCATTGTGCTGATCGACCAGGATAAATGCCGCGGCTGGCGCCTGTGCATAAGCGGCTGTCCCTACAAGAAAATCTACTTCAACTGGAAGAGCGGCAAGTCAGAGAAGTGCATCTTCTGCTACCCGCGCATTGAGTCCGGCCAGCCGACCGTCTGCTCGGAAACCTGCGTCGGGCGCATCCGCTATCTCGGGGTGCTGCTGTATGACGCAGATCGTATTGAAGAGGCGGCCAGCACCGAGCATGAAACCGATCTGTACGAGCGCCAGTGCGACGTGTTCCTCAACCCGAACGATCCGGCGGTCATTGAGGAAGCGCTGAAGCAGGGTATTCCGCAGAACGTGATTGACGCCGCCCAGCGTTCCCCGGTCTACAAAATGGCGATGGACTGGAAGCTGGCTCTGCCGCTGCACCCGGAATACCGCACCCTGCCGATGGTCTGGTACGTGCCGCCGCTGTCGCCGATTCAGTCCTACGCGGACGCCGGCGGCCTGCCGCAGAGCGACGGCGTTCTTCCCGCAGTCGAAAGCCTGCGCATTCCGGTGCAGTATCTGGCGAACATGCTCAGCGCGGGCGATACCGGCCCGGTGCTGCGCGCCCTGAAGCGCATGATGGCAATGCGTCACTACAAGCGTTCCCAGACCGTGGAAGGCGTGACCGATACCCGCGCCATTGAAGAGGTCGGCCTGACCGAAGCGCAGGTTGAAGAGATGTACCGCTATCTGGCGATTGCCAACTACGAAGACCGCTTCGTGATCCCGACCAGCCACCGCGAAATGGCGCGCGACGCCTTCCCGGAGAAAAACGGCTGCGGCTTCACCTTCGGCGACGGCTGCCACGGCTCCGACACCAAATTCAACCTCTTCAACAGCAGCCGCATCGACGCGATCAACATCACCGAGGTGCGCGAACACGGGGAGGGAGAGTAATGCAGATCCTCAAAATCATCGCGCTGCTGATCGAGTATCCCGATGAGACCCTGTGGGAAAACCGTGATGAAGCGCTTTCGTTAATTGCGCAGGACGCGCCCATGCTGCTGCCGTTTGCCAGCCAGCACCTGAGCGCCCCGCTGCTGGATAAACAGGCCGAATGGTGCGAAGTGTTTGAGCGCGGTCGCGCGACGTCGCTGCTGCTGTTCGAGCACGTTCACGCCGAGTCCCGCGATCGCGGCCAGGCGATGGTCGACCTGATGAGCCAGTATGAGAAAGCGGGTCTTGAGCTGGACTGCCGCGAGCTGCCGGACTACCTGCCGCTCTACCTGGAATACCTGAGCATCGTATCCGATGACGAAGCGCGTGAAGGACTGCAAAACGTCGCACCAATTCTGGCGCTGATCGGCGGCCGCCTGAAGCAGCGCGGCGTGGCGCACTATCAGCTGTTTGACGCCCTGCTGGCGCTGGCGGGAACGCGGCTTTCCAGCGACAGCGTGGCGAAACAGGTGTCCGGTGAAAAACGGGATGATACCCGTCAGGCGCTGGACGCCGTGTGGGAAGAGGAACAGGTGAAGTTTATCGAAGACAACGCCACATCGTGCGACAGCTCGCCGATGCAGCAATATCAACGACGCTTTAGCCAGGACGTCGCGCCGCAGTACGTGGACGTCAGCGCCGGAGGCCCAAAATGACACACTACCTGAACGTGTTTTTCTATGACATTTATCCGTACATCTGCGCCACCGTGTTTTTCCTCGGTAGCTGGTTGCGCTACGACTACGGACAGTACACCTGGCGCGCCTCGTCAAGCCAGATGCTCAGCAAGCGCGGGATGAACTGGGCCTCTAACCTGTTTCATATCGGGATTCTGGGGATCTTCTTCGGGCACCTGTTCGGCATGTTAACCCCGCACTGGATGTACGCCTGGTTTTTACCCGTCGCGGTTAAGCAGCAGTTGGCCATGATTGCGGGCGGAATTTGCGGCGTGCTGACGCTGATCGGCGGGTCGATGCTGCTGATTCGCCGCTTGTTCAACCAGCGGGTGCGTGCCACCTCCACCACGCCGGATATCATCATTATGAGTATCCTGCTGATACAGTGCATTCTGGGGCTATCGACCATTCCTTTCTCCGCGCAATATCCTGACGGAAGCGAGATGATGAAGCTGGTGGGCTGGGCGCAGGGGATTGTGACGTTTAAGGGCGGTTCATCAGAAATGCTGAGCGGCGTGGCGCCGATCTTCCGCGTGCATCTGGTGCTGGGGATGACGATCTTCCTCATCTTCCCCTTCACCCGCCTGGTGCACGTGTGGAGCGCGCCGTTTGAGTACTTTACGCGGCGGTATCAGGTGGTGAGATCGCGCCGTTGATTTGTCGGGTGGCGGCTACGCCTTACCCGACCTACGTTCACACGCATGTAGGCCCGGTCAGGTGTAGACGCCACCGGGCCGCAATGTCAGAACAAAGTACTTCCGCTGACGACTGAAATAACCAACAGCAGAAGCAACACTGCGACAATCAGACCAAAAGCCAGTAACGCCGCATGAAAAGCGAGCGTGGCCCCGGAAAAAAACAGTGCACCACTCACCCCCCATCTGTTCTCTTTGAGCATCCCAGCCGTGAAGGCAAGCCCTAATGCCACAACGGATAAAATGATTCCGCTATTGATAAGAATGCTGTCGATATCGAACGCTTTCTTTTTTGCCTCAACGGCCGGCTGTTCTCCCTTTATGCCAGCAATGATCCCTTTTTTTACCGCCGAAACCTTTTCAGCCACAACAATTTCAAGCGCCGTCGACTTTGTCGAAAAAGGACCAAAGGTGAACTGCACTAATGAGAGAAGCAGTGCAATAACCCCGAGTAACATTCCCACTGAACTGAATTTATTCCGCAACAAGATTTCCATATCAGCATGCCTTTGACGATGTTTAAACTAACCTGCCGGGTGGCGGCCTGTGTTCGGTCACCCGTAGGCCCGGTAAGGCGTAGCCGCCACCGGGCTATTTCCCGGCCTGCGGATGCGTATCAAACCCCGCCATCACCGCCGTCAGCTCGGCCAGGGTAAAGCCGTGCTTCGGGTCATCAACGCCCAGGCCAAACCGCTCCTGCAGCAGCTTATACAGCGCCTCCGCATCCGGCAAATGGATCTGCTCCTCCACATGACCGTTCTGCCACTGGGTAAAGTTGAAGTTGGTCAGCGTCAGCTTGCCGCCGTCCGGCAGATGGCGGCACATCAGCAGATGATGGCGGAAATGCGACTGCGGCCAGTGCGCCGACCAGAAATTCCCCATCACGTAATCGCTGAAATACTGCGTCGTCAGGTCAAAGTGGTACATCGACTGCCAGTGCTCGTGGTGTCGGAACTGCAGCACCCAGTCGTTGCCTTCGCTCAGCAGACGATACAGACCGTGCGGCGTCCCCTGCTCCTCGTTAGCGATCAAACGAATCGGCGCCGTCAGCGTCTGGCCGCCAAACCCCACGTCAGCGATCCAGCGCTCGCCGTTCAGCTCAACCAGCAGCAACCGGTGCGTGCGTGGCGGCATTTGCGGCGGGCTCGCTAATACCACGCGCCCCAATACGCTGCGCACGGTAAACCCGACGTCACGCAATACCCGCTCAAACAGGCCGTTTTGCTCAAAGCAGTATCCCCCACGACGGGCGGTCAGCAATTTGTCGACCAGACACTGGTCTTCGAGATGAATTTCGCGCGGCAGGACGACATCGATATTCTCAAACGGGATCGCGCAGTTGTGATGTAAATGCAGTGCGCGCAGGGTGTCTATATCAGCAGAAGCCGGTTGCTTCCAGCCGATGCGGGCGAAATAGGCGGTCAGAAAGGGGGACATATATCAGTTTCCTTTGATAGTGATGCTGTGTTTATAAACTAATTCTACGCGCTCACTTTGATTTACGTGCTTTTTCGTCATACTCATCGTTACAGATGAGGAGATCCTATGAGCCACTTTCGCCCTGTTGAATTACGTCATGCCAGCCGCCTGCTGAACCACGGCCCTACCGTGCTGATCACCAGTCGTGATGAAACTATAGACAGACGCAACGTAATGGCCGCCGCCTGGTCAATGCCCGTTGAGTTTGAGCCGCCGCGTATCGCAATAGTAGTAGATAAAAGTACCTGGTCGCGCGAGCTGATTGAGCGCAGCGGGAAGTTTGGCATCGTCATCCCCGGCGTGGCGGCGGCCAACTGGACATACGCGGTCGGTAGCGTCAGCGGGCGCGATGAAGACAAATTCAACTGCTACGGGATCCCGGTCGTGAACGGTCCTGAACTTGGCCTGCCGGTAATTGAAGAAAAATGCCTGGCGTGGATGGAGTGTCGGTTATTACCCGTGACCTCCGCGGCAGAGAAATACGACACGCTGTTTGGTGAAGTGGTTTCAGCGGCAGCGGATGAGCGGGCGTTTATTGCCGGACGCTGGCAGTTTGACGGGGATAAGCTCAATACCCTGCATCATCTTGGAGCCGGGACGTTTGTGGCGAGCGGGAAGATGGTGAAGGCGCTGGATTGAGAAAACCCTCCCCCTATTGGGAGAGGGTGACCGTACTACTTCGCACGCCGTGCAATAATCTCATCCGCAACATTCCGCGGGGCTTCCGCAAAATGATGGAACTCCA